>ERZ1674176.13-NODE-13-length-61969-cov-23.688843_pt1 | contig 61969 bp, 61 predicted proteins | sample MGYA00581288_ERZ1674176 | MGnify/ENA primary metagenome ERZ1674176 (study PRJEB41354, sample SAMEA4873327) | human saliva metagenome | biome: human-associated habitat [ENVO:00009003]; feature: mouth environment [ENVO:08000002]; material: saliva material...
AGAGGCACACTCTTTCCCTACACGACGCTCTTCCGATCTATTTATATTATAATTTGTGTGTGAAATAAATAGTAGAAAGGGGGTTTAATCATGGAAACAGTTGAGATTGGTCGTACTATTAAGTCACGTATTATTTTCCAAAATAGTCAAGACGTAATTAAGATTGTTGACTCTCAAGAAGCTTTTAGACGAGGTTGTAACTTTACATCCGAATACATGTTTAATAATAATTTTCCAATGAATACAACAACTTTAGTAAAACTTCTTTATAATAAGTTACGTTCTAAATTTGGATTAAAGTCACAAATGGCTCAATCCTGTGTTCGTACTGTAATTGCTAGATACCGTAGCGTACAAACTCAATTACGAAAACAACGTGTTTGGGATGGTTATAAGAAAGACAATCATGGTACACTAGCGAGGAACTATGTACGTAAAGAGTTAGATTTCTTGTGGAAACCGATTGAATTTAAACGTCCTCAATTAGACTTAGTCCGCAACCGTGATTATTCACGTAAAGATGATAACACAATGTCTTTGAACACAACTCAAGGACGTATATTTGTGAAAGCTATCTTTGACGGTTTTGAAGAGTACTTTGATGGTACATGGAAATTTGGCACTGCTAAAGTGTTGAAATCTGGTAAACACTGGTATCTACATATTTCTGTTACCAAAGAAATCGAAAAACCTGAATTTAAACCAAAACATATCGTTGGAATTGACCGTGGGTTACGTCAATTATTAACGATTTATGACGAAAAAGGTCAAACTACATTTGTTAACGGTAAACAGATTTTACAAAAGCGTAGACATTACAAATGTTTACGTCAACAGTTACAATCTAAGAATACTAAATCCTCTAAACGTAGATTAGAAGCTATTGGTCAACGAGAATCCCGTTGGATGAATGATGTTAATCATTGTTTATCTAAGACACTCGTAGACCGTTATGGTGGTAGCGGAACAATCTTTACTCTAGAAGATTTGACAAATGTAACATTTGATACTGTTTCTAGACGTGCTAAGAAAAATCGTTATGAACACAATTCATGGTCTTTTTACGATTTTGAACAAAAGTTGATTTATAAAGCGATTGCTAGTGGTTCACAAGTTATTAGTTGCGACGCACATTATACAAGTCAACGTTGTCCAAAATGCGGATTGATTGATATCAAAAATCGTAATAAATCTAAACACGAATTTTGTTGTCAAGCTTGTTCGTATAGAACAAATGACGATAGAGTAGGTGCGATGAATATTCAGTTCTTAGGTACTCTTTACAACAGCGGAAATCTAAAACCAGCTTTTGACAAACTGGGAGTGATAAATTAATGTAATGAATCTCATATGGTTTATTATTGGGTGAATGTCAACCCGCCCTCGTGCGAACTCGTTTTTGAGTCATAGGAGTTGTTAAGACGTTTGTACTAGACGAGAGTTTGCAAGCCACCAACTTTAATTGGTGGTAGTTGACAAAAATAAACCTATCAATCGATATTAACAACATACATAATGTATGTGTAAAACATCGACTGATAGGTTTTTTCGTTTTAGGTATACCTAAAATCGTATCTTTCTCACTAGTTCATCATACTCTGATGACCGTGTACCAATAGCTGTCATGACAGATTTAATCTTGGATTTTACATTATTACTCTTTTCCACTAATGTAAATTTAAGGTTTTTCTTGTATGCTCGATTATCCTCAATATCATACTCCAACACACTAAATAGTGGTACTGATATAATAATTGCTGAATCCGATTTCGCCATGATATGCTTTTTGAACTTAGGTTGGTTGAAAAGTTTCAAGAATTCTTCTTGGACTTTTGGTTTCAATTCGTCAAAGTCAATCTTGATGTAGTAAGTACTCATTTTAATCACTCACTACCCTCGTGGTAAAATATCTGATGATGGTGCAATCGATGTGATTACTAATTTCAATCCACCCCAGCTAACAAGTCCGATTAAAACTACAATTGCTCCCCAACCTAGATTTTGTAAACCGTCTTTACGGTTTCCTTTACCGAACGCAATAACTGATTTTGCAGTACAAATGATTACGAAGATTACTACTAAGAATCCAATCACTACTGTACCGAAAGTTTCAAATTGTGCTTGGTATTTTTGTAACATGTTAATAATTGGTTGCATTACATTCACTCCTCATGATTATGTTATATTTATATTATACGACAATCGATTGTCGATTGTAAAGTTTTTCTCTACATAAAGTTTCTTAGCATATTGACTTTCCAATATGCTAAGAAACTACTTTTATTAACGTTTGATTCCACCGTTTACTAACATTTCATTAGTATACTCAGATTCTTCTCTTAAACCGGCAATCTCATTTTTTAGAGCATTGATTGACTCCTCAGAGATATTGCTTTGTTTTTCGTTTGCTTGTGCTTTTCGAGCTTGATACTCAGCTTCACTTTCTGGTCTATTCGCAACACGTCTATCCCAGTCATCTCTCAATGCTTTCGCATTATCTTGATTTGTAGCAACATCGTGTATTGCTGTTACTGCATGTCGTGCAATTCCTTGAAGTCCAGCGTGTACTGATTTATCAATCTTAGCAGCAATTTTTTCATTGTCGACATCTAATTGAATACGTTTTTCCAATTGAGTATCCGCATATGATGAAATTTTATCCATTCTAGCTTTAACTGCATTCTTGGTAGCTACTAAACGTTCAATGTGACCATCAATTTTTGCCACTTTTTCTGGGTCGTTCGCATAAGCATCACGTAAAGCATTTGCTTTGTCTAATTTCTTAGATAATTCTGTGTAAGTAGAAACTGCTTCTGTCAATGATGTTTGCATCTTACGAATAGCTTCACGGTTTGCAACTGCACTTGGTGAGTCTAATTGATTTCGTTCAGCATCGCTGATGTATACATCTTTACGAGCTTCTAATCTAGAGTCCATGGCAGATACTGCTTGATTTAAATCTCCAATCAATCGTTCGGCTTTGGAAGTCTCTGTACTAGTAGCTGATGATAATGAACCATCACGAACCGTTTCACTCAATGTTGAAGACTCTCCGCTTCCAACTGTAGAACCACTAGTTGTTGCTTGCGCTGATTGAATTGAAACTTTCTCAGTTGCTACATCGTTTGCAAATTCTACTGTTCCAGCGTCGATTGATTTATCTTTCTGATTGGATTCTGATTTTCCTTGCGCATCCGCTAGTGATTTAGCAAGTTCATCTATATTCTTAATTGCAGTCTCACCATTTGCGTCTATTAGACCATCACGGTCACGTTCATATTTGTTCATGACACGTTGTGATACTGACAATCCAGCTTCATCTCTCGCAATTTTCACATCGTCTAGCTTATCTAAGTTTTCAAGTTCCTTGAACTCAGCTTGACGCTTGATAGCATCTCCTAGCGTTGGGATGTCGACTCCGTCTGCTTCATTTGCTAGACCGTCAGCTTTATTGTGCAATCCATCTGCCCATGTTCTTAAGAAGCCATCTTTCTCTGTCCCAGTAGGTGCTCCAGTGAAATCCGCCACACCATTTAGTAAATCTCCACCGAATCGGTTAACCGCTGATTTAGCACCTAAAAGTGTCTTACCAGCGTGAGCTGCTAATTTAGCTCCAGTTCCACCCATTACATTTGTAATAGCAGTCGATGCTCCACCTGTTACTGATGCAATACCAGCTTTTGCTGCCATCACTCCAGCGTTCTTAGCTAAGTTACCAACAAGTTGTTTTTGATTGATAGCTTCTGTTTGATTTCCAAGTTTAGCAGCGAACGTACGTGATTTAGATTTACCATATACACGTTGGTAAATAATATCTAAGTACTCATCTAAAGCTTCAAATAAGATGTATGGAATCATGATAAATATTCCTAAGAATCCTGCATACAATGGTTTCTGTGTTCTTCCACGTCCACCGAGATTCAATCTCATAATCGGCCAAACTAGTGCCAATGTTAAAATGATACAGATGAACATTCCACCGATTAATGCTGCTACGGAACCTATGAAATCCCCAATAATTGGGATTTTAGCCACAGTACCATTAATTAGTTGTGCTGGTGAACTTTGTTGCATTGAATTAATAATTCCAGCCATGATTCCTAATGTCATGTATGTACCAATCGCAGCAAAAGTTGCTGAGAATTTGATAGCCATATCACCAGCTAGATATTTAATTGCTGCTGTAATATCACCAGTTAATGCTGCTTTGATAAAGCTTTTAGCTGTAATCATCATTGTCTTAATAATCGGCCCTTTTAGAACCCAAATCAATGCATATACAGCCACTACTGCTGAACACATCCATAATGTTAATAAAGAGTAAACTTTACTAATTAGGTCTGTTTCACTTGAATTTGGAATTACATATCGAACAAATGCGTTACCGTTCACACCAGTGTTTTTAGTTTCACCAGTTTTGCTTGCAATTGTGTTATATCCTCGATATGTTAATGCCCCATTTGAGTAGTCAGACTGTAGTAAGAATGCTACTGATTGTGTTGATAATGAAGCATCACCACCCGGAGTGATTTTAGAAACACCACCGTATTGGTTGAATAATGCAATGATATTTGCATTAACTGTCAAAGCATCTTTTAATGCTCCACTCGCTGACTTACCGCTTCTTGGGTCATTCAATTGAGATGTTCCAGTAGAATTGATGAAGTTAGAGTAGTTTGCATGCTCTTTAGCCATTGTATCTGGTAATCTAGCTCCATAGATATAAGTATCTAAGTTGTACCAACGGATTGGTTCTACTACCATTTTAGATTTTGAATCTAATTGTAGTAATGTATCCTTAGAACCACTATTGACTTGCCATCTAGAAATAGCTAATGCACTGTCGCTATTACTTGCACCACTTTCTTCTCCTTCACTAGATTCTTTTGTACTTAAGAATGCTGGTGATACGTTTTCAATTGGTGTAGTAATTTTAGCGTCAGAACCATCTGGGTTTTTATAAGTAGAAATACTATTTGGTAAGTTACTTGCTGCGATTGAGCTACTACCCACACTTTGAGCTGATGCTAGTCTAGAGAAGTAAGCATTTACACTTACAACTTCTTGACTACTTACTTTATTCAGTAAGTCAGCTGCTGATGTTTTGTCAGCATTCAATCCTGCCACCTCAGCACGTTGAATCACGTTTTGTGTTAACTTCTGAACATTCTCAAAAGTTGGTTCGTATGCTGATATGTCAGCTGGTACTTGAGATGGACTCGCATTAGTAATTGGAGCTAACGATAAGTTCGTAGTTGCTGCCCAATCCAATGTGTCCAATACAAACATCGAATTGACCTTAGACGGTAATGTGAAGTCTGATGTTAATCCAGACGCCATTTGTCCTAGCAAGTCCGTGAACAACCCAGAGATTGGAATGAATACGAATATTACAACAATCCTTACAGCAAAGCTCACAAGACCTTTACGAATTCTTGCTCGTGAACGAGCACCTGCCGCTACAATGACGAATATCACAAATGAAATCATAATCACTGTAATTACAAAGTATCGAAGTACTGTTAAAAGTCCACTTGAGAACCCTAGTCTGTCAGATATAAATTGTAAAATACCATCTACAAATCCCGTTGCTCGACCATTTTTAGAGAATCCTAAAATTGCATTCCAATTAAGTGATGTCACTCCTTGGAATATAATTTTCAAGAATGATGTCGCAGCATCATAAATCGAACCGAAGAATGATGCCATACTCAATGCTATTCCACTTGGTGTGTAAGTCGGCCCATTTTGAACATAACGGATAATACTATTGAAGAACTTACTTACTGGATTACCATCGTTCATGTTCTTTGGAATTGGTACTAAATAGTCATACTCATACAATGCTTTGATGTAATTTGCTAATTGAGTACCCTGTGGTGTTGCTTTCTTCTGTTTCTCAACAAAACCATATCTTTGAGCGGAATTACTATCATTGTATACACTGTATTTAGAAATGTCTGATAAACTTACTGTTGTAGCACCAGCTGAGTTGGATGCTTGTGACCTACTATAAATGATTGATGGTAATAATGTCTGATACATTGACGATTGTAAAACACTGGGTGTTCCACTAATACCATTCGATATTGTTTGATTACCATTATCTTGATTATCACGAACATCTAATAACTTTGTAATATTTTCAAAGAAGTTCCCAGCGTCACCAAAAATCTGACGCATTTGGTCTCTCAATTCTTTTGAATTTTGAAATGATGCTAAAGCACTCTTACCTAAACTAGTAGATTTCTTTACAGCTTCAACTACAGCTGATGGTGCATTCTTGAAAGCATTTACAATTGCTCTATACTCTGGAGATTGTAATGCTAGTTTTGGGTCTTTCACTACAGCTGTTAAGATATTAGCCACTTTGTCGGGGTCATCTCTTAATGTTTGTTCAGCTGCTGACTTATCCTTTTCACTAATGAAAGAATCGATTTTATAGACAGCTCCACCTCCGTTGTCGCCACCTAAGATGTTGACATTGGTGTTTGTTTCGGCCAATGTGACCATCGGAGTGTTGAAAATCGCACCGATGGTTATCACAGAGACCATTGCAAATATTTTCTTTAAATTAATACGCATTTACTATTACACCCCCCACAGCTGTACCTGCTCCTCTATCATAAATATCAGCATCTCTACTGATTTCAACTTTAAAATTCTTTTTATTTGGATTTTCAATGATACAATCAACAATCGCATCATATACCACAGAGTTGACCTCATTCTTAATTTTACGAGCACCTTGCTCACTATCATCAGCTTTTGCTCTAGTGAATGCAATATATAATGCCACGTCAAATGTAGTATATGGATAGCGTTTGTCACCAGTTCGTTCCCAGTTCACTGGATTGTTGTAAACTATATTTAATCCACGTAATGTTCTAAATTTATCTGCTAAATCATGTAATTGAGACTCAGCAATTCGAATGAATGTTTCTTCATCCAATGCACGATATGGTACAATCCTATTAAAACGTGCTACTAATTCTGGTTTGAATGGACCAGCCACTAGTTCCTCATGAACTGCTTTCAATAGTCGCTCAACTTCCGCTTTTTCAATCAACGATTTACGTGCCATGTCTTTACTACCAATTAGTGATACACTTGATGAGAACTTCGCATCATTTTTAAATACTTTTTGTCCCCAGTTAGTTGTTGCAATGATAACTGTATTTCGCAAAGATACTCTATTCACTTCTTCTTGACCTTCTCGGTTTAATGATGTGAAGTTGACAACACCTTCGTCTAAGATGAACAATAACGAGTCTAGTACTTTAGCATGTGCTTTCTCTAACTCGTCAAACACTATGATTGAACTTGGTTGGTGTCGAACAATTTCACCTAAGTTACGTCGGAATAACACATCATGTTCTGGTGTCTTAAAGTCTGGCATATTCATTATAACTAGCATCTTTTTACCCGGATACATTGCATGTGCAATCGCTTTCGCTGTCTCGGTCTTACCAGTACCAGTTGAACCCGTGAACAAAGCTGTTGCTAATGGTTTATCTGACGTTGGGTCTAATCGGAATACTAACGATTGTGTTAGTTTTTTCAACGTTTCCAACGCATACGGTTGACCTTTGATTCGACGAGCAATTTCTTGATAAATACTCGATGGTTCAATTTTAAGTGTCAAACTGATTGAAAATCTTCGCTCAAAAATTCCATCAACTACTTGGTCTGTAATTGTTTTTCCAGTTCGTTTACAGTAACTCACAAAGTCTTCTAAAATGTCCAACGATTTACGTGGTTCAGCTTCTTCTGCACGATACATTGCATTTGCATCCAATGTTCGATTCAATACACTATCCGATGGTAACGCAAACATTGGAGCGATTTTACTCCACCATGATTTGCAGATTTGAAGTACAACATCTTTTGGTAATTCGTTCATCTCTACATTTTTAAAACGTTCTGCTAATGGTCTGTCCACTGCTATAGTTGAGTCATATTCTCTACGAGTCGTAGCTGCAATGATTCGAATTGGTGTTCGTGCCAATTCTGCTTTTAGTAAGTCACCACCAATTTTAGTTCCGGGACCGAAAATTGTAACAATCATATGTACCTCGTCAATGAATAGAACGATTCTAATGCTTTTATCACCAAGAGCTAATTGAGCCATTTGTTCAAGTTCTTTAAGTTCGCTTAACATTGATGATAGCGCCGATTGTAAGTTGGAAGTACCTAGTGATTTTAGTTTTCCGACTTGTAATGATACTAGCAAATATTTTACTTTCAAATTTGGATTGGATTTATTGTTCAACTGTCGAGCGAATTCCTCAACTGTTGCTGATTTACCAACACCCGCTTGTCCAAGTAGCAACGCTACTGGTGTTCGAGGTCTTTCTAAAATGTCATATATTTGTTGAATTTCCGAATCACGACCGAGAATTGGATATGGAGACTCGTTCAATAATTGTAACGAGTCTGCCATACTTTCATTATAAGCTTTCCACTTATTCCAAAAACTTGGTATGCTTTGGAGTTTATCCCATAACTGTTCTGCCATCTTACTTTCCTTTCCAATTTGTATCTACTACAGTTGCTTTTGTCTGTAAGTTAGAGAACAGACTGTTCGCATATTGTAAGTTTGAATACTGTGAATGTTTGTTTGCTAAATCTGCTTGTTGTTTTTGTAACTGTTCCATATCAGTATTTAACTTCTCTAAAGATTTCTGTGCATCGCTATCTTGTGGATTTAATGCCACTCTTTCTTTAGCTACTTTCAAAGCTTCATCTACTTGTAAAATTTTCGATTTGTTAGCTTCATATTGTTTTTCTAATGTATTCACAACTGATTGTTTGAACACAATGTCGAAGAATGACTTGAAGTCAAATTCTTTACCATCTGTAACTAATTGAGTATTTAATTCCAATGGTTGATGAGCTTCATCCTTGAATGCTGGATTAGTTGTCACTCTAAATGCAATTACATCTGAGTAGTTATCATCAACAACAAATTCTTTCGCATTTTTACCACTTGGGTCATACTTATAACTTGATATTGCTTTTGTAATCGATGTTCTCAATAAATTATCTTGATTAGCATCTAAATCTTGGATGTTCGATGCATTATCTGATTGTGATTTAGAATCTTGCTTGTTTGAAATACCTTCAACAGCTAAATATCTAGTATTCATTATAAATACATTATAGACATCATCTGTTGGTTTTGGAATAACCAAGAACATATCACCATCAGTTGACATTTTACCGAAGATTACATCTACTTCCTTGTATCCATCCAATGACTTAGATGTTAAGTACACCTTATAATCTGAACCCTTGAATGGTAACTTGGTTTGAGCATCACTTGCTGGAGAAATTCTCACAACCAACGCACTCTTGGTTTTGTCGGTATATAACCCAGTGATAGATACTTTTGCGTTAGAACGTGTGAAAGTTAATTCTGTGCCAATTGGACTAGATGACCGTGCTACCATGCCATTGTATTTCATTGTTCCTGTCATGATGAAAAATATAGACAATATTGCGACAACTATGGATATTGCCACAGCAATTGCATTGTTTGATATTTGTTTAGTTCGTTTACTTGAATCTTCAAACATTCAGATACCACCCCTTTCTAGATAATTGGATTAAATTGTACGAAGCTGTTCACTTGACCAATTCGTCTGTGTACTAAAGCTTGATGGTCGAACTTCGCTTGCATACTTTCAACAATATGTGTACTTAAATCAGTATTTAGTGCTTTTTGCACTTTTTCAACGTCACTTGGTAACGAACGACCGATGATTGACCATGATACGTCTACATCTAAATCTGCGTAATATGCACCTTGCATGTTGAACATGTCACTCATTGCGATTCCTTTGGAGTTAGATGTAGATGAAATCCCATCAAATGCATAAATGAACCGAACCCCTCGTTCTTTTGCAGCATTGATAGTGTCAAATCCCATTCGAGAAACTCTTTCGTATAAGTTGTTATACCCATGAATTACCACGACATCCCCACGTTTAGCTGTGTGTACGATGTACTCAAGCATATTAATATATTGAATTTGTTTCAACTTCAAATCATTTATTGATGAAAAATCATAATATACTTGTATTGCATCTGTTGGTTCAATAGATGTCGTTCTACCGATTACTGAACGATATGCTGAGAGTGATGTTTCAAGTAACTCTCTTAGTGTATCTGCTCTATCAGCTTTGTTTAATAAACCATTTGATAGTGCTTCAACCACTCGAACTGTAAATTTATTAATAAAGTCCGTCGCTGTCGTGTAAATATGTGGATTTTGAATCTCAACAATATTAGTTCGCTCTGGATAAACGTCAGCGTTCGGAATCCAATATCCTAAGCTGTTATATGTTTGTTCCAATGCTCCCATGATGATACTTTCGTCCGTATCTGTCAACTCTAAATCTCGCATAATGTTAAATACATTTACGATTTTTTGACGTAGTCGATAATATGCATTATATACGTCATCAAGTGAACCAAAACCTTGCATTAAGTTGATTGTTACTTTTGAAACATCGTAGTTTTTAAAAATATCAACTGTTTCATGTGGTCTGTAAAAACGATTAGGTTCAAAATAATTGAAATCATTCAACACTATATGATGCGCTCTATGTCCAGCCATTACAATGTGATTTGCTGCTGATTGAGCAATGATTGAACTTGCTGAGATTTGATTTTCTTCATTTTCCTTATAATATAGCGGTAAAGCTGCATTATTCGGCATTGAGATGATAGCTTGAGATTGAGTTCCAAGTTCAAAGTCAAAAAATGCTGTAGAACTAGCTGGTGAGTATACGTCTTTTCCTATTGGAATACCACCACCATCTAGTAAACCTGCACTCATTGAAACATTTAACCCAGCATAATTACTACCCCATGTTGTGTTCATGAATCTATCTTTTTCAATTCCAGTGAACAAGTTCTCAAATTGTTGCATTTGCTCACCCGGTAAAGAATCCCAAATCGCACCGTCATGAGACTTAGCTAATCTAACATTTAATTGTTTAATTTGCTCGTCCACCAATTCCATAGATTCGCCTACCACTAACAGAGACCATCTATAAACCGCAATTGGTTCTGAGTTACCAATAATTGATTGATATGCTAAATAGTCGCTTCGTTCACTTTCACGTAATGTTTTCTTATCTTGAGTTTCTTCGATTTTTCCTTTAGCTTCTTTCTTCTTAGCTTCCTTATCATCATCTTTAATGATAGCTAAGTTGACTGTTGAATTGTTTGTGATTAACTTGTTTTTCTCGTCATCTTTAATCAATGCATCGTCAACCATGAAGTGAATGTCCACTCCTTGTAACTTAGATGTCGGTACAAAGTCTAATATCTCCGTATATGACATGTTACGGTTTGTACCTTGTTTGACATATAACTTCACAATTGTAGCATACATTCCATTGTGTTTAATGAAAGATGGTGTAAATCGATATGGTGTCGGTTCTGTTAGAAACTGGTTAACCTTCAATGATGACTTTTTCTTATCATCCTCGGTTTTTTTACCTGTTAGTTTTTTTAGAAATTCCATTTGACGTACGCCCTCCTTTCGACAACATTGTAAGTGGAGCTAATTTACTCACTAACTCATCCACCTTCGTGATTGCTCTTGCTCTTGAATACATTCCTTGGTCTACAGCACTTAAAAACTCAAATTCAGTATTATCATAAGCTTGCTTATCAAAGTCTGATAGTACTAACACTTGTGTCACGGTTACTTCCTTACCATCCAAGTCATCTGCTACATAATTATGCATTAACTGAATCATATAACGTCTCCATCTGTCACCATCACTGTTAGAGCTTGCTTTGTTATTATATTTTTCTAGATGTTCTAACTGTTCTTTTAAATCAACTTGTCGAATAGATAAAATCAATTTCTCATAAGATGTGGCAGAACGAGCTACCAAATATTGAGCTTTTACAATTGCTGTTTGATTTGCAACTACTGGTAACGTAGAACGTGATAACGTTCCCTCGACTTCAAATGCTCTACCCACTCGACCATCTCTAAATGTAATTAAACCAGTTTTTTCATCAAATGATTCAATACCAACAGACTTCAAGTCTGATTTACGACCACCTTTTCTACGAACTCTCTCTAGAATGCGGTCGGATAAAAATGTTCCAACAGAACTTAACATGGATTTATCACGTGATGAAATTAAATAGTTTCCAACAATAACTGATAGCGAAATCGCCAAAAATATCATTGGTAAAATCACATACGGTATTCTATCACCTACACTAAATAAATATGTAAACATGATTATGAACAGTACAATCATTATGAAAGTACCCAACAACATTCTTTGTGTTGATATCATACCGTCCATTGTAATTTTCTTTAATGCTTCAACTTCCATTGTTCGATGTTTTGACTCAGCTAGAATGTTTACTGATTTTAAATTGAATTTAGCTAATTTGCTTTTATCTTCCATTCATAATCACCTACTCATCGCCAATGTTATCATCGTCGTGTCTATGGTCTCTACTTGCTTGAATGGAATTCAGTCTCTCACCGATTCCCTTCCACATCGATTTAACAAAACTAGCAATCTCTTGGATTAGCCAGATGACCGACCCATCTTCCGACGTTAGTAAATAATCTTTAGTTCCAACTAAAAACTTTTTAATTCGATTCATTGGACATTTTCCTTTCACTTTAGTTTATTCTTTATTATAACATAATTTAATGCCCCATGTACATACTTAGTCGACATTAAACAACCAATTTTTTGTTGTCAATTCAAGCTTTTTGGTGGTTTTATCAAATGTATATACAACATCTCTAATCGGTAGTTCATCATTATCTCTCAACATGTCATATAATTTATTACTAATAGATTCAACACTTTCACCGTATGTTGGAGACTGTGCAAATCTCACTTTAATGTTAAATTCAATAATATTATCATGCAATGACTTATCACTTGAAAGTACTCTAGATGAAGCAGTTGCAATTCGTTTATCATTATCTCCAGTAGTATATGAATATAATTTAACCACATCGTCTACGTTGAATGTAACATCAAACTCTTTTAGTTTATCTAATTTATTCAATAATTCATCTTTACTTTGAATTTTCATGTCATATAACTCTGATAGTAACTTTAATAATTCATCTTCATTTGAATCTACAGTCTTAGAGCCATTATATGTTACATCGCCACTTGGCAATGAGTCTTCTCTAGTTGTTTTAATTTTTGAATCCACACTCACTGAGTTGTGATTGGTTTCTAACTTATCCTCTACCTGCACAGAAGGTGCTTCCTTATTAACTTTATTAGCACACCCTAATAATAAGAGTGTGCTAAATACTACTACTAATTTCTTCATTTAATCTTACCTCGTTCTCTTTGATTGTAATTATCTTCTGAACCTAGTTGTGTCATTGAAAATGATACTAATTCAGTAGATTTAGGAGTCTTGTAATACGTTCCCATCATGTAACCCATTACTTTATCCCCCTTCTTCCATGCAATCGTATATTGGTAAACGTCATCGTCATATTTATAAACCTTCAACGAACCGTCATCCATAGTCCAATCATTTCCTAACCAAAGTACAAATGACATCACACCTGTGTGAACTCTATAGAAGTAATCATTTGCGATTCCGTCGACGTCATATGCTGATGCTGATGTTTTAGCCACTTTTGTCAAATCAGATGCTGCTTTGTGTAGCTTTTCAAGAATACCATCTTTCACTTCATTACTGTCACTTTCACTAGTAGCTTGTAAATTTTTAGCGATAACCGTAAACTCAGTAAATTTCTCATCGTCCTTTTCATTTTGTGGGTGTTGAGAAACCACGAGAGTTGATTTTTCATTCATTTTTTCTTCATCATGTTTCCATTTAGTAATTTCAGCGATTCTCTCCTCGCTCAAACCCTCATGTAAATTTCCACCAAACTTGTTCAAATATTCACTAGCTTTTTCCTTAATACTAGGAGCACTTGTAGTTTGAGTTTCAGAGTTGGTGTTAGTCACTACATTTGATGTAGTTTTAACATCCTTCTGTGGTTCAACTGTTGTTGCACTAGCACTAGAGTCAACTACGTTAAGTTCTCCCGGTGCTTGCTTGTTAGAAGATTTACCTCCAAGCATGAACCATGCAATACCCACACATAGTAGTGCACATGTGCCAACAATAATCGAAATTTTTAATTTCTTATCCATGTCCCATTTCCTACCTTTAAGTCTATTTTGCAATTTTATCACTTGGTTTATAACCAGCGTCCGATGGACTAACATATGTAGCATCCATTAATTTTTGTGTTGCTACAGTGATATATCGATAGTGCCATGAGTTTGTAGTTCCAGTTGCAGCACCAGAACCAACATTACCTCTTGCTACGTTCTGCTCAACTACTAGGATGTCACCGTTTTCAAACACATGACTTACAATCCAAACATGTCCCCAGCGTGGGTCAAATCCTGCTGATTGACTCATTGAACTACCCATTGCACCTTTACTTGGAGTCTTAGTTGTTTTAGCTCCATATTTCTCAGCATATAGTGGTGCAAATAAACCACCTTCATTGATACCACCCGGTCCAGCTGCTCTCGGATTACGTTGACCATCTTTTTCCCATATAGCGTATAAGAAAGATGATGCAAAGTTTGCACATTGGTCTCCCGGATTCGTCCATCCAGTTGCATCTCTAAATCCAAGTCCCACTTTACGTGGGTCTAGAACAAATTCTTTTACTGATTCTGGAATATTATCACCATTAAACATTGTTGGAGCGTCAGCTGGGTAAACACCTTTTCCATCATTACCCCAGTCAGCTGGGTTTCCTGTTGTTGTAGATGATTTACACTCATCGCTTTTTCTTTCTGTGTGTGAACTTACGTCTACAGTAACATCGTCTTTAATTTCAAATTTAAACTTCGAAGGTGTCGCTTTCACATTATCTTTATTGAAAACTGCATTCGCTTGTTTTGCCCATTCCATACGCTCTGGATGTGGACTTTCTGGTCGTTCATACGACATCATGAAATATAAAGCAGCTTTCTCTGGATTGTCAGTTTCAAGTAATTGTTCTACTTTTGTGAATTTATCCCCACCATAAGTGTCAAATGAGTATGCTCTACCGAAGTAGTTCTCCAGCATTCGATTCCAAAATTCATAACCTAACATTGCACTAAGTTGGTTCGCTGGTGCCCAACCTTCATCCTTGTTAATACTTCCCCAGTATTTACTATCAGTAAACTTCGTATATGGAGTAAATTGGAATAATCCACCACCGAAGTAATTTCGACCATAGTTAGCTTCTTGTGTTGAAGTGGACGGCCCCATTCCGCTAGTTGGTGTTTTTGAATTCATTCCAAAGTGGTTTCTTCCACCTCCACCTGCCCAGTAGCCTTCACCTAAGTCAGCTGTCAATCCAGATTCACCTTTAGCATTTGCAATTACACCAGAAGCAAATGCTCCAGATGTCCCGTAAACTTTCGTTAAAGTTTCAAAAATTTCTTTAGCTGCTTTATACTCAGCAGTACCTTCTTGTAACCAATCCCCAGATGAACTCGTGATTTTACCATCCTCTTTGGCGTTCACTGGTTCTTGAATCGTACATCCACGACGTACATATTGCCATGGTTTGTTATTCACACTAGCATGTACTGCTAAATGTGCCCCAGTGGTGAACAATGGTGACATTGCCATTGTTGCAATCACTGTTCTAGTTAGAAGATTTAGCTTCTTCGCTTGTGGATTTTTCTTTCGTAGTTTCTTTCTTAGTTTCTTTCTGTCCATCTAACTTCACCTCATCTAATGATTTAACTATCTCATCGTAATTAACATCAATAGAACCAAGATAGTGAACCACTTTTATTTTACCATCTAAATCAATTGACATTCTATAAACTTGTGGTACAATTTTATCTTTAACCTTGAATCCTACGATTACGAAATAGTCATTTACTGAACCTCTCATTCCGCTAAACAACACTGTCGGCGTTGTAGCCAATTCTCCCTTGGATGATAGTTCCTTCATTGGTGAATTGATTTTACCTAAAGCTAATAATTCCTGTTCAGTTCTAAAGAATTTTAATAAGTCGTTAGTATTAACGTCAACACCGTTAGTACTAAAATATAATTTGAAAAATTTTGATACAACATCAGTTGCTTGTGTCTCACTTAATACTGATGCTATAAATGTTTGTTGATTACCTGCTACCTTCTTAGCTTTATCTGCTTCTTCTAATGTAGTTTTCAATTGTTGCTTCAAGTTCGCAATTTGAGATTCTTTAATATCTTGTTGGTCACCAGCATCAGCTACTTTACGATAAACTTCCAAAGCTTTTTCAGTCTTATCGACAGTTGCTACGCCACTACGCTTAGATAGCTCATCCAACTGAATAGATACACCTGCGTATAGCAATCCAAACCAAATAGTTGATAGTGATAATATAACAACTGCTGTTATCATTCCCCACTTGAATATTTTGGATTGTTTAGCTTTACGTTTTTTAACTTCTTTTTGTTGCTGTTTTTGTTTCTTAAGATTTTCTTTTTTCTTAACTGGTTCTTCGCTCTTTAAAAGTTCATCAAACTCATTCATTTAATCCACCTCATTATTATAAAATTCCATCATCACCGAAGAAAAATTCATATGCCACATACAGAATGAATAATGTTGCTGCAACAACAAAAATTTCCTTCCATGGTAACGTAGATACAAATATTGCAATCCACGTCCAAATCCATAAAATCCAACTTTTAATCATCGTTAACATTTGGCTCGTCACCGTTACTGAAAACTTATAAAAAGTTATAAAACTTTTATGTTTCATTTCTGTTTCATCGAGTATGCTTTTGTACTAAATTGTCTTAAATACTATTCACAAGTTCTTGTACTCTCCACAGACGTAAATTCCCGATTAACGCTCGGTACATATCTACTATAACTTGAGTTTGTCATTTATAGATTTAAAACATTTTCTCCATATTGTTTCAGATTTAAACTTGCTTGATAATCTCTATCGATAATATTACCGCAATCACATCGATAGATTCTATCTGATAGTTTTAAATCTTTATTAATCATTCCGCAACAACTACATAGTTTAGAACTTGGAAAGAATCTATCTGCTATAATCACTGGAATATTATTCCATTCAGACTTATACTGAATCTGTCTCCTAAATTCATAAAATCCTTGTTGTTGAATTGCTTTAGATAAATGTTTGTTTTTCATCATACCACTTACATTCAAATCTTCAATACAGATAAAACTTGGTTTTCGTCTTACAATCTCAGATGTTATTTGATGTAAATGATTCTGACGAATGTTCGTTAATCGTTTAATTACTTTTAAAAGTTCTTTTTCTCTTTTTATAATGTTACTTGTTTTCTTGTAACGTACTCCTTCCTTATTCATATTATATTTTCTAGAGATAGAACGTTGTAACCTACGTCTTCTCTTTTCAATCTTCTTTACTTTATTTGTTTTATTTACATTTTTGTAAGTACTTCCGTCAGAACACACTGCTAAATCCTTGAGTCCCAAATCAATTCCAACACCTTCATTTTGTGGAATGTCAGCATTGTTATTTACCTCGATAGTGACTGACACATACCAATGTAATCCATCGAATGTAAATCTTGGATTCATATATTTACAATTAGTTGGAATTCTACCTTTCTCGCAAAGTTTAATCCAATTTAATTTTTGCTTATTCTTCCTATGACTCATCGTGAATCCTTCGACTTTTACATGAGTGTCAGTAAATTGTATCTTAACATTGTCTTGATAAAACGATTGTTTGGAATTCTTTTTACTTTTAAATTTTGGATGTTTGGATTTTCCTTTGAAAAATCTCTTATATGAATTACATGCGTCCTTGATTGCTTGTTTCGTCACATTATTACTAATATTATTTAACCATTTGTACTCATCGAGCTTCTTCATTTTAGTAAATTCTTTTCGTAATTCACCATCCTGTAAAAATTTATTACCTTGTTCGTAATTTTCTTGTTCTCTAGCTAGTGTCCAATTGTAAGCAAAACGTGAACAATTAGAATATTGAAATAATTTGGTCAATTGTTTGTTATTTGGACTTAGCTGAACCTTTATTGATTTTAGCATATCTCACCTCCTTGGGAGTTATAAAAGTCAACATAAGTATGTAACTTTTATAAGTCACTGTTAACTATTTCATCTCCTCCAAATACTTCTAGATACAATGTTCTAACATCAATTGGAATATGAAATTCCTTCGGCATTGGAAATACAATTACTAATTTGTTTCCAGATAAATTCACTGTCGTACCATCCACACCAAATGTTTTATCAATATTCTTATCTAACGAGCTAACGTTTGGTGATTGTGGGTCAAATGTCCACTCATATTTCAATGTCAACGTAGTTGCGCTTAACACAAAGTCCACAAATGTTACTTGATATTTAGAAGATGTGAGTAACGTTCCCATACCACGAGCTGTGTCAGCAGCAAATCTCTCGGCCGACTCTTTAATGTCTGCAATTTTATGGGTATTATCCACAAAGTTGTCCACACCAAATGATGACTCATATTCTTCGCAATCTTTGTTCGCATTAGGGTCTTCAAAGTAATACTTATCTTTCACTGGAGTTTGTGAACTAATAGACCACGTACTACGGTCTTCTGATATTTCCAGTGCACCGAATTTACTCTTAGCATTTGTACGTTGTGTTGCGACATCACTCACGTTTTTCATTAATTTTTCTAATTCTTCTAAAGCGAAATGATTAATTGGTACTTCAAAAGAAATTCTTGAGTTTTTTACAATTGTAAATCCACTAAGTGACTGTCTAGTGTTAATGTTTACTTTCATTTTCTTAAAGGTCTGTAAAGCTTCAATTCGACCTTGCTTCGATGGGTCTCCATCGTTATTTGACATCGCTTTATATGCATTAGACAAAAGCTGAGATATGTTCAATGAACTTAAAATTCGACGTTTCAACAATGCAGCTTCAAAGTCATTTCCAACAACATCTCTTTCATAATGTCTCCATCTTAATACAAGTTTGAACAAATATGGAATTAATGTAAATATGAATAAGAATACTGTTCCTTTCATAATTAACTCTAGTATCACTTTTGTGAAATCGATTGCAGTACGACTCACATCATTAATCAATGTATCCGCTTGAATATCACCAAGACCACTCTTATTTGAATTAAGTGTACTTAATAATTTCTGTAAACCCGGTGAAACTGACGGGTCATGTGTTGTTTGCTCAACTGTAGTTGTAGGTGCTGTCTCAGTCACAACTTCCGTTGTTGGACTAATATCAGTGACGATTGGTTCATCTGGTCTAATAACACCTAATAAAATATATAAAATTCCGCAAATAATAAATATCGTCACAAGATTAATCATCCTATTCATTCGCTTCGGTCCAGCTTCTGAATGTCTATATTCATCATTTTGGTAATCTCGTTCTTTAGCAACTCGTAAAAATGTTGTCAATGAATCCAAGTCACATCACCATACTTTCATAAATAAATTGTCTTATATGTATAAAAGAAAGGTGTTTCCACCTTTCTTTTTAAATGTTATTATGTTTGATTACTGTCCGAATTTCTTTTGTAATTGTTCGTAAGTAATATGAATTTTTTCACCGTTGTCTCCACCGTCAGTGTACACAGAACCATCTGGTAATACTTCTAATACTTTAACTGTGTATTCTTTTTTATCTGCTTTAGTAATCACTAATGTGTCACCAACAGATACTAATGGTTTAACAGTTGTAGCTTCTGATTCCTCAGCTGATGCTTGTTCAGATGTAGTTGGTTCATTTGTTGTATCACTAGAATCTGGATTCATTAACATAACCGCACCCATTCCAACTGCCGCAGCAGCTAATAGTAGTCCAGCACCAATTCCAAATTTAGCACCTAATCCTAATTTCTTTTTAGATTTTGGTTCTTTAACATCTTCTTCCTCATATTCATCAAATGCTTCTTCATCGTCAAATTCTGAGAAGTCAATATCATCACTATCTAAATCTTCGTCATCTTCTAAAGTAACGTCTTTTTGTTCTTCGACATGAGATGGTAAATCTTCTGTCGATTCAACATCATTTGCTTCAAGTGAATCAGAATCTAATAAATCGTCATAGCTTGACTCGTGTTCTAAATCAGCTAAATCATGTTCGCTTGATTCTACGTCTTCTACTTTTTCTTCAACTGGAGCTTCAACTTCAACAGTTTTCTCAACTACTGGAGTAGATTCTGGTTCTTCATCTAATGATACTAAATCAAAATCAGCATCTAATTTTGCTAACTCTGCTTCAAAGTCATCAGCACTTGTTTCATGTGACTCAAATGTATCTTCATCAATAGTCTCAGCTTGGTCATAATTTGGAATCTCTTGTGGTTGTACGAACTCAGAATTTTCTTCATGTTCTGCTTCATGCACATCCTCAAATGTTGGTTGTACCTCAACTGGAGCAACTTGTGATTGTTTACTTGCTTTAATTGCATTAGATACTTCATCTAATTGACGTTGATACAACTCTTGCATACGTAAATATCTCATTAGTCGAGCTGTACTACGGTCTCCGTTACCTTCAACGACCGCTCTAAGTACATCTGTCTCAGCTTCTAATTTGTTGTCAACTACAGCTTTGTTCAAGTCTGCAATAATTGGTTGTCGACTTAACACGTAATTAGCTGCTCGAACCTCAGAGTCATCTGGATTTACCATGTGGTACTCACGTTCCCACTCAATGAAGTGTTCATTCCAAGCTTCTTGTTTACGTCGTTCGTAAGATGATTTAATTTCATCCACTGTATTACGAACTTCTTCTTGTTCTTGTTCTAATTCCATTAAAGCTGCTCGATACTTGAGTAATGAGTCCGTTGGTGATTGTTTTAATTTCTCAGCAATCTGTTTGGCAGATTCATCAAATTTACCAGTTCGTACTAAATCGTCTAATTCGTCTCCAATGATAAAACTTACATTTAATAATGAAGTGTCAAATTGTGATTTTAGTAAAACTACCTCACGGTCATTCAATAACTCTGTATCCACTTTAAGTGGTTCATTGATTCGTTCGTACAATTCTCTAGACGTTGGTAAAATCGTGTTAACAACATGATTTAATGATGTTTCGTCATCATTTGTATCAATTGAATCATCTTCTAATGTTGGTTCGTCAACTGAATCGTGCTCAGATTCATTATCAACATTTTCCAAAATCGTTTCGATTGGTTTAATCTCACCAGATTCTGAATTGTAACGAATAACGTTAATTGAACGTGGTTGATATTCTTTATCAACAGCAACTAATAATGTATTACCATCAAAGATGTCTTTTTCTAATTCTGACACTGGTACAATAATACGCTCATCATATTCGTTCTCAGTAACGTATCCAATTGATTCTGGCGTAACAGCTTCATTCTCACCAATAAGTGCTCTTGTGAGTGCGTATCCATCCACATTACTCTTTGGGTTGAAATCCACGATTAAAAATTCTTTTTCCATACGTATACTCCTTTATAAAATTTTTACACTAATACATAAATTATAGATTCGAATTTATGATTGTAAATCACTATTCAATTTTCAATGCTCTACTATGAGCTATGGACTACTCATTGTTTTCATTGAAGGTGCTCTACAGTACCTCTATACCCTCTCATGACCGAAATCTTGATATGGGTTTACATATTAAGTTTGAAATAATTAGTAAGTTGAACCTCGTCAAAGACGGTGGGTTCGAATAACTCATTACTAAAAGCATCAAAACTCATCAACGTAACATATAAATTATACATTGTAACTCATCCGATGTCAATACTTGATTTACATTTACTACTGCACAGATTACATGTTTCACATCTTTATTTAAGACGGTACTTGATGCTACAAGTGCCAACTCTTTAAAGCTAGACTGAATTAACTGATATTCTAATTCATGAATCTTAGTACTTGGTTTCACACCTTGTAACTTAAACTTGTAAGTATCAAAATCAAACCCACTTGGTAGTTCACCATTGGTGATTTTGTCAATTAATGCAAATTGTGGAAATTCTAGCGCCGATTCTAGACCAACTTGGTCTTGTAATCGCATGATATCACGAACATATAACTCAGTTAAGTATAAGTTCAGCTTACTTGGTAATTCATTGTCTCTTGGTAATACATTTCGTAATCCAATTGGTAAGTATGACTGTACCAAGAACTCAGCATAGTCTCGAACGTCATCTGCTAGATTTTCATTTTCAATAGAGTCATCTGCATCGTTCAATATGTGTTCGTTCATCAACATTGATTCTTCATCGTCATTGCTGACAGCATCATCAAAATTCTCGTCAATTAAAGATACTGGACTAAGTAACGATACACTATTAGAAGATTTAGGTACAATTGGATTCACAACTAATTGAGTGTGTGAATTTTCAACGACCGTATCATTTACATCATCTCGTAAATCTTCCACTGTAGGTGATTCATCGAAAATTGATAATGCGTCTTTTGCTTGTGCGATGATATCATCGATAGTAATTGTTACGTCATCTGACATTGTAAAATCCAAGTCCATGAACGTTGTTGATAACGAAATTGGTTTTAAATTCACTGGTTTCATCCAACATCACTCTCACTTTCATTTGCACTCAAGAAGTATACAATGTAAATAATAGATAAACTTTTCATTAAATCAGAATACTCTTGCTTGTACGATGTTTTCAAGAATTGTTTTAATGATTGATGGATTTTAACCAGCTCAGTGTAAGCTTGTTTACGTAAAGCAACATCATTGCTTTCTTTGGTTTTCTCAAGTATGTTGATAATTAATTGCGACAATTCGATAAACTGTGAACCATGTCGTGTTGACATGATACTACCAATCTCACCGATAATTCTGTCTTCGTTGATTATTGACATCAATAAATCATAATTCAACATGTAATCACATCTTTCTTGTTTCGTTATAGATATTTCCGATTTCTGGTACGGAATCAACCAATTCTAATGTGTGAGAAATGTAATGATATTCATCAGAGTTTTGTGCGAAATTATTTACCACAATCTCACGAACATATTTCAAGTTCTCTTTTATCGTCACTAATTTATTCAATAGCGGTTCGAATGGTCGTTGTAACTTACAAATCATAACAACGTTCGATGCTAGTTGGTTTAATTTTTGTGACAGTTCTAACACCTGTAATGCTAGTTCATCGTTTGTTGGTCGCACTAGTGCTCTTAATTCAATCAGATTTAATGCTGACTCTTTTAGAATTGACTCAGCACTTGCTCCCAATGCTTCTAATACATCTTCTTTAAATTCCATGTTCACATCACCGTCCTCTGGTTACAGAATTACTGTATAGTCAACTTTTAATCCTTTAAGCATTGCTTCCACACGTCTTAAATCGGATTTGTGAATTAAAATAGTAGCTTTTTCATCTAGATTGTCAATTTTAACATCTTCTTCGACTACTTTTTCTGCCACTTTCTCGACAATTTGTTCTTTAATCTCAACTTGACGTTGTTGTTCTAATTCAACAGCTTTATGCTCAGTTGCAATTAAGTTTAATGCTTGTAACTCATTCCAGTTAGTACGACTTAATGCATCAGCGTTTTTTAAAACGTCTTTTTCTGGATTCATGATATTTGCGACTAATTCATTAACTGCGATTAATCGTTCATCTAATTCACGAATAGCTGCTGTTTTAGATGTTGTAATGTTGAACCATGAACTGTTTTGAACATCTTCAAAACTCAACTGAGAATTCTTTAAATGCTCAAAGTGTACGATTGCATTTTTAAACGCTTGTTCTAACTCATATGCTTTTTCAGCTTTCATTCGAGCTTCGTCTTCTTTTAAACCAACGTCTAATTTCTTGATGATACCACTCATTAAACCAGAAGCTTCTGCTTTTTGTTCATTAACATGTCCAAACAAGTATGTTTGATGTTCTTTTACAGCTTTATTTAAATTTGTAGAATATTTATTCACAGCTGCTCGGAACTTCTTGACATCTTGTCTATCTTCTGACTTATATTCATAATTGTCAATTTGTTCATCTAATTGTTTTAACTCAGCCATGAATTCATCATGATTCACAATTGAGTAATGGTCTCCTACTAATTCCAATTCTAAGTGTAAGTCACTTACTACTGGAAGTAATGACTCACCTACACTACGTAGTGTAATTTCGTTTTTCATCTCTACACGTTTTCCTTTCTCAGTTCATTTAAAAACTCAAATATATAATCACTATTTTTCTCCAAGAAGCTATAAATCGCACCATGTAATCTAGTGAGACCTTTATCAAAATGACTTACATGTCTAAATGTGCGAGCATAGTACTCACTCATATCTTCATGCATTCTATCTGTCAACTTTGTTAACACTTCGTTGTCTTTCCACTTAAGAATATCTTGCTTGAACAACCACTCTCTATAAGTAGTGTTATAATTTGTGCCAAGAACTTTATCCCAAGCTGTCAACTCGTTGACATATAATAAGTAACTATAGTCATTTGGTGGTTTTACAATCGCACTTGGTTGGATGTAATTCGGTAAATCACTTACTAATTCTTCAAGTTCTCTATCGATACGTTTATCCATTTCATGTTTCAATCGAAACGCTGTTAAATTAGTCGCTAGTGTTGTTCCAATATCTTGATAACACTGTCGACAAATACCCCACGTTAACGTATTGGCATACAATGAATTAATTTTTTCTTCTATAATGGAAGAATCGTCTCGAATAAGTTTGAAAATTTCTCGCTCAATATCTTCATTACCATACTTGTTCGATACATAAACCAACTCGTCGTGATAATCCTCAGTTTTTGATAAAATATCACGTTTGATTAAATTACGCAATCCATCATTCGACATCATCAACATTTTTTCATCACCTCGCTTTTCATATTATAACATAAAATGACCGATATGTATACCCTAAAATCAAAATAAAAAATATAAACTTTATATGTACATGACATCGGAGGTATGGTATAATAGTTTTACATTAATCAGAGAGAGAGGAGTTCTTGCATGAAAGCAGAAACGATTTTAGAAACGCTTCAAATCAGTCGTACAATGTTGTCCCAGCACTGCAGTAAAGGTACAATTCGACGTACTGAAATTGGTGTGAATAGATATGATTATAACGAAAGCGACGTAAAACGATTAAAAGAAAATCAAAACACTGTACGCAACGCTCGTACGATTTTATTATTGAAATCATTAGACGAGTGTGAATCTATTAAAACTTCTTGTAAAAAGCACGGATTCAAAAGCACGTATGTGTTCGGAGCAAGCGATATGAAAGCTGCTTTACGTACCGTGGTTGTACAACACGTCACAACATTAATCATTGACTCGCTTGACGTTTTTGATTCGAAGGAACCAGAGCGACTACTTGAAATGTGTAGCTGGTCTGGTTGTCGTGTACTTTTATGGAAAGATGGTGAATTCATTGACATCAACTAAGCAATTCAAATTCCAATCGAATCAAGAGTTTTATAATGCATTATCGGACGAGATTGAAAAATATCAACGACTTTTGTCTCGCAAGCGTATTGGTACAAATTTGATTATTGCTTCATTGTTAGCTGTTGGTGAATTTTCTGTATTAAAAACTGGTAGTTCAAAAACATATTTCATTCCAGATTATGACAAGCAAGAATATACATCTGAATTAGACACGATGATTAATCATGTGTTACGTGTATCTAAACAATATGAATTATATGGATTATTAACATCTAAAGATATTGAACGTATTTTTGAAGTCGAAGTATTAGATGATAGATTAGTAGAAGAAATTGTACTTCCACCATCTCATTTAATTAAATGCAAATCTGGTATTTTTAATTTGAATACAATGTTGTATGAAGAAACAACAACAGATAAAAATGGAAAACGATATTTCTTTCCACATACGTACAATTTTGATGTAAAAGCAATCCATGAAATTAAACCAGAATTCATTTCTACTATAGAATCTATTCACGATAGATGGAGTATTAATGACCCAATCAAATTGAAATTTATCAAAACGACTTTGCTATCTTGCTTGTGTGGTTTAGATATTCATAGACAAATTGTCATTGAAGGTACAGGTGGTAACGGTAAATCTACGTTCTTGGATGAATGTAAAGCGATGGCTGGACCTGTACAATATTTGGATATCAACTTACATGACTATGATACAAACTCAATCTTTGAATTGATTCGACCATATCATAAATTACTAGCTGGTGATGACTTAACGACAAACTGGGTGATGAATGGATTAGTAACAACACGTTTCAAGCAGCTCGTAATGGGTAAAATTGTGTATGTTGACCGTAAATACAAAGACGCACTTGCAATCCAACACACTGGAATGCGAATTCAATTAACCAATGATTTCATGCGACTCATTGAACGTGGTTCAGCAATTGAAGACCGACTTTTATTTGTACAATGGACAAGCGACAACTTTCGTGAAGTGAATACAGACATTGAAGTGGACGAATTGCGTAAGCGTGTAGTGTCTACATTCGGTGCTTCTTTAGATGTATTGGTAAATAGTTCGCTTGAGACCAATCTACAATATGAATATTATACAGCTCTTGTATCATGGTTACTAGATGGTCAATATCGATTACCAGTGAAATCTGATTTCGACGAATTCGTAGTCGCTTTTAATGGTGAATTAAAACAAGCGATGAGCGACTCTGGTGACGTCGTGGACGATTTCATCGCAGATTGCGAAGCTGGCGGAGTATTCAAACAACGAGTTGTCCCAGTAACATTGTTGTATTTGAAATATTGTGATTATGTATCCATTCACAATCCGGGTGCAAAACCAATGCGTACACAGTTGTTTACTGCAAGATTGAAGCCAATCTTGAAAGAAAATGGATATGATGTTTTGAATCCATATCGTCAACGATTCACTACAGCACCATTTAGTGAATGTCATATTCGAGAATACAGTGATGGTTTAGACTTAATGGATTTATCACCAAATGATAAGCGGTATAAAGCTGTTAAGAGTACCATCAACGTGTTCAGAAAAAATAATGCGAAAAACTTCTTAGATGGATTTACTCCAGACGAGCAAGTTGAAAAGTTAAATGAGCTAGCAGCATTGAATGGAATGAAAGATACAGAATTGTATTCTTTACCATATAGCGAAATTGAAAAACTGTATAACGCAACAGAATTATAAAATTCATAGGAATTACGAACATTGAAAAATGAGCGTAATTCCTATTTTTTATGTTCGAATTTTTCAAAAATACTTAGAAACGTTGATTTAATAGCATTTTGTAAAAGTGTGCTAAGCTGTGCAGAACTGTGCAGAACTCTTGGAAAGTGTGCGGTAAAAGTTAAGAAAAGTTTAAGACGAGTTAAAAACCTTAGCAGAACTGTGCAGAACTCCTTGAAATTATGTGAAGAAAGTGCTGTAAAAATGTGAAGAAAATATGAATTTAGGTGCACCTAAAACACCACTTGTGAACTACTCTCCCAACGGTTTTGGGCACTTTTTGTAGAAGTTTGTGAAATATTCACAAAGTGGTGGAAAAAAGTTCTGCACAGGCAAAGCGTGGGTCAGAAACGTTGATTTGACAACAACTGTGGATTCTTCATAAAAAATTCACATAGTTCTGCACAGGTTCTGCACAGGTTCTGCACAGGTAAGAAAGCGTTTACAACTCTTAGGTTTAACACCTCAGAAACGTTGGTGTTATCTTCTTTCTTCTACTTTGTGAAAAAAGAGAAAGAGATAAGCTGTGCAGATGTGCAGAACTATAGGGTAAAAGTAGATTATTGAAAACGTCTAATAAAAAAATACTTTTGGGGTAAAGTTCTGCACATCTGCACACTTTAATTTTTGAGGTCTTAGAAAAAGCTTGATATCAACGATAGTTTAAGGTCGTCTGCCTGTGCAGAACCTGTGCAGAACCTGTGCAGAACTAAAAAGTTCTGCACACCTTGTAGAGTGAAAGTGTTAAAATCAGTAATTTACGAACGATTTCGCTATTAGATGTTTAAAATGTTCGTAAATAAGAAAATCTATAACAACGCTCAGAAATGCAACTGTCGTGCACTTACATGCGTTCTGTGAAACCGAAATGATAAAATAAGTGTAGAATGCTCTCAGAAGCTCATATTTTATCTCTGAGCGATTTTAAACACGTTTTAATGTATTTACATGCCAGTGACTTAAAATCGCTCTAAGGTGTCTTAAATCGCAAATAAAAGCATGTAAAATTTTTAAAAAATTTAGTTTTAGGTCTGTACTTAAAATCGTTTTGTGATATAATAATATTATAAAGTTGAGAAATGAGGTTTTAGACATGAAAAATTTAAAAGGATTTGCTAAAGTAATGTTTTGGTTGATGGTAGCTACATTTGTAATTTCTGTAGTGTTACCTTTATTTATGGGAATGATTATTGGAACTATCGCACTAGGAGTACCAACAATGGTGGTTGGAATTGGAACTGTTGTGGTATTCATATTGACATTCTTGATTCCATTGATTTTCTACACACTTATTACTGGTATTGTTTTCTACGCAATTTACTGGTTCAGTACTACTGAAACTAGAAACGCACCAAAAGAAGAAAAGAAAACATTCACGCAACGAGTACGTGAAGAACGTGAATCTAAGAAAGAGGTTGAGTAATTTGGTACTTGTAGATAAAGCATTTATGGATAAGTTCAAACTTTCATTTTTTGAACGTTTAAATAACGACGAAGTGTTAGATGAATTAGTTCGTGAGAATAATGTTGATTTAGAAAATGTGCTATACACGTCAATTGATGGCGAATGGGGTCAACATGGTGTGTTGGTAAGAAATGAGTTGTTGAAACACTTTCCAACTAAGAACGATAACGTCGAGATAGGTTCAATCAATATGCGAATCACAAATAATTGGCAACGTAATGTTTTGGATGTGAATTGTAAGATTGACTTCTCATTCAAAGTTGTATTTCCAAGAGCAATTGACATGGAGGATGTGAAATTCGTTTACAAAGATGAATTTGGTCGAGAATGTAGTAATGAGATTGATGGTCGTTACACAAATCTACGTAGAATGGAAACTACATTTGAAGTGAGAACAGCTGATGAATTAGTGGATGTAACGTTTAGGATTTTTGAACAATTATTAAAAAGGGGAGAACAATTAGAATGGATTTGTTAAGTTCTAGAGCTTCAATAGAAGCGTACGAGTATTTCATTAGACGATTGAAAGGTGATGAGCGTCTAATGAGCATTATTGATAAAAACAATGTGAATATAGACGATATTTTATATTTACCAACAGACGATGGTAGACAATCTAAGATTGTTGCTGTTACGAAAAGTTTAGCACAGTATTTGTTTAGTAATTCTAATTACATGCTTTTTGACATCGAATTTGATGTTAGAGAGTACACACTAAGAGATAGGCACAATCGAATTACGGGTACGAGGCTACACGTACATTGCTATGCACATTACGATGTAGATATAGTGAGACCACCACTTATTGACATTGATGATAAAGTTAAATTCAAATGTGGTTTGGGATATTGGAATACTGAGCGAGTGGTTGTTCCAATAAGAGAAACAAATCAAGCAGGGTTTACAGTGGAATCATTAATGGAATTAGTATCAGTGATTTTTTCGATTATGCATAAATTACTGGACGAAGATGAGCAATAATTTATTGAAAGGTGTGAGATGATGTATTTATTACAACATGTAGCTTCATTGGAAGCACGTGAGGACTTCATGCGTCAATTGAAAGATGATAAACGATTGTTTAAAATTATAGAAGATAACGATATTGATATTGATGATGTTTTAGATTTACCAACTAATAATTGTTATCATTCTAAAATAATTACGATTAGACCTAGTTTGGCAAAATATTTATATATCAAAGATAATTTACAGTTAAGTAACATCGAGTTTTACGTTTTAGAACGCACAACTCGAACGGATAATGGTGGTGTTGGGTACGAAATACTCTGCGACTGCTGTACATATTACGATGTACTTCCAGTAAAACCACCACTTTTTGAAATAGACGAACGTGTGAAATTTACAGACCGTGGTGTTGCTTTGAAAAGAAGTATGGAAGGTAGAGTCGGTGCTATCTCAAGCTTTAAGGTGGGTTCGTTGCAAGACATTGTATCATATATGTTTGACATTATGCATAAATTGTTAGATGAAAATGAACAATGATTTATTTTAGGAGGAATTAAAGATGTTTGAAAAATTAAAAAAGTTATTTAAGAAGAAAGTTGACGCAGTGTCTGGTGATATGAGCACAGAAACTGACGAAAATCTCATTGTCTCAAATGTTCTTGATTATGAGTATGACTATAGCAATCAAAGGGAAATTACACAAATCTATCCGAATAATGAAGATATTGATGTGATTTTGGGATTTTGGAACAATGATGCTATCGAAGATGGTTATAGATTATCACCCGATTTAGTTAAGCGTCAGATTCCGATTGACAAGTATGTCTACAAATTAGATGATACATTTAAGTTTAACCAATACTATGAAAGTTCATGCTACGACGAGTTGACTATTTACAATACGTTAATGGTTGTGGGAATTCAGCATAAAGACCAACGACGAGAGTTATTAAATCGCTGGTTACGAAAGCATGATTCTATCTATAAATTTTCACCAACGAAATACGATGAGTACTTGGATAACTTACATGACGCTTTACTAGTGGTAGAACATGACAGTAAATCGGGTGTTTCAGAGGACGTTGCTAGATATTGTGACTATATCACGATTTCACGAGTTGCGATTATGGAGACTCCGTGGACTAGAACGTTGGTTAAAAAGAATGGAGAGACCGTTACAGATACTGGTGTTGACAGAAGACTTCATGTTTATATAAGACCATTTTATGAGGACGAAGCTCGACAAAATCACGAGAATTTTGTCTTGGAAGAAATTGAGAATAAAGTAATTAACGATAAATTTGATGAGTTCTTATCGTAATATAATGAGGTGAGATATGGAATTTCTTAACGATGAAGAAGTAAGAGAAGCACAACAATATTTTTTAAAGCGACTAAGCGAGGACGGTAAATTGTCGCTTATTGCATTGCCGCATGGTGATGATTGGGATGATATTCATGTTTACATGGACGAGAATACGTTGGTGATTGGGAGTGAATTAACAAGTAATTTACATTATGATAAGTTTTTCGACATCACAAATATTAGTTTCTTCTATGAGAAGATGAATGATTTGGTTTTAGTAAAAGGGACTATTAATTTTCGACGTGAGGTTGCACCACCATCTAAACTAGAATTGAGTAATAGGAAGTTTAAGTGTCCATATAATGAACTTAATACATACAAACATTGCTACAAACACGTTGATTACGAACAAACAATTATGGCATCTGTAGAATCGGTTACTGACATGATTGATTTAGTAATTGAAATACTGCAGAAATTATACTAGAAAGGACGTAAATAATGAACGAAAGAGAAATTTTATTACAGTATGTGAAGGGTTTAGGTACTACTAAAGTACGTAGACCGTTATTTTTAATCGTGCACGATGATGTGCGAGTAGCTGACGATTTAGCTGAACGATTAAGTAAAGCGATGGAAAAGGAATATGTTTGCAAGAAGACTACTAACGCTGGAGATGCTCATGGACATTATGAGTGGGTTGACTTGAACAATATTTTCTCGCAAGAGGACGTTTCACGATATGTTATAGGTATAGATAGCGTCAATAGTGAGGACTTGTATCATGTGATTACGGACAATCAGTTGGTTCGAGCAACATTCATGGGTGTGACACCAAAAGAAATGATTAATATTGAAGAAAGTGGATTTGACGGATATCATTCAACAGACATCGAATTGATTCCGATTTATTTAAGGGAGAATGATGTCGTACAGACTATGCATCCAAATTACATGGTTGGGGTAAATTGTATCGAGATTGATGTGAAACTTGGTATTGATTTCATTGTGAAGCAACTATGTTCATTATATCGTATGGCGGAAGTGATTTTAGGAATGTCACGAGCTTACTGGGATTTTGATGAGAATGAGTTACATGTTGATGATATGGTTTACTTTGCTAAAAGTGGTGATAAGTTCTATGGTGATTTGGACAATTTCGATTACTGTTCAGAACATTGTTTGTCGAAATATAAAAAACTAAATGTCAGAGCAGTCATGTCACCAAATGAGTTGACAAAGTCTGACATTAAGCACATGGTATTAGTTTCAGTACACAATAACTCATTGAGTTCTGAATTAATCATGGATATGTTATCTCTAACACAATATATGTTAGAGTTGTTACGACTGGGGGATATTACATCATCTGAGTTCGAGCAACGATTGAATCGATTGTATAGTGCGATTTCAACACCTATTGATATGGAATTAGAGCGATTTGATGAGCGATTACACACGTTGATGTCGAAATATCGAGATACGTTGTCGGATAAACCAACAACACCAACAATTGAGTTGAAAAAAGAACTCGATTATGTGGTGAAGTTAAACACTATTGATTCCGAAGGTAACAAACCAAGCGACGTTGTTGAGCTACAATTGTATGTACCAGAGAATATCGAAAGAAAGATTAGTGAAGATGATATGGCTCTTTTGGTGAGTGCATTACATGCGAACATACGTTCGTTCATGGATGACCCACAAGCATATCGCAAGTTATTGGGAAAATAAAAAAATAACACTATAGCTTAATTGCTATAGTGTTATTTTTTGTTTCATGAAATAAAACTATTGAACTTTGTGATTACGTTTTTTGAATACGAAGTAACCAGATGCTCCAAGAGCAAGTACACCAGCTACTACTAATCCACCTGTAATCGCAGCATTTGTTTTTGGTAACTCAGAATTTGGTTTGACAATTTCAAATGATTGGTCTTCATTTTTATTATCACGTTCTTTAGAGATTACATTTTCTGTTGGTTTACCATCTTTTACTTCAAATACTGTTTCGAATAATACATATTTACCAGCTGGCAAATCTTTAGTGTTTAATGTATCAGCATTTACAACTAATTCACCAGATTCATCGATGGTCGCTGTTGTTTCGTAAGTTCCAACGACTTCATCAGTTCCGTGTTTGGCGATTTCTAATCGAACAAATACTTGTGAACCTTTCTCGAAATCTTGATATTTAATCGTATCTGATACCTTTCCATCTTCTCCAACTGTTACAACTTTCTTACCATTAACTTGAGCAATAGTGTTCAATTTAGGATTACGGTTGTAGACTGTTTCACGTTCGTTCTCCCAGTCGAAGTTGGAAGCAAGAATGTTACCTTGTTCGTCAAGTAACTCTTCACCGAATACTGTCCAGTGACCAACTGTTTCTTCAAGAACTGGATATTCAAATTCGACATCCATTTCGTGAGCAGTTGCTACAATCTTCTTCTCTTGTACTTGAATTCGTTGTTTTTGAGTATCTTTGTCGTTCTCATAAGTGCGGACAGTATATGTTTTACCAATGTCTAAGTTTGTTAAATGAGCGACTTCTTTTTTAGTCTCAAATTTATAAACTGTTTTTGTACCCGTTTGTAAATTAGTAGCATCTGTTTGAATCGTAGGGATTCTATCATTTGTAAATAATGTTGCTGTTGCTAATGTGGCACGTTCACCACCAACGATATTAAAGTCGATTTTCTTGTTATCAAGCTTGTAACCATCAGCTGCTTTAACTTCTCGGATGTAATATTTACCAACTTCTAATCCGTTGACTTTCAACAGTCCATCTTTGTCAGTTTTGTATTTACCAATTGATGTTTCAGTACCATCAGCTTTCACTTGGAATACTTCAAATTCTACACCGGCTAGACCTTCTTTGTCAGTATTGACTTTACGTAGTGCGAAAGCACCTTCAATGTCCGTGATGTTTTCAGTTGGTTGTGGCGATAGTGATACAGAACCATAATTTCCGTCTTTGATTTTAAATTCACCAACGGTTTGTGACCCCCACTTGTACCAAATTAAAGATGCACCTTCATATGCTTTATCGGCACTTTCGAATGAAAAGGTTCTAGATTCTTTAGGAGCTTCATTTGTAGCTGTAATCGAAAGAACATTTCCATTCAACGAGAATGTGTATCCATCTTGAGTAGACGGAATGCTTAATTTTTGAATAACGTTGTTATCATCTGTTAATTCGACGGTTTGACCTCGTTGAATTTGTTTAACTTCACCATTCCAAGATGTGTAAGCTTTATGATTGTTGACTTTTTCTAAAACCTCAGATTTGAAGTTTTCATAGTCTGTCATTGTCAAGTCACCAGTGAATCGCTCTGGAGTATATCCGAGTTCTTCCCAAATTAATGCTTGTGTCATTACAGCTCGCCAATCACGAGTGTCAGATGAACCATAATATCCATAGTAAGCAATTAGTTCTAGTTTTCTGAATTTTTCTTCATCAACTGGTGCGTTTGCTTTACCAAGATTGGTCACACTTTGTGTATATTTAGATTCGTTGTAATCATAATCAGCACCCTCAACTGCCAAAGTCCATGGGTCTAAACAGAATACCACACGACCATTTAGTCGTAGCACAACATATTCTGTCCAACTAGGAACTCCATCTTTACTAAAATACATCGTACCATTACCCCAAGCATCAGATGATGGTGTAACACTGATAGTATCTGCGGATACTGTAGAACCATTTGCTAATGAAAATAGACTAGCAGCACCAGCGATTGCTAAACCAGAAAACAATGTTTTTGGTTTCATAAATTTTGGAAACTTCATAGTTTCATTCCTCCAATTTTAATATTTATTATTTAGTTCGATTTTAATAAAACTAAATGTAATCTCTAAATAAATATTATATACTATATGTTGTTGTGTGTCAACATCTCAATTAAATATTTTTAATATGGACATGACTAGCTTTACATGGCACGTGTTTTGTGTTAATATATAAGTGTGTTATATAATAATTTTAAGGACGTGAGTTTAAGATGAAAAGGACTTTTAAGGTCAGTGGTGCTTTAGCAGCATCGTTGCTATTGATGGGTTATGCAAGTCCCATTTTAGCTGAGACTAGAAATGGTCATGAGATATTGGAATATAAATCACATGAGTTAGAGGACAGAGTAAATCAGTTAAAAGAATTGGGTGTTAATCCGGGAATTGAACGTACAGTTATTAAGAAAATAGTTCATTCGGGTTCAGAGATGCTTCAAGCAAGGTCTGACATAGAATCTGCTATTGCTAAAGTAGATAAAGCTAATGAGAATGTAGTAAATATTGCGAAAGCACATAAAGAAAGTGTGAAAAAAGAGCAAGCTCGTCTCCAATCTGAGGAAGATGATATTAAATCTAAATTTCCATTGATTATGGAAAAAGAGGGTGTTCGTATTTACGGACAATTCAATGAAGAAGCAAAAGGTTCTCACGATTATTACAAAAATATTCACATGTTCTTTGATGCTGATTCAGATTATGAGGGTGCTGTCGATGGCGTACGTATTTACGATGACTCTAAATGGGAAGTTGTTTCTGGCGATGCAAAGTTAGTTGGACAAGTATCTCCAAATAACCCAGATTGGGATTATGTAGCACTTGGTGGTAAGGGTTCTTTACCAACAGAGGGTACTACTGTAAAACTAACTCACGTTGCAACGTTAGATGACGGTAGAAATGTGGATATGCTTATTAAGGTAGGAAAGTTTAGAACTAAGACTGACGATAAACCAGAATTTATTCAAGAATATATGTCATATTTTCCAAATGATAAACGTGGGGAATATCTACTTCTTGGAAAAACCACAAATGGTAGTCGTCAGATGAGCATTGAATCTGCATTTGGTAAACAAACGCAACTTGATATTCAATTTGTCGATGGTGACGGAAATCCAGTAAAACTCGTTACTGGATTGGTATCAACTGATATCGATTATCTACAGAGTGTTACGGTTGGTGGTAATGCGTGGTTGGGAAATCTTGTACCGCCTAAATCTGAATCTGGTTTAGATACTATTATATGGGATGCTGATAGAGTTCCAGTTCCAAATACAGTAAAAGACGTAGAATACAATGTGGCTAATGGAGCAGAGTCAATTCCAAGAGGTTCATTTGTTTCTCTTTTAGCAGGGGATTCTTTCTCTTATACACATGGAGAGTGGAATGAGACTTCAATTCAAGGGGATGCATTTCGTGAAAAAAGTTTAAATCGAGTGAAGGAAGACCCCGATGGTGCTGGATTACCATATATGTATACTGATATTTTTGGAACAGGTTCTAAGGTTCATGTACATAAACCAGATATTCCAACTCAACCAGCGAATGAGTTGAATGAAGTCATTGGGGAAATTGAAGTCGTTAATTATACTAGATATGAGGACGAAGATGGTAGAGAACTTGCTGAGAAGCAAGAGGGTATTCATGACCATAAGTTAATACCAGAGTATGACTATATTAGAACTGATAATGCTGAGACTGGTGACGTTACACATGTATATTCAAAAATTCATTATACATCTTATTTAGATGAAATTGGACAAGAATTGTTACCTAAGGAGAAGGGTATTCTAGACAAGAAAGAAATTGACGAGCATGAATTTGTGAGAACAAATCGAACTCCAGATGGTAACATTGAACACATCTATCGACGAATCAAACATACTTATTACTTAGATGAAAATCATAAAGAGATATTGACACAAAAAGAAGGAATTCACGATAAGGAGAATATTGAGGGTTATGATTTTGTTCAGACTATAGAACTTGAGAGTGGAGATGTAGAACATTTATATAGTAAGATTAAATGGACATCATACATTGATGAAAATGGTAAAAATCTTTTAGAATCCAAAAAAGGATTACATGAAAAAGAATCAGTAAACGAATATAATTTCTTACGTACAGTGAATAAAGAAAGTGGTAACATTGAACACATTTACGCTCGTATTAAATGGACATCTTATGTTGATACTAATGGTTTACAATTGATACCAAAACGAGAAGGTACACTAGATAAAGAAGAAATCAATGATTATGAGTTTGTACGAACTGACATCAAGGATAATGGTGACACTGAACATGTATACTCTAAAATTAAGTGGACGTCATATGTAGATGACAATGATGTGGAATTGCTAACTAAAAAGAAAGGCATCCACGATAGAGAATCTATTGATAGATATAATTTTGTTCGGACAGTATTGGATGTAGACGGAAATGTAAAACATGTTTACTCTAAGATTAAATGGACTACCTATGTGGATGAGAATGATGTTGATTTGATAACTAAGAAAGAAGGAATCCACGACAAGGTGGAAATTGATAATTATAATTTCTTACAAACATCTACTGACGCTGAGGGAAATGTTAAACATGTTTATGCCAAGAAAAAATGGACTAAGTATGTGGATGAATCTGGAATTGAACTGATACCGACGAAAGAAGGATTACAAGAGAAAGAGTCAATCGACCAATACGATTTTGTACGAAGTGATAATGTAGAGAATGGTATTGAGCATGTGTACTCTAAAATCAAATGGACGATTTATGTCACCGAATCTGGTGACGAATTATCGCCAAAAGATAAAGGAATACATGAGTCAAAATCAATTGATGGTTATACATTTATTCGAACTAACACTAAATTAGACGGTAATGTTGAGCATGTATATCGAGAAATTCCGAAATTTACTACATTCGTTGACGTTGAAGGTAAAACATTGTTACCTAAGAAGGAAGGTATTCACAATAAAGAATCTATAGATGGATATGATTTTATTCGTACAAATACAAAAGAAAATGGAGATATTGAGCATCTTTATAGTAAAGTTTTAATTACATCTTTTGTAGATGAGAACGGTAAGCAACTTTTACCATCTGAGAAAGGTATTCTTGAAAAACGTGACATTGACAATTACACATTCGTTAAGACTAGAAAACTTGAAAATGGTAATATCGAACATGTTTACAAAGAAATTCCAAAGTACACTTCTTATGTAGATACTGACGGTAAGAAATTACTCGACAAAAAACTAGGGTTACATGAGAAAGAATCTATTGTTGATTACACTTACTTGCGAACAGATGTGAGTTCGACTGGTGATTATACACATGTCTATAAAAGGATTGTTAACACTGCATATGTTGACATGAAGGGTCGAGAAATTGCACCAAGTGAAAAGGGTGTTGCTAATGTTAAACAAATTCCAAACTATGAATTTGCAAAGACAACAGTTGAACAAAATGGCGACGTGAAACACATTTATGTTGAAATTCCGAAATTCACAACATATGTTAATGAGATTGGTGTTGAGATTGCAACAAAACGTGAAGGTATTCACGACAAGATTAACATTGTTGGATTTAACTACTTGAAGACAAATACTAAATCTAACGGAGATGTGGAACATGTTTATAAATTAATTCAAATTTACACATTCTTTGTAACGGAAGATGGTCACGAGTTGATGAGTAGAAGAGAAGGAACTCATGACAAAGAAGTTATTGATGGATATGAGTTTGTAAAAACAAATATTAAAGAAAACCGAGACGTAGAACATGTTTATAGAAAAGTTTCGAGAATTACTACGTATGTAGATGAGAGTGGAAAGGAATTAATTCCTAAAAAAGAAGGAATTCACGAAAAAGAATCAATCAATGGATATGAGTTCGTGAAAACTGTGACCAAGAAAAATGGTCATATAGAACACGTCTATAAGAAGTTGACTGAGAAAAAATTACCAGAAACTAGCTTAGGAATTGCAGGTGGAATTACCGGGTTATTGGGATTAACAGGTATTGTTGCTTACTTTAATGCACGTAAACGCAAAAAATAAAAAGTAATAAAAAGAGTAACATTTGTTACTCTTTTTATTGTTGAAACTATTGATTTTTGTTACTATTTTTGTTACAATAATAGCATATTATGATATTTAGACATAAGGAGATTGATAAGATGAAAAAATCATCATTTAAAATAGGAGGTCTTGGTGTAGCTGGAATGGTTCTTGTATCGCAAGTATATACAGTTGCATTTGCTGATGAAGTCAACAAGAAAGTTTTTTCAGTTGATGCTAGTAGACTAAACCAAATCGTAGCTAGAGCAAAAGAATTGGGAGTAGAATTGACTAAAAAGGATACCATTAAAGAAGCAAGTACAGTTGCAGAAGCGAAGGAGTTAGTAGCTAATTCACAATCCAACTTGAACACTGAGTTAGATAAATTAGAGAAGGCATTAAATAATTATGCTACAGCAAAAGATACGTATGATAGTCAATTGAGAGCTGCTAATGAAAAGTTAGAATCATTGAAGCAACATGAAGGTGAGGAAGGTCATTTATCGCAAACGTTGTTACAAAATTTGACATTCGCATCCGAACCAAATGCAATTTTAGAGCTTGAAACTAATGGGAATGATGTGGTCGATAAAGAAGTCGGACTATCAGATGAGCTATCTGTAAACAGTAAGAGTATTAGATTTGTGAGTGGTGGTAAGATTGTAGCTACATATTCGGGATTGGAGAACTCTAGCTATAATGGTAAGAAAATTTACAAGGTCGTTTATACATTTGAGAAAGTACATCCAGAAAACGAAGTAGAATTAAATGTATTATTAGACCCGACGTTAGGTGTAAACTTTAATTCGTCACTGCCATATCAGGACATTAAGATGACTGCTACATTTTATAATGAAAATGAAGAACCAATTGAATTTAGTGAAGAAAATCCAGCATTAATTGGCTTATCAAGTATTACCACGAATCAAATTGGAGATGATGGAACTAAGTTTTATAGAGAGGTAATTAAGGATTATAACTTCAAATTCATTCCAATCACAGGTTCATCTGTTACGGAGCAATCGGATGGGATTTATTCAGTGAAGGATAACAAATTCAAATGGGCAGGTGCTAGATTTGACCATTCCGAAACAGACTTCGAATCAAGTCCGCTATTTTGGTATTTAGGTGGAGCTGGAGAACTAAAGGCTGGTTCTCAAGTAGAACTCACACTAGCGTCTACTGTGGAGACTCGCACACAGTTTTGGAGTACATTTAATAGTAAAGTTCCAACTGACATAGCAATCAAACCACCGACTGAGCCAGTATTTGATGTTGACTTAGCGAGAGAAATCAATACAGTTACTTATGAAGTAAAACTTCATACAATTTGGGTTACTGTAGGGGGAAAAGTGTTAAAAAACCAAGTTGAGGGAACTAAAGATAAGGAGACATTCAATGGGTATGTTTATGTTAGAACCGAAGTAGACGATGATGGTAACACTAAACATATCTATGACAACACAACGAAATGGGTTACTGTGGGAGGTAAAGAATTACGAGGTGTTGAGGTAGGAACAAAAGAGAAAGAAACATTTGAAGGATATTCATATGTGAGAACAGAAACAGACGAACATGGAAATGTAACACATATTTATGACAATACAACAAAATGGATTACAGAGAAAGGTAAAGAATTACGAGGTGTTGAGGTTGGTGTTAAAGAGAAAGAAACATTTGAAGGATATTCGTATGTAAGAACAGAAACAGACGAGTATGGAAATGTGACACATATCTATGACAACACAACAAAATGGATTACAGAGAAAGGTGAAGAATTGTTGCCACCAGAAAAAGGTGAAAAGGACAAAAAAGAAATTCCGAGTTATTCGTTTGTTGAAACTAAGAGGAAAGAAAATGGAGACATCGAACATGTCTACAGGAAAAATCCAAATCATACAACATATGTAGATGAGGGTGGTAAAGAATTATTACCTAAGGATGAAGGTATCTTAGACAAGAAAGATATCCCATCTTATGAGTATGTTCGTACTGATAAAAAAGAAACTGGCGACGTGGAGCACGTTTATAGACAGATTAAACATGCTACAACATACGTAGATGTCGAAGGAAACGTACTATTACCACCAAAGGAAGGTATCCATGAAAAAGAAACCATCACTGGATATGAATTTGTTCGTACTGACAATAAACCAAATGGTGACTTAGAGCACGTTTATAAGAAAATTCCAAACCACACAACTTATGTTGACGAGGGTGGTAAAGAATTATTACCTAAAGACGAGGGAATCTTAGAGAAGAAGGATATTCCAGAATATGACTACATTCGTACAGATAAGAAAGACAACGGAGACGTTGAGCACGTATATCGTAAATCTGTAACAACAACTTATGTGGACGAAAATGGAAACAAGTTACTTCCACCAGAAAAAGGTGAGAAAGAGAAGAAAGATATTCCGGGATACAAATTCGTTGAAACTAAGAAGAAAGAAAACGGTGACATTGAACATGTTTATAAGAAAGTTTCAAAAATCACTACTTACGTAGATGAAAGTGGAAAAGAATTGCTTCCTAAAAAAGAAGGAATTCATGAAAAAGAAAAAATCAATGGATATGAGTTTGTCAAAACGGTTACTAAAGAAAATGGTGACGTAGAACATGTTTACAAACAAGTTTCAAAAATCACTACTTATGTAGACGAGAGTGGTAAAGAATTGCTTCCTAAAAAAGAAGGAATTCATGAAAAAGAAACAATTAACGGATACGAATATGTTAAAACTATCACCAAAGATAACGGTGACGTAGAACACGTTTATAAGAAAGTAACTGAAAAGAAATTACCAAACACAAGTGTTGGTATTTTTGGAGGAATTGCTGGATTGTTGGGACTTACAGGTGTAGGTGCTTACTTTAACTCACGTAAACGTAAAAAATAAACACTAAATGATTAAGAGTGCTTGATACGAGCACTCTTTTTTGTTATAATAAATAAGTAATTATTATGGAATCATGAGAGGATTGGTAAGATGAAAATATCATCATTTAAGTTAGGAAGTCTTGGATTAGCTGGGATTGTGCTTGTGGGTCAAGCATCAACTGTCGCATTTGCTGCTGAGAGTGAGAAGAAAGTGTTTGATGTGGATAGAACTCGATTTGAAAAGTTATCTGCTAAAGCTAAAGAGCTTGGAGTAGAATTAATTGTAGGTGATATTACAACGGACATACCGACAGTTAAAGATGGGAAGGCGTCACAGGCTGACGCTCAAGCTGATTTAGACTCACAATTAGATAAGCTCGAGAAGGCATTGAATAAGTACATTTCACAAAAAGAAGATGCTAAAGCTAAATTAGAAGAATTAAAGAAAGAAGTGAATTCTATTGGGACGATTCGAGTTGCGAGATATTTAGTGAATCCGCACACTATTTGGATGACTGTGAATGGTAAAGTATTAAAAGAAAAAGTTGACGGAATTGAGAATAAGGAAGAATTCAACGGATACACTTATGCCAAAAGAGAAATTAACGACGACGCAACGATAAAATATATTTATGACAACACTACGAAGTGGGTTACTGAGAACGGTAAGGAATTACGAAGTGTTGAGGTCGGTGTGAAAGACAAGGATTCATTTGATGGTTATTCGTTTGTGAAAACGGAAACCGATGAGTACGGAAATGTGACTCACATTTACAAGCAAGGGGAGACACTAGGGAATACAACGACAGAAGCTCCAACCACGGAAGCTCTAACAACAGACGCTCAGACAACAGAAGCTCAAACGACTAGTGTTAACACTGAGAAAAAAGCTCCAACTACTAAGAAATTACCAAACACAAGTGTTGGTATCATTGGTGGAGTCGCAAGCTTACTAGGTTTAACTGGAGTGAGCGCGTACTTTACTTTACGTAAACGCAAAAAATAAACACTAAATAATTAAGAGTACTGTACACCAGTACTCTTTTTTTAGTATAATGAATGTATCAACCGCACTTTACAGTTTATTATTGTAGTCTATCTATCGTAGAATGGAATTATAAACTTGTAGGTGCGGTCAAAATTTGGTTGAGGTGAATATATGTTATTATTAGAAACAGTTGCAAAAGAAGAACGTCATCGTACTTACGGAAACGACGTGTGTTATCATGTACGTGGTATTAATAACATTATGACGTTTGATGAATTCCAAGAATTTTCACGAAAGAACTGGTCGATGTCAGTGGAACAAGTTCGTATGACCGCCATTGTGAGTGAGTGTGGGTTGGATATCGACGACGAGGGTTGGTACGAAGCGGAAGCTGAGATTGTTGTTGAGATTATACCAGTTTAGGACGATGAGAAATCATCGTCTTTTTTTTTTTTTTCATTTTATTTTGGGTCTGTACTCCATTTGTAGATGTGGTATGATTAGATGTGAGATAATAGGGATAAGGAGAGACTGTTGAAATGTATAAAGATTTTCGGACATCACAAGATTTCATTAGTGAATATGATGAGTTGTGCAAGAAGCAGTGTATTACATCGCTGAAGTACGGTGGCTCTCAAGAATTAAATATGTATACAATTGATTATGCTGCGAATGAATTTATTTTACCAGAGGTTAATGACCGTATCATTGGAGTGGATTGGACTAAGTTACCATACAGGGGGATAAGATTACCAGAAAATATGTATACGTGTGGAATGTCATACGATAACACCTTTGAAGGTGCTCGAGTATTGGGACATTCTGGTAACAATAAACTTTCGTTCGGTGATGACTACATTAGAGTAAACTACATGTTTCACAATGCAGATTTTTACAATTTCAGTAGCGAATTAACTGTTGTAGATAGTATTTTAAATGTTGACTCTATGTTTTATTGTAGTAAAGGATTACAACATGTGATTTTTAAAAATTGTGAACTAGCTGGACTTACAAATGTATTTTTGGATTCAGAAGTTCGACATGTTACATTTGACAACTGCTCGAACCGATACGCTGTCAACGACTACGAGGGAGTGGCTACGATGGTTTTTGACCGACGTATGGATACACTAACGTTGAAAAATTGTGAAGATGAGTTCGTAACCAGTATCATTAGCATGTTCGACGGAGTTGACGGGTTTGAGAATTTAGAAATCGAGATTTTAGATTAGGAGTGATTACATGTTTAAGGAATACAAAATGCCTGGAGAGTTCATTGATGGTTATGGAGATTATTGTGTAGAGAATGGCGTGAAAGCATTGTTGTATGCTGGAACTACAGACGAAGGTGTCTATAAGATAAACGATGATTGCTGTGAGTTTCTTCTACCATATCGTCATGACTTTATTATTGGTGCTAACTGGGGAGATTTGTCTAACATGGGAGTCATGCTACCAGAAGACATGAGTTCATCTGGTAAGTCATATATGAGTACTTTTGCGAAAGCACGAATCATTGGACGTCCGATTTATAATGAACTATATTTTGGAGGTGAGCATATTAGTGTGGAGGGAATGTTCATGGGTGCTAATTTTCTAGAATTTGATAGTGAGTTAATAATTCGTGACAGTATGTTAGATGTTTCGAATATGTTCTATGGTAGCTCGGGATTACAACATGTCACTTTTAAAAATTGTGAACTATTTGGGCTTCAAGATTTATTCACGTACTCTGGCATACAACATGTGACATATGAGAACTGCTCAAACTCAGTGGATTTTAGCAATTATGTGGGGAAAGCAAAAGAAGTATTCTATAGTGGCATGTCTAAGTTGACATTGAAAAACTGTGACGATAGCTTAGTAAACACTATCGTTAAAATGTTTAACGGAGTCGATGGTAATAAGTATTTCAAGTATTTAGAAATCGAGATTTTAGACTAGAGGTAAGGAAAGATGAAAAGGATTTGCGTAGACGCTATTGAATTCATTACCGCCATCAATGAACTTGACTCGGATGAGTTGAGATATGAATATATTAGTGCAACGAATCACTATGAACTTGACAGTTATAATAACACATTCAGACTTATAACAACCGACGAGTTAGGAATCGTAGGGCCGAACTGGAGTATGGTGACAAAAAGAATCGTGTTACCGACAGTAATGCCAACAACTGGAATCTCATACCATGGTACGTTTGAAGATACTATTATCACGACCGAGGATTCTGATTGTAAAATCATTTTCTATCAAGACGAGATTTGTACGTATAGAATGTTTGCAAACGCAACTTTTGCTGGATGTGACAATGGTTTAACAATTCAAGACAGTTGGTTACGAGCGGGTGGGATGTTCTTCGACTCTCATAAACTAAGAAAGGTCACGTTTGATAATTGTAAACTCGGAGACATGAAATATTTATTTACTCATTCAGATGTAGAACACGTCACTTTCAGAAAATGCTCACTATTGGAATGTGACTATGGTCGTGACTACAAGGATGTCGGAGCAACTAAAGTATTTAATAATAAATTGAAAACATTGACATTGAAGAGTTGTGAGTTGGAATTTGTAGATGTGATTGTCAGTATGTTTGAGAATGATATTTTGTGCCGTGATTTGGAAATTGATATTATTGACTAAGGAGAAATGACGATGAGTTGGGAAACATTTACTAGAACTAAAGACTTTTCGAAAGCATTAAAATCCGTAAATGCTCATCCATTGAGATTTATGACACATGGTGATGAGAAGGAGTGGAAATTGGATACTGAGACAGGTGAATTCACGTCGCCAATTGCATTAGATGGTCGTATTGTTTCAATGAAAAATTTGGGTGTTGATAGACCAGTTTTACTACCATATTCACTGGAAACGGGAACTTACATGAATGCATTTTCTGGTATGGTTAAACCAATTACTTATAATCTTACGTTCAGTGAGTGTGTGATTTCACGTATAGATGAAAATGGACATGTCAGTGATATAGTTACAACAAATGGTAAGTTTTTAAACATGGAAGAAATGTTTCGAGGTTCAACATTTGAGAACTTCCAAGTTAGCTTAATGATTTCACGAAGCTGTTTGAACGCTAAAGGAATGTTTCGTGATACTAAAAAATTAAAGTATGTGATGTTTAATGAATGTAAATTTACAGAGATTGATGAATTATTCTTAGATAGCGATGTTGAGGTTGTTACGTTTGATGCATGTTCGCTTGATAACGATTTTAATATGTATACACAATTGTCATCAATGATTGGTGTTTTTGGTAGTAAGGTGAAGCGAATTGCATTAGACAATTGTGACGAAAAGCTAGTAAGTTCGATTATGTACTTATATCGAGATGGTGATTATAGCTCTTACGATTTTGAAATCGAGATTAAATAGTAGGTGGTGGGTAAAATGACAGCAATTGAATACGATAGTGGATTTGATTTCATTGATGTAGTAAATGACTTAGATGGAGATTATGTAAAGTTCATGGGCACTTCAATCGATAGTAGATATTGCTTTGATATTGACGAAAATAATGTAATACACGTGAATTTACCAATGGATGACCATGATGGTGTCGTTCGTAAAGTTGGAGCATTGGGAATCAAAAAGAATATCATTTTGCCAAGAAAGTTGAATTATTTGGGAAATGTAACGAACTCTAATGGTAAGATGGTTCGTTTCAAAAGAACGTTGGAAGACTGTACTATTGTGAATAGACAGCTAGATGATGAATTCGAAATTGTCGGTAAACGAATTGACATGGAAGGGTTCTTCAACAGGTCATTTTTTATTGGTTTTGACAATGGACTTTTGATTAGAGATAGTTCAATTGAGGTAGCTCATATGTTTGGCAATAGTAAATGCTTGAAGGATGTAATTTTCAAAAATTGTGAACTATCATCTCTAGTTGGAATGGTTTCTGATAGTGACGTAGAGTCCGTTACGTTTGAGGATTGTTCCTATGTTGCAAGAGATAACTCGAATTTGAAGTCATGGGAAAGACGATTGGAAGCAACTACTTTGGATGATGTATTCGGTTGGCAGACCAAAGTTGTAAATTTAAACCACTGTGATGTAAGTTTGATTGAGGAACTAATGCGACTTAATGAGGGGTCGCAGATGTTTTTCAGAGAGTTGGAAATTAATATTTTAGATTAAGTTTTGTGATGGAAGGATATGTATGTGGATATCGGATTGGATTAATTTTGGTACAAATAGAGAAGCAGCTATTAATTTCGGAAAAATGGCGAACATGTCGGAATCGGATATACTTTTATTTGATGGATGCGTCGACTCGTTATCTGGATACATGTTGACTGTAGATGGTGATAAATTCAGACTACCACTAAATTCGGCAGAAACCGTTTGTTCGGTAAATGAAACAGGATTGAATAAACGAATTAAACTACCATATCATATGGCATGGAGTAATGAACGTTATGATTTTAATTACAGGAATACATTCAAAAATTGTACGATTGGACGTTGTGGAGATTATGATAGATTGTGTTTTACTCTTAGAGTAATGACCGATGTGACTAGTATGTTCGACTCGGCAACATTTATAAAGTGTAATGATGACTTGGTTATAGATGATAGTGCATTACGAGTAAATTCAATGTTTCGAAATTCGAAGGGATTGAGAAAATTAGTATTTGATAATTGTAATTTGACTGACTTACGTAAATTGACAGTCGGTAGTGATGTTAGAGAGCTTGTGTTTAAGAAATGCAAATTCATTCTTGACAACGACCAACTTGTAAATTACGACGGTGTGTCAGCTCTAACAGTCTTCGGCTCGAAGATTGAAAAGCTGATGCTCAGGAAATGTTCCAAGGATTTTGTAGAATTAGTGATGAACTTGTTTGATGGTGAATGGGATTTATTCCCACGATTGGAAATTGAGATTTTAGATTGATGATTGAAAGGAGAAATGGCTATGGGATTTTTAATGGATGAGGATGGGATTGATTCACTGATTTATGAGCATTTTCATGATTACGAGTACAATCCATATAAGAATTTGGAATATATGGTGTATTTAAAAGAATCGGATTTTGGAACTGCAATTCGAGATAGTGGACGTTATACTTGGAAATTCGGATGTATTTCAGATGTCGATTTGTTTGAAGTTGACTTTGAGAACGGAGAGTTTCGTTTGGCTTCTCGTGTGACGAAAGGGCGTAAGCTCAAAGATGTCACCAACTATTTGAGCAGTAAGGTTTTTGATAGAGAACATGAAGGTAGAACTATTCAAATTTCATGCGATGATTTTCTAGAAGCATCTAGAATCAAAGGACTTTTCAGAAATTGTGATTTAGAGTTCGTGGGATGTCAGTTTGAATTGGATGGTAATGTGAAATCTATTGACAAACTGTTTATGAACATGGACATCAAAGCGTTTGATGACTCAATCACAATTCGTGGTGGAGATATTGGAGTATCCGACACATTCCGAGGAACTCGTGGTGTTAAAACAGTGGTTTTCAAAGATTGTGAACTTTATAATTTTAGGGGACTATTACAAGATAGTGAAGTGAAGACACTGATATTCGAGGATTGCTCACTGAGTGATTCATTTAAGAAAGGTTCTAGAAAATTAGACGCATTGAAAGTACTTTCACCAAAATTACGACGTTTGGAGTTTGCGAGTTGCTCAGATGAGTTGGTGACGTACTTTAAAAAGTTAGTAAATTCATCTAGTGATTTTGAAAATTTAAAATTGATTACTAAGGATTGAAGATGGTTTAGTAGACTATCTTTTTTATTTTTAGGTCTGTACTCTATTGGTAACTGTGATATAATGAATTATGAGAATGGTAAATAAGGAGTACTATAGATGGTAGTTAAAACATTTGATAATGTGTATGATTTCGGTCATGCGATTTCAGAATCACCATTGCAAGAACTAAGGTTTGTTGGAAAAAGTGATGACGGAGTTTTTGAATTTGACACAGATACTGACAGTAATATGAACGTAGGTAGATTCAAATTACCAGTTGGAGGTGCTTTACAAAAATCATGTTTCAATGGAATTTTGGACGACAATGGAAACTCAGTATTTAAAGGAAAACTTATCTGGATAGATGGTGATTTTAAAGGAGATTTTCAAAATTGTAAGGGAATGTTCGCACAGATGAAGGTACAGACGGTAGGTTATGGAATTAAGTTTTATGACGTGGATGTGGACGCTACTCTTATGTTTAATGAATCCACCTTTGATTATGAGCGATTGATGAAGGTCATCGGAGGACGATTGCGAGCTAATGGGATGTTTCGTGGTTGTCAGAACAAGGAAGAATTAAAATTTGTGTCTGCTAAATTTCATGACGTAACATGTTTGGTAGCTGACTCAAGCATTCGTAAATTGACATTTTATAATTGTGATTTGGCGTGTGATGAAATGGAGTTTGATACAAACGTAAAATCTTGTATGTATAAAAACGGTCAGTTGGAAATCATTAATTTTGAAGGTTGTTCTGATAAATTTGTGAAGGTAATGATTGAACATATCAATAAATTTGGTGAGGATGACGATAACATTATTGTTAACATTCTCGATTATTAAATATTGAAAGGAATTAGAAAATGAGAACATTATTACTATTACGTGGTGTTCCGGGAGCAGGGAAATCCACTTGGATTAAGGAAAATAATTTAGAAAATTACGTATTGGAAACTGACAAATTTAGACAGCTATTAGCAAATCCGATTCTATTGGAAGATGGTACAATAGCAATTTCACAAAAGAATGACGTACTTGCTGCTAAAATGTTGGGTGCTGCATTGGAAGAAAGAATGAAAAACGGTGACTTTACGGTCATTGACGCAACTCATTCCAATGAAAACACACTTTCAAAATATCGTAAATTGGTGAGGAAGTATCGTTATCAAGTGTATTACAAAGAATTTGACGTTGAGTGGGAAGAATTAATGCGTCGAAATGATACTCGTGAAGAACACAAACGAGTACCAGTGAAAGAAATTGAACGTATTTACACATTGTTGCAACACTCATCAATTGATAACTTTGCAACAAAGATTGAAGATGTTTCTGAAATTATGAACTATTACGTAGCTGATGTGACAAATGAATATGACAATGTTAAAATCATTGGTGATATTCAAGGGTGCTATACTGTGTTGAATGAAGCAATTGGTAACGAGCTAGACCCTCGTACGTTGTACATATTCGCTGGAGACATGCTTGACCGTGGGATTGAAAATAAAGAAGTACTTGACTTCATGTTAAGTATTTATAAACGTCGAAATGTCGTGTTGGTGGAAGGAAATCATGATACAACATTAATGCAATGGGCAAACGATTGGGATACTAAATTATCACACGAGTTCACTCATCGTACAATTCCGCAGCTGTTGCAGTACAAAAATAAAGAAGACTTTGATATCAAAGTAATGAAAAATGCTAACGATAAACAAGTGTACGTAATTGATGGTGTTGAAACGAACGTTGAATCTTTTGGTGATGAACCATACCGTAGATACGAAAATCATACATTGTGGTTAAGACCATTTGAAGGTTCTGAAATGAAAGTTGATACTGGAATTCCAGTAAATATGATTGACGAAAAAGAATTGAAGAAGAAGGTTCGTGAGCTAACAAGTCGATTGCGATTGGTTTATGCGTTTGAATTTCACGGTCGTAAATACTTTGTAAACCATGCTGGGATTTCAGCGTTACCACAAATGACAGTGATTCCGGGAATCCAATTGGTTCGTGGCGTTGGAGATTACGAAACTCACATTGCTGACTGTTGGGAAAAATCTTATAAAGAAGGTAAAACTCAAGGATTCATTCAAGTTCATGGACATCGTAGTACACCATCAACAGAACATTCTATTTGCTTAGAGTGTGGGGTTGAGTTTGGTGGTAACTTACGAGTTCTAGAAATTGACAAAGATGGTCATACATTACATGAGTATCGAAATACGGTGACTCGTGATTATAGTGAGGGTTCTGAGTTTGGAAATATGTTTCCATTGACATCAAATGAGGTTACTAATCGAATGATGATTGACAAACACATTAGAGTGAGACATATGGAAGAAGATGGACTATACTCATTGAACTTCAAGGATAGTGTTTTCCGTAAGAAAAACTGGACAAGCAATACAATCAAAGCACGTGGTTTGTTTGTAGATGATAAGACTGGTGACATCGCAATTCGTTCTTACAATAAATTTTTCAACTTATACGAACGTGAAGAAACGCAAGTGGGCACGTTACGTGAAACTTTAGCGTTTCCAATTACAGCGTACAAGAAATACAATGGATTTCTAGGAATTGCTTCAACAGTCAATGGTGAGTTGATTTTAGCAAGCAAGTCTAGAACGAATGGTGAGTACGTCGATTACTTCAAGGAAATTTTTGGAAACTTAACAGACAACGAACAGAATCAATTGAGAGAACTTTCAGAAAAATATCACTGTTCATTTACATTTGAGGTAATGCACTTGAGTGACCGACATATCATTGACTTTAACAAGAATAAATTGGTGATTTTGGATGCTATTGAAAACACATATGATATTGGTGGAATTGACGTGAATCGTTCATTCTCTGAGATGGTTTTAAACCAACTCGTTATTGAATCAGACTTCTTTAGCAAGAAGGAAATTGTAGAAACGTTCGATGACATTGAGACATTTATGCGATATATTGCGAAACAAAAGAAAAATCGAACAATGGAAGGTCTTGTAGTTGAGGACATGAACGGATTCATGTTCAAGGTTAAATACGACTTTTATAGCAAGTTGAAATACTTACGTACATTGTGCGATGTTGTGAAAGCAAGATATCATACAAAATACTCAGCTCACATTGGACGAGAACCATATGAAATTAAATTCATTTATTGGTGTGAGAAACAAAGTTTTGATAAGTTGAAAAATACACATATCATTGACTTGTTTAAGGAATACGAAAAGGAGCTAGGATATGACGCTTTCTAGAATATAGAAAGATTGTGAAACGATTCACGAAAGGAATGATTGTACATGGAATTGGGTTATAAATTAGAATCTATTTGTAAAAATAGAATGAAAGTAAAAAGTAACAATGCGATTGTAAGAGAATCGTTACATCTAATTGGTATTTTCTTACTCATAGCTGGATTATCATTGGGTTTTGCGATGTCATTAGATGTGACATCAAATGAGTTGGTACTAATCTTGAATTGGTCTAAAGAACCAATTGTGATTGTTACAACGTTTATTATCCAATCGATTGTAATTTGGGTACTATCGAAGATGTTCAAAAAGAATAAAGTTGGTACACTACAATGATGAATAAGATTGATTGGAAGGATATTTTTAAAAGTTGGATGACTGTGGCGCTGCACTATATCGAAGTGGTGATTTTTTGGTTTTTGTTCGCATGGACGACGTTTCTATTCTTGTTGATTTATGCAAATGATTTTCAAGATGTAGGTATTGCTCTGGGAGTAGGACTATTTGTTGCAGCAATTACATGTTGGGTGGTTGCGTCCACAATTACTATTAAAGTATACGATATTATAATAAGGAGAGGTGAATAAATGGAGCAACAAACTGAACAAAAGATTTTAAAAATGGTGGAACGTAAAAAACGTAAGGATTTCGTACGAAATGAAATAAATCATACAGGTGGATTTTTGAAGCTCGCACTTCTTGAGTTTGCATTAATTGTTGGAATTGTACTAGTTGGAATATATGTATTCCAGTTTTTGAATTCATTTATCATGAATTCATTTGCAATCCGATTTGGTGTTGCTGTAGGTGCTTTAATCGTTGGTTCGATTTTAGCTAATAAATTCGCACAAGTTCATATTTGGGGTTGTGACAAATTTGGAATTAATGACTGGGATTAGGGGTGATTAAATGGATACCGGAGCGTTCGTTATTGTAACATATGCTATTGCGATTTTAATTGGTTGTTTATCACTAGACCGAGACGATAGGAATAGTCGTTTAAAATTACTATTACTTAGTACGGTAATCGGTGTTATTTGTGGATGGGTTACAAGTATGTTTGTTAATGGAGAGTTTCGTCGTCTAATTGAAAGTGGATTAAGTATTGAAAGCGTGAAAGCTGATATTATTGGAATTGCAGCAGTAGGTGTTCTTTTTACGTTTGTGACAGCTATGTCGGATAAACCAGAAGTGGGTGATATTTCACCAGCATGGTCTATCTTTATGGTACTATTAATGTTCTGGTTAAGCAGTGTGGCTTTTATTAGAAAACCGAGTGATTTTAAATTACAATCTTCTACAGTGCAATCAGAGAATGTCATTTACGAGAATAATCTAAATGTGACATTTACATATACAGACGACGATAATACTATAAATCTCAATGAATCATTTGATTTTGAAGGTTTATCAAAAACTGGTAAAATTTTTGCAGGGAAAAATGGCATCTCTCGTGAAGTTGAGGAATACAACGAACTTGACGTTGTATTCAATGGAATTGACAAGGATGATGAAGTTTTCGAATGGATGAGACAATATCCACCGAAAGTTAAAGTTGTAGAAATCAAACGAGTTGTATATGATGAAAAATTTGAAGATGTGAAATACTCAGAGTATGTTAAAAAACACACTAATACTAAGTTGGTGGTTACTCTAGAGTTAGTTGATTCTGGGTGGAAAGAACGTTATAAAAATTACAAAAACACGGTCAGCGACTTGGAAAGTTTGACTAAATCACAAAAGGGAGATAATAACTGATGCGTGAAATTATGTTAATGTATATTGCTGTTATTGTGACATTTGCACTGAGTGTCGCAATTGGGTTGGCAAAATCAACAAGAGCTGTTCTTGTTATGGGTGGACTTCTAACGGTTACCGCTGTTGCGTGTGGTATTTTCATGCGTAACTATGAATTGGTTAATATTGTATTAGATTATGTTAAAACAAATGGTTCATCTGTATTTGCTACATCAGATGAGTGGAGTGCTATGCAACTATTAAGAATTGGAGTTGTTTTCGCAATTGCGTTATTGATTGGTGTTTGCTTCTTGTTGTATGAATCTAAATCGAACAAAAGTTTACTTATATATCCAATAGCTATTATCATGTTCATGGTTAGTTTCCATTTAAGTGATAAGAGAGACATTGTAGCGTCATGGAATGACGTGAGTTCGGATGTGGTTACAACACAAGAGTTATATCAAGTAGGAGACAACGATTCTGGTATCAACTATGAGATTGGAGTGATAAATGATAATCGCTCTATTGATTGGCATTCAATTTCTAATCCGATTGAGTACAAATTAATTGACAGTAATTATGAGTGGCGAGTGACGAAGAATGGTGTTAAAGCTGAAATGGACAACATTTGGCAAACACGAGTTCGATACACTGGTATTGAAACGGATAATGTTTCACCATTCATAAAATGGTTGAAGACAAATAACATTAAACTGAAAGTGATAAAAATTACACGTACTGAGATGAAAATTGTCGAAAGTAATAAATATTATCCGAACATCACACTGACATTCAATCGATATATCATGGATTTACAATTAGAACCAGAGAATCAGAATTGGAGAAAAGAATTCGAAAATTGGAAGTCTACTGTTAATGAGTTAAATCAATTAACTAGACCGAAATCGAGTGGAAATGATTGATTTGAGATTGAAAATATTTAGGTAAATGAATATGAAAGACACTCTATTGGGTGTCTTTTTTTTTTCTTAGTTTCGTATCATGACAGTTTTTCCAACTTTTTGATTAATATTACAATCGATTCCACGGTATTTTCATACGTCTTCATACCACTAAGTACTGTGTTGACTATGTACTCAAATCGAGAGTTGTGTTAAAATAAAAATAAGAAATATTATGTAGAAATGAGGTTATCAAACATGAAAGAATACTTGGATTATTTAGAAAAACTAAACACATTAGTTAATGTCAATGAGATTTTATTTAAATCAGCTAGGTCAATCGTCATTAAGGACCGTAAACGGTTATGGGATTGGACGTTTTGGTTAAGTCTATTAACAGGGATTTTGTCGATTGCTGGAACAATTGTTACCATGGTGGATTATTACTATCACCATCAAGGTACTTGTTTGACACCACTCGTGGTTGGAATGATTTGTGTGTTGTCATGGGCATTGTCGACAGTCACAGCAAGTAAGTCAATCGAGTATTATAATGTGCTATTAGATTTAGAGTACGCTTCACCAGTGGATTCTAGTTACGCAATTGTTAGAAATAAGATTATCGACGACGGTAATGAATTCATGAAAAAATTATTTGAGTGGGAACGTTTATACGCACTAACAGAGGGCGAACAATTGAAATATAAATATGTATTGGAAGTGATTCGTTCGTTGCGAGTGGACTTTGAAATTATTGAAAGTGGTGGAAATAAATGAAAAATTATTTAGAATATTTAGAAAAATTACAGAAAGAAATGAACTTAGATGAAGAAGTTGATATCGCTAAATTGGAAGAATATGAAAGACTATATTCGAAGTATAATGCTTTATCAAGCTTGTTTGGAGTTATCGCCATCGCATTGGCTTTCTCGATGATATTTGTAGCACATTATTCAATTGGAAGTCTACTTTTGAGGATTATATTATCTCTGTTTAGTGGGGGATTGATGGTAGAATTTGGAGGTAAGGCTGAACACTACAGTGAATCATTGTACAATGAACGAAACAAGGTCTATAATTTGAATTATTCCAACATCAAGAACATCATCATTAATGACGGTGATGAGCACATGCGACAACTAACGACATTGGAGCGTATGTGTGAACTTACAACTGAGGATGAGGAAAAATATGCTGAGTTGCTACGTATCATACATGACGTTTGTCGTGAGTATGTAATTTTGTGGGGTAGTTAAACATGGGAAAGTATATTGAATCGCTATCTTGAATTGGGTATTGTTTTATGTGTTCTAGTAATTTTGCGAGTATAGGAAACGGTATTGGTACAAGTACTGAAGTTGAAACTAAAGCAATACCACATGGTCACTCGTTAGTTTTATTACACAACGACTTGGTAGATTGGAATGAGTCTAATTTCGATGAGTTGTGGAATACGGTAGTAAAATATAAATTAACTGATAGTGACAATAATGAATACGGAGAAGTTTCGAAGGTCATTAAATAAGAAAAAGTAAGTAAGGATAAAACTAAGGAGTGATTTACATTGAATCATGCGGAATTTATTAATAAACTAGAAGAATTATCTCACTTGATTCAAGGAGTTCCAGTATCAAAGTGGGAGTTGTTTTGGTCTCAAGCTACTGTTATGGCTACTATAATTATTGCAGCTTTAATTCTTGGTGGGCTTACTGTTCTTCCGTTGATTGCTATGCACTCAGCGGTAACTGATGAGATAAAAGATTCTGGCGACAGCAGCAATACACCTCTTTGGTTCTTGTCGATGTCAATAGCGTTAGTATTTAGCATCTTAATTGGTACAATGACTTGGTGTTTGGGGAAAGAGCTTATTTCCAATATAGTTAGTCATGAGAAGGAGTCACAGCGACAATATGACTTATATCAACAAACGTCGACTGAGTTGTACAATAAATTGGTGGATATGAGCGACGATGAGTTCACAGGGTTATCGAGTGCGAGTTCAAAATATGAACTAACAAGGGAACAAGCATGCAGGTACAAATATGTCATAAAAGAAATTAAAGAAGTGGACAAAATGAAAAGTAATACTAAGTAAAACATCGCATTGAAAACAACAAAGTTGTCTCATTAGGCGATGATTTAGAGCTAGTGCTTTAGTATTGGCTTTTTGTTTTAGGTCTATACTACATGTGTATCTATGTTATAATAATGATGATAAGGATTATTATGCTAGAATAGGAGATAGAATATGACGTTAAAAATTACGGATGACAATTTGAACGAATTAGATGAGTTTCTACGTAGTCATCAGGGTAAGTCTATAGATTGGTATATTTTCGTAAATGATAAGGACTATGTTGAAGTAGACAAAAATTGCATATGGATTAAAATTCCGGAGTCTTACGAAAAATTCTACACACTGTGGTCGGAAGGTATTCGACGATTTGTAAATGGTGGTGACGTTTTGGTGGTGAATCCGAATTTACTAACAAATTTGAAAGGTATGTCAAGGCTATTCAAAAACTGTAACGTTAAATTGACAAGTACTGAATGGAAATTGAGTAGTGATGGTATCTTTAATGCAATTAAAACATTTGAAGATACTCGATTTAATGGGCACATAGAAGAAATTTCGATAACTAGTGATGTTCTTTTTGCAAATCAGATGTTTGCAAATTCAAGTATCAAGTCAACTCATTTCAAAGGTTCTAGGTTTGTGGAAATGACAGAGATGTTCGTGAATTCCAGTGTGGTAGAGGTTTGCTTTGACGTTTGTGGAGGTTCAAGTGTACTGGATGATTACGTGTCATGCAGGGATATATTTACTGGTTCTCAAATCAAGAAAATCAGATTTATTGATTGTGAAAGTAAACTCATTGATAGCATTATTTACACATTGAACGAGACGGGTGAATTTGACAATGTAGAAGTTGAAATAGAAGAAAGGGAGGAGTTGTGATGATTGGTTATGTTGCAACACATGACAACCGTTATACGGTAGGTGAGACTTACAAGGTAAAAGGTTTACCAAAGGTGGAGTCAGAGTATGGATATATGGTATACTGCTCGTTAGCTCTTGCTATTATGATGTATGGTATGGTTAAAGAAATTCGGATTTATGAAGCTGAGATTTTAGGAGCGACTGAAAAAGAAAGTTTCGGTAGATATGTTCTAACAAATAAGATGAAAGTAATTAGGGAAGTGACGACGGACGAACTTTTTGAATCCGACGATAATGAATATGCGAAAGTATTATCTTATATAAAAGCACCAGACAGACCCGGAATGATTGAGTATCTGAATACGATTGTACGACCAACAATGTCATATACATTATCGATGGCGGTTTGGCAATTGACTGGAAATCGATATTTCGATGTATTCAGGCGTAGTAGTTGGGATTTAATACTAGAGTTGGTTGCTCAATATGGAACACGTTCACAAAGATGGTATCTGATTAACGACGAAAATCCACGTGTTAGATGTGCAGTTGCGCAGTACGGAAATAATTCACATCGTGAAGCATTGTTGAACGACTGGGATGACGAGGTTAGAGAAGCAGTTGCTCGATTTGGAAATGATAAGTTACGAACTCAATTATTGGACGACGATGACTGGAACGTATGTTTTACAATCATTATGTTTGGAAACGATAGACACCGTGAGTATTATCTGGATAGGATTTTTAACGACACGTGGACGTGGAATTTTGTTTATGAAAACTCAGGAAAACGATTAAGAAATAAAATGGACAAAATGCGAAAAGAAGGGAATGGTGAGTGAATGGATATTGGTTCTGGAAAAGGATATCCGTCAGGTGCGTTGTCGAACTTCTCACCACATTCGTTTGTAATTGATGGCGTAGAATGTGCTTCCATGGAAGGCTTTTTACAATCATTGAAGTTTTCTGACCCGGAAATGCAAAAACATGTTTGCACATTGGTCGGAAAGAAAGCTAAGTTTAAGGGTAAGAAGAAACGATGGTGGAGAGACCAAATATTGTATTGGCAAGGAAAAGCAATCGACAGACACAGTGAAGAATATCAAGAATTACTTGATAGAGCTTTTGATGCGCTATCTGAAAATAGCGGCTTTAGACGAGCGTTGCTCGCAACTCATAATGCTACATTGCAGCATAGCATTGGAAAGAAAAATCCATCAGAAACGATTTTAACTCGTAATGAGTTTTGCTCTCGATTGACTAAGATTAGAGCACGATTACAGAAGGAGGTAAGCTAGAATGAACAATTATATTGGCAAAATTCATGAGATTGTGGAGAAATTAAATCCACAACTGTATGTGGATGTACGATATGCACACCAAATGGAGTATTACAAGTGGTTGTTTGTGATTCTTCTAACTGGTTGTGGGTTATTAGCTATTGCGTGGTTGTTGTCAAAATTCACAAATATTGAAGGAGACTTTATCGTTAAAGTCGGAGTTTGGGTCATCATATACTCAGTAATGATGTTGCTATCGGTAGCGTCAGCTCATAAGTCTGAGGTTCATGATACATTGGATTTTGGTTCGAAATCCACTATTTCTGAGTATGTTGGAAAATTGAACAATGAAGAATACATTGACATGGAAAAACAAGTTAGAGCTTACGGTCATCGAGTATCACTAGATTTGGAACTGGATAGAGCTGTCAATAACTATCTAATGGAAATTTTAGACAAGTAGGATTTTCTACTTGTCTTTTCTTACACTCAAATTGTCAGACAATTCCCACAATTCAATTTAGGTCTGTACTCATTACACCAATGTGATATAATTAAGTTATAGAGATGAGAGACCTGTTTAATTAAGGGGTTCATTCCTAGCACATAAAATTGTTGACAAATGTACTAATATGTGATGAAATGTGGACAGGTAGAAATTGTAGAAAGGAGGTTTTATCGCATGAAACTCAATTATCAAGTAAGACTTTATCCGAATAACACAATGAAACATGTTTTAGATTCATTGTGTGACTATAGACGTTACTGTTGGAACAAAGCAATTTCTTGTTGGAATGACCAATATGAGTCAAGATTAATTGGACTTCCAGAATCAGTGATTGATAAACTCAAAAATGATGTGAACTCACTAACACTGGAAGAACAAGAATTGCTAAATCAATATCCAATTCCATCACACTATAGTGTACAGAGTGAGTTAGTGGAACAAAAAGAAGATTGGCAATATGAATTGTCTTCGAGAGTTTTACAACAAGCAGTCAAAGATGTTGCAAAAGCGTGGAATTTATTCTTCAACAATCAAGATACTGCTGGTAGACCAACATTTAAAACAAAGAAGTCACCAAAACAAGGATTTAAAACGGATAGAGCTTGTATTAAAGGTGGTAAACTATTACTAGATAAACCACGAGGTTATCAAGGAAATTGGTATACTATTAAATTTAAAGGATTAACTATTCCAGATGGTAAAATCGCACATTGCTCCATTACTCGATTAAATAACAAGTATACTACTACTTTCACGACAGATGTTGAACCAACTATATTACCAAATACAGGTAAAAAGACTGCGGTAGACGCTAATGTTGACCATTTCGATACTACGGATGGACGAACAACACTAAAGCCAGAGACACTAAATCCATTTTACAATAGAGTTCGTCATTACCAAAGAATCCTTGCTCGTAAAAGATGTAAAAATCTAAGAGTAACAAACTCAAAAAGTTATCAAGTAACGAGAACCAAGTTGCAACGAACTTATGAGAGAATTGCAAATATTCAAAAGGATTTATTACATAAATTTACGACAGAACTATATCAAAACTATGATACAATTGTGATTGAGGATTTAGATGTGAAGAAAATGCAAATGTCTAAGAAAGCTAAGAATTTACATCGTTCTCTATTTGGAGCATTTCGTCAAATGATGGAGTATAAGTCACAAAAGTTTGGAAAGACATTAATTGTGGCGGATAGATATTATCCATCCACACAACGTTGTTCATCTTGTGGGTTTGTTAAATCTGGAGAAGATAAGATTACTTTATCCGGTAATCAAAAACACGGTACTCGACACAATGAATACATATGTTACCATTGTGGTTATAAAGATGACAGAGACCATAATGCAGTGTTAAATTTATTAGCACTAGCGAAATAAGATAAAGAAATACAAAATATATGAAAGGAAAGAGGTTGGCTCGACCTCTGAGAATGAAAGTTCTCTTGGAGCGTTCAGAGATTGTCACTGTCATTACCTACGAAGTAGATATGGGAATACAATTGTTGACGGACGTGAGAAAAACTAGTGGTCAAAATCTAATATTGACTACAATTGACAAGGTTTTTCGGAGCAGATGTAAATATAATGAGTACTAGAGAAATTGTCAACCATACATTAACAATTCGTGACCGTATGTTGAAAAGTGGTAACATGAAACTATTAAACGAACTATTTGGTGATGATAGCTCACAATCTATCACTAGATTGGTGGCAAGACATGGTAAACCACAATTAGTTGATGTCGAATCTGTGGGGGATGAAGAACCATTTACTGAGACTCTAGCTGAGATTTACTCAAACAATACGGGATTAGTAAATGTTCACAAAAGAGTTAAACAAACATTAAAAGAAGGAGGTTTGATATAAAATGAAAGCCTACAAAGCATTCGACATAAATCTAACATGTCGAGATTTTCAGTACGAAATTGGAAAGACTTACGAAATGGAAGACGAACCAATCATTTGCGAGAAAGGATTTCATGCTTGTACCGTATTAGATGATGTGTTTAAATATTACAAACTGGGTAAGAACATTCGAATTTGTGAAGTGGATTTACTAGGGGACATTGATGACATGTCACAAAAAGATTCAAAGGTAGCAACAAATAAAATCAAAATCATTAGGGAATTAAAATTAAAGGACTTATTGGAGCTGGGTGGAGAGAAGTCTCTAGTCCAAGCAACTGTCTATGGTTCAAGTCTAATCACTGACGAAATGATTCAAAATCTATCTGAACTAAATCGGATGCGTGTCGCACAAATTGGTAGTAATCGACATAGAAACTGTCTAGTTTATGACAAAAGTGATAATGTTAGATTGATGTTGGCTAGATATGGTACACATAAAAACAGAGACGTTTTAGTATATGACAAAAACTCTGATGTCCGAGTGGAAGTAGTAAAACATGGTATAAGACGACATCACGATTTGCTGGTAGAAGATGAGAGTGTATATGTGCGTATAAAAGTTGCTCGATTTGGTAATGACAGACATAGAACCCAGTTAGTCAATGATGTCGAATCAATCGTAAGATACAACGTTGCTTCGTATGGTAATATAAATATCCGAAAACAATTGATGGATGACGTCGATTTCGATGTTCGAAATGCTGCTAAACACCGAAGCAGATTTTGGGTAGGATAGCAGAGTTGTCTGACAATTCACTCAATTCGAAATATTCTAAATGAAGTTTAAACGAACGAAGAAGTCAGTGTGTTCGTGACTGGAGAGCTGAAAAGATGTTCGGTATCTCACAAGAGTCACGAAAACACTGACGAACGATTGTTCGGAATGTGCGCCCACTCACAAGCGGTCACGGTCGTTGTCAGACAATTCTGACCCACTGTCCCACGCTGGCATTTTTATGAATTTATAAGTTTTATTAAATTTAATTAAAATTCATCTTTTATGTACGCAATAAAATTTATTCAAAT
>ERZ1674176.14-NODE-14-length-60289-cov-10.150994_pt1 | contig 60289 bp, 59 predicted proteins | sample MGYA00581288_ERZ1674176 | MGnify/ENA primary metagenome ERZ1674176 (study PRJEB41354, sample SAMEA4873327) | human saliva metagenome | biome: human-associated habitat [ENVO:00009003]; feature: mouth environment [ENVO:08000002]; material: saliva material...
GCAGGTCGACGAGGTCGGCCCCTCCCTGCGCCGCGCACGCGCGCAGGTCACCCGCGTCCAAGCGCCGTCCGCGAGCGCGTCGGCCTCTGGTGGTGCGGCTGGGTGGGGTCGGGAGGCTCCGCAGCATGATCCGTGGGGCTCGCAAGCGGCCACGTCTGAGCCGCCGTTCTGATCGGTGCTGTAGGTAAGGAGTAGGGCATGAATGGGCTTGAGTTGTTCGAGTACACGGGGCATGAGATTCGTGTGCAGGTCGACGAGGCGGGTGCGCCGTTGTTCGTGCTTGCCGATCTGGCGTCGGCGCTGGGTATCGCGAACGTGACGCAGCTGCGCTCGCGTCTGTCCGATGACCTATGTCTGACATACCCCATGCGTGATCGGCTTGGGCGCTCACAGCAGGTGTGGGTCGTGACGGAGCCGGGCTTGTATGAGGTGATTATCCGGTCGGATAAGCCGGAGGCTGCGGCGTTTCGTCGTTGGGTGACGGGCGAGGTGCTGCCGTCGATTAGGCGGCATGGAGTGTATGCGACTGAGTCGGCGGTCGATGCGATGTTGGCGGATCCGGAGACGATGATTCGGACGTTGACGGCGTTGCGGGATGAGCGGGCTGAGCGCGTGCGTGCTGAGGCGGTGGCTGCGGAGGCGGTGGCTGCGGAGGCGGTTGCTGAGGTTGAGGCGCAGCGCCCTCACGCTGAGCTGGGGCGTGCGGTTGCGGCCTCGGGTGAGGCGATGTTGCCGAGCGTGTTCGGCACGGTGCTGGCGGCGCGCGTCGAGGGCATGGGGCCGAACAGGTTTTGCCGGTGGCTCCGATCGGCGGGCTACGTGTATCGGCGTGGTGGGCAGATGGTGCCGACCGCGCGGGCGATCACGCAGGGGCTGCTTGAGGCATCGGAGGTGCAGGTGCCTGGTGGCGGCGTGCGTGTGCAGACCTGGGTGCTACCAAAGGGACAGGAGCGGTTCGCGCGCGAGCTGCTCGCTGAGCGGGCGGTAGCGTCGTGATCGAGAGGCGCTGCCCGGATTGTGGCGTGCTGCTTGAGGCTGGGCACGCGCGGTGTCGGCCGTGCTTCCTGCGCTTTGAGGCCCGTCATCAGAGGTTGACCGAGCGCTTCTGGATGGAGCGCAACTACCCGGAGTTCAGGCCACGTGACTTGTTCCCCGAGGACATGGATATCTCATCGACGCGAGAGGAGATCATACGATGAGTGAGACGCAGTCAGGATCCGATCATCATGTGTTGGAAGCCAGAGGAGATGAGGTTGCCGGCAGCACCGGTAAGCATCGGGGCTACCCACGTCTTGAGGATGGTTCCACAGTGGGACCAGAATTCGTTCCGCTTATGTTCGTCCGCGATACACGTTCCGAGGCTGAACGCCGTGCCAGCCGCTTGCGTGCTCAGTGCGCGAAGCGCAACAACGTCTATGTCTTCTCCGTTGAGGAGATCAAGGCAGCGTGCGACCAGGTATCGCAGGTAGCCGAGAGCATTCTCGGGCAGACCGGAGGCTTGCCCGGTGATGTAGTCCTGCATCTTCTCAAGGGCATCTTGGAGGGCACCGCGAGCCTCCGGGGTGAGGGGCTCGGGCAGAAGGCCCCGGCTGGCAACGTCCTTACCGATGTAGCGGATCATCGAGATCTTGAGGGACTCAAAGGTGACACGGGTCTCGTCCCAGTTGCTGGTGCGGAGTAGGAGCATCTGGTGAATCTCATCAAGAAGGCCAAGCGCGGGATCATCAGCGTCGCTCGCCCGCGCGAGTTCTTTGGCTTCGAAGAGGGACTGCATGACTCGGCTGTGAAAGTCAAACCACTCGGTGTCTCCCGCAAGGGATCTCAGTGTCGGGGTGTACCGCTCGTTCGTGGAGTTGATTGCTTCGAGGTACGACGCGAGGTCGGCAAAGGGGTTATTGCTCATGTGTCGAATCGTAGCCCGCCCAAGGCTGTGTGAGCGCATGTTTGTGAATGTTGAGTATGTGAAAGGAGGAACCACCTATGTCGTGGCTGAAAACAAGCGATACGGCAGCGATGAATCCGCGAGTGCTCGCGGTTGCGTCGGTGCCGGGCGCGACTGTTCAGGACGTCAACGCGGTGTATGGGTTCGTGCATCGCTGTGCTGTGTATTGCGCTCAGTATCGGGGTGACTATGTGATCGAGCCAGCGGCGTATATCACGATGGGTTTTGGTGACCATGAGCGCCTGATTGACTTGGCGGTACAGGTGGGACTCATGTTTTGGGTCGAGGACGAAGCGGGTGTTCGCTCGCTGCACGTACTTGATGATGAGGACAACTTCGTTCACATGCTCTCACCGGAAGAAAACGAGTGGGCAGCGCAACGTAATCGCGACAACCGCGATTGGACCCTCAAGGGGCCAGTGTTATTGCGTGACGGCGATAACTGCAGGTATTGCGGTGTGCACGTGACGTGGACTGGCCGCAAGACCGGTCAGCGGCGTGGGACGTTGGACCATCGTGTGCCGGGTGAGCCTGGCACCGTGGACACACTCGTTGTCGCGTGTACACGTTGTAATTCGTCGCGCGGGGAGGATGAGTCGGGCGCGTGGGATCGCGCTCATCCTCTCCTCCCGGTTCCCGCACATCCGGTGTGGGGGAAGTGGACGATGCGCAACCTAGTGGATAACGGTTTCCTCGACGATGTTGAGTCGCATGGTGATGCCGCTGACGGTCGTAGCGACCGCGCCTCGGGCGCGCCCTCGGTGGGTGTGGCCTCGGGCAGCGTTGACGCTCCTGTCTGCGTGGATGTCCCCGTGGGGTCCGAGGGTAACCGAGGAGAGGTCGACCCCGGCGCACCTGATCAGTGCGCGCCCGAGGGTCCTTCTCCTCGTGACCCCGCCCGCGAGCGCGATTCCGTCGCCGGAGAGGCAGTTGTGTTCAAGGTGGCGTCGTCCTCTCCCCCACTTGGAGGTGAGCGTATTCGCGAATTATTCGCGAATAGGGATCGAATGCCGAGGGTTACGGATTCGAATGCGTCGGGTCGGGCCGGGACGGGTCGGGCCGGGACAGGTCAGGCCGGGACAGGTCAGGCCGGGACAGGTCAGGCCGGGACGGGTCAGGCCGGGACGGAACGCGCGTCCCTTGCGTCAGAGCAGAAAAAGCGTAAGAGAAGGAGAAGGAGTAGGAGATGACAGACGAGCACGCACAGGTGCTGGACAAAATTGAGGACGCGATAGGTGCACTGGTAGCGCAGAGGCACGGGCCAGGGAGACTGGTCGGGGCGTGGGAGATCATGATCGAGACGATTGATCCATCTCGTCCGGACGTAACGGCCTGGATGACGGACGGCCGGGGGTCGATGCTGGCGCGGCGCGGCCTCATTGAGGTGTGCCGTGATACGTACCGGGGCGACATCAAGGACGTGGATGACGATGAGTAGGGCAATGACTGGTGAGGTGTGCCCGGTGACGGGAGAGCCGGTGCTGCCGGGTGAGTATTTGTCGCGGGGTGGTGCGGCGCGTCTGAGGGTTGCGACTCAGGGCCTGCCCGCGCTCATGGCGGATCTTGAGTACATCGCTTCTCGTAAGTCTGTGCAGGGCGAGACGGGGGGTTCGTCGGGGCATTCGACGTCGTCGCCTCCGATCCGGCTCGCTCTCATGCTTGAGGTCGACGAGATGGCCTCGGCTCTGCAGACGTGGGGTGACGAGCTGATCCGCCTCGTGATGGGGCCGAAGTACTGCGTGCCCGCCCGGGATTGGCGGATGGTTGCTCAGTTGTTCGCCGCGCACGAGGATCGCGTGCGACGTTGGCCTCTGGCGCAGCAGTGCGCTGACGAAGTCTTGTACTCGATCAAGAGACTTGAACGTCTCGCGGCTCCGGCGCACGCGCGACTCGTGTTCGTCGGCAAGTGCCCTCGTTGCAGCGCTGACTTGCTCGCGCGGGAGGGTGCCGATGAAGTGAAGTGTCGTGAGTGCTGGCAGCAGGTTGATTGTCGGACGGCCGTCGTGTTGATGATGGCCGAGGCGAAGCGCCTTGAGCTGCCGCGACCGCGCGCGACCAGGGTTGCGGAGCTGATCGTCGGTAAGCCGATCAGGGATGCGACCGTGAGGTCGTGGTGCCAGCGGCAGAAGCTGCGGCCGGTCTCGCCGGAGGTCGGGTACCGCAAGTACAGGGTCGCCGACATCGTCAACCTCGCGTCCTGACAGGAAGTGCCCCCGGGCAGTGCCTCAAGCGCACCCAGGGGTGTCCTGTACCCGGAGGGGGCCTCGAAATCACCCCCGGGGGTGCTTGCAACACCCCCGGGGGTGTTCTGTACCCGGGGGAGGTCTGAAACCACCCCCGGGGGTGTCGTGAAACACCCAGGGGGCAGGTCTTGCATCGCGCGTGCAACGGTGTATATTTCTAGTGTGGCCTTCCGCGTAAGTGGGGGGCCATTCGAGTTTGGCGAGGGGGTGGCGACATTGGTGTCATCCCGGACAGGTACGAGCCAGTACAAGCACTGGCGCACGCGAGTCCTCGCGGCCGGCCGCGCAGCTGGCATCACGCATTGCCCGGTTTGCAACGTGGTTCTCGATTATGTGAACACTCGGACGCCGGCGTCGGCCGAGCCTGATCACATCCTTCCTCATCGTTGGGGCGGTAAAAACGTCCTCGAGAACGGTCGAGTGCTGTGCCGTCGTTGTAATCAGTCGCGTGGCGATCGCGTGAACGCGCCAAAACGGCAGGCTCGGCCGTCCTCAGTTGACGTTGATTGGTGATAACGCTCTGTTTGCGGCGTGATTTCAACGGAGATAGGGGTGCCTCCCCCTCCCTCCCCCCGCTCGCGCTCCCACAGCGGTATAGCGCCATACCCCCCCGCTTTCAGGCGGGCCGGGCTGGAAAAATGCTGACCGACCGTGTTCGTTTGACACGCGGCCATTGGGGGAGTGTGAGGGGGATGTGGCGCTCGCGGTAGGCGTTTTTCGGTGATATTTGGCGTTTTAGGGGGTGGCTAGGGGTGGCGAAGAAGAAGGCGGACGCGAAGAAGGCGGATGCGTTCGATGAGCTTGAGGCTCGCAAGAAGCTGCTCGATCTGACCCTGGCGTCCCTCGAGTACGCCGAGTTCGACAAGCGCGCGCCCCTGATTCGGGAGGCTCGCGCGTTGATTTCCGAGATTTCAGGTACCTCGGGGGCTGCGGTCCCGGAGGCGGTGAAGGGAGAGGGGGGCCAGGTTGTCGACTTCCAGCAGCGATTGGCGAAGCATCGAGCAGGCTCCCCGGCTACGGGCCGCCGTTGAGCGCCGCGCAAAAAGCTTCGGCGAGCTCGCGGGCGAGTTCGCAGCGTCGTTCGGGCTGATGCCTGATGCGTGGCAGCAGCTCGTCCTCGACGACTGGCTCGCAGCCTCCGCCAAAGACGAATGGAAGCACCCCGTCGCTGGCCTGTCCGTACCTCGCCAGAACGGCAAGAATGCGTTGCTCGAAATGCGCGAGCTCTTCGGCATGGTCCTGCTTGGCGAGACGGTGATTCATTCGGCGCACGAGGTCAAGTCGGCACAGGCGCACTACCGCAGGTTCAAGGAGTTTTTCGGGAAGAAGGCCGATGACGAGGCCGCTCGATACCCTGAGCTGAACGCGATGGTCGAGCAGGTCCGAAACGTCAACGGCCAGGAAGCGATCATCCTCAAGAACGATCCGTCGCGCGGCTGGCACGGCGGCTCCCTGCGTGTCATCGCGCGCTCGAAGTCCTCGGGCCGCGGCTTCACCGCTGACCTGATCGTCCTCGATGAGGCGCAGGAGCTGACAGAGGATGCTCTCGAAGCGATCACGTCGACCGGCTCAGCCGGTCACCTCGGCAACTCCCAAGTGCTGTACACAGGAACGCCTCCAGGACCGAACGCCAACGGCCAGGTGTTCGAGCGCATCCGAGACCAGGCGCTGTCCGATCATCCCGGCGCGATGTGCTGGCACGAATGGAGCGCGGACCCGGATAAGCCACTGCGCATGGACGACGTCAAGACCTGGGAAGCCACAAACCCCGCGCTGCTGGCAGGTCGCATGAAGCGCGCGTTCATCGAGCTGGAGCGTAAGACGCTCTCGGATGAAGGCTTCGCGCGCGAGCGCCTCGGGATGTGGCCGGCGAACGCGGGAGCGTCGCGGGCGATCGACCCGACCACATGGGATGCATCAGCGGCAGTCGCGCCTGTTAATGGCATCCGGTCATTCGCTGTCGCGTTCAGTGCGGACGGAAAGCGGCAGGCCCTCGCGGGCGCGATCAAGTGGACCTCGGACAGGGAGAGCGGCTTCCACGTGAACGTCATCGACACGTTCACCGGGTCAACGGACGACGGTGTGAAGGCTGTCGCCGACTGGCTTGCCGCACGACGCGACCGTACAGCGCAGATCAACATCGTCGGAGGCTCCGGCGCGGCGGCGCTCGCGGACGCTCTGCAGGTTCGTGGCGTGCCCACGAGGATCGTACACATCATGACGACCCGCGAGTACCTCGAATCGTGCTCGCTGTTTTTCGAGGGTCTGCGCGACGGGCGCATCACGCACCCGATCGGCGATCCGCAGGACGCTCTCAACTCGGCGGTGGCCGTGTGCGACAGGAAAATTCGCGCCCGCGACGGCGCGTGGGGATGGGAAGCCAGTATCCCCGATGGAGACGAAACCCCGCTAGAGGCCGTGTCTGCGGCTGTTCTGGCGGCTAAGACGACCCGGCGCAGGCCGGGCAAGAAAGCGAGGGCCCTGTGAGCGCAAAGAAGTTCATGCTCGTGACCCCGGTGTCGTTCTCGGCTCCGGCTGTGCCGGGTCTGACGCCCGCAGAGCAGGCGGCGTTCGCTCAGCTCGTCGAGCTGTGGCGCACGAAGCAGCCGCGCAATCGACTGCGTCAGGCGTACCTCGACGGCGTCGTCCGACCGGACAACCTGAATATCGCGGTGCCCGACGATATGGTCGACCAGCTCGGCGCGGTCATCGGCTGGCCTCGGAAGGTCGTTTTTGGCCTGTCGGATCTGCTGATCTGGGACGGAGTAACCGCGGCGAACGGTCACGATAATCCCTTCGAGATTGACGACCTGCTCGCGTCGACCGGCTTCGAGCTAGAGATCGCACAGACGATCCCGTCATCGCTCACGCACTCGGTCGCATTCCTGACGCTCCGCAAGGGCGTCGAGGCGGCAGGCGAGCCGCCTGTCATCATTCAGGGCCATTCTGCGGACTGGGCTGCGGGCCTCTGGGACCGCGTGCGACGACGCCTGTCATACGGCCTGACTATCGACGACATCGACGACGCCGGCCGCCCGACACGCTTCACTCTCTACACAGCGGACTCGACCTACATCGTCGAGCTGAATGCGGCGTCGGCATGGCGGATCGTCCACGCCGAGCTGCACGGCATGGGCGCACCCATGATGGAGGCACTGCCATTCGAGCCGTCTCTCGACCGTCCGCTCGGGCGCTCGAGGATCTCCCGTGACGTCATGAGCATCACTCAGCGAGCAATGCGCACGGTCCTGCGTGAAGAGCTGGCGACGGAGCTGTTCACGGCTCCGGGCATCCTCCTGTCTGGCGTCGACTCAGATCTGATTGACGATCTGCGCTCGTGGGACTGGAAGCTCGGCACCATCAAGACGATCTCATCCGGCGAAGAGCCGGATGGGCCGAAAGTGACGGTGCTGCCGCAGCAGTCGGCGCAGCCGTTCACGGAGCAGATGCGTGCGCTGGCAACCGAGCTGTCGGGCGTCTCGTCCCTGCCGGTCTCATCCCTCGGCGTGATTCAGGACAATCCGTCCTCTGCGGAGGCGCTGTATGCGGCGAAGGAAGAGCTGGTCATCAAGGCGAAGAACGCGCAGAGAGTGTTCGACGCGGCCCTGACTCGCGTCTATGCGCACGCGGTGATGATGCGCGACGGGATTGATGAGATGACGCCTGAGCTGCGGTCTCTGGCGACGCGATGGGGCGACCCGGCACACCCGTCGATTGTCTCGCAGTCTGACGCCATCGTGAAACAGATCAGCGCGCTGCCGTGGCTTGCTGAGTCCCCCGTCGTCCTCGAGGAACTGGGATACTCAGGCTCTCAGATTGCTCGCCTGATGTCGGACAAGCGCCGCGCGGAAGCGTCCGGTCTCCTTGATCGACTGTCCGCGCAGGACACCACCGACACCACTGTCCCGGCCGTGCAGGATACGCCGGCCGTGCAGGCTGCGCCTGCGGCGACGGGGGGGCTTGACACCTCGCACGCGAAGGAGGCGTTCGACGCGCTCGGCGTGGCCGTGCGTGCGGGCGTTGACCCGCAGAGCGCACTCGAGGTACTCGGCATGAGCGGTGTGAAGCTGACGGGCGCTGTGCCCGTCTCGCTGCGACTGCCCGAGGCGGACACGAAGGCGCTCGAAGAGAAGTAGCTGACGAGAGGGGGCCAGCGTGCATATCCACGACGTGCAGCAGCTCGCGCGAACGCAGAACCGCGCGGGAGATCTCGCGGAGCGCCGGATGCGTGCACTGTGGAAGAAGCTGCCCCTCGATGACCTCGGGACGCTTGAGGACGCTCTGTATCAGCTGTATCCACGCCTCGTCGAGGAATCCGCTGAGGTCGCATCGTCGGCGGCTCTCGAATGGTACGAGAAGCAGCGCGAAGCCGAAGGCGTAGCGAAGGCATACTCACCGACGATGCCGGCCGACCTCGTTGACCAGGACGACGCGGAGAAGATCGTCGGCGCAACGCTGAGAGATCTGCGCGAGGGCATCGACCGCGCAAAGGCTCTCGCGCGCCTCACGGACGGCGCTCGCAAGCTGATCTCAGACTCAGGACGCGCGACCGTGCAGCACGCTGCCGAGGGCGACCCGAAGTCCCCGAGGTACGCTCGCGTACCGACCGGGGCTGAGACGTGCGCCTGGTGCATGCTCTGGGCCTCACGAGGATTCGTCTACCGCAGTGAAGAGACCGCGCACTTCAAGCGCTCGCACTTCAAGTGCGATTGCCAGGTCGTCCCGTCGTGGTCAAAGAAGCCCCGCATCAAGGGCTACGACGCCTCGAAGTACGAGGACATGTATCGGAAGGCACTCGCCTCACTTGAGGACGACGGCGCTTTCATCGACGACACTCGCGTCATCACGGCGAAGATGCGCGAGCTCTTCCCCGACCAGCTCACGGACGGCCACACGCCGAAACCGTGACCACATAGCTACCCCGCAGCCGCCCTGGCATGCGGGGTATTTACCCCCGGCCACCGCGTAAAGCACAGGCCGGACACCTCTGTTCTCTCCGCAATGGAAGGAAAACATCATGGAAAACACCACCACCGATCAGGATCAGGAGATCAAGGACGGCGCGCAGGCACCGACCGAAACCTCCCCCACCACCACCGATACGGCCGTCCAGGACACCGCGCCCGCCGACACCGCAGAGACCTCGCAGGAGGAAACGCAGGCCGACGCCGAGCAGGACTGGAAGACCTACGCCCGCACGTGGGAACGCCGCGCCAAGGCCGACCACGCGCGCCTCTCCGTGCTCACGGAAGCGATCAACGGCAAGGACACCACCATTGAGGAACTGCGCTCTCAGGTCGCAGCCCTCGAAGAGCAGGCGCACCGAGCCAAGCTGATAGCCGCCGCAGCCTCCAAGTACGGCGTCCCCGCTGATCTCATCCACGGTGACACCGAGGACGAGATCAAGCAGATCGCGCAGCGACTCGCCGACTGGCGAGGTGCCACGGCCACCCCGGCCGTGCCCGCGCTCGCGGATTCGGGTGCTGGTGTATTCCCGCCTCGTCCGTCGTCTCTGTCTCTTGATGAGCAGATCGCGGCGGCGCAGAGCGCTGGCGATTTCAAGCTGTCGGCGCGTCTCAAGGCGATCAAGCTCGCGGGTTTGACCGCTGACAACACCAACTGACATTCATTCCCTTCTCTTGACAGGAGATTCATATGCCCGGTATTACCGAGATGGCAACCACGTATAATTGCCCGAACTACGTCGGCGAGATCTTCGCCGCGTCCCCGGAGGACACGCCCCTGCTGTCCTCGATTGGTGGCCTGACGGGCGGCCAGTCCGTCGAGTCGACGACCTTCGGCTGGCAGGTCACGGACCTGCGCGACGCTGCCGACAACCGTCAGCGCGTCGAAGGCGCGGACGCGACCGCGTTCGAGACGCGCACGCGCACCAACGTCGAGAACGTCCTCGAAATCCACCAGGAGGCCGTCTCCGTGTCGTACACGAAGATGGGCGCACGCCGTCAGTACGGCCCGTCCGGCACGGCTGTGCAGCTGGGTTCGACCACGCTGCCCGCTGACGAGCTCGCCGAGCAGCTGCAGGCGCAGATCAAACAAATCGCACGAGACGTCGAAAAGACGTTCATCACCGGCGTCTTCGCTAAGCCGACCACGAACGCGCAGCCGCGTAAGACGCGCGGCCTGCTGCAGGCCATCACGACCAACGTCGCGACGACAACGCATAAGGCCAGCGAGCTGACCGCAGACGACGTCCTCGACCTCATTCAGAAGGTATGGGACGGCGGCGGCGTCCAGGACACTGAGACCCGCACGATCATCGTCGGCTCGACGCTCAAGCGCGCTCTTACCAGGCTGTTCGTCAAGGACGGCTTCAAGCAGGAAGATCGCAACGTCGGAGGCGTCAACCTCAAGATGCTGGAGACCGACTTCGGTAACTTCAACGTGATGCTCAATCGCTACATGCCGGCGACGAAGCTCGCGGTCGTCTCCCTCGAGCAGCTTTCCCCGGCTTTCCTCGAGGTGCCCGGCAAGGGCCACTTCTTCGCAGAGCCGTTGTCCAAGACCGGCGCATCCGAGAAGGTCATGTTGTACGGCGAGATCGGCCTCAAGTACGGCAACGAAAAGGCCCACGGCGTCCTGACTGTGGCGGAAGGCTGATCGACATGGCGAAGAAGAAGATCGACATGGTGCAGCTGCGCTGCGACGCAATCCCGACCCTGCTCATCACGACCCCGCACGTGCAGTTCGAGGACGGCCTGGCAACCGTCCCGGCCGCTGACGCCGAGATCATCCTCGACGTCCTCGGCGACGACTTCGGGATCACCGGCCCGTCCGGCGACCCGCAGCCCGAGCCGACCGACACCGAAGCCCCTGCGGAGGAAGCTCCCACCGACTAGCAGCTAGGAGGCTGAGTATGGCACCAGCGGATGACCCGCTCGACGTCAAGATCACAGCCTTCCGGCTCCGCTACGGCCCAAACGAGGAAAACGCTGTTGGCCAGCAGATCGTCGAAGCCGCCCTCACCCGAGCCGCACGCATCGTCCGCGACGAGCTCGCCGCCGACAAGATCGACCTCGCTGCCGCGCTCGCGGACGGGTCGATCCGGCGCGACTCGTATGAGGACGTGGTCTGCGACATGGTGCGGTATGCGATCCGTCAGCAGGCGGATGGCTTCGCGTACGGTGCGACGCAATCGACGGTAACGGGCGGACCTTACAGTCAGAGCTCGACGTTTACTGCGCCAGTGGGGTCAATGAGCTTCACGCGGGTCCATCGGCGCAGGCTCGGGATCCGTCTGACTCGCTTTGCATCTGTCCGGACGATCGGGGCGCGCTCGTGATCTTCGGTGAGACTGTGCAGCTAAAGGTCAGGCGGACAGGCTCGCTTGATGAATTCGGCAATGAGCGCGCTGAGTATATGCCGGCGATCTCGCTCCGTAACGTTCTGGTGGCTCCGTCCTCATCGCAGGATTTGGGGGCGGACCGTCCGGACGGCGATGCGACGATCATGACTTTTCATTTCCCCAAGACATATATCGGGCAGCTTAAGGGCTGTCTGATCGGGTGGAAAGCCCGGTGGTGGGAAGTGATCGGCGATCCGCAGCCGTACGCCAAGGACTCAACCCCTGGCGTATGGAACCGGCCCGCGCAAGCCAAGCTCGTAGAGGGGTGACATCGTGAGGATCAAGATCGATAGTGACACTCTTCGGGCTTTGTCAACGCCGATGATTGAGGACGCTGTAAAGCGGATCGCGGAGGCGGCGGGCAAAGGCTTTGAACCGTCTGTGCAGCAGGGTAAGACGAGGCCGCATGGCGTCGTTAAGACTGCGACGTTCAAAGCACGGCGAGATAACGCCAGGCATAACGCGCTGCTCAAGGCGCTGAATGCGGGTCGCGTATGACGTCGTCAACCGCCGCGCTTATCGCGTACCTGAAGCGCAAATTCCCGGGCACACGGGTCTCGAACCGAGTGCCGCAGGATCGGCCTACGAAGCTCATCACGGTCGATCGCACGGGCGGGCGTCGCACACATCTGTGGGATTCCCCGATGTTCGCAGTGCAAGCATGGGCCGGAACGGAGGCTGAGGCGTCTGCGCTTGCTGATGAGGTCGCTGACGCGATCCTCGCCTGGCAGCTCGATCCCATCGTCGCGTACTCCGCCGTCAATGCGGTGTACGCATTCCCGGACCCGGATTCCCGGGTACCGCGTTTTCAACTCACGGTGAGCGCCACCCTGGCGCTCACCTGACACACTTTTCTCTTGACAGGAGAGTCATATGGCAGAACAGAATTCTGCAATGGTTACTGCGGCTAAGCCGCAGAAGGGCGGCGCATTCTTCGCCGCTCCGCTGAACACGCCGCTCCCCGCTGATGCAACGACCGCGCTCAACACCGCGTTCGTGAAGCTCGGGTACCTCTCGGAGGATGGCTTCGAGAACCCCATCGAGACCGAGTCCAGCGACATGAAGGCGTTTGGCGGCGACGTCGTCCTCACCCAGCAGACCGGGTACAAGGAAACGTACACGACGAAGCTGCTACAGGCGCTCGATCCTGACGTCCTCCGAGAGGTTTTCGGCCAGGAGAACGTCACGCAGGCTGGCGGTACGGACAAGCCGATCACCGTGCGTCACAACTCCAAGGCTCTGCCTCGCCGCGTTTTTGTGTTCGAGGTCCTGCTCACGGGCGGTCTCATCAAGCGGATCGTGATCCCCGAGGGTCAGATCACCGAGCGCGGCGGCGTCGTGTACAAGGACGGCGATGCGGTCGGTTACGAGGTGACGATCGCCGCGTACCCGTCCGCGAAGGTTGAGGGCGACTGCGCACGCGAGTACATCGCGAAGGCTGCGGCCTGATCGACCTCACAGTCGTGGAGAGGGGCGGAGCCTGCCTGACCACCATCCCCGGGGCGCAGGCAGGGTCGCGCCCCGCCCCTCTCCATTCCACCTACCAATAGGCGCGACAAGTACCAACAGACTTAGAAAGGTTTAGCGCGATGACTCTTTACACCCCGATGGCACCCGGAAACCACGACGATAGTGAGATCGAGCGGCACGGCGTTCCCCGCGAGCAGGGCGGATACGCTACCGCGCATCCCGCTGAAGGCTCGATGGAGGCCGTGCACGACGCTCTCGGACGATACGAGCGCGCCGTTGAAACGGCTGCGGCTAAGGTCGCGGAGGCGAGCCAGCAGGAGACGCATGAGGCTCCTCACGGCCCGGTCAATACCGTTCCGCTCGGGCTGCGTACGATCGAGATCCGGGGCGTGCAGGTGACTGTCGACCCGACTGTATTCGACGACTTTGACCTGCTCGAGTCTCTCGCGGAGGTGCAGCGCGGTGACGTTCTCGCCCTCCCGCCTGTGTTCCGCGCGGTCGCTGGCGATCAGGCGCAGGAGTTGCTCGACGCCGTTAGGGACGAGCGCGGCCGTGTCACGGCGACGGCTGCGACTGAGATGCTCGTGCAGATCATGAGTGAGCTTGCCCCAAAAGCCTGACCCTCGCCGCGATCCTGACGCACGCGCCCGATGAGCTAGAGGCAGACTTCCTCCGGTTCTTCGGGCGCGTCCCGCGCCAGATGCCAGCAAGGCAGGCAGCGCGCCTCGCATCCGTCGTCATCAAGCAGGCGGAATCCTGGACGCTGCGAGCGATCGACCAGGAGTGGCAGTGGCGGTCACTCGACACTCACCTCGCCGCGATTCAGGCGGACTCACTGCGGTGGCTCCAGTGGTCGAAAACCGAGGCCGCACAGAAGGGCCGGGGCGCGCCGCCGCCGATCCCGCGCCCGGGCACGCGTATCGAGATCGATCACATGCCCGACACGGACTGGATCGACAAACAACTCAGCGCGGCACGCACGCCAGTTGAAAACTAGATAAGGAGAGGGCATGGCCGAAGAAGGGCTTTCCCTAGGCACAGCCTGGATCGACGTGATCCCGTCATTCAGGGGTCTCAGGAAGAAGATCGCCGAGGAATTCGGATCGGGCGACGTCACGGGCGCGACCGAATCCTGGGGCTCTAAGATCGGCCAGTCTCTGTCCAAGCACATCGGCGGTGCCCTCTCCTCAATCGGCAAGCTCGGCCTCGGCGGAGTCGCCGCAGCAGTCGGCGGCGTCACCGCCGCGCTCGCGGCTCAAGTCCCCGCGGCGATTGCCGCGTCCGATGCAACCGATAAGTTCAAGAAAACCCTTGAATTCGCGGGCGTTGACCCCTCGCGCATCAAGCAGCTGACAAAAGCCGCGCAGACCTATGCGGACCAGACAGTCTACGACCTGTCGGACATCCAGTCGGTCACGGCGCAGCTCGCCGCCAACGGAGTCAAAGACTTCGACAAGATGGCCGAAGCGGCCGGCAACGTCAACGCGATCGCGGGCGGCACCAAGGATACTTTCAAGCAGGTCGCGCTCGCCCTCGTCCAGATCAACGGCGCGGGCAAGCTCACGACGCAGGACTGGAATCAGATCGCCGCAGCCATTCCCGGCGCGTCAGGCAAGCTCCAGGAAGCCCTTAAGAACAACGCCGCGTTCACCGGGAATTTCCGCGATGCCATGAGCCAAGGCCAGATCACGGCCGAGGAATTCAACCAGGCGCTCATGGACCTCGGATTCACCGACGTCGCAGAGCAAGCCGCTAAGTCCGCGTCGACCTTTGAGGGTGCGTGGGGCAACCTCGAAGCCGCCGTCGAAAAAGGCCTCGTCGCCTCACTCGACAAGGTCAAAGAGCCACTAACCGATATCATCAACGCAGTCGGCGAGCAGGTCGGCCCCGCATTCGACGAAGCCGGCAAGTACGTCGATATCTTCGCCGGAAAGCTCCGCCCCTTCGCCGACGCCATGAAGGACGGCAAACTCACCCTCGAGGACATCGCCAAAGCCCTCGGCCAGGCAACCGGAGGATTCGCCGCGCTCGCGGGCGCGGGCACACTGCTTGCTGATCCGTCACTGATCATCGGCGCGTTCGACGCGCTCCCCTCGCCGTCCGCTCTCGCGGAGAAGTTCTCAGGTCTTGGTGGCGCGGTCAAGGACGGCGTCGGTAAGGTGTTCGCGCCGGCTGTCGAGTCTGTTGGAGAGCACGCGAAGAGCCTCGGCAGCGCCTTGAAGGCGGGAGCGGGTGAGGCGGCGTCGAATGCGTCTGCTGCGATTGGCGAGAAGCTCTCGGGCTTCGGCCGCGTGATCCGCGAGGCCGGGGACAAGCACATCGGGCCATCGTTCGGGACTCTCAGAGGCAAGCTCTCCGGTATCGGCGGCGTCCTCAAGGAGGGCGCAGGCAAGGCGCTCAGTCCGGCTGTGCAGGCGATGCACGGCCTCGGCCCGAAGATGGGGCAGGCGCTGGCTGGTGCTGCTGGCCCGGTCGGCTCGGCTGTCGAGGATCTGCTCGGGCAGGTCGGGATGTTCTTGAATCCGGCTCGCTTCGGCAAGGTGCTGGCCTTCGGCGGTCTGATTACGGCTGCGGTCGCCGGCATCGGCGCGCTGGTGCAGGCATCGGGCGGTGAGCTGACGACGCAGGTTCAGACGATGATCTCGGACATGATTCTCAACGTGTCGAAGTACGGCTCGGAGCTCGTATCGAATGCCCCGCAGCTGATCGCGTCGGGCGCTGAGGCTGTTAAGACGCTGATCACTGGCATTACGAACGCCCTGCCGGTCCTGCTAGATATGGCGGGTCAGCTGATCGAGGCGTTCGTTGGTGCTTTCTCGGATTGGCTTCCGCAGCTGATCCCCGCTGCCGCGCAGATGATAGTTGCCCTCGTGAGGGGCCTCGTCGATATGCTTCCGGAGCTGATCAATGCGGGCGTTGAGCTGATCAATGGTCTGACGGCCGGCCTGACGGCAGCGATCCCCGTTCTCGTCGATGCTCTGCCGGGCATCATCACGTCCCTGCTGGACGCGCTGTCAAAGGGTATCCCGCAGCTGATTCAGGCGGGCGCGGGCTTGCTGACTGGCCTGATCAATGGGCTGGTGCAGGCGATCCCGACGCTGGCGGCGGCGCTCCCGCAGATCGTGACGACGATCGTCACCACGGTCGTGCAGGCACTGCCGCAGCTGATTCAGGCTGGCGTGCAGGTCCTGCAGGCGCTGATCAGCGGCCTGCAGACGGCGCTGCCGGCGCTGATCGATATGCTGCCGCAGATCATCACGACTGTCGTGACGACGATCGTCGAGAATCTGCCTCTGATCATCGAGGCCGGCATTCAGCTGCTGACAACGCTGATCAACGGCATCCTCGAAGCGATACCGCAGCTGATCGATATGCTGCCGCAGATCATCAACACGATCGTTACGACACTGATCACGAACTTGCCGATGATCATCAGCGCAGGCGTGCAGCTGCTGATCGGTGTCATCAACGGCATCGTGCAGGCAATTCCGCAGCTGATCGCGATGCTGCCGCAGATCATCACGACGATCGTCACGGTCCTCGTGCAGAATCTGCCGCTGATCCTCAATGCCGGCGTGCAGATCCTGACGGGTCTGATCGACGGCATCATGCAGTCCCTGCCGGCCTTGAAAAACATCTTCTTTGACATTCCGAAGCAGATCGTGAATGTCCTATCCAATGTCCCGTCGATGATGGTCTCGTCGGGCAAGAAGATCATTCAGGGCTTGATCGACGGCATCAAGTCGATGGCGGGCGCAGCGACAGGCGCGGTCTCTGACCTGCTCGGAAACGTCCGAAAGTACTTGCCATTCTCGCCGGCAAAGAAGGGCCCATTCTCGGGCCACGGTTGGACGCTGTACTCGGGTCGCTCGATTGTCGAGGCCCTGGCTGAGGGTGCGGCGCAGCGCGCGCCGCTGTTCGAGGCAGCGATCAGGGACACGATCGCGGCAGGCCAGGAGCAGCTCAACGGCCTTGAGGCCGGGGCGCTGTCGGTCACGGCGGGTCTTGGTGGTGCGGCGGGTCTGGCGCGTATCCAGGCGACCGGGCCGCAGTATCTGGTCGTGCGTGACTCGGATGATCAGCTGATCGGCCGGATGAGAGTCGAGGCCGGGGGCGTCGTCTCTGACGGTCTCGCGCCCGCGTCTCGGTCGGCGCTGCGTGAGCGCATCGGATTCTAAGGAGAAGATTCATGGCGATTCAATGGTCAGCGTCGTCCGGCTACATGTCGGTCGGTGTAGAGCTGTGGTACACGGGCGACCCGCATCAGGGCTTCGTTGAGGTGTACGCGCAGTTCTGGCTAAGGTCAGATGGCTACGGGCATAACTTCACGGCCGCGACTTCCTGGTGGGGCAACGTCGGTGAGGGCAGCGAGACTGTCTCGTTCTCATCTCCGCGTGGCGCGACCGTGTATAAGGACATGGGCACGTCTCATTGGCGCGAAGACCTCCTGCCCAACCAGGAACGTTCGGTTGGCGTCGGTTACTCTCTGGGGCCGATCTGGAACGGTGGCCGTCCGTCGCTGCAGGCGTGGCTGACGCTGCCTGCGCGTCCGGCGAAGCCTCCGACAGCGCCGTCCTACTGTAAGGCAGCACTCCTGCCGGATGGGAAGTCTGTGTCGGTGTCGTGGCCTGCTGCGACGCCAGCAGATTCGTCCTCGCCGATCCGGTCGTACGTGATTGAGCGGTGGGACGCCTACGCTGATAACAAGTCCGGCCCGTGGTTGCCTCGCGAGTGGCATGTCGTGACGTGGGTGAATGTCACGGGCAGCAACGCCCCGTCATTCAGCGTGATTGACGATCGCGCGGTGTACCCGAACGATCGGTTCTGGTACAGGGTTTATGCGTCGCCGGTCATCCCAGCTCGCGTGCGGGACGTGTCAGACTTCGTGCCGGGGCCGGCATCCCCGATGTCGGCAGGCGTATCAACTCGCCCGGCTCCAGTAACGGAGCTGACGGCGGCCAAGACCCGTGACGGAAAGATCAGCATCTCGTGGGCGACGAGCTTCCCGTACCCGCAAGACGCCACTGTCGAGATCTACGACGGGGACGATAAGGTCGGCACGGTGCGAGCCGACGCGGACGGCTGGGTCCACACAAGCGCCGATCTCCAAGTCCCTCACACATACTACGCGTACGTCAAGACCGACGCTCTCGAGTCAAACCGGTCGGCACCATCGAACACGATCCAAGTGCTCCAGAAGCCAGGCATCCCAGGAGTTCGCAAGCCCGGAGCGTACGCGCCAGTTGGGCAGGTCATGGTCGCGTGGTCTCACACGTCGATTGATGAGACCTGGCAGGAAGCAGCGGAAATCCGCTACGCGCGGGTCACAAGCGAGGTAGGAAACACGCCATCGTGGACAACCGTGAGCGTTTCAGGGGCTGCGCAGGAAAAGACTCTGGACCTTCCGGCCGGGGTCTACACCTATCAGATCCGCACGAAAGGCCAGTTCCGGGAGTATTCAGAGTGGTCGCCAGCCAGGCGAACGACGGTCACCTACGCGCCGGTTGTCGCGCTCGCACCCAACGCGAACACGCTGGACAAGTCGGTGTTCGAGGGCGCGATCTCGGTGTCACACGTACAAGGATCGTCGACGACGATCAGCACTGTCGTCGCAGAGCTCCTCAGCGCCGACATGCAGATCATCGAGCAGATCTCCGGGGACGCGAGTGTCATCAGGGCGATCCCATCGTTCTCCCGCGCAGCGCTGGTTTTTAAGGCTCGCCTCGAGAACAAGACGGCGTACGTGGTCCGCATCGCCCTCACGGACGGTTTCGGACTCACGACCAGCGTGGAGCGCAGGTACTACGTCGAGTACCCAACGCCGCCGCAGCCGATTGTCACGGCCGAATGGGAGGAGTCAGAGGGAGACATGCTCATCTCCATCGCGTCTCCATCGATCCCGGCCGGAGCCAAGACCCCGGCCACCGTCGAGACGCGCCTCGAGCGATCAATCGACGGAGGCTCAACGTGGACACTCGTTGCCGATCGTCTGCCGCCGTCCACGATGTACCGCGACAGGCAATGTCTGACGAATGGAGTCACAAAGTTCCGGGTGACTGCGACCAGCGCCATGCCGTCATCGTCCGTGACGATCGTCGACGCGCTCGCGGACTCACAGGCGGTCTGGCTGAGTGCGGGGCAGGGGTTCTCACGCGTGGCACGCCTCGCCTGGGATCCCGCGACCGGAGCGTCTATGGGCTTGGTGAACCGGGAGGTCAAGCACTTCGCAGGGCGGGATCTTGGCGTGGAGATGTCTGGGACGCAGCGGCAGCGTGTGGTGACGGTCTCGGCGACGCTGGTCGATGCCTCGGAGAGAGAACGTCGTGCGGTGGAGGATCTAGCGTTCATGCCGGCACCGTTCATGTACCGCGATCCTCTAGGGCGGGTGTTCTATGGCTCGCTCTCGGATGTGCAGCTTGATCGAGAGGTCGGGGGCATCTGGCGGGTGTCCGCAAAGTTAACGGAGGTGGGAGTGTGAGTGGCCTGACGGGTGACAGGCAGGCAGAGTTTCGGGTAATGCTGACCAGTCTTCGGGGAGAAGATCTTGGCGTGCTTGACGGAGTCGAATCCGGGTCGGTGACCCTGTCGGCCACCAGTCGTCTGCGGGCGTCAGGCTCTCTGCAGCTTGACGATATGGGGCAGGAGATCGATTGGTTCAACATGCATGCCAGAGTCGACTACGTCCCGGAGGGGATGGAGGGCTGGCCGGTGGGGACGTTCATCATGAGCGCCCCACACAGGGAGGTTGACGAGCATCGGACTGTCAGCGATGTCGAGCTGCAAGGCTTGCTGGCGTACGCGGATCGGGCTGTCCTCAAGCAGGTCACACATCATCTCGGCTCAAATGCACGAAATCTGCTAGATCCCCTATTCAAGTCGTTCAAGCGTGTACCTACCGCAATCGAGCTACCTAACTTCGCGCTCAAGGAGAGCGTGTACGACGCGGGAACATCGGTGCTGACCGTCATCAACGAGGTACTCAACGCGGGAGGCTACTCGGCGCTCTCTACGGACGGGCGAGGGACTCTCCTGGTGAGCAAGTACGTCCGGCCATCACAGCGGCCTGTCAGCTACCGGTTCGTTGAGGGGAGCGAGGCGATTCACTCGGCGTCGTGGACGATCGACAGAGACATCTTCGCTGTCCCAAACGTCGTGATCTGCGTCGGGACGGGAGGGACGGGCAGTCGGCAGATGGAGGGAGAGACACCGCCGCCCCTGGTCGGCAGAGCCGAGAACCGCAATTGGAATGACCCGTTTTCAATCCAGAATCGCGGGGAGGTGGCGCACGTCGAGACAGGCGTGCAGGCAGCATCGCAGGAGATCATCGACGAGATCGCACACAGGATCCTCGCCGAACGATCAGCTCCCGCAGCTTCCCTGGTGATCGAGCACATGCCGGTTCCAATATCGCCAGGAGACGTCGTCGAGTTCGTCTCGCAGGGCACGCGCATGCGCTGCGTCGTCCAGCAGATGGAATACAAGCTCTCCCCAACCGCCCTGGTGAAAACCACGATGAAGGAGGTCCGAGAATGAGCGACGGCATCGAGTACCTCACGCAGGTCGTGGCAGACCTGCGAGCGCGTCTAGATGCGCAGCCCACCTACAGGTGGGGGACGGTCAAATACACACAGGTCGCTAATGGGGATGGATTCGTCCCCCGCTTCATAGCTCTCCTCGATGGCATGGGCGATACCCAATACTACGTCGACGACAGTCTACTCGCGACGATGGTCTCCCCTGGGGACCGGGTACTCGTCCAGATCCACCAAGGAACAATGGTCGCGCTCGCGCATACTCGCTCCAGCATGAATGCCTACGTCAAGCCAGGCGGAGGAGATACGGGGAAACAGGGGCCGCAGGGACCACAAGGTGAACCCGGCCCGCCAGGCCCGAAAGGAGACCCCGGCCAACAGGGACCACGAGGCCCGAAAGGCGACCCAGGCGAAACGGGACCACGCGGGGAAAAAGGCGACCCCGGAGAGGCGATCACCGTCGTCACTCCAGCCGGCGTCATCTCGGCCTACGCGGGCAAGACCGCGCCCGCCGGATGGCTCATGTGCGACGGCAAACAGTACGACCGCAAAACCTACCCGGCGCTCGCGGCCGTACTCGGAAACACTTTCACATTCCGAGTTCCCGACCTGCGAGGCCGGTTCATCCTCGGCGCATCCTCAACCCATCCTGCTGGCGAGCAGGGCGGCGAGGAAAAACACACGATGACAACGGCTGAGATGCCGCGTCACCAGCATCAGATCGGCGGCGAATCCGGCCAGTGGGGCGGCGGTGCCGGCATCTACCGGACGGACTTCTCGGGCGGCAGCAGATGGACAGGCATCGCAGCGTTCGGAGAGGGCTACCTCGATAGGGCGGTCGCAAAAATGGAAGGCCAATCCCAGCCTTTCAACATCATGCCGCCATATGCCGCGATCAATTTCATCATCAAGACCTGACAGGCCGCCCGGCCTGCCACCAACCAGCCCCGACCACCACAGCAGGTGGCCGGGGCTTTCCGTACACGAAAGGAAAAGAGTATGGCACCCGATCTTCAGACGATGCCCGAAACCAAGGTCCAGGAGGCCGAGCTGCTCGGGCTCCTGACCGAACGCAACCTCACTCAGCGTGAAGGAGGCCAGGCGTGAGCACCTCCCTTAATGATCCTCGCGTCGTCGCAGCCGTCGACACCGCCCTGCGAGCCATGCTCGAAGAGGTCGGACACGTCGGCGGCGACAAGTACTGGGACGCAGTCGGCAAGTCCGATTTCCGGGGCTATGCATGGTGCGGCGCTTTCCAGGTATGGGGATTCCTCCAGGCAGGCGTCAATCTGACGAATGCGGCGTGGTGGTACTACGTCCCGTACATCAAGAGTTTCGCGCAGCAGATCGGCGCGTGGTCTGACGAACCCGGCTACGGTCGTCAGGCGATCTACGAGTGGCACGGCGATGGCATCGCAGATCACGTCGGCGCATCCTGGCCCGACCCCGCCGCCGCGCTCTTCCGCGCCGTCGAGGGTAACACCAGCATGGGCGGCTCACAGGACAACGGCAACGGCGTCCTCGTCAAGTACCGCTACGACGAGGACATCCTCGGATGGGTCGACATGCACCGCGTGCTCGCTTGGATGATCGACAACGGCCGCTGGGACGGCGGCACCGCCGCACCCGCACAGTCCGGCCCGACCGACATCACCGCCCTGCAGCGCGCAGTCGGTGCAGACCCCGACAACATCCTCGGCCCTGACACCCGCCAGCGCATCCTCGCCGTCGCCGCCGCCTCCACCTGGGGCGGAAACGAATTCCCCTTCGGCGTCGAATACACGCAGCGCGTCGTCGGCGCAGAGCCGGACGGCATCTGGGGCGAAAACTCCGAAACCGCACACGACCGTACAGTCGGCCGCATCCAGGCCGCAGTCGGCGCATACCAGGATGAAATCTACGGCGCAGCAACCAACGCCGCCGTCAACATCGCGCTCGCGGGCGCAGAGACAGCGTGAAAGGAAACAGACATGAATCAGAGTGACATTCTGCTGGGTCTGCAGAAGGACCCTTTCGTGACAACCGTTGTGGTCGGCCTTCTGTGGCCGGTGATTCAGGCGGCGTTGGATCGTCCCTGGTGGACGACACGGCGCCGTGTCGTCCTCCTGGTGGCCGTTGCGCTGGTCGTTACGGCCGCCGTGTGGGTGTCCGGGTCATACCCGGCGACGTGGCGGCTGTTCGCGTCGCAACTGACGGTATTCCTGGGGGTTGCCTGGTCCGTGTACCAGGTGCTCGCGAGAATCCGAATCGGCGGTGTGAATCTTCTCGAATGGGTGGGGGTTATGACGCCTGGCGGCATGACTCGCGCTGACATCGAGGGTGAGACTGGGGGGCGAGGTCAGGAGAGCGGCGGTGCCGTGGGTCCAACTCGATAACGTCGTCGTCGGAGCGCTGATCGGACTGGTGGGGATCGTCTGCGGCAACCTCATCAGCGGGTGGTCGCAGCGCCGCGTCGAGCACGAACACTCCCGTCTCGCGGAGCTCACACTGGCGTTCGACGCGATGAAAACGGAACTCGAGCGGCTGACCCTCAAGGTCGATCGCCTCGAGAAGGACCTGGAGTCGGCAACACTCGACCTCGACCAGACGCGGGCTCGCTACCGAGCCGCGCTCAGCTGGGGCCATAAGCTCCAGCGCATCATCGAGGATCTGCTCTTGATGCTCCCGAATGGAACGACGCTCCCGTTCGTCCCAGACCCTCCGAGCGAGATCACGTCCGACATCTGAGGTAGACACCAACGCGGCCCCGGCCACTGGAAGATTTCTTCCGGCAGCCGGGGCCGTTCTGTTGTACCCACTGCGTACCCATTCGAGGTGCATATCTCTGCAGTTGCAACGATTGGTGGGGATGTGTGGAGATGGGGGGAATCGAACCCCCGTCCAGTGGCCGGCCCCGAATTCTTCTCCGAGCGCAGTCTACGGTTTTATTTCTCAGCCCCCAGCATTGCGCAGACACACCGCTGGATAGGCTCAGTTGATGAAGTGTCGGAGGCGCCCCACCAACATGGGCGACTCCCAGTGGCTCCCTAGACGACGCCAGACACCGGGCCGGAAGCAACTCCCGGGCTGACGGACTAAAGGTTCAGGCTGCGATATCAGGCAGCGAGAACGTAGTCGGTGCGATTCTGTTCGGCACCTATTGGTTTGCACGCATCGTTAACGAGTTGAGCGCACATTCTCGGCTCGCTTCACTTCGATCGACGACCACTGTCGAAACCGATCATCCCCTCTTGAGTTTTCAACTCCCTGACGCCCGCGTTACCGCAGACCGTCAGACACATCAGTTTACGCCCGCAGCCCCCGCCCGTCAAGGGAAAACAGGCGCCTCAGAGCAGCTTCGTGGACTCCAGCTTTTCCACCATGCGGCGGTTCTTACGCACCAGGAGCGGGCGCAGCGCCAGCCCCAGGAACGCGGCAAACAGGATGAAGGAAGCCAGGAACAACATGGCGTCCGCGTACTCATGCCCCGCGTACCCGGCGATCGACGCGCGCAGCGCCGTGATCGCGTGCGTGGCCGGCAGGAACGGCGAAATCGACGAGAAGAAGGACGGCAGGATCGCCAGCGGGAACGCTCCGCCGGCGCCCGAAATCTGCAGGACCAGGAGCAGCACGCCCAGGGCCTTACCCGCGTTCCCGAACGTCGCAATAAGCGTGTACAGCAGGAAGGAGAACACGACGGCCGTCAGCCACAGGGTGCCCATGAACTGCAGCGGGTGAGCGTGCTGGACCTTCAGGAAGTAAAGGTCGCCCAGCCCCACCAGGGTCGCCTGGGCGAGCGCGATCGTCCCGAAGATCATGTAGCGCCCCAGGTATCCGGCGGCCAGGCCAACGGGCTTCGCGGTGAGGGTCGCGCGCAACGGGTGGCCCTCGGGCAGGCCTTCAGCAACATTGAAGTCCGTGACGTCCGAGCGCAGCGACACGACCATCAGGATGGAACCCACCCACAGCGCCAGGATCGTATACAGCGGTGCCATCTGGGAGCCGAAGTTCGCGACCGGGTAAACGGGAGTCTTCTCCACGCCGACGGGGGCCGCGATGGCCGCAGCCAGGGCCTCGGGGTTGTTCCCGATGATGGTCCCGAGCGTCGTCAGGTCTCCACTGTTGAGCGCCTCGCTGATCGACGTATGCAGGGAGTCGAGCTTACCCGCCGCCTCGCGCAGGCTCGTGGCCGCGCCCGTCAGATTGTCGCGCAGCTGGGTCAGCCCCTCGCGCGCACTCCCGCTGCCGTTCGAGGCAGTGGACGTCGCGCCCTCCAGGGACGTTCGCGCGGCGCTCAGGGACGACTGGGCCGAGGCCAGGGTGGCAGCCAGCGATTCAAGCTGGGGCCGCAGGTTGTTCTCGTAGTCGGAGGACAGGCCGTCGACCGCGGAGCGCGCCTGGGCGATCAGGCCGTTCACACTTGCGTGCCCAGCTTCGGCATTCGCAACCTTGGAGTCCAGCTCGGAGGCGGCGGCGCGCAGCCCGTTCGCAACCTCGGTCAGCCGGTCTGAGGCGGCCTGCAAGCGATCCAGCGAGGACTGGGAAACAGGCGATCCCGGCAGCGCCTCGAGCGTCGACTTGATGGACGCGAAGCTGGTGGCCTGCGTGTCCAGCACGGAGGCCTGCGAGCGCAGCGTCGAGGCCGCATCCGACGCGCTCGTCGAGCCGTTCGCGTACACGCTCTCGACGGCGCTCGACAGGGAGGTCAGCGAGGACTGGGAGGAGGAGATCGCGTCGGACACCGAGGAGACCGCAGCCGATGCAGCGGATCCGAGGCCGCTGGCCCCCGCCTGAGCACTCGAGACCGCGGACTGCGCAGGTCCCTTCGCGCTCCCCAGCCCGTCCACGAGCGTGGCCGTCGAGTCGATGAGCGTCACCGAGGATCCCACGAGCGACGCGTACGCGTCCGCGCTATCCGCCGCCGTGCGCAGGCGCGAAGCGACGGTCTGCACTCGGTTATCGAGCGCCGTCACCGTATTGACGGCTGTGGGCGACGACAGCGCACTCCCAACCGACGTCGCCGTATCGAGGGCGACCTCGGAGAGCGTCTGCACGAAGATCTGATTCACCTGGGCGCTCACGGCCTCGGCCCCCTGGCCGGCGATCTTCGGCGAAATACCGTTCTTCTTCTCGTTGACGTAGTACGTCATCGGCGCGGAGGACGCTCCCCCGTCGAAGAAGGTGAGCATCTCACGCGAAAAGTCCGACGGGATGACGATGGCCGCGTAGTACTCGCCCGAGCGCGTCCCCTCGATGGCCGCATCCTCGGAGTCGATCACCCAGTCGAAGTTGTCGTTCTTGCGCAGTGCGGACACCACAGAATCGCCGATGTTGATGCGCAGCGGCACAAGGTCCGACTTGTAGCCCGCGTCCGTGTTTGCGATCGCGATGCGCAGGCTCTTCGTGTTCCCGAACGGGTCCCACGACGCCGCCACGTTGAACCACGTGAACAGCGACGGAATGACGACCAGTCCGAAGACAACGACGCTGGCGATCAGGGACCGATGCGCGCGGCGCAGATCGGCGCGGTAGATAGCCCAGATGGTCCTCATTGCTCGCTTCCCTTCGCCGCCTCCGACGCTTCGCCCGCGCCGTCCTCATCGACGAGGTCGGGGGCGGCCTCGTCCGTGTCCTCTCCCCCGCGCTCACCGAGGGAGGACGCCAGCGCCGACGAGATCGACGCACCCACCGCGGCCGCACCCAGCGCGATACGCGAGCGCGCGCCCTGCACGCGGCGGGTGAGCAGGGAACGCACGTCCTGCTCGTCCATGGCGCCGAGGAGCTGCTGACGCGCCAAGGCCTCGCGCAGGTACTCCAGGCCGATCAGGAAGGTGATCACGAGGAGGACCCAGACGATCCAGGCGCCCAGAATGATCGGCACCTCCGCGACGTTCGCGACCGACAGGACGGCCAGAGTCACCGGAACGATAACCCCGAGAATGATCGCGGCGCGGCGGATCGTCGGGTAACGACGCTCGAAACGCGCGGCACGGCCGCTCACCGAGCGCTGGAAGCCGTCGTGATCGGCCAGGGCCGCCACGATCTGGCTCAGCCGGTAGCGGCTGGAGGGGACGCGCGTGGCCTCGGCCAGGAAGAGCCCGGAGGACGCCAGGTCGCGCGTGATCATCGCGTTCAAGTTCACCAAGAACGGACGCAGCGCGAGGCCGATCGCGAAGGCAACCAGCGCCTCGGCACCGAGAACCGCCAGGCACGACAGGTAAGTGTGCCCATAGAAGCCGGCCACGATCTCACGCAGCGCGTTAATGCCGTAGGTGAAGGGGAACAGCGGGTGCAGGAAGCGGAAGAAGGACGGCAGCATCTCGATCGGATACAGGCCGGCAGACCCGGGAATCTGCATGACCATGATGATGACGCACAGGCCCTTGCCGATGTGCTGGAAGCACGTGGAGAGCATGTAGACGATCGACACAAACACCAGCGAGATGATCATCGCCGTCCCCACGAACGCCGGACGCGACACCGTCTGCACGCCGATAATCAGGTCGCCGATCGACACAACGAGCCCCTGAATGACCCCGAAGAAGGCGAGAAGCATCCACCGGCCCATGTACTTGGCGGCAGAGGACGTGGGGCCGATGCCCTCCTCATCCACATCGAGCTTCAGGAGGAGGACGAGCGAGAACGCGCCGATCCACAGAGCCAGGTTCGTGAACAGCGGGGCCATCGCCGAACCGTAGGCGGCTACGGGGTACACGGCCTTCGTCTCGATCTGCGTCGGCGAGGCCATGAAGGAGGCGATCGATTCGGCGTTGACCCCGAGGGAGTCCGCGAGGTCGCGCAGCGTGTTCGAGGAGGACAGCGAGGAGATGTCGGTGGCCACCGAGTCGAGGTCGGTCTTGATCGCGGCGACATTCGTCGAGCTGGTCTGGGTCGCCGTTTTCGCCCCGTCCAGGAGGGAATCGAGCTGGTCGAGCAGGCCCGACACCTGCTCGCGCTGACTGCGCAGCGTGTCCAGCGAGCCGCGCATCGACGAGGACGCGCTCGAGAAATCGTCAAGTGCCGAGGAGATCGCGGGCAGCTGGGCGGACACTCCGCTGCGCGCGTTCGTCACCGAGGCCGACACGGCCGCGGACGCGTCGGAGGCTGACGTCAGCGCGTTCGAAATCGACGTGGACGTTGCCGACAGGTCCGAGTTGAGGGTCGTCAGGCTACCCAGGGCCGTCGACAGCGCGGCGTTCTGGTTCGTCAGGTCGGTCAGTGCCGTGCCCGCGGCGGGCAGGTTCCCGATCCCCAGGGCATTCAGCTCCGCGAGCACGTCACCCACCGAGTCGTTGATCGACGTGCCTTCGGTGAGCAGTCCGCCCACGCGCCCAGACGCGCCCTGCACAGCGCCGTCGAGGGTTCCCGCATTCGCGGACACTCCCGCCAGAGCGCTCGCCGCGTTCGCGGACAGGCCATCGAGGGCACCGCCCATCTGGCTCGAGAAGGAAGCCAGCGACGTGCGGGAGTCGCTCACCAGCTGGTCCGCCTGGTCCAGGGACGTCGACATCTCCGAGACGGCCGCGTCCAGCTCGCTCAGGGTCGTGCGAGCCGAGGCCACCGAGGCCTTCGCCGCGTCGATCTTCTCCCCCATACCGTCCAGGGTCTGGGAGGCGCTGCCCAGCTTGGCCGAGGCCTCTGACACCGACGCGGACACATCCGAACGCTTCTGGTCAGCGTCGTTCGCGATACTGACCCCGGCCTCGGACGCCTTCTCCGACAGCACCTTCGCCACCGTCGAGACGAAGGCGGAGTTGATCTGGCGGTCCAGAGCCGTCGCGCCCGCCCCCGTGATCTTCGGGGCCACCGCGTTGTTCTTCTCGTTGACGTAATACTGGATATTCGGCTTGACGTACGTGCCGTCAACGATGCCCGTCAGGTCACGCGAAAAAGACGCCGGGATGACGAAGGCCGCGTAGGAGTCCCCGCGTTCCACCTCGGCGCGCGCCTCGTCGGCGCTCACGAAGTGCCAGCCCAGCTGATCGTTCTGCTTCAGCTGAGTCTCGAGCATCGCACCGACGTTCACGGTGCCGATCTGGTCCTTAGTCGCGCCCTCGTCCTCGTTCGCGACGGCGACACGAATGTGGGAGGTCTGCGAGTACGGATCCCAGAACCCGACGATGTTGAACCACGCGTAAAGCGCGGGCACGAACGCCATACCGATGATGACAATCCACGCGGCCGGAACACGCACCAGCCTCAGAAGATCACGACGAAAAATCCTGACAGAACCTCGCACGCAATCGCCTTCTTTCCCTTACCTGCGGGCCTGCTTCACGTAGCGGCGCATCGCGCGCTCGGCCTCGCGCTGATCCTGCTTCTCACGCAGGGCCTGACGCTTATCCCATTCCTGCTTGCCCTTGGCCAGGGCGATTTCGACCTTGACGCGGCCACCGATGAAGTACAGCTCCAGGGGCACGATCGTGTAGCCCTTCGCGGCCACGCGATCCTGCATGCGGTCGATTTCCGCGCGGTGCAGCAGCAGCTTGCGCTTGCGCGTGGGTGCGTGGTTCGTCCACGATCCCTGCGAGTACAGGGGAATATTGGCGCCGTAGAGCCACGCCTCTCCCCCGTTGATCTCGACCCAGGCATCGACGAGGGACGCGCGGCCCATGCGCAGCGCCTTCACCTCGGTGCCCATGAGGACCAGGCCGGCCTCCCACGTATCCTCGATCGTGTAGTCGTGGCGCGCCTTCTTATTGCGGGCTATCGTCTTCTTCGCGTCGGAGGCAGCCTTGGCGCGCTGCCCCTCCGTGGGCTTGGGCTTCTTCCATTCCTTGGGCATGCTGCCTCCTTTCAGACTCGGTTTCCGCGGCTCATGCGGAAAGACCCCCGCAGCGAAATCGCTACGAGGGTCCATCCTAACGCGGATTACAAATAATCCATCGGTTCAACATAACTTCCGTTCTGAAGAACACCAAAATGCAGGTGGCAGCCCGTCGCGTAGCCGGTCGAGCCGACCTCGCCCAGCGCGTCGCCCGCGTTCACGTACTGGCCCGGGGACACGTACTGCGCCTGCATGTGCAGGTATTCGGTGATGACGGAGTTGCCGCCGACGAGGCCGTGGTTGATATCCACGTAGTTGCCTGCCGACACATCGGAGGACACGGCGTTCACGTAGCCCGAGGCCACGGCGCGGATGATCGTGCCACAGTCGGCGGCCATGTCGGTGCCCGAGTGGCCCTTCATGACGCCCAGCACGGGGTGGTAGCGCATACCGAACGGGGAGGTGACCACGATCGGAATGTCGAGGGGGTTACGGAAGCCCGAGGCCGACACGTAGGAGGCGCCCGATGCGCGGTTCGCCGCGTCGATGGCCGCCAGCTCGGCGCTGCGCGCCTGGTAGTCGGCTTCCGCCTGGCTGAGGGAGGCCTCGACCTGGCCCTTCTGGGCGTCCCACTCGGCCTGCTTGGCCTGAGCCTGCTCCTTGAGGCTGTTGAGCTCGGTGAGCTTGGCGTCGGCCTCGTTCTTGGCTTGCTTCGCCTCCTCCTCAGCCTGTGCGGCCTTGACCTCAAGGTCGGAGATACGCTCCGTGATGGCGTCCTGGCGCGTGGCCTGGGTGCGCTGGGACGAGGACACGTCCAGCGCGGCCGTCATCGTCTGGCTCTCCGTGCGCAGCGCCATGTCGGCCGCCGCCGCACGGTCGGTGATCGACTCGGTGCCGCCCGCCGTCAGGGCGACGGCGACCGGGTCGACGTTGCCTTCGCGGTACTTGCGACGCACGAGGTCAGCGATCGCGCGCTGTGCGTCGTCGGCCTGCGTGGTCGCCTGGTTCAGCGACTGACCGATGCGGCTCTGCTCGCCCTGAGCGGCGCTCAGCTCACCCATGATCGTCGCATGTTCACGGGTCTTCTGGTCATACGTCGCGGTCGCGCTCTCGTAGGCGGCCTGAGCCACCGGGATCTGCCCGTTGAGCGCCTGCAGGTCGATGAACACCTGGGCGAGCGACGCGTCGATGCCCTCCAGCTGCGACTGCAGGGCGTTGACCGTCGCCTCGGCCTCGGCGGCCGCGTTCGCGGCGGCGTCGCGCTCATCGTCCGCACGCGCGGGCAGGGCCTGGCTCATCGCCGCAAACGAGACGATTGCGAGGGCCAGCGCGCCGGCGCGCAGCGCGCGACGACCGGGACGATGCGAGGAGAGGGACATGAGACTCACGCCTTCGTGTACTTCGCGAGCGAGAAGGCCGAGGCAATAACCGCCAGCGCCACCGCCGCCAGGACGAGGATCGGCGTCATGATCGCGACCTCGCCCATGCCGATAAAGTTCGTCCAGCGGAACGACGGGGCCATCCACCCCTGGACGATGAAGTGCACGCCCGCGAACAGGGTGCCGATCGCGAAGGCGGCGCCCACCAGCGCGGCGAGCGCGCCCTCGATCATGAAGGGGGCCTGAATGAACAGGTTCGAGGCACCCACGTAACGCATGATCTGGGTTTCCTGCTCACGGCTCATGGCGCTCAGGCGGATCGTCGTCGAGATCAGCAGAATCGCGGCGACGACCATGATCGCACCGAGGCCCAGCGCAGCCGTGCGGGCGGCGCCCAGCACGCGGAACAGCGGCTCGACGACCTCACGCTGGTCGCGCACCTCGGACACGCCCGCGGTCCCGGAGAACTCCTCCTTGACCACCGAGTACTGCTCGGGATTGACCAGCTTGATGCGGAACGCGAACTGGAGCATCTCCGGAGTGGTCCACTGGGTCAGGGCGTTGTTGCCGTTAAGACGCTGGAAGTTCTCGTATGCCTCTTCCTTCGTCTCCTCGTACACCTTGGCCACGTACGGGGTCATCTCGGCGGACGCCAGCTTCTGGCGCACCGCGTCGATCTGCGCGTCGGTCGCCTCGGTTGCGTTACAGTTCGCGGCCGCGTCGTTGATGGCGCACATGTAGATCGTGACCTCGATCTTGTCGTACCACTCCGACTTCATCTTGGACACCTGCATCTGGGTCAGGCCCGCGATGCCCACGAAAAGGAGGGACACGAAGGTCACGAGGATGACGGCGACGCTCATCGCGCGGTTGCGCGACAGGCCCTTGCCGACCTCGGACAGAATAAAACGAAGCTTCACTGTTCTTACCTCCCGGCCCCGTAGACGCCGCGGTTCTGGTCGCGCACGACGTCGCCGCTGGCGAGCTCGATGACGCGCTTACGCATCTGGTTCACGATGTCCGCGTCGTGGGTAGCCATGACGACGGTCGTGCCCGTGCGATTGATTCGGTCGAGAAGACGCATGATGCCCAGCGACGTCTCCGGGTCAAGGTTGCCGGTGGGCTCGTCCGCGAGCAGCAGCTCGGGACGGTTCACCATGGCGCGCGCGATCGCGACACGCTGTTCCTCACCGCCGGACAGCTCGTGCGGCAGGCGCGATTCCTTGCCGGACAGGCCCACCAGCTCGAGGGCGTCCGGGACGGCCGTCTCGATCGCGTGGCGAGGCTTGCCGATGACCTGCATGGCCAGAGCGACGTTCTCGTACACGGTCTTGGAGGGCAGCAGTCGGAAGTCCTGGAAGACCGTGCCGATCTGACGGCGCAGCTTTGGAACCGCCCACGTGGACAACTTGGACACGTCCTTGCCGAGCACCCACACCTTCCCGCTGGTCGCCTTTATTTCGCGCATGACGAGCTGCAGGAACGTGGATTTACCGGAACCTGACTTGCCGACGAGGAACACGAATTCTTCGCGTTCCACCTCCAGCGAGACGTGGTCCAGCGCGGGCTGGGCACCTGGCGTGTACACCATGGTGACATCTTCAAAACGAATCATGGGACCGTCCGATCGGGGTCAATAGTCCCTGTCAGATTAGGTAACGATCGGGTCACGACCCGGCTACGACACGCGGAAAACAGGCGGTGTGGCGCTCAGCCCTCCACCTGGGGACACTTGGACACGCTACCCGGCCCCGGCCTCGTTCATGAATCGACGAGGCCGGGGCCGGGTAGTGCGTATGGGCGTCGCTCAGTCCTGAGCTGCCTTCTGCTCGTTCTTGCGCCAGCGGATTCCGGCGTTGATGAAGCCGTCGATGTCGCCGTCGAAGACGGACTGGGGGTTTCCGGACTCGTACTCGGTGCGCAGGTCCTTGACCATCTGATACGGCTGGAGCACGTAGGAGCGCATCTGGTCGCCCCACGACGCCTTGACGTCGCCGGCGAGCTCCTTCTTCTTCGCCTGCTCTTCCTCGTGACGCAGCACGAGGAGGCGGGACTGCAGGACTCGCAGGGCGGCCGCACGGTTCTGGATCTGGGATTTCTCATCCTGCATGGACACGACGATGCCCGTGGGGATGTGGGTCATGCGCACGGCCGAGTCGGTCGTGTTCACGGACTGGCCGCCGGGGCCCGAGGAGCGGAAGACGTCCACCTTCAGCTCGGACTCGGGGATCTCGATGTGGTCAGTCGTCTCGATGAGGGGGATGACCTCGACGGCCGCGAACGACGTCTGGCGGCGGCCCTGATTGTCGAAGGGGCTGATACGCACGAGGCGGTGGGTGCCGGCCTCGACGCTCAGCGTGCCGTAGGCGTAGGGCGCCTGAACCTCGAAGGTCGCCGACTTCAGGCCGGCCTCTTCCGCGTAGGAGGTGTCCATAACCTTCGTCGGATAACCGTGACGCTCCGCCCAGCGCAGGTACATGCGCAGGAGGATCTCGGCGAAGTCGGCGGCGTCCACGCCGCCCGCGCCGCTTCGGATCGTGATGACGGCGTTGCGCTCGTCGTACTCGCCGTCCAGCAGCGTGCGGATCTCCAGGTCACCCAGGTCCTTGCGGAGCTTCTCCAGGTCAGCCTCGGCCTCGGCGAGGATGTCAGCGCTCTCGTCCGGGTCCTCGGCGGCCATGTCCACCATGGCCTCCAGGTCGTCGATGCGCTCGCTCATCTGCGTGATGCGGTCCAGCTCGCTCTGACGGTGGCTGAGAGCGCTCGTGACGGCCTGGGCGGCGCTCGGGTCGTCCCACAGGTCGGGCGCTGCCGCCTTCTCGTTCAGCTCGGCGATCTGCTCGCGCAGCTTGTCCGGCTGCACGACCGCGATGATGTTCTCCATCGTGGTGCGCAGGGACGGGATCTCTTCAGAAAATTCAATGGCCACGCACCCAGGGTAGCGGATAGGAAGCCCAACGAGGAACGCTAGGGGCGACGGTGGCGGGGTTTACTCCGGCGCCGGCCTCAGATACGACGGTGCCCCGACGCCACACAGGACGCCGGGGCACCGAAAAGCGAGAGGATCAGATGAGACCCATCGCGATCATCGCGTCGGCCACCTTGCGGAAGCCCGCCAGGTTCGCGCCCGCCACGTAGTCGCCCGCGACGCCGTATTCCTCGGCGGTGGCGACGGTGGTCGCGTGGATGTCGACCATGATCTGGTGAAGCTTCGCGTCGGTCTCCTCGAAAGGCCACTGGGTGCGGCCGGAGTTCTGCTGCATCTCGAGGCCGGAGGTGGCCACGCCACCCGCGTTGGAGGCCTTGCCGGGGGCGTAGGCAACGCCGGCGGCCTGCAGGGCTTCGATCGCCTCGGGGGTCGTAGGCATGTTCGCACCCTCGGCGACCAGCTGGACGCCGTTCTTGATGAGGGTCTCGACGCCGGACAGGGGCAGCTCATTCTGGGTCGCGCAGGGCAGCGCAACGTCACAGGGGACGTCCCAGATGGAGCCGTCGGCCACGAAGACGGCGCCGGGGCGCTCGGCCGCGTAGTCGGAGACGCGTCCACGACGCACCTCCTTAACGTCCTTGAGCAGCGCGACGTCGATGCCGGCCTCGTCCACGACGTAGCCGGAGGAGTCGGACACGGCGACGACGGTCGCGCCCAGCTGCTGGGCCTTCTCGGTCGCGTAGATCGCGACGTTACCCGAGCCGGAGACCACGACGCGCTTGCCGTCGAAGCTGGTGCCCTTCGCGGCGAGCATTTCGGCGGCGAAGTAGACGAGGCCGTAGCCGGTGGCCTCGGTGCGCACGTAGGAGCCGCCCCAGGACAGGCCCTTGCCCGTCAGGACGCCCGCATCGAAGCGGTTCTTGAGGCGCTTGTACTGGCCGAACATGTAGCCGATCTCGCGGCCGCCCACGCCGATGTCGCCGGCGGGCACGTCGGTGTCGGGGCCGATGTGGCGGGAGAGCTCAGTCATGAAGGACTGGCAAAAACGCATGACCTCGGCGTCGGACTTGCCCTTGGGGTCGAAGTCCGCGCCGCCCTTGCCGCCGCCCATGGGCAGGCCGGTGAGGGCGTTCTTGAAGATCTGCTCGAAGCCGAGGAACTTGATGATCGACAGGTTCACGGAGGGGTGGAAGCGCAGGCCACCCTTGTAGGGGCCGAGGGCGGAGTTGTACTCGACGCGGAAGCCCCGGTTCACGTGGATGTTGCCCTTGTCGTCGGCCCACGGGACGCGGAACTGGATCTGACGCTCGGGCTCGACGATGCGATCGATGATGGCCAGGTCGGCGTATTCGGGGTGACGCTCAGCCAGCGGGGCGATCGTCAGGAGGACCTCGTAGACGGCCTGGTGGAACTCGGCCTGGGCGGGGTCGCGGCGCTGGACAGATTCGAAAACGGAGGCCAGCGCGGGGGAAAGACGAGATGTATCAAAGCTGCTCATGGCCTAAAGTTTACGTTTCGTTTACCCGACCTTCCCTCGCCGTCCCACAATGTGACCGTCGCGGACGCCACTTTAGTGCCCACCCTGCACCCCACGCAGGCGCGCACTCGAGGTCCTGACCAGCTCGGGAACCACCGCGCTGCGCAGCACCGGAGGCAGGAGGGAGACCCTGGGGTGTGCCCTCACGCCGACCTCCACCTCTCCGCTGCTCACGCTGACCCAGGAGACGCTTACCCCGTCCCCGACCCGGCACGTTGAGTCCGACAGACCCGCGAGCGCACGGTCGACGCGAGCGCTCGCCGTCTCCTCGTCAACCCCGAGGTCTCCTCCCGCGAAGACCGTGGACGCGGAGGCTCCCGACACCCCGGCGCTGGCCAAGGCGTCGGCGCAGGACACGAGGCGGCGGTCCTGCATCGCGACCTCGGTGAGCGCGATCGACACAACGAGCAGCAGGCACACGAAGGCGCAGCCCGCGCACATGAGGATCCCGACGCGCCCCTCCTCCCCTTCACTCACGGGCGACCACCTCCCGCACGGGCGCGCGGGCGCTCGAGGAGACACCGACGCCAACCCCGCCGAGCCAGGCAGGCATGAAGGGCAGCGGCACCTGCACGGACACGCGCACGTCAACAGCTGCTTCTCTCTCCTGGCAGTTCTCGCACGTCGCCACCACCTCAGGGGTCGCGTTCACGCCGAAATCCTCGACGATGAGGGTGACGGCGTGGGATGCGTCGGCCGTTCGTTCCGGGTCCTCGGCGAGGATACGCGCAGCCTCGCGCGCCCCCGCGTCCACCGCCATCGCACCGGCGCTCACCTGGCCGATCGCGAGCACGATGTAGAGCACTGGAATCACGACAACGACGAGAATCCCAAGGAATTCGACGCTGGCATCTCCGCGCTCGTTCACGGCCCCTCCACCAGGGCACGCCCGCGCACGGTCAGCCACCTCGGCCCGAGTCCTCCGACGAGCGGCAGGCGCGTGCGCACGGTGACTGTGAGGACATCGACACCGCCGTCGCTTTCGCGATCCACGGCAATCTCGCGATCCTTCGCGGCCCCCACGAGAGAGTCGAGGAGTTCGCCCGTGCGCGCCCGGGCCTCGTCCTCATCCCCTCCGAGGAGGCCGCCTCGGCGCGCGCCCTCGGACGCAGCACTCACGCTCATCGTGCGCACATGCGAGGCGAAGGCCAGCTGAAGGAGCAGGAGGATGACGAGGACGACGAGGCCCTGAACGAGGACCGTCGAGACGACCTCGGATCCCTCCTCAGATGCCCGCAATCGAGTCCATCGCACGATTAAAGATCTCCACGAGCCGCTCCGAGGCAACACCCCAGATGAGGACGACGAGCGCGGCCGTCATGAGGGTGATGAGGACCCACCCGGGCACGTCGCCGCGCTCCCCGAGGGGAGCCTTCCTGAGAAAGAGTTTCTTCATGACTGTTTCCTTCCTTCACGGGGTGAAATCCAGGGCGATGAGCCCCGGGTAGAGGGCGAACATGACGGTGACGGGCAGGATAAGGAAGACGACGGGCAGGAGCATCGCGATCTCGCGGCGCCCACCCTCTTCCATGAGGGCGGCGAGAGAGCGTTCGCGCTGGTCCCGCGCCTGATCGTGCAGGACCGAGGCCAGGGGCGAGCCGCGCTCGATCGCCGTGGTGAGGGTGCGACTCAGGCGCGTGAGGGCTGGGGATTCGGTGCGCTCGACGAGGTCGGCGAGTGCGCGCACGGAGGGCGTGCCGTTGCGGATGTGCCCGGCTGTCAGCGACAGCTCTGCCCCGAGGGGACCTCCCGCGCAGCCGGCGACGCGCTCGATGGCGGCCGGGATCGACTCGCCGGCGGCCACCGCGAGCGCGAGGAGTTCCGAGCAGTCGGGCACGGAGGCGTCAATCGCGCGCTGGCGGGCATTCGCGCGCATGGTGAGGAAGCGGTCCATGCCGGCGACCCCAAGGAGGGTGCCGACGAGCGCGCAGGCGCACAGGGGAATGAAAGAGGCCCGCAGGGAGGAAGCGTGGCGCGCGGCGACGAGGGCGCATGCGGCGACGAGGCCTGCCACCCCTGCGACTGCCTGGCGCAGCCGGAAGACGGACACGTCCGGGTTCATACCGGCCAGGGAGAGCCTGCGGGCCACGGATTCGCTCGTGGACCCGAGAGAATCGAGGGCTGAGGCGCTCATTCGGCGCGCCCACGCGACGAGCGCGGAGGGTGGGTGCTCCTGCACGCGCCCCTGCGCGACGCGGTCAACGAAGGAGGGACGGCGTGCGAGGGCGGCGGCCAGGATGAGGACGAGGCCCGCGCCGGCGACGAGGGCGACGGCCAGGTCGAGGGCACGCATAATCCACGGATTCATCGCGCGCCCCCAAGGTTCCTCGGGTCGGTGCTCAGGCGGCCCATGGCCTTCATGATCAGGTAGGCGATGACGCAGATGCCAGCCCCCGAGCACAGGACGGCGATACCGCCCGGCGAGTTCCACACGTGTGCGCTGGCCCCGCCTCCCGACAGGAGGAGAAGGACGACCCAGGGGGCCGCGAGGCCGAGGCGAGCGGCGCCCACGGTCCAGGATTGACGCGCCTCGAGTTCTCCGCGCACGCGCGCATCCTCGCGCAGGAGTGAGGCGAGGTCTTGCAGCAGGCGGGTCAGGTCCGCCCCGCCGACAGATCGGGCGATGCGCAGCGCCTCAACGATGCGGTCGGCAACGGGGTCGGCGACTGTCTCTTTCATCGTGTCCAGAGCGAGCTCGAAGCGGCCATTAGCGCTGTAATCCCGCGAGAAGGCTTCGAAGGCGAAGCGCACGGGGACGGGCCCCTCGTCGGCCAGGTCGCAAAGCACCTGGGGCAGCGCCGTGCCCGCACGCACACCGGACACCATGGCGTCGATAACCTCAGGCCAGGCGGCCCGAACAGTCTTCGCGTGTGCTCCCAGGCGCGAGACAACCCACGCGTAGGGCAGGAACGCAACGCCGACGGAGACGATGAGGGCGACGGGCCAGGCTCCCGTGACGGCCAAGATAGCGAGCGCGACGACGATTCCGACTCCGAGGCTCAGCGCGACGAGGCGCAGGGCCGTCAATCCGGGGATGCGGGCGCGGGCCACGTCCTCGCGCAGGCGCTTCCACGGCCCCCACGGGCGCCACGCCGGAGGCGGCGTAAACCAGGGAGACACCACCAGAACAAGGCCGATCCCGAATACGAGCCCGCACACGATCGCAATCACGTCGGCCCCCAATCCAGGAGGGACGCGAGGTCGAAGCCGGCGGCGGTAAAACGATCGTGCAGGTCAAGGCCACCCGCGCCTCGTGCGCACCGGCGCCCATCGAAGCGGAAGAGGGTGGCTGTCTCGATCCGATTTCCTTCGACGCGCCCCGGGACCGCCATGATCTCGGCGACGTGGCGCTGCCCGTCCACGCCGCGCTCAACGTGACACACGAGATCGATGGACGAGGCCAGGGTCGGGGTGACGAACCCCGTCGTCACATTCTCCCCCGCCAGGAGCGGCAGGATCGAGAGCTTGTCGAGGGCCTCGCGGGCCGAGTTCGCGTGCACAGTCGCCATGCCCGGCACACCCGCGTTGAGGGCCACCAGCAGGTCGAGGGCTTCGGGGCCTCGGACCTCGCCGACGATCAGGTACTCGGGGCGCATACGCAGCGATTCGCGCACGAGGTCACGCAGCGTTATCTCGCCCGTCCCCTCCGCGCCGGCCGGGCGTGTCTGCATCGCGACGTGGTCCCAGTTAGCCAGGCCCAACTCGAAGACTTCCTCGCAGGAGATGACGCGGCGCGACCTGGGCAACTCCCCCGCGAGGGCGCGCAGGAGCGTCGTCTTCCCGGCCTGCGTGCCGCCCGAGACGAGGACAGAGAGCCCGACGGAGACGGCGGCCGCCAAAAAATCCCTCATCGGAGGGGCGAGCATATCGACCGAGACCAGGTCGTCCAAGGTGCGGGCGCGCTGGATGTGCTTGCGGATGTTGACGCTCCACGACGATCCCGTGACGGGAGGGATAACGACGTGGAGGCGTTCCCCACCCGCGAGCATCGCATCCACGAAGGGGCTGGACAGATCGAGCCTGCGCCCGGAGTGGTGGAGCATGCGCTCGACGAGGGCGCGCACGTCCTCGTCAGTGAGGATCAGGCTGGTCAGCTCTGCGACACCCGCGCGGGCCACGAACACGCGCGAGGCCGCATTGATCCAGATTTCCTCGACCGAGGGATCATCCATGAGCGCCTGAAGCGGGCCCAAGCCGCAGATGTCGTCCATGAGGTCCGCTTCGACCTGCTCGCGGGCCGCGGGCAGCAGATCGGGCGCGTACCTGTCGATGGCGCGGTGAATGAGCAGACGCACGGATCGAGGATCTCGGGCCGCGTCGACTCCGCTCACGGCTAAGTCTTCACGCACCCGTGCGGCGAGCGCGCGCGTCGTGGCTTCCATCGCTGCGCCTCCTTGCTGCAGACCAGGTCAATGTGTCAAAAGTAACAGAGTTTTTCGGCAAGGAGCAAACCCACATTCGTTCAATCCTCCTCGCGCCCGCGCGGGGAGGAGCGCCCGGGCCCAGGCCGCGATACGTTAAGGCAATGACCTCCCGCAAGAGCCCCCTCGAACTGGCAGCCCTGGCCACCGCAGCCGTCCCCGGCATGCGCGTCACCGCCCTGCGCCCGCCCACCTACAGCGACGAGCTCTCCACCGTGACCGGCATCGAAGACGCCGCCGGGCACCGCTGGATCGTCACCTCCCCCCACGAGGAGGTCTCCGGACCCGCGCTCGAGGCGACCTCCGGCATCCTCGATCGACTCGGCCAGGCACACGACCATGACTACATTCCCTTCGACGTGCCGCGCCTGGCAGGCCAGGTAAAGACCAGCGACGGCGGTACCGTCTACGTCCACCGCGACCCGGGCGGCACCGCCCCCTCGGACGAGGATCTTGACACCGATCCCCTGCTGCCCTCATCCCTCGGACGTGCCCTCGCGGCCCTGCACAACCTCCCCGAGACCGTCTTCTCCTCGATTGGCCTGCCCAGCTACACGGCCATCGAGTGCCGCGACCGCAACCTCGCCCTCCTCGACGAGGCCGCCCGCGAAGTCGCCATCCCCGCCGCCCTGTGGAGCCGCTGGGAGGCCGCCCTCGAGGACGTGTCCCTGTGGCGCTTCCCCTCCGCACCCATCCACGGCGATATCCAGGAGCGCTGCCTGTCCGTCAAGCGCGGCTCCCTCCTCGCCATCGGCGGCTGGACCAGCGCACACGTCGGCGACCCCGCACTCGACATCGCATGGGTCCAGGCCACCGCCTCCGACGCTTTCCTCGACCGTTTCCGCGAGACCTACGGCCACGAGCGCCGCGCCACCGACCTGCACGTCTTCACGCGCGCCCAGCTCCTGTCCGAGATCGCGCTCGTGCGCTGGCTCGTGCACGGCCTGCACGCCGAAGACTCCTCCATCGTTGAAGAAGCCCGCTCAATGCTCGACGACCTGGCTAAAGACCTCGACGGTGAGCCCCTGCTGCCCTCGCACGCATCCGCGATGGGGGCACGCATCTCCCTGACCCCCGTCGAATCCCCCTCCGCCTCACCCATCGAGGCCTCGAAACCCACCGCGAGCGCGGCGGACGAGACCGACAATGATGCCCCCAGCGAGGACACCGTCCCGGTGTCGCGCCCCGCCTCGGCTCTGAAGCGCAAGCTCGCCGAGGGCGAAGTCGACCCGGCTGCCCCCACTGAGCGCCTCAGCCTCGGCCCCGACGGCACGCTGCTGCACTAACCGCGCCGCGTCGTCCACTGTCCTCCCTCCCACGGGCGCTCCCACATCACAAAACGGGGCCCGTCAGGTTTCCACCTGACGGGCCCCGGCCTCGTTTATTCAGTTGCGTGCGCCGACGCCTCAGCGGGACTGACCGTCCCCCCGGTGGGACGCCTCGAGAGCATCGACGCGGCGCTGCAGATCCTCCACCTGCACGCGCAGGATCGCAGCCTCCTCAGTCAGGCGACGTCGATCCTCATCCGAACGCGACAGGTCCACCGAGAAACGCAGCGACAGGAGCAGCAGCACCACCCCCGCAAGGAAGAACCCGAGGTTCAGCGGAACGACAACACCGAGCTGCAGCGCCGTCCACTTCAGGATCGGCGGGAAGATGGACAGCAGCGCCGTAAAGAAGGCGATGCAGTACCACCACAGGCCGTAGCGTTCCTTCAGACCTGAGTTACGCATCTTGACGAACACCATCACCAAGATGATGATCGCGAACACCAGTCCGAGCAGATAAGTGGGGCTCATGCATTCTCCTCCGGCGCCGGGGCGACCTTCTCACCGGGACGCGACAGCGAGACCGCGAGGGCCATCGTCGCCTGCACCAGGAAGAGCGCCGATTTGATCGGGTTGTGGGAGGGCTCGCCGCCCGCGCGCGGGTGCATCTGCACGCCGACCTCGCGCACGACCAAGTGCGAGCGCGCCGCAATGACGAGCGCACCGATCGTGTCACCGAGGTATTCGGCCGGGTAGTTGTGCGCGAAGAGCGAGAGCGCGCGGGGACCGTAGAGCTTGAAACCGCTGGTCGTATCGCTCAAGCGAGTCTCACACACGCGCGAAAGGATGAACGAGAAGAGGTTCATCGCCCACTTGCGCGGGCCCCGCGCATGGTAGCTGCCCTTACCTGCGAAACGCGAGCCGATGACGACGTCCGCGTGCTCGCTCGAGGCCGTCTCTATGAGCGTCTCAATCTCGCGCGGATCGTGCTGGCCGTCCGCGTCGAGCTGACACGCATACTCGTAGCCCACGCGCCGCGCGTACTGGAAGCCGGCACGCATCGCGCCGCCGACCCCCAGGTTGAGCGGCAGGTCAAGGACGGCCACGCCCGCGGCGCGCGCGATATCGGCGGTCGCGTCCGTCGACCCGTCGGAGACCACGAGGATGTCCGCGAAGGAAGGCTTTTCAGCCTTCACCATCTCGAGGACATCACCGAGCACCTCCTCCTCGTTCCACGCGGGAATAACGATGAGCAGGCGGGACTGAGCACTGGGACGGCTCACTCAGCGCCCCTCTCGCTCAAGCAGCTCGAGCAGGTAGGCGCCGTAGCCGGACTTGACCAGGGGCTCGGCGCGCTGACGCAGGCCTTCGTCGTCAATGAAACCCATACGCCACGCGACTTCTTCAGGGGCGCCGATCTTCATGCCCTGGCGGGCCTCGACCGTACGCACGAAAGCGGTGGCGTCAGCGAGGGAGTCGAACGTACCGGTGTCGAGCCACGCGGTTCCGCGCGGGAGGACCTCAACCTTGAGCTTGCCGGCCTCGAGGTAGGAGCGGTTCACATCGGTGATCTCGTACTCACCGCGCGCGCTCGGCTTGAGGTTGCGGGCGATCTCGACCACGTCGTTGTCGTAGAAGTACAGGCCGGGCACCGCGTAGTTCGACTTGGGGTGCTCGGGCTTCTCCTCGATGGACAGCGCGTTGAACTCCTCGTCGAATTCCACGACGCCGTACTCACGCGGGTTGGACACGTGGTAGGCGAAGACGGCACCGCCGTCGGGGTCGACGTGACGGCGCAGCTGGGCACCCATGCCGGGACCGTAGAAGATGTTGTCGCCCAGGACCAGGGCGGCACTGTCGTTACCCACGTGATCGGCACCGAGCACGAAGGCCTGCGCGAGGCCGTTGGGCTCGTGCTGGACAGCGTAGGAGATGTTGACGCCGAGCTGGCTGCCGTCGCCGAGCAGGCGGTGGAACGACGGCGCGTCGTGGGGGGTCGTAATGACGAGGACCTCAGAAATGCCCGCCAGCATGAGGGTCGACAGCGGGTAGTAGATCATCGGCTTGTCGTAGACGGGGACGAGCTGCTTCGATGTCCCCAGCGTAATCGGGTTGAGACGGGTGCCCGAGCCGCCCGCCAGGATGATGCCTTTCATGTTGCCTCCGCTTCCCGGCGCGTCCTCGTGTGGGTCGCGCGTCGTTGACAATTATCCCTATACAACAGTATTTTTCCACAACTTTGTCCCCGCGCGCGCCCATGGGTCGGCGCACACCGCCGCGGGGGCGCAGATCGGATAGTATTTACATGGAATGTTGCGTCCGCACAAAAACCACGCACGTAAGGAAGAACCATGGCGCCCACCGCTAAGCCCCTGGGGATTACGACCACGCCGATCCCCGGCTTTTTGCGCATTGATCTGACTGTTCACGGCGATAACCGAGGCTGGTTCAAGGAGAATTGGCAGCGCGAGAAGATGGTCGCGCTGGGCCTGCCGGATTTCCAGCCCGTGCAGAACAACATCTCGTTCAACGACGAGGTCGGCGTGACGCGAGGTATTCACGCGGAGCCTTGGGATAAGTTCGTGTCGGTCGCAACCGGTCGCGTGTTTGGCGCGTGGGTAGACCTGCGCGAGGGCCCGTCCTTCGGCACCGTCTACACGACGATCATTGATCCGGGCGTCGCGGTGTTCGTCCCCAAGGGCGTGGGCAACTCCTACCAGACTCTGGAGCCGAACACGGCCTACACGTACCTGGTCAACGACCACTGGTCGCCGGACGCGCGCTACACCTTCCTGAACCTGGCTGACGAGACGGCCGCCGTGGATTGGCCGATCCCGCTCGAGCGCGCCATCCTGTCCGACAAGGACAAGGCACACCCGCGCATGGCCGATGTGACCCCCTTCCCTGCCCCGGCTCCCGTGGGTCGCCGCGCGCTCGTGACGGGCGCAAACGGCCAGCTGGGCCGCGAGCTCATGCGCGCGCTGCCCGAGGCAGGCTTCACGGTGACGGGCGTGGACCTACCCGAGGTATCGATCTCCAACGCCGAGCAGGTGGCCGCTCTGCCGTGGGATGACATCGACGTGGTGATCAACGCGGCGGCGTGGACGAACGTCGACGGCGCTGAGACGCCCGAGGGTCGCCGTGCGACCTGGCAGGCGAACTCGACGGGCCCGGCGATCCTGGCCCGCGAGGCGACCGCTCACGGTGCGACGATGGTTCACATCTCGACGGAATACGTCTTCGATGGCACGCAGGACGTGCACCTCGAGGACGAGGCCCCCTCTCCCCTCGGCGCGTACGGCCAGTCGAAGGCGGGCGGCGACGCCGCGGTGGCCTCGACGCCGAAGCACTACATTGTGCGCACCTCCTGGGTTGTGGGCGACGGCAAGAACTTCCTGAAGACCATGGTGTCCCTGGCGGATCAGGGCACCTCCCCCTCGGTCGTGTCCGACCAGGTGGGCCGCCTGACCTTCACCTCCGACCTGGCCAAGGGTATTATTCACCTGCTGACCAGCGACGCCCCATTTGGCACCTACAACCTGTCGGGCGAGGGACCGGTCATGAGTTGGGCGCAGATCGCCAAGCGCGTGTTCGAGCTGTGCGGCCGCAATCCGGAAGACGTCACCGAGGTCACGACGGAGGAGTACTTCGCGGGCCGCGAGGTGGCTCCGCGTCCGCTGTCCTCCGTCCTCGACCTGACGAAGATCAAGGCCGCGGGTTTCACCCCCGAGGATTCCTCGCAGCGCATCGACTCCTACGTCGCTTCTCTGCGCGGCTGACCTCTACACGTACGAGGGCCCCGGGCGCTTTGGAAAGCGCCCGGGGCCTCGCTGTATGTGGCTCAGTGATGCCCCGCTCATTTTTCCTAACCCGTTACGCGCCCCGAACGCGTCTGCACGCCGACCGTCGCACAGCCGGGCGCACGCACGCGGATAGGTTACGAAGATACGGATAGGTTAGAAACATGCGGATAGGTTAATAGCCTATCCGCATCTGAATAACCTATCCAGATGCGCATAACCTATCCAGATGCACACATCCTATCCGGGCGCACATGATCGAGGGCATCTGTGGGCGCTCGAGCACCCAAGCAGAGCATCAGCGAAGTGCCCGACAACACCGGAACACCCCAACACACTGCTACAAATCCCCCAATTCCGCACGCAATTCCCCGACACCTCTTTCAACCTTTGAAACCACACCGCTGCTATTCCAACGTTTTCTCGATACGGCAAAACAGACCTGATGGGAATTGCCTGCGAGATGAAAGGCCGGGGCCAGCCGCGCTGAATCGCGCAGCCGGCCCCGGCCTCGTCACAGAAGAACTCTCAGAAGTACGCCTTCATCATGGACACCAGGTCGTAGCCGTAGTTCTTGGCAGCGGCCCAGCCGGTGCGGTTGGGGTTCTCCTGAATGCCCAGGTACTCGACCACGGGGGCCGCGCCCTTGCGCACGTAGGTGAAGCGCGGGTCGACGACCGTGTTTGCGAGCGACGCCGTGGTCACCGATGAGTCCGCGTAGGCGCGCAGGTGCTGGACCTGGGCGCGGATGCCCGTGCGAACATCCGGGAAGGAGGCGCCCTTCGCGCCGCCGCCGACTGCACCGATGCCGGAGAAGTTGTACTGGCTGACGGACACGTCGCCGCCAAAGCGCAGCCAGCCCGTCTCCTTCATCGCCTGGACGAAGACCAGCTCGGGGGACACACCCTCGGCCACGGCCTCGTCGTAGACGATGGACGCGAAGTCGCGGATCGTCGGCGCACCGCCAGCCGCCAGGGCGCTCGGGTAGCTGTAGCCAGCCTGATCCCAGGCGTCTTCCATCGCGTCGATGAGCTCCGCACGCGAGGCGGTGGGTGCACTCATGATGAGGCGCTGACCGGACGCGTTCGTGACGGAAGCACTGCGCGAGGCGCTGCGGGAGGCCGCCGGGGCGTCGCTGCCGTCCGCGTAGCCGAGCCATGCGCCGGAGGAAGCGAAGTTCGATGCGCGGCCGTCAACGGTGACCGTGCCCGTCGCCATGGCGCCCGAGTTCGGGTCCAGCCAGTACCAGGCGCCGTCCAGGAGCCAGCCGGTGCTCATCGCGCCGGAAGAGTTCAGGTGGTACCAGGTGTCGCCCACCTTGGTCCAGCCGGTCATCATGGCGCCCTCATCATCCAGGTAGTACCACTTGCCGGCGTCGAGGAGCCAGCCGGTGACCATCTGGCCGCTTGAACGCATGTAGTACCAGCGGTTGTCATCCTCAGTCAGCTGCCAGCCGGTGAGCATGCGCGCGTCGTCCTCGAAGAGGTACCAGGCGCCATCAACGTTGGTCCAGCCAATCGCAGCCGCACCGTCGGCGCGCAGCCAGTACCAGTTGTTGCCATCCTTGAGCCAGCCGGTGACCATGACGCCGTCAGCGTTCATGTAGTACCAGGAGCCGGCGACCTTCACCCAGCCGGTGGCCATGTCGCCATCAGGACGCAGGTAGTACCACTTGTCATTGTCCTTCTTCCAGCCCGTGACCATCGCGGTCGAGCTGTCAAAGAAGTAGCGTCGACCGTTGATAGTCGACCAGCCACGGATGGTGCGCTCGTCGGAGCCGGCCCAGTACCAGCGACCGCCGGTGGAGAACCAGCCGGTCTTAGCCGCACCGTTGGAGATGAAGCTCCAGGAGTCGCCGACTGCGCGCCAGGTGCCCTTGCTTAGCCCGTAGGCCTGGGCGATGCCGGTCGCGTCGGCGACACCGAGGGAGCGCACGAAGCTCTCGTTGCGCAGGAGGGCGGCATCGGTCGTCGAGGTGAGGAAGGCATGCTCGACAATGACGCCGGTCATGTTCTCTTCGCGAGCCTGGCGGATGATCGCGTAGTAGTCGCCGGTCGAGCCGTCCGGGTAGTCGTAGTAGGGGTTGTCACGCGTCTTGATGCCGCGATCGGCCAGTCCGAGGCCGGTGAGCTGTTTCTGGATCGCGTTCGACAGGGAGCGTCCCTGCGTATGGGTACCGTAGTTGTACGAGGAGGAGTTCGCGTACCAGACCTCGGCACCCTTCGCGATCGGCGAGCCCGAGTTGAAGTGGATGGAGACGAGGGCATCCGCATTCGCAGCGACAGCCATGTCGACGCGGCTGGAGAGGTCAGTGCTGAGGTTCTCCGAGGGGCGGGTGTCCGTCGTGCGGGTCATGACCACACGCACGCCGTCGTAACTCTCGAGTTCTTCCTTCAGGGCCAGAGATACCGCAAGGGTCAGGTCCTTCTCACGCAGGCCATTGGCGACCGCACCGGGGTCGGAGCCTCCGTGCCCGGGATCAATGGCGATGGTAATGCCGGCAGCGTGGGCCGGCGGCGCAAAGGCCACAATGGCTGCGCCAACGGCCAGAGACAGGCCGGCGACGAGTGTCCTCCACGAGGAGCGCATGATTATCCTTCGAGTTGCTAACGTGACAGTCGTGATTGTAGGTACTTATGTTGTAACTGTAAACATGAAAATACTTACATATATAGACCGACATGAACTAAGAAGATGTTTTCTACACCTATGAGACGAGGCCGGGTCACCGCACCACGCCACGCGGCCTTCGACGAGCCGCCCTAGCACTCCGTCGAAACACGCACATCCGCAGAAAACTCGCGCACGACAACCCTATCGCGCATCAAGGAGGGCTCACGAGGGGCAAACACCCCCAGCAGGGCTACAACGCCGACCGAACTACCGAGGCAGCAGTGCGCGACGAGGCCTCAACCGACCGATGCGTGCGCACCCAGGAACGCGCCCCCTCGCCCCCCACCCAGGGGGTGGTGCCCGACGCGAGGGCAACCATTGCCTCGGCGATCGCATCGGAGTCGAGAGAGCACGCCACCCCAAGCCCGTTGTCTGCGACATCGCGGGCGGCCGCGCCCCGACCCGCATAGATGACCGGCGTCCCCTGCGCGAGGGAGGCGAGGATCTTCGTCGGATAGGCATAGTCATATCCACCCGGCCGCAGCGAGGCGAGCGTGGCAGTGGCTCGCGCCATCCACCGATCCGCCTCATCCGCGCTGACGGCGGGGATCAACTCGACGCCGACCACGCCTCGAGACCGCTGCGCCAGTTCATTCCATCCGCTCCCCTGGCCCACAAACACGAGTCGGGCATCCCCGAGACGACCACGCGCACGCTCGAAAGCCTCGACGAAGACCTCGGGGGCCAGCCACTGGGCGACCGTGCCCGCGTAGACGAAGACGGGGCCGTCGCAGGTGGGGAATCCTTCCGGGGTGCCGGTAGCCACGGCCTCGGGCACGCGCACGCCGTTGGGAACGACCGCGACATCGCGCGCACCCATATCGCGCGCGCGGCGGGCGACCCCGTCGGAGACAGCGATGACTCGGCGAGCTCCCCTCAGCGCGAAAGACTCCAGGCTCGCGACCGTTCGCACGACGAGGCCGGGCACACCCGCGAGCGCCGCGGCATCCGAGACGATGTCGGCACAGTAGTAGACGTAGGGGACGCGGCGCGCCGCGCACGCGAGGCGCACGGCGACGCCGGTGGTCGGCGGGGGCTCGCAGACGACCACGTCGGGGCGGGGAGTCGTGAGCAGCCTCGACACCAGGGGGACATCGAAAGACATATAGGAGACGTATCCGCGCACCGCTCCCGTAGGGTCGCGCAGGACGGGGGCGCGGCGAACCTCGACGAGGCCGGCGCCCTCCCCCGCATCGACACCACCGTCTGCACCTTGACGGGCGTCGCTGGCGACGGAGGGAGCCAGGCGCGACGTGAGGACCCGGACCCTGTCTCCGCCTGCGGCGAGCGCGCGGGCGAGTGCCCCGAGGCGCAGCGCGGCGGCCGTCGGCTCGGGTGTAAAGGTGCGGGTCGCGAGAGTGACTAGCATGCGGGAGCGCTTCCCCCACCGACGGTGATGCGCGGGGTGCCGACCCAGGCCTCGGGTGAGGTGATGGCGCGGCCGTCGACGAGGAGGCGCACGCCGGGCAGGTCGGCGGGGACCAGGTTCCGGTAGGCGGCGTGGTCGGCCTGGATGATGGCGACATCCACCGGCTCGCCGAGGTGGTAGGCGTCCCACCCGAAGGCTGCCAGCTCGTCATCGGCATACAGCGGATCGTGCACGCTCACCTGCGCCCCGGCCTCGCGCAGCGCGTCGACGACGCCGAAGACGCCGGAGAAGGCGGTTTCCTTGACCCCGCCGCGGTAGGTGGCACCCAGGACCGCGACGCGCAACCCCTCGAGGGAACCGAGCAGGGCAGAGGCGCGGGAAACCGCGTAGGCGGGCATATCTGCGTTGGCGGCGCGGGCCGCAGACACGATGGTCGCGTCCGGGTCACCGGCCAGGTACAGGCGCGGGTAGACGGGGATGCAGTGGCCGCCGACCGCAATGCCGGGCCGGTGGATGTGGGAGTACGGCTGGGAGTTGCAGGCCTCGATCACGCGAGCGACGTTGATGCCGATCGCGTCCGCATAGCGCGCGAACTGGTTGGCCAGGCCGATATTGACGTCCCGGTAGGTGGTCTCAGCGAGCTTGGCCATTTCAGCGGCCTCGGCCCCACCCATAGGCCACACGCCGTTGGGGCGCGGCAGGTCGTCGCGCTCATCGAAGGAGAGGACGGCCTCGTAGAAGGAAACGCCGCGCGCCTCGCCGGCTTCGCTGAGGCCCCCCACGAGCTTCGGATAGCGCGCCAGGTCGGCGAAAACCCGGCCGGTGAGGACACGCTCGGGAGAGAACACGACGTCGAAGTCGCAGCCCTCGATCAGGCCGGAGACCTCCTCGATGAGGGGCTTGTATCGTCCGCGCGTCGTGCCCACGGGCAGGGTGGTTTCGTAGGAGACGAGGGTGCCGGGCGTCAGGTGGGCGGCCATCGAGCGGGTGGCGGCGTCCATGACGCGGAAGTCGGGGCGGCTCTCGTTATCGACGACGAGCGGCACGACCATGACAACAGTGTCTGCGCCGGGGATCGCCTCGGCGTACTCGGTCGTGGCGCGCAGAGCGCCGGAGGAGGCAAGCGGGGGCAGGTACTCGGCCAGGTGTGCCTCGCCCGGGAAGGGTTCGACCCCCTCGTTAATGAGGGCGACCACGCCGGGGTTCACGTCCACGCCGACGACGGTGTGCCCGCCGCGCGCGTAGTGCACCGCCAGCGGCAACCCGATCTTGCCCATGCCGACAACCGCGATGCGCATGCGGCTCCCCTTTCCGTCTCCGGCCTCGCTGTTCCCCTCCAGTGTAGTGCCCCTCCCCACCTACAATGGGGGCGTGGATCGCGCGCTGAATCTCCTGCTCTACCCGTCGAACCTGGCCTCGCCCGGTCGCCTGGTGAAGATTGCGCGTTCCCTGTCCCCGCTTTTCTCGCAGACCCACGTTGTCGGAATCGATCAGGGCGGGCTTCCCACGGACGAGGCCGTGGCCCCCACCGTGTACCTCACCCGGATTCGGGGCACGTCCCTGGGTGCGCCCCTGGGTGGTCCGAGGGTCGTCGGCGCGTGGGGGGCGCGCGTGTACCGGCGGTTCGCGAGGCAGCGTGTCGCCGCAGTCTCCGCGCAGAACCTGTTCCTGCTGCCCCTCGCGCACGCGTTGGCGCGGCGCACGGGCGCGGTATTTGCGTACAACGCGCACGAACTGGAGACGGAGACGGTAGGGTCGGCGGGCCTACGCCAGCGCCTCCAGCGCGTGATTGAGCGCCGCTATATCCACCGCGCGGACGTGGTGTCCGTGGTCAACGAGACGATCGCGCAGTGGTACCGCGAGGCCTACCCTGGCGTCGAACCCGTGGTGGTGACGAACGCTCCGACGGGCTCGGATGGCGTCATCGACCTGCGCGGGCAGCTGGGGATCCCGCAGGACGCTCTCCTGTACCTCCATTCGGGATACCTGGCGCCCGGGCGCAACATTCCGTTGATTCTGCGCACGTTTGAGCAGGTTCAGAACGCGCACGTCGTCTTCGTCGGCGCGGGTGCCCTGCTGCCCGAGGTTGAGCGTGCGGCTGCGACCCACCCAAACATCCACCGCCTGCCTCCCGTGGAGCCGGACCAGGTTCTGGCTATGACGCGCGGGGCTGACGTGGCGCTGTGTCTCATCGAGTCCGGGTGCCTGTCGCACCGCATGTCCACGCCCAACAAGATGATGGAGGCCTTCGCGGCCGGTGTACCTGCGCTGTGTTCTCCCCTGTCCGAGGCCCGCCGCTACCTGGGAGATCAGGCCGACACGTGGGTGCTGGAGGATCCACAGCGCGAGCTCGTCAGCGCCCTGGAGCGCATCACGCGAAAGGACATCGCGGCTTTCATCGCTCCCACGATTCCCACCTGGGAGGAGGGAGCCACGCGCCTGCGTGAGGCCTACGAGCGGGCACTCGCCGCAAGAGCCCGCCGGTGAAACACAGGTTTCACAAGGGTTTCACGCGGTCACTGGGCGCGTGACGTCACCCCTGTCGTAAGCGCGTGCAGTCACGACCGCCATGAGGAGCATCCCCACCAGCAGAACGGCCATGAGGGCTCCGAGCACCGCAACCGTGGTCTCCACGCCGTAGGGGCTACACGCGAGCCACGCCAGCGGTGCCGCGCAATACACGCACGCAAAGGCCAGCATGCGGCGCTGGTGGTAAGTCGCAACGAACACGTTCGACAGCGGCGAGGTCGCGACCGTGAGGGCCAGCCAGGGGGCCAGGGATCGCGCGAAGTACCCGGCCGCCTCCCAGCGCGCCCCGAACACGAAGGGGAAGATCGCAGGGCTCACCCACGCGAGCAGGGCGAACACCGGGATCGAGCAAGCCAACGCAATGCCACCGACGCGCAGGGCGACGCGGGTCATCTCACCGGGAGGGGTGTCCGACAGGCGCGGCAGGTACACCTGCGACAGCGCCCCCGCGATGAGGGCGACCGGGGCCTGCAGTGCCAGCCACGCCAAGTTGAATTGGCCAAGCGCAGCCACTGAATACGTGGCGATAAGCATCGGGATAGTGCTCGTGCGCAGCGCGTCGACGACGACGTTGGGCACACCCACGAGGGCCATCTTGCGGTAGCGCGAGGCAACCTCGCGAAGGGTCGGATCGGTGTCCTGACGTTCGCGGGCGTCGCGGGCGCGCCACGACAGGTAGGCGACGGCGATACCCTGGCCCGCGATCGTCGCCCCAATCGCTGCACCCAGGCCGCCACCAGCCACGAAACCGCACACCAGCTGCAGGACCGCGATCCCGAGGGCACGCACCACGGATGAGCTCGCAATCGCCTGGAACCGCCGGTGGCGAGTCAGCCAGTAGGAGCACACCTGTCCCTGCGCCAGGAACAGGATGGAGACCCCAACGGCGAGCATCCACCCCGCGAGCGCGCTTCCGTAGCGCGCGCTCACCCACGGCCATGCGGCGGCCGCAATCAGGGTGGCCAGTGCGGAGGCGACCAGCACGCAGCGCGAAGCGAGGCCGGCCAGGGACCGGGCCGAGGCCTCGTCCCCGGGGGCGGGCAGGACGATGCTGAGGTCGAAGCGGGTGCCCGCGACGGCCGCGCCGAGCGTGGCGGCGGAGGTGAAGATTCCCAGGTAGCCCAGGTCCGTGTCCGTGTAGAGGCGGGCGATGCCGATCTGAGCGACGAAGGCGATGACCTGAGCGAGGAGGGTACCGCCAAGGAGGGTGAGCACCTGCGCGAGGACGCCCGAGCGGGCGGGGCGGGCAGGTGCGTTCATCATGGACTCATTTAATCACCTGGGGCGCGCGGCTTGCCCCTAGGATGGTGGCATGCCCGCTCACCGATCCACGCCCACCCTCGGGTGGTACTCATGAGGGTCGCCCTGACGAAGGGAACCCTGCTGGTTCCTCCGACCTACTTCGCACTCTCGCACGCCCTCGCGATGCCGGACCTCGATTGGCGGGCTTTCACACTCGCGGCGCGCATCACCGATCCGACCGTCACGGTCCCCATCAACGAGGCCGCTCCGCGCGCGCTCGGCAGTCCCCTCCCGCTTCGCGTGACCGCACAGGCACGAGGCATGGGACAGATGGGCCGCGCGATCACCGCCTGGAATCCGGACGTCATTCACCAGCACCAGGCGACCTGGTCCCTGCCGGCTGTGGCAGCTGCGCGGGAGACGGGGGTGCCCCTCGTGGTGACGCTCCACGGCGGGGACGCCTACCCGAGGCTCGGGCGCGGCGCGGGCGCCGCGTGGAACGCACGCAACCGCACGGCCGCCTTTGAGGGAGCGAGCCGGCTGCTGGCTGTCTCCCGTTACCTAGCGGACGTCGCCTTAGGCGCGGGAGCAGATCCGGAGCACCTGAGCGTGCACTATCAGGGCGTGGACACGCACTGGTGGACGTCTGCCTCGAACACAGCAGAGTCGCGCGAGGAACCCGTCGTCCTGTTCGTGGGCGCGCTCAGCCATCTCAAGGGGGTGGACGACCTGGCCCGGGCGTCCGCCACCCTCGTGGGGCGCCGCCCGCATCGCCTCGTCCTCGTGGGCGACGGGCCGCTGGCACCCGCACTGCGCGCGCACGCACCCTCCCACGTGACGTTCACGGGCCGACTGGATCGTGAGGGGGTGCGCGACTGGATGCGCCGCACCCGCGTCCTCGTCCTGCCCACGAAGCCGACGCAGGGGCGGCAGGAGGCTGCGGGACTCGTGCTGCTCGAAGCGCAGGCGTGCGGCGTTCCCGTCATCGCATATCGCACGGGCGGAACACCGGAGATGATCGCGCCCGGGGCCTCAATACTCTCGGATGAACGCTCGCCGGACGCTCTCGCTCGCTCCATCGACGAGGCATTGGCTTGGTCCGAGGACGAACGCGCGGATCGCGGGGCGGCGTGCCGGGCGTGGGTGACACATGAGCGCTCGCTGCGCGGATCTGCGGATCAGCTGCGCGCGATCTACGCCGACGTGACGCGGTAGCGCCGCGCTCTACAGGTCGACCGAGCGACCGGTGGCGGCCGAGGACAGGATGGCCTCGACGACGCGCAGGTTATCCAGGGCCTCGTCCATGGTGACGTGCTCGCTTCCCGCACCGAGGATCGCGTCGCGGAAGCGCTCGTGTTCGAGGGCGAGGGGCTCGCGCTTGGTGAGCGCGTAGCGCACAACCTGTCCCTCGCTCACCCCACGGAACGCTGCGATGGCGTCCCACTGCAGGGGCGCGTGGCCATTCTCGTAGAAGGTCAGGTCCCCCATCGCGGTGTCTGCGACGAGCGCGCCCCGCTCCCCCGTCACGATCGTCGTGCGGTCCTTGAAGGGTGTCAGCCAGTTGACGAGGTGGTTGACAAGGATACCGCCTGCAAGCACGCCCGAGGCGACCATCATGTCCTCGTGCACTCGCCCCGAGCGCACGGACGTGCGCGCGTAGATGCTCTCGTAGGGGGCACCGGCCACCCACGCGGCCAAGTCCACGTCGTGCGTAGCCAAGTCCTTCACCACGCCGACGTCGCTAATGCGGGCGGGGAAGGGCGACTGGCGGCGCGTCGCAATCTGCTCAATCGCTCCGAGCTGGCCCTCCGCGATCCGCCTGCGCATGTCAATGAGCGCCGGGTTGCAGCGCTCGACGTAGCCGACAGCGCCGACGAGGCCCGCGGCCGCAAAGGCGTCGCGGATGCGGCGGCCCGCCTCCACGCTCGTGGCGAGGGGCTTCTCGACGAGGGTGTGCACCCCGGCCTCGGCCAGCGCCAAGGCTGCGGCCTCGTGGTGTGCGGTAGGCGCGGCGATGATCGCGGCGTCGATGCCGACCTCGATGAGTTCCTCGACACCGCCCAAGACGGGCAGGTCGCCGGCGACGCCGAATCGGTCGCCGCCCGGGTCAGCGAGGGCGACCAGGTCCACGCCGGCGGTGGCGCGAGCGTTGCGCACGTGGTGTCGGCCCATCGAGCCGATGCCGAGGATTCCGAGGCGAATACTCATGTCAGGCCCCCGCTTCCGCGAGTGCATTCACGGCCTCGACGATGCGCTCCAGTTCGCCGGGCGTCAGGGACGGGTAGATCGGCAGGGAGAGGACCTGGTCGGCTGCCTCGCGCGTGGCCGCAAGCCCCAGGCCGGGGGCGAAGCGGGCGAGGGAGGGCAGCTCGTGGTTCGGAATCGGGTAGTAGACGCCCGAGCCGACGCCGTATTCCTCGCGCAGCGCTGCGGCAAAGCCGTCGCGGTCCTCGGCCACGCGGATCGTGTACTGGTGGTAGACATGCGTGGCGCCGGGCGCGACGTGCGGGACGGTGACGCCGCGCAGGTGGGCATCCAGGAAGGCGGCGTTGTCCTGACGTGCGCGCGTCCACTCGCCAACCTTCGTCAGCTGCACGCGTCCGATGGCGGCGTGGATGTCGGTCATGCGGTTGTTGAGACCCACGATCTCGTTGGCGTAGCGCGTCTCCATGCCCTGGTTGCGCGCAAGTTTGACGCCGCGGATGATCTCGGGGTCGCTCGAGGTGACCATGCCTCCCTCGCCGCTGGTCATGTTTTTCGTCGGGTAGAAGGAGAAGGCCGCGAAAGCACCGAAAGAGCCGACCGGGCGCCCGTGCAGGCTCGCGCCGTGGGCCTGGGCGGCGTCTTCGAAGACCATCAGCCCATGCGCGTCGGCGATCGCCTGGAGGGCGTCCATGGGGGCAGGGTGGCCGTAGAGATGGACGGGCATGATGGCCCGCGTACGCGGCGTGATCGCAGCCTCGACGGCGGCAGGCGACAGGGTAAACGTGAGCGGGTCGATGTCGGCGAACACGGGGGTCGCGCCCGTGATGGCGACCGAGTTGGCGGTGGCCGCGAAGGTGAAGGAGGGGACGATGACCTCGTCGCCCGGACCGATCCGGGCGGCGAGCAGGCCCAGGTGCAGTGCCGAGGTCCCCGAGTTGACCGCGACCGCCTGCACCCCGGGCACCAGGGCGGCACAGAACTCCTCCTCGAAGGCGGCGACCTGGGGTCCCTGGGCGATCATACCCGTGCGCATGACGGCTGCGACCGCGTCGATCTCCTCCTCGCCGATGAGCGGGCGTGCGGGTGGGATGAACGGCTGTGTCACTGCTGGTCCTCGCTGGTTTGGTGAGGCGTCTCGGCGTCATTCGGGGACGAGGCCTGGACCTCCTCGGGCGACAGGGCACCGTCTCGCTCAGCGTAGCGGCGGCCCGAGGCCGGACACACCCACGTGCGCTCCCCGGCCTCGTTCCCGACGTCATCGGAAGCCTCAAGGGGCAGCCCGGCCTCGCCGACCCACCCGACGCGGCGCGCGGGGACGCCGACGACGAGCGCGTAGGGGGCCACGTCACGGGTAACGACCGCGCCCGCACCGACCGACGCCCACTCCCCGATGCGCACGGGGGCCACGCACACGGCGCGTGCGCCGATGGCGGCGCCGCGCTCGACGGTGACGCCGACGCGGTCCCAATCGCTCGCGCTCTTCAGGCTGCCGTCGGCGTTGATCGCGCGAGGAACGTGATCATTCGTGAAGACGGCCGCGGGGCCGACAAACACTCCGTCAGCCAGGGATGCGGGCTCGTAGACGAGCGCGTAGTTCTGGATCTTGCAGCGCGCACCGACTCTCACGCCTTCGCCGATGTAGGCTCCACGTCCAACGATCGTCTCCTCCCCAATGCGCGCGTTCTCGCGCACCTGGGCGAGGTGCCAGACGCGCGCGCTCGGAGCGACGATCGCGCTGGGGGCGACGTCGGCGCTGGGCTCGATCACGGGGTCTCCCTGTCGTTGTCTGCTTACGTGCGTGCGCGCATTGGGGCGCGCCGCGCCCTCTCGGATACCCAACACTATAGGCGCGCGCCCATCCCGATGTGCGACACTAATCAAATGCAAATCGGCTCCGACACGTGGGTGGTGATCCCAGCATTCAACGAGGCGTCCGTCATCGGGGGCGTCGTCGCGGGAGTCCGCACCTTTTTTCCACGTGTCCTCGTCGTCGATGACGCCTCGAGTGACAACACTGCTGCCATCGCTCGCGCCGCTGGAGCCTACACCGCGAGACACCCGCTCAATCTCGGGCAGGGCGCTGCCCTCCAAACCGGCTTCGATGCAGCCCTCGCCCGCGGGGCGCAATACGTGGTTACTTTCGATGCCGACGGCCAGCACGACCCCGCCGAGGCGGCAGCCATGGTCGAGCGGGCATACCGGGAGGACCTCGCTTTCGTCCTCGGATCTCGTTTCCTGTCGGGGTCTCCGTCGTCGGCGGGTAGGGTCAAACGCGCCATGCTGCGCCTCGGAGCTTTGGTGGCCCGGCTGCGCACGGGCTTGGATCTCACTGACACGCACAACGGGCTACGTGTTATCCGCGCCGATGCCCTCGCCCACGTGCATCTCACCCACGCACGCATGGCCCACGCCTCGCAGATCGTCTCCCAGCTGGCCGCCTGTGGCCTGCCCGGCGCCGAGCACCCGGTGACGATTTCCTACACGGACTATTCGCAGGCGAAGGGCCAACCTCTGCTCAACTCCGTCAACATCGTCGTCGACCTCGCGTTGGGGGGACGATGAGCGCATACCTCGCCATCCGCCTCCTCCTGCTCCTCGCCCTCGCGCTCACCGCGTGGTGGCTGGTGCGCCCGGTGTCCTCGGCCTCGTCCCTCGCGATGCGCCGCATCGGCATCGGAGCGGTCGTCGCCGCGGCTATCGTGGCCATCCTCGTGCCCTCCCTGGCCAACACGGCCGCCCGCGCGATCGGCGTTGAGCGTGGCGTCAACCTGATCGTATACGGCCTCGTCATCGCGTTGATTGCGCAGATGGTGACCGGCTATCGGCGCGAGGCCCGCGCTGAGGAACGCATGGCCGCGCTGGCCAGGTCCCTTGCCCTCGCGCACATCCTCCCGCCCGACGATCCGGGGGACGCGAGCACCGAGACGAGCAGCTCACACGCCGATACGAGCGGAGTGGAACGCGCCGCTAACGGCCCTTCTTCCCCGACAAACACGCCAGATAACGATATGGTTACGAATGATGAGTAACGTGAATCTGAGACCGATCCAGCACTCGGCCGTCAACTTCGGACGCTTCGGCTTCCTGCGTGGCGCACTCGCCGTGCTCCTGGCCGGCGTCCTGTTCGTCGTGTCCTCCGCAGGTTTCGTCTACGCCAAGCTGAGCACTCAGTTCGCCAACCGCGTCGTCAACATCGACGCCTACGCGAGCGACGAACAGAATAAGGCCACCCCTGATTCCTTCGAAGGACGCGCCGTCAACATCCTCGTGGTCGGCACCGACTCGCGTAACGGCGCCAGCGGCGAGCTGGGCGCGGGCGACGCAGATGACGTTCCTGGCCTGCGTAACGACTCGACGATGGTGATTCACGTCAGCGCCGACCGCTCCCGCGTGCAGATCGTCTCCATCCCCCGCGACACCCTCGTGGACATCCCGGCGTGTAAGCACCGCGATGGCACCACCAGCGAGCCCACCACGGACGACATGTTCAACAACGCGATGGTCTACGGCGCGGACGGTGGCGACGAACCGGAAGACATCGGCCCCGGTATCGCATGCGTGCGATCGACCGTCGAAAAGCTCTCCGGCATGTCCATCGACGCCTTCATGGTCGTTGATTTCGCGGGCTTTGTTAACATGATCGACTCCCTGGGTGGCGTCTGGTTCAACATCCCCGAGCGCATCGACGATGACTCGGCCCAGCTCTACATCGACGCGGGTTGCTGGAAGCTCTCAGGCACGCACGCGCTGGCCTACATGCGCTCGCGTAAGGGCCAGGGCGACGGCTCCGACATTTCCCGTATCGGCCGCCAGCAGCAGCTGATTTCCGCGATGCTGCGCGAGCTGCAGGACAAGAACTACGTGACGGATCCCGGCTCGCTCATCAACTTCCTGCAGGCTGCGATTTCCTCCGTGAACGTGTCCCCCAACCTGGGCAACGCCAGCTCGGACGCATCCCTGCTCATCAATGTCCTGCAGAACATCGATCGCTCCAACATTCAGTTCGTGACGATGCCGGTCGAGGAGCCCTCCTGGGATCCGAACCGCCGCATCGCATCTGAGCCGATGGCCCACAACGTGTGGAACGCCCTGAAGAACGACCAAGCCCTGCCCGTGGGCACGACCTACACGGACGGCAACGGCGCACAGCTTGTCGTTCCCGATCCGACCGCAACGACGGCTCCTCAGACGGAGGCGCCGACCACTGACCCCAGCTCGGAGGAGACCACCACGGATAACACCGCACAGTCCGCCTCCGTCGCGAATAACGCAGCGAACGAGGAAGCCGCCAAGCAGACAGCCGCCACCTGCCCGCCGAAGAACCAATGAGCAATCCTCCTTCGTTTACGCCTGACCCGAAGCGACGCCGCCCCGGATCCGACGACGCTCACGTCGTCGGTGAGGAGGTGCGCGGTGGCGCGCCCACTCCCCCGCCGGAGGCTCTGGCCCCGCAGATGTGGAGAATCTCGGACGACGAGGCCGCGGCGGCCCGCCCGCTGATGCCCCGCACGCTGGATCAGCCGCAGAGGGACTCTCAGTCGATTTTCCCGCGCCGTACCCCAGCCCAGCAGCCGCCGTCGTTCCAGCCGGCCTCGGCGGCCAACCCGCCGTCCTACGCGCCGGGTTCCGGCCGCTCGTCCGGCTCAGGCACGTACGCGCCGTCGGGCATCGGGCCCCGACAGGTGACGATCAATCGCTCCCAGAGTGCACCCGCGCCCGCCCCCGCGCCGGCCGCTCCCGCGGCCCCGGCTACAAAGCCGAGGCGACGCAAGCGCCGCCATCCGATTCTCAAGACCCTGTGCCTGTTCCTGGTCCTCGTCCTCGCGTGGGGCGGATTCCTCATGTGGGACGCCAACACGAACATGGGACGCGTGAGCGCCCTGTCGGGGGCCGCCGACACTCCGGGCACGACCTACCTGCTGGCGGGTTCCGACTCGCGCGCCGACGGTGCCGTCCAGGACGGCTTCAACGAATCCGAACGCGCCGACTCGATCATGCTCGTCAACGTCGCTCCAAACGGGCAGAAGGTCGCGCTGTCAATTCCGCGTGACACCTACGCGGAGATCCCGGGCGTCGGCTGGGATAAGATCAACGCCTCCTACGCTTACGGCGGCCCGCAGCTGCTCGTGGAGACCGTCGAAAAGCTGACGGGACTCACCATCGATCACTTCGTCCAGATCGGCATGGGTGCGGTGCCGGACATGGTGGACGCCGTCGGCGGCGTCGAGCTGTGCTACGACAGCGACGCGGACGACCAGTACTCCGGCCTGAAGTGGAGCGCCGGCTGCCACACGGTGGACGGCACGACCGCCCTGCAGTTCTCGCGCATGCGCTACCAGGACCCTGAGGGCGACATCGGCCGCACGAAGCGTCAACGCCAGGTGATTTCGAAGGTCATTTCCTCGGCGGCCTCGCCCTCGACCCTCGTTAATCCCGCGAAGACCCTGCGCGTGGAGCGCGCGGGTTCGAAGTCCTTCACAATTGACGAGGATTCCTCTGTTGTGACGGTCGCGTCGCTCGTGTGGGCGCTGCGCGGTGCCTCGTCGAATCAGATGATGGGCGTCCCCCCGATCGCGTCGCTGAACTTCACGACGAACGCCGGAGCCTCCGCTGTCCTGCTGCGCGATACGACCGCAGACGA
>ERZ1674176.15-NODE-15-length-59807-cov-15.821094_pt1 | contig 59807 bp, 70 predicted proteins | sample MGYA00581288_ERZ1674176 | MGnify/ENA primary metagenome ERZ1674176 (study PRJEB41354, sample SAMEA4873327) | human saliva metagenome | biome: human-associated habitat [ENVO:00009003]; feature: mouth environment [ENVO:08000002]; material: saliva material...
ATTCATTGTAAGCCGCAAGGTACTACGAAAGCCCACAGGGCAGGAGGAAAAGGAAATGAAAAAGAGCCCGCTGTTTCAATCAATGATGGACTTGGTCACGAACCGCCCTGAACTGGGACTCAAAGTTCAATTCGAAATCAACGAAGAAAACTCGGACAAGTATACTGCAGCTATCGCTGAATTCGGTAATCACGGGCAGGCTCTACGAATCGACAAGTTTGGAAAAATTTCGCTCCACGAAGATGTAGATAAAGCTTTCGCTCGCAAAATCATTGGAGATGGAATCATTTCACGTGGAAGCATTGAATCTTGGGAGTACATCGACGATCTAATCTCACTGCACTTCTCCAAAATGTAGAACAAAGTATCAATGTAAGATATCACTAAGAAAGAAAGAAAGAAAGAAAGAAAATAAAATGAAGATGTTCCGTATTACATACGAAGAGACAGTTGAGCGCGAAGCTCTAATTGAAATCAATGATGACAATTGTCCGCCAATCAATTCTGAAGATGATCTCATTGAGTACATCCGCAATGAAACATTCTACAATGTAAAATTTCTTGAAGAAGATGAAGTAAGTGGCAATGGTCCAGATATTGACTCAATCAACATCATCGAGTATCTATAAGAGGAAAGACAATGAGTGAGAATAAGGAACTTAAAAAGTATAAGATTAAATGGATATCTACAACTGCATTTGAAGCCACTATAGAAGCACGAAGCAAAGAAGAAGCGATACAAATCATTGATGAAGATTTCGATTCATTAGAGAGTGAAGCTTATAGCCGAGATTATGTAGATGAAGATTCTGTATATGCTGGCATAGATATAGAAATTGAGGAAATCGATGTATAACAATTGCATTGATCTTTTGGAAAATTGCCAAAAGCTACTTGAAGAATATAAAGACGTTGGGCTTGATGACGTTAAAGAACTTGAAGAAGTTGCGGAAAAGTTCCGCGCATACCTAGCAAGTAATATTAATAGCTTCTCATATAACACGAATGTTGGTGTCCGAAATCATAATAGTATGTATTTCGGTCCAGAGATTAAAGTAGTATTCTCCCGTAAAGATATTGAAGATATTAAGTCAGTGATTACGTTCACTAAGATTTATTCTTCCATCTCTCGTAGTGTTATTTTCCAAGTGAAGATAGCGACTATGATCGGAGACCAAGTAACTTACCAGAAGATGTTCGATGTAGCTAGTCCAATGGATTTAGCACAGGCAATCATTTCGTGCGGCTACGTAGTAGGAGTACTTATACCATGAAAGAATATGTAGTAGAATTCGAAGCCAACACAAAGTTCGTAATGGTTGTGAAAGGCAAGAGCGAGCAAGAAGTATTCAATAAAGTGAATAACAGAGAGCTTTATTCTGACGATGTTTCAATGATGCAAATCGTTCAAATGGATGAAATTGAAAATCTTGGAGTAAGTAATGCGATCATATAATAAGATCATTGCTTCGGAATTCTATGATGAAGCAAATAACCCTAATGAGTTATTCCGCTCATTAAATGAATTCATTGAAGACAATTATAGACATTCATTTTCAGTTCTTGAAAGCAATTATAAGAATAAGATTACTTACATTAAAGAAGACACTCGAAGTAAGTATTCTCTCGAAGTGTTACCGGGCAGGGAATCAACTGTAAGGTTAACCCAATATGATCGCATTCAAAAAGATATGTATGAATACTCATACAATGCAACTTTCAGGCTAAATCACATTATCATCGCAATAGCACTTGTGTCAGGTATAGTTTCAATTTTTGGAGAATAACATGCAAGAAGTACTCTTGTTCCTAACAATTACTGTAATCGCAATAATCCTATTTGTCACTTATGCATACAAGCTTTTGATGGAGTTTACCCTAAACGAACGTCCTAATCTCAAAAATGCGATGCTCTATGGCTCTATAGCTTTTGTTTCCGTATTCATTTTCATCGTAGCGTTCACTTGGACGCTTGAGTTTAAAAGTATGATTGGTTGATAAGATGAGCAATACAACACAAGCAAATGAAGATCATCTCTACGAAGTTGAAGTAATTCAAACTCGCATTGTGAGATACTTTGTAAAAGCTAAGAACAATGATGAAGCAGCAGAGAAAGTTCTCACTGAAGATTTCTTTGACACTGACGAATCTCTTTCAATCGAAATCGTTGAAGAGACAAATGATAGTGTAGAGTCTGTAATGTATATTTGTGAATCTTCTTAGTGAAGATTATTTACAAAGAAGATTATTCGATATACAATGAAAACATGTTCGTCAAAAAGTTTAAAAAGCTAAAGTTTTTAGGCGGACCTCTTGATGGCCTAGAATGTGAATACGAAGAATTCTTAAGTAATTACGTAGAGTATTCTAGTAACTACATTATAGGTCCAAGTAAAGACGGTATTTACAGGGAATGTGAATACAAAGAAAATGTAACAATAAGATTTTATTTAGGAGATAAAATGTCTGAGACTCATACCACAGAAAACTGCGAAGCAAAGGTTGACCTGTCCGAGCGCGAGGGTCGTCGCAAGGAACACAAGATTTCCCGCCAGAAGCTGTCCCACAAATCCGGGCTGTCGCAGGCTAAGATTTACCGCATTGAGCGTAACACCTCGAAGCGCACCACCGACGAAGAGCGTAAGGCGTATGACGAGGCTCTCGACGCCCTTATCGCTGAGAAAACGGGCGCTCCTGTAGAATCTGCCGAGCCGAAGGTTGAAGAAGCAGAAATCGTCGATTCGAGCACACCGCAGAAGTCCGATGGTGACACACCTGTGTACACTAACGAGGAAGACGACAACAACGAGCCGATGTTCTAAAAATGGCTTGATCTTAAATGAGCCCTACACGGGCTCATTTTTTTTTTACAGGAGTATGAAAATGCAGTATATGACGGAACAGCAGTATAACGATTTAGTGACGTTTACGTTGGTGTATCCTAGCCTCGTAGTACTCGTCATCCTGATGATCCTATCCCTTCTGGTGCTCTTCGATGCACTCTGAGAGTGCACTTTTACTCTCTGCCCATGGGCCCAAAAACTATCCCTGACGTCGGCGTTTTACAAATCTCAGAGAACCTGTTAAATTTATCATTGTAAGCCGCAAGGTACTACCACAGGAACAGGAAAAGAAAATGTTGCAAACACTCAAAGTAACAAATAAAGAATCAGGAGTATCTTCAAATGCACTCCCTGTATCTTTGAAGAAAGCAATTCAAGAAGTAAAGCCTGAAGTTGTAAACGACGCTGATGCTCGTACGAAAATGTTCGCTCTCGTAAATGCATATGACAAGGGTGACGAGAAATTCCTCGAGATTGCTGAATCACTTAATCTCGAAATCAAAGAATTCTACCACACGCTTAACCTAGTGAACGCTCTATGAGACCATCCTGGGAACGAACATGGATGAATGTTGCGTTTGCTATCTCAGAGAGGACCAGATGTGACAAAGCTAGGGTTGGTGCAGTTATTGTTGGACCTAACCAGAGAATCGTCTCTACGGGCTACAACGGGCCGCCAGCCAATTACATCGAAGAAGAGAAAACTTGTTCTTCATTCTGTTTAAGAAATATAAATAATGAAACATCAAGTGATTATTCTTCTTGTCCGTCAATTCATGCAGAGATGAACGCAATTGCATATGCAAATAGGCGAGATATGGAAGGAGGTACAATATACATCACTGCATCTCCTTGTATGAATTGCGCAAAAGTAATTGCGAATTCAGGGATAAAGAGAATTATCTTCAATCAAGATAAAGATCGCGACACTGATAATGTAGTTAAATTCTTGATTGCATCGAAAATAGAAGTAATAGGAATGAATTATGAAAAGTGATAAATTAGGCCATGTAAAGCTTAATTTAATGAGAACAACGGAAGATGTGTTTGAGTTCAAAAGATGGCTCGGACAATCTCGTCGAGTTCTTGGAGTTGACACGGAAACAGGAGGGCTAGTAGGACCACATAAAGATGCATTGCGGTTAATTCAATTTGGTGACATGAATGAAGGCTGGGCTATCCCATGGCATTTGTTCTCAGGAGTCGCAATTGATACTCTTAACCAATATGAAGAAGATTTAGTTCTTCACAATAGCCCATATGACGCAAAGTTCATTATTCACCATTCAGGAAATGACCTTAAACGTTGGAAGTGGGAGAAGACAAATGACACAATGACAATGGCTCATATTATTGATCCATTGCGCCCTAAGGGCTTAAAGCCATTAGCTGCCAAATATATTGGCCCAGAAGCTAAAGTCGGGCAGGGTGACCTTAAAGAACAAATGCAGAAACACGGATGGGGTTGGGATACAATTCCATGGGATCTGCCAGAATTTTGGATCTACGCAGCCCTAGATCCTGTACTTACCGCCCATATATACGAACATCTTAACCCGAAGATTTCGCTTCAGAGAAATGCTTACGAGCTTGAAATGGGCGCTATCAGAGTTACCACTAATATGATGCTCAAGGGAATGAAAATTGATGAGTCATATTGCGTAACAAAACGACAACAATTAATTGACTACGCTCATCAAGCTCGCAATTTCCTACAAATGAAATACGGAATTGAGAGTATTGGTAGCAAGAATCAATTAATTGCTGCTTTGGAAAAAGAAGGAATTACTTTAGAGAAGACAACACCAAGTGGAGCATACGCTTTAGATAAAGCAGTTCTTAAAAGTATTGACCATGAGATTGCGAAAACGGTTCTTAACATTCGTAAAGCGGAGAAAATGGTTGGTCCTTACTTCGACAATTTCTTGGAACTAAAAGATTCAAATAATAGGGTACATCCAACAATTTGGACGTGTGGGGCGAGGACAGGTCGAATGAGTGTCACTGAACCCGCATTACAAACCCTGCCCAGTGGTGATCCTACTGTGCGAAATGCTTTTATTCCTGAAGAAGGCAATAAGCTAATTTCATGCGACTATTCTCAAATTGAATCTCGCTTAATGGCTCATTTTAGCGAAGACCCTGGATTAATTGCAGCATTTCATAGTGATGAGGATTTCTTCTGTTCACTTGCAAGCACGATCTTTAATGAGCAAATTGATAAAAACGATAAGCGCAGAAAGCTTACAAAAGGAGTTGTCTATGGTAAACTATATGGCGCAGGTGTTGCGACGATGGCTGCTTCAGGCGGAGTACCAATTACTACGATGGAACACGTAGTTGATCAATTCGATCACAATTTCCCAGGAGTGAAACAGTTCCAAAAAGTAATTGAAGTTCTCGCCAAGAAGCGCGAAAGAGAGGACGGTAGAGGATGGGTTAAAACACCAAACGGCCGTATCTTGCCTTGTGAAAAGGGCAAAGGATATACATTAGTTAATTTTCTTCTCCAAGGCCATGCTGCAGAAATTCTTAAACGAAAGTTAGTTGAATTGGATGCAGCGGGATTTGGTGATAACATGTGTATCCCAATTCACGATGAAATTATTTTTGAGTTTCCTGAGGAGGATGCTAATGTAGATACTATGAAGCAAATTGAAGAAACAATGAGTAACCTGACAGATTATAAAGTACCAATTGTAGCAGAACCTGAACTGCTTGAAGGAGCATGGGGAGAAAAATATGAATAACATTCTTAACACCGCAAATGATATTATCAATGGCGACCGTAAAGATGAATATGGAGATGCATTTGATTCATTCGATCGAATTGCAGGTCTTTGGTCGAGTTACCTAGACCACCATATTACTCCTGTTGACGTTGCACAAATGATGATTCTTATGAAAGTTTCTCGAGGCGCAAATGTAGCTAAGTTCAATGCAATCAAAGAAGATAGCCTTGTTGATATTGCAGGTTACTCTGCTCTTGCATATCAAGTTAGTGAAAACTATTTCAAAGATGAAGCAGCTCGTAATGTTAAAGATGACGGATTTGAGATGGCTTGTAAGTGCCATCCTAGTAACACAGACGCAGATGATGTCGAAGAGGATGATGACAAAGATCCTTGGGAAGACGTTACAATTGCGGATGTAGTTATATTTCTCGCAGCTCTTCTTTCTGATGATGAAGAAAAAGAAGACAAGAAAGAGAATAAGAAGAGTACATCTTTCCAAGATATCCTCAATGACGTTTTGGGAGGACTTTCCGAAGATGAATAAGAAAATTGAGTTTAAGTCAGACTTAGGCGTAGAGTTAATTAAAGTCTCCGCGACGGATCAATCAGTGGTTGATGCTGCGCGTGTTTCTACGGGCTCTGAAAGCCAGGAAAATCGAGGATTAATTAACTTTCTGGTTAAAAATCGCCACGGTAGCCCATTTGAGCACAATTCATTCACTTTCAAAGTTAGTGCACCAATTTTCGTAGCACGTGAATTCATGCGACACCGAATTGGGTTCAGCTATAATGAAGAGAGTGGACGGTATAAAGAACTAGAGCCAACGTTCTACGTTCCCCCTGCCCATCGACCTCTTGTGCAAACAGGAAAAGCTGGACATTATGAATTTGTTGATGGTAATGAAACTCAATACCGTCTTGTTGGATTTGCGGTAACTAATTCTTGTGAAGTAGCTTACCGACAATATGAGAGCATGTTGAGGTCGGGAATCGCACGAGAAGTTGCTCGAATTGTTCTCCCTGTGAATATATATACATCGTTCTTTGTAACATGTAATGCTCGTTCACTTATGTCGTTTCTTTCATTACGTACATCTTCGAATGAAGGACAGAAGTTCCCTTCATTCCCGATGAATGAAATTGAGCAGGTAGCTCGAAAGATGGAAGAAGCATTCAAGGAGAACATGCCTATAACCTACCTATCTTATGTAGAAAATGGTTATGTCGCTCCCTAGGTATATTCTATCGGTTGACCCTGGTAAGACATCTGGATGGGCTTTCTACGATACTGAGACAAAGCAATTTTTCTCAGGCGAATCTGAATTCTTCGATTTGTGTACACGAGTCGAGAAAGCCTGTCTAAGATATCAAAGCGATTTGCAAATAGTTGCGGAGAAGTTTACCATTGCCCCGAATACTCACAAGAATACCGCAGCCCCATGGTCTCTTGAAGTAATTGGTGTTCTAAGGTATTTCTCCGCACAAACCGAAAATGATCTTATTCTGACTAAGCCAAGCGAAGCTAAGAACATTTGTAAGAATGATCGCCTAAAAGCTCTTGAATGGTTCTCGGGAGGAAAAGGTCACGCAGACGATGCGTCTCGCCACCTATTCTTACATCTAGTGACAAAAAGAAAATGGTGGGACACTCGTTTGGATAATACTCTGTAAATTAACAGCATGATTTAAGTAAGGAAGAATTATGACTCACTACCTCGACCCCGCCCTGTCCCCTTGGACCGCCCTCTACAACTGGGTACTGTTCATGATGCCTCGTATGAAGGGTACAGGTCGCTGGTGATGTGACCGACGGGCTCGCTTTGCGGGCCCGTTTTGGGCCCTGACGTCGGCGTTTTACAAATCTCAGAGAACCTGTTAAAGTATTCATTGTAAGCCGCAAGGTACTACGAAAGCCCGCTGGGCAGGAGGAAAAGGAATGTTTTACGTTGTTTGCGGAATTGTTTTCGCAAGTATTTGGGTAGTTGCAATTTTTCTTTCATTCGTGAATCTAGTAATTGATTCGCACAACATGCAAGCAAAAATGAAACTTAAGAACATTCTTTGTCTTATCTGTTCAACGGGAATGTTGATCTACGCTTTGGGTGTAATTTACTCATACTATAACTTTTACACCACTACTTCATACGTAGTTTACTTCAACTAAGGAAAATAAATGGTATTCACACATGCAGATGAACTGGGAAATAACCCACAACTAATTAAAGACTTTGTATGCGAGAAGCTTGAAAAGCACTGCTACTTCACTGGGAATTTTGTTGATAAGTTTGATGTAGAACATTCATACTTGATTTATCGACACCCACACAAATACCAATTGACCGTAAGGAATTTGGACACAGGACGAATTACACATAAGAATTTCCGTAGTCCTCGTAAAATCTTTTGGCGATATGTTAGGTTGACCTAATGATCACAGCAGAAATTTTTGAAGAATTAGAAAACAGAATTGTAATTGACTCAGATCTTTGGATGCGAGATAAAGACCGCATTTCTCAATGCTCTGGTTCAAAATTCAGTATTAAGCATAAGAAATGGTTAATGCCACTTTCTTGGGGTTCATGTAAAGTTCTTCGCGGAGTTTTCGGAGATGAACTTATTATTGGTGATAAGCTCAAGGAATGGTCTTGGAATGAGTACAATGATAGGATTCTTCCATGTGTTACTTCACGTAAAAGCTTAAATACAAATGACATTGACGAGAATGATGAAGTATTAAAGAAAATCATTGAAGGTGATGTAGAGAATAACCTATATGATTATCAAAAAGCTGGGATTTATTTTCTAACTAAAGCGCGGCGAGCTCTTCTCCTTGATGAGATGGGCACGGGTAAAACTCGACAAACAATTGAGACTCTTAAAACTATTAAGGCTCTAGGCGACATTGTATTTCCAGCGATTATCGTTTGTCCGAAGAATGTTATGATTTCTTGGAAGAATGAATTTAATCGTTGGTTCCCTGAAGCTAATGTTGAAGTTTGCACTGGATCTCGTAAAGACAAGCTAACTGCGATTAAGAAGATTAGTAATAAAGAATCTGAAGTTCTTATTATTAATTATGAATCAGTTAGGTCATTCTCGAGGTTAGCACCATATGGAAGCATTAAATTAAAGCGATGCTACAAATGTGATAAGAATCTACAAGAGACAAAAGAAAATTCACCTGCTAAATGCGAGAAGTGTAAAAAAGAACTAAACGAGATTTCTTGGAAGTCTATCGTAGTTGACGAGTCTCACCGCATCAAGAATCCAACTGCGAAGCAAACTCGTTCCGTATGGGCTCTGAGGACGGGCTTCGAGACCAGTATATATTGTCTAACGGGTACTGCGATTGCAAATGCTCCAGACGACTTGTGGCCTTCTCTACACTTGATTGCTCCTGAGGATTGGTACTCACGACGAGCGTTCATCGACAGGTATTGCGATCTTGCATACTCTCCTTGGGGACCAATGGAGGTGATAGGTTTAAAGAATGTAACGAAAGAAGAATTCTTTAGCATTCTCGAACCTAGAATGCGGAGGACACCAAAGAAAGCTGTTCTTTCATCCCTGCCCGACAAAACTTATGTGAAGAAATACATTGAAATGCCGGCTAAACAGTTAAAGCCGTATAAACAAATGGCGAGTTCAATGATCGCGCAGCTTGACGGAGATGATGGGTTAGTTGTTGCGTCAAATGGTTTAACGATGCTCACAAGGTTAACACAATTTGCGTCAGCAGTTTGTGAGATAGATGAGACAGGCGAAATTCAATATAAGAATTCTTCAAATAAAGTTGATGCATTAGTTGACTTAATTGAGGATATGGATGGAAAATCTCTCGTTGTATTTGCAGTGCATAGAAAGTTAATTGACCTCGCTGCTAAAGTATTAACTAAACATAAGATATCTTACAGCCTAATTGTTGGCGGACAAAATACTTATGATAGGCAAAATAACATTGATGATTTCCAAAAAGGAAAGACTCAAGTTATTTTATGTACAATGAGCGCAGGTAACGTTGGTGTTACATTAACTCGAGCAGATACATTAGTGTTCATGCAGAGATCATGGTCTATCATTGAGAACTCTCAGGCTGAAGACCGTATTCACCGAATTGGTGCAGAGAAACATGAGAACATTACAATCATTGACTTAATATCTCAAAATACTTTTGAAGAAGAGCAGCTTGACGTTCTTGAAGAAAAGAAAGAAAGAGCTGAGGAAGTATTGCGTGATCGTGATTTCTTGAGGAGACTTCTCGGTGGAAATTAAAATCTCCAATTCGGAAATACAAACATTTAAGCATTGTCGTCGACGTTGGTATCTAACTTATTACAGAAAGCTTGGTGTTAAGGAAAGTCAACTAAAACCTACGGGAGCATTGCAGCTCGGAACTAAAATTCACTACGCGCTCGAACTATTTTATGGGCAGGGAGTTGATCCGATTAACACCATCTCCCAGCTTTACATGGAAGAAGTTGAGAAGCAAGGAGACAATGATCTTTACTTAAAGAACATCGATGACGAGTATAAACTCGCTGACGCTATGATTCGCGGATACGTTGAATGGCTTGAAGAAACTGGGATCGATCAAGATCTAACATTCATAGCAACTGAGCGCGTCGTCGAGATACCTGTTAACATTAATGGATTTGATTTATACCTCAGAGGTAAGCTAGATGCTTTGGTTCGCCGCGAAACGGATGGATCAATATTGTTTATGGATCATAAGACAACGGCATCTCTATCACAGCTGAGTGCTCAGATTCACATGAACGAGCAGATGAAATTTTACCATCTGCTTGAGAAAATGAGTGACGGAGAGGAAGTGTCAGGTGGGCTGTACAACATGCTACGCAAGACAAAGAGGACCGCCCGAGCGGTACCACCATTCTATGATCGTGTTGAAGTTCATCACAATGATGAAGAAATTTACAACATGAAGAGAAGGGTGTATAGTGTAATTAGAGAGATTCTCTTAGTTATGGAAAGGTTAAACGGAAAAGAAGATCATTTAGACGTATGCTATCCAAGCCCATCAGGTGATTGCTTTTGGAAATGTCCATTCGTAAATGTATGCAATCTTGCTGATGACGGTTCAAATTTTGAACTTGCATTGGAAAATAATTTTCAATATGTTGATCCTCATGAGAGGTACAATACAGAGGAGGTGAAAAATGCGTAGCTTATCAATTCTCGTTCATGGAGCATCTAAAGTTGGTAAAAGTTGGATGGGTGATTCTACCCCCGCACCACGGCTAATTCTTGATGCAGAAGGTGGTTCTCGATTCACTCCCTCAAAGAAAGTTGTTTGGGACCCACTAACTGAAGAACCACCAAAAGCTTCTAAAGAATGGGACACTTGCATTGTATATGTTAAGGATTATGAAACTGTTCTTAAAGCGTATGAATGGTTAAATCAAAGTAATCACCCATTTAAGTCTGTTGTTCTTGACTCAATTTCTGAGATTCAGCAACGTTGTGTTGATTCTATCGCAGGAGTTAATGCAATGAGGATTCAAGACTGGGGTGAATTGCTTCGCAAGATCTCTGACAGTGTCCGTAAATTCAGGGATTTGACGGTTCATTCAAAAAATCCTCTTGAATCGGTTTTGTTTATTGCGATGACTCGCCAAGTTGACAACAAATGGCGGCCATACATGCAAGGCCAGATAGCAACTACAATGCCTTACTATGTAGACATCTGTGGATATCTATTTATGGACACCGACGACGCCGGAAACGTGCATCGTCGATTGCTTGTTGCTCCTCATCAAAATTTTGAAGCGGGAGAACGGGTTGGCGGAAAACTTGGATCCGTTATTGAAAGTCCAAGTGTTGAAGAAATGTTAAATACCGTATACGGTGAAAAGAAAGAAGAGAGTAAGTAAAAATGGTTAACTTTGCAGATATCATTGAAGACATTGACTACGATGCATTTGCACCTGTTCCTGTTGGTGTTTATCCTGTAGAAATCATTAAGTCTGAAGCTAAGCAGGCTTCGACAGGACGTGAAATGATCAACGTCCAGCTTCGAATTGTTGACGGACCTAGCAAGGGTCGTATGCTCTTCAATAACTTCGTGTGGGTTCCTGAGAATGATAAAGCAGTTCAGATGTTCTTTGTGAACATGCGTGAGTTTGGTTTGGGCAAGGAATATTTCCGTGGTAATCCCACGTTTGAGCAGCTTGCAAATGAGCTTCTCAATCGTCGCGTGATGGTTGAAATCGAGCACACCGAGTACAACGGTAGCACTCGTGAACAGGTTAAGCGCATTAAGAAAATTGAAGGATACGAGAATCCCGCTCCAGGGCAGGGTGGTAATGCAAACCAAGGCATTCCGTCTGTGAATCCGACAGGTAGTGCAGCTCCTGCTTCTGCTTCTGCTTCTACACCTGCTGCAAGCACTCCTGGTGGTAATCCTTCTGCTGCTCCGGATGTTCCGTTCTGATAAAAATGTTCTACAACATTCAAACTGACTCTCGACGATCTGCTTCTCGTGGGTCGTCGGGGGCTCAAATAAGTATTATGCCGAACGTCGTTATTAAGAAAGGAAATAGGTGCAAAGAGCAATATGAATTTCTTAATAAATATAAAGCAGCTCAATGTCTTCCTGAAGTTGGATTACCTGTAGGTTGTTCTCCTGAAGATAACATTTACGTTATGAATCGCCTCATTGAAGTTGAGACAAAGAACGCTCTTGAATTAACTCATATGCTTTACTCTGCTCTCAATGAAGATCTTTGGAAAACACGAACAGGAAATGACGATTACGTAGAGTATAACGAGACAGCTCATATCGCAAAAGTTCTCCCGCTTCTCAATGTTGGTGTAGAGTTTTCTAAAGATCCAAAGAGGTCTAGGGCTCAAGCTCTCGAAGTACATAATATTTGCTCGCCGCAAGATATTGATCACGCTGTAACACACGGCGACCCTACATTCGATAATTTGATGATGCATCATGGGTTGCCTGTATTAATTGATCCGCTTGTTGCAACTCCTGCTGTTCCTAGTGATATTGCAGTTGATGTTGGAAAGATTCTTACATCTCTCGGAGGATTCGAGCAGGTTCGCTATAATAAGATTTACAAAAATAGGCGAGATGCAAAGCATATTCTAAAGAACGCCGTCATTAATGATTATGGTGAAAAAGCTTGGATTCGTTCACTGTATTGGTGCGGGATTCATATGTACCGCGCAGTACCTTATATGAAATCTCCTAGGGTAAAGAAAGGTCTGGTGGAAATAGCAAATGAAAGTTTTGAAGAAGCATTGCGTTTTTGATATGGACGGGGTATTGATTGACTCTTTATCTTGGATCGAGAAAGCGTATAAGCATGCAGGAGTTCCTATTCTTGAACAAGACCGTTACAAGTCTTGGAAAGAATGGTTAGTTCCGCTTTACGGAATGACTATGGCAACAAGAATTCATGATAAGAAAAATGAATTCTATAGCTGTATGTTATCAGCACGAATAGTGAAGAAGTTACCCCCTGCCCAAGTGCTTGAGAAGTTTCATACGATGTGTTCTATTGCGACGGGTGCATCAGCCACTAGTGTACTAGCAGTTAAGAAGTACGTAGGCTTCGGAGATGAATGTAAAGTAGGTGTATGCGAGGCGAGTGCCGAAGACAAGATTGCTTACTTAGTTAATCTACATAATATCTCTAACAAGTACGGGTACTACTTTGATGACAATGAAGAGGTCGGGCAGGGAATCGTTGATGAAGCTAACCGCAAAATCGGAGAAGACGTTTGGAAGTTTTACCATTACGTAGAACAAACATTTGATGAAATAATGAAGGAGGTGAGTAAGCCATGGCAAATGTAGGTATTATCTTAGCTGCAGGTAAAAACACAAGGCTTGATGGGATTGTTGAACCTTATGAAAAGCCTTTAGTGATTAACCCTGACAATGTTGAGAATGTGTTTTCAGTTATGAAAATGCTGGAACAAATTTGCCACAGGATCATTATTGTGTGTTCTAAGAGTAACATCACTAAGATGATAAATCTCTTTCACAATAAGGGACCGAACTCTTGGCAATATGTCATGCAAGATCAAGACAAATTCCCTGAGGTGTCAGGCGCTATTCGTCAAGCTCTCGAATTAGTATATGATGACGATAATGTTGTTTGCTTAATGGCAGACAATTATTACGCTAATCCTAAAGAGATACTTAAATACAAGGATCTCAATAAAAATGCAGTTGGTGCTCAGATCTTTAATCGTCCGCAATCTTTACGGTACACTAGAGTAAATAACCAAGTTGTATTCGTTAATAGGCGAGATAAGTACGATCCTGATCTTGAGGTCGAAGATGATCATAATGATGCAGTTTGGCTTGGGCCACTATGTATTATTCCCAAAGAGTATAAAGAAGCATATGGTTTAGCTAAGAATGAAGATAATACAGATATCGCAAATGTGTTCAACAAAATGAGTAAGTTCGCTGGATATCGAAGTACAGCAGAAGACTTCGGAGAGAAGGTGTTTTTCGAAAATGGCAAATATCGGGTACGGTAAAATTGGACGAAGTTTTAAACTTCCTCTCAATGAGGATACACGAGGCACAGCCACTGGTGGTGACTCTGACGTTAGGAATACTCTATTCTATCTCGCAAGCGATAATCCTCATCACAATTTCTTTATTATTAGCAAGAATTCTGGTGAGAATCCGCAAGAAGTAGGATATCCTGAGAATGTAATTAATCTTTGGAATAAAGATTTTTCTAAACAACATGGAAGGAATCTCCGTGCTTACCTCAAAGAACACGAGTATCCTGGATGCAACATTAATGGAATGATTCATACCTTCCAACATGAGACTCTTCATGAGTATCTTTTTGGTAACATTGATGAATGCATTCTGTGGTTAGGACAACATGGTTCCGCTAATTCTCCAATCCCTCTCGCAACTAATCGCGAACGTGAGTCAGTGTCTCAGGGAAGCTTTGTACGCTATGTTGGATATCTTTTGACTGGGGCCGATGAATGGTTAACAAAGCAGCGAGAAAAAGACGAGCATAAAGATGTAATTTGGCTTTGTCCTGATGTTAGGAATAACATCAAATTTCGTGATATGAAAAACCCTGTACTGAATGGTGTCCTTGCCCAGTACTATGATAGCCAAAAGAATCGTTATGAACGCTTTGGTGATCCAACTGAACCACAAAAGCCATTTGAGTGGAAAGCTGACGGGCAGGGTGATTGCAACATTTGGGAAGGTCCCGTTGAGTATGTCTATTCAGGAATTGAAATGACTGCGCTCAACGAGCTTAGTACATACTTAAATCCTCAAATGTACAACCCACTTAATTTATACAAAGACAAATCTTTTGGAATTGTACTTAACGAGAATAAAAAGAATACTAAAAATTCTCGTAAACAAATTCTTAAAGAATTCGTTCTTGATACTGGTCTTGATACTTCAAGTATTTTCGGTGTATGGTCAGATGAAAGTAAACTCGAGCTGGGTCTCGACATTGAGCCAATTCACATTTCAAAGCTATACTATGAAATGTCGAAGTGGAAATCCACATTGACAACCCCTGCCTCAGGAAGTGGTTGGGCAACGTCAAAACCGTGGGAATGTTTCCTAAATGGTGTTGTTTGCTTCTTCCACAAAGACTATGACTCACAAGGTCATATTGTGAGTAATCCATACTGCAAGTGGGGAGAAGACTTCAATGATTCACCTTACTCTAAAGAGCTCGGAAGTTTTCTTCGAGTTAGCTCTCCTGAAGAGTTAAAGAAGAAAGTTGAGATGATTGATAATGATGAAGACTTGCGTATTCATTATGTGACTAGGCAGTTCTTACATCTCAAATATTGTCTCGAGAAGTACCAACGTGGAATCAAAATGATCAATGAAAGGATTAACTAATGTTGCAGGAAATGATCGATTTGCAGGCTAAGCTACAGTCTGAGACGTACGGAAAAGACATCTCAAAGCTCGATACGCGTGAAAAGATTGAAGCGTATCGTATTAATATGATGGCACTTCAAGACGAGCTCCATGAAGCTTTGAATGAAATGTCCTGGAAGCCATGGGCTAAAGCTGAGTACTTTAATGACGATCGTGTTCAGCAGGAACTCGTTGATGCATGGCATTTCTTTATGAACTTGATGATCATTAGTGGTATGGATGCTGAGAAACTTCATCTCCGCTATCTTGCAAAGCGTAGAGTAAACATCAAACGCCAAGAAGATGGCTACGATGGTGTTTCTACTAAAGATGAAAACGGTAACGCCACTGATGAACCAACATTAGACTTTGAGGAACTTCGAAATGAAATTAAATGAGTTCTTCAAGAATCATTGTGATGCGTATTTCATTACTCTTAAACGCAGAGAAGATAGAGTAAATAATGTTAAAAGCATTATAGCTAATGACTTATTTGCTTCGCATACTGTGATTGACGCTGTAGATAAACTTGACCTGTCTATTGAGGACACTAAAGAATTCTATAGAAAAGCTGACGCTGAGTGGGAGATGGAACAATCCCTGCCCAAAGATGTTAGGCTTTACGGTGTTGAACGTTGGGTAGGTGGCAAAGAACATCTGTTTGAGAGACCATCTTCACGTTCTTTATACACTGGAACACATGCCTGTTATCTCTCACACATTAAAGCTATAGAAACTGCTTTAAGTGATGAAAATGATAGTGAATACATTGTGATCATTGAAGATGATGCTCAATTCAACAACGTTAAGATGTTTGATTACATTGACAGCGTTGATGTTTTCACTAAGCCTGATATCACTGTTTTTGGCGGAGCAGTTAAGATGGCTTCGTATGCAAGCGAAGAAAATAGGTTTGAACAGTTAATTCAGGGATTTAATGTTGCTAAAGTCGACAGGATTCCATCTGACAGGCCGAAGAGCATTAGACAACGATACATCACCACGATGTATGCTTTACGTCGACAGACTGCTAATATATTCTTAGACACAGTTAAGAAGCATCAGATGCCTATCGACGCTTCTTGGTGGTACGCATTCGCTAAGCTAAGCACTTTCAAGTATAATCCCTGTCTAATACGACAGGATCAAGTTAATATTGAAGCTGCGAGGCGAGATACTAATGGTAAAAAGAAAAGGAGTTAGAAATGCTTAACTTTATTTTAGGATTATCTTTGAGTATTAACTTAGTTACATTCTTCTTTATGTATGTAGTATTTCGCAATTTCAAGTAAGGATTATAAAATGACCACAGAAACATTTGATTTAACTAAGCCTGGCTCAGATTATCTAGAATGGATAAATCAGCAGCATGGCGAAGATACGTGTCAGTGCTATCTCTGCAAGTACTGGTACGAAGATAACAAGTAGCTAGGTTGACGGGCTCGCTCTGCGGGCCCGTTTTGGGCCCTGACGTCGGCGTTTTACAAATCTCAGAGAACCTGTTAAAGTATTCATTGTAAGCCGCAAGGTACTACGAAAGCCCACAGGGCAGGAGGAAAAGGAATGTTAAAAGATCCTGAGCGCGTTATAACTACTATGCATCGCGCAACGAACATTGCAGCCAACACTGATGACTATGCTAAGAAAGCAATCGTCAAGGCATATGTAGACATTGTAAGTATTCTTAATGACTGTACTGATGAAGACAGCCTTTCGTCTGTTTGGACTAAGCTAGAGTCAATCGAAGAAAACTTGACTCGTGGTTTGGCAGGAATGTAAATTATGTATGCAATTAATAATGACTTGGATGAAACCCAAGAGCAAAAGACTATCCGTACTTTCTTCAAGAGCTGGGATGATGCTTTAGGTGATAAAGAGAACCTAGAGCTAATCGAGAAGCTCGCTAAGAGTCTTGAAGAAGTTGCGGCGACTATTGGTGTTGACATCAGTCTAAAATCTTCAATCGAAAAATTCATAACAATAGATCTTGCTGAAGAAGTTGCAGCAGAATATAAGGAGGAAAATTAAATGTCATTCCACGATAAGCTATTTGTAGAAGTAATTGCAAGCCAAGAAGGTTCGTACGCTATTAGCATTCTTGGAAACTTGCTTGGTGAGTTATATTCTAAATATGAAGTGTATACTGATACAGATGAATTAGTTTCATCAGCAATTGAGATGTACGCTGAAACTACTTTTGACGAACTAGGAGGTGTAGACGATGGAGATGAGGATGAAGATGACATTCCTAGCAGTTATGCTGAGTATGACTATGATTACGAAGAAGAGTAGTAACTTCAATAATACACTCGCTCAATAAGTATTATTTACATTTAGGAAAAGAAATGACAGTAAGAACTCTACCTTGGATCGATCCCAAAGATCCAGTAGTTGATTTAAGTGAAGATGTTTCTACACACCAGATCCTAAAGAAGTTTGATTTAGATTGGAATATTGGTCTCCATCCTCTTCACACTTCTGTGTATGGTATCGATGTTCCAATTCACGGTAAATACGCTTTAATTCGTGAAGATCTTAATACTGTAATGTCAGTAGTATCTAGTCGTTATAGTCCAATAGATAATATTGCAGCATTTGACTTTCTTGATGATGCATTTACTAAAGATATCTTAATTCCTAATTACGCAGGAAGTTTACGTAATAGCGCAATAGTTTACATTGCTTCAAAGTACAATGCATCTCAGACATCGAGTGTTGATATAGACTTCGATTATTACGTGCTAACCTTGTGTTCTCACGATTCATCTTTTAAACCATCATTTCAGATAGTCCCAATCGCTCGAAATAGTTTTGTTCACGTACCTGCTACATTCTCAAAAAATGCAGCTGAAAAGGAGAAAATTAACTATAATGATCCGATGAAATCACTTAGTGATTATATTAAAAAATACGTAAGTGAACAACAGACAATGTTGAATCATCTATTGATGAAAGACATTGAAGTTGATTCGGCTGAGAATCTTTTGAAGATGTGTATCCCGAAACATGTCACTAAGAAAGATGAAGCAGTTGAGCGAATTATGGATACATATCTTGAATCTCCTAATAATGAATTTCAAGATAATTGCTTAGGTTTATATTTCGGGCTATGTGAATTCCTTGACTTTGATAATGAGAATCGACGTACGGGCAGGGAAAATAAGATGCTCTCCAACGTACTTGGTGGAGGCGGAATTAAAATGCGAGAAGCATTTTTGAAGAGGGCTTTATAATGGATAATAAAATTCTTGGCTACCTAAATCGAGGCTGGGCTGTTCTCCCTACGCATTCAGTAGTGAATGGTGTATGTACTTGTAATAACCCCAAATGCAGTAGTCCGGGAAAGCACCCACGAACACAACGTGGAGTTAAAGATGCATCAAAAGATATTGACGTAGTTCGCTCGTGGTTTGATTATTGGAAGTCTGCGAATGTCGCTGTAGCTACGGGTAAAGTATCTGGCATTTTCGTTGTTGACGTTGATCCAAAGAGTGGTGGGTTAAAGTCTTTAGAAGAATTCTCTAAGAAGTACTTTGGAGATAAAGATACTTACACTGTTCTCACGGGAAGCGGTGGATACCACTTTTATTTCACCCTGCCCGATGGTGTGGACATTCCTAACTACAATGCAATTTATCCTGGCATTGACATTAGGTCAGACGGTGGGTACGTTGTAGCACCTCCGTCTGTACACATTTCTGGCGGTTCGTATAAATTATCACATGAAAACGCTGATGTGCTAGAACCGACGTCTGAGCTTGTTGAACTGTTAGCCAGTAAGTCACGTAAAAGCAGTTCGATGTCGTTTTCCGATGCTCTCAATCGAGAAAATGATTTTAAAGTTCCCAGTATTGACAAGCTACTTGAAGGTATTCCAGAAGGAGAACGAGATAACACAATCTTTAAATGGGCGTGTAAATATCGTCGTAAGAATGGGGAGAATTCACGTTCTGGTGCATTAGCCCTCGCTTACATTGCAGCATCACGTTGTGTACCTCCGTTCCCACGAGAAGAAGTCGAGAAGTGTGTTAACTCTGCCTGGAAGCAGGACCACTCCGACCCGTCATATATGGAGAAAGCACTTTCATTTGAGAATGAATTTGAGCCACTAACTGACGTTGGAAATTCTCGTCGATTCATTAAGAACTTTAAGAATAAGTTTACCTATGTCCCTGGTTGGGGTTGGATGGTCTGGGACAACAATCATTGGCGTCGCGATGACGGAGGGTTATCACATAACGCTGCGAAAGAAGTTTCAACGATCATCAAACTTGAAGCTCAAAAGCTGAGTCAAGAAGATGAAGAATATGAAATTAAAGCTCATATAAACTGGGCGAAGCGTTCTCAATCTGCAGGAAGTATTTCTGCCACTTTGGCTGTTGCACAAACTGACCCAGACATTGTATCTTACGTTGATGATTTTGACACTGATGATTTGTCTCTCGCGGTATCAAATGGCATTATCGACTTGCGTACAGGCGAATTACGTAAGACATCTTTCAGAGATAAGATAACCAAGAACACCAACGTTATCTTCGATGACAAGGTTGACCAAAGTCGTTGGCTAGAGTTTCTCTATAATGCTCTAGATGGTGACGAAGAATTGATGTCGTATATTAAACGTGCTGCAGGATACACGCTCACTGGACTCAACACTGAGGAAGTATTCTTCGTGATTAGTGGTCCTCCTGCGTCAGGCAAGAGTACATTCCTAGATGGTCTTCTTTCTGCTCTTGGCGGGTATGCAACGTCAGCCCAAGCGGATACATTTATGTATCGAAGAAATAAGTCAGTGGGCAAGGAGGAAATTGCGCGACTTGCAGGACATCGTCTCGTCTCCGTTTCAGAAATCCGTGAAGGTGATTACTTCTCTGAAGCACTCATCAAACAGTTCACTGGTGGCGATAAAGTATCCGCACGATTCCTATACCAAGACACATTTGAGTTCGTTCCCAAGTTCAAACTCTGGGTTGGCACTAACCATGATCCTGGAGCTCAGGACGATGCAATGTGGCGACGCATTAAGAAGATTCCATTTCCAAGAACAGTCCCTGCCCATAAGCGTGATTACACATTAAAAGCATGGGCTAAGAATCCTCTTGAAGGCGGTTCAACAATTCTTGCTTGGGCTGTTGAGGGAGCGCGCGAATGGCTCGCAGAAGGTATTAATGATCCTCAGAAGATTCGTGACGAGGTTAATAAGTACCGAATGATTAACGACCGCAATTACGCATTTGTTGCAGAGAATATTATTCAGAAAGAAAATAATAGCATTAAAGCTAGTGACTTGTACTTCAACTACTGTCAATGGTGCGAGAAATATAACGAGTTTCCAAAGAAATTCCCTGCCTTCATTCAAATGCTTGATCGTGTTGATTACATTAGTATTACAAACATTGATGGAGTTTACTACATCATAGGTGCTGATGTTTCATCGCAAGAATTCTCGATGTGGGGAATGTAATGGATAAGTATTTTAAGCGAGCTAAACTACTTTATACTAAAGCGCAATCGAGCGCAGTTGGAGAATTCGAACGTCAAGCGTTACTAGGAAAAATAGATTCACTATGTTCTAAGTACGGATTCACGTATGAAGATGTAGAGAACGGTGTTCTCAGTGAAAATGAAAAAGTTGTAATGAACTATGAAACTATTTTCACTGGAGGATACTCTCTTTGTAAAACTTTCGCAATGTGGATTACTTGTGAAACTTTTGGGTTGCATTCATACAATGTTTATAGAAATAAGCCAAATCTTTCGTCTTCGGTTGGTACAGTATGTATGACGAAAGAAATGCTTGAGCATGTTGATAAAGCATTTTTCTACACGTATGAAATTGCTGATTACGCTTCTGAAGAATACTTAGCGAGAATTGAAAGTAATTCTAAAGACGCTCCGAGATATAAAATCAAGAGAGATTACATGCTAGGTTTTCTCAAAACGTTCAATGATGATCGGGCAGAGGGTAAACTCGATGATGATCTCTACATTGACAATATGGGATACATTCGAGGATGCATCGCAGATGACATCTCCTATATTGAATCCAAGGAACAAAATGATTACAAGGAAATGAGACAAAACTTTAGAATACTCGGTGTCAACTTAAATGAAAAAGTTGGAAAAATAGACAGTAGATTTTATCGAGCAGGTTTACGAGATAACATGGTATCTTTCCGCCAAAGATAAAAATAGACTGCCAATGCAATTATATTGGCAGTCTATTTTTGTCACACTAGACAAGCTCTGACGAGCCTATAAATCCGGGCGATCCATCCAGTTTTGGCGCTGATCAGCAGTTTTACCACCGTACCGAATATTGAAGAAGTCTGTCCAAGCACTTGAGCCAGATGTGCCCACTACTTTTGTTCTATAGAAGTTATTTGCGTATTTCTGCGACTTCCTAGTTTTGCGTTTATATGACCTGATGCTAGATGTTGAATAGCTAGAACTAAATACAGATTTGGGAGCAACTGTAACCATCATGTCATCGTCATCGAGTGAGTACTCAATTTGAGTAACGATGTAATCAACATTACCATCAATCTCGCCGTACCAAGGTACATGACCAAAAACGTGAACAACATCACCGACATCGAATGTACCAAAAGATGCATTCATATGCGAGCTTACTGCTTTGATGTTTAATGTTGATGACTTAATGCGACGGTGAGCGAGTGTTTGTCGAGCCTGCTCGAAACATTCTTGATAGTTATTTACGTTTTCATTCTTCAAGCGAACTTCAATGTCAACTTGATCTGCGTTAGCGATCTTCGCAGCACCATATATACGATAGTCATCGTTTGTCTTAACATTCTCAACTTTAGCACCATCAACAGACGCGTGAGTTATAAAGTCATTAACACTTAATTCTTGTGGAACAATGTAGTCAACATTTTCACCTACAACAAACATGTTTTGTGCATTCTTTACGAACTCTTGTTTGAGAACATCAAATAGTTCATAGTTAAAGCCTACTTCATAAAAGTCTTTAGATGAATTAGGACCTGTTCTGGTTGAACGTCGAAGCCAATATTTTTCTCTGAAATCTGTTTTACACGCCTTAATTGCTGCTTCAATTTTTTCTCCGCAAGAAGACTGGTCAACTTCTCGGAGACTAATAAATCCTTCAGGAATAGGCGCGTCATCAACATCAACATAGGCGCTTGGAGTTGTAAACGCATTCCCGTTTTTGAAGTTAGGGTGGTTTGTCATTAACCCGTACCCAGGTAAGTTACCAATCTTTGTTGTACCGCAATTCTCCATCCAAAGCTGGTATGTACTCCTCAAGTTTTCAATGATGTAAGATTCTAGGTCAATACCATTTGCAACAATAGGATCACCACGATAGAAAATGTTGTACATATATCCAGAGAAGCCCTCCGCTACCCAAGTCCATGACCCTTTATGGTCAAACGCTCCAGGCTGCACAACACCTACTCCAATAATAGATTCATTTACAGCCAAACCTATTGCGTATTTAAATGGCTTAATCTTGTATGATTCATCATTGAATTTCTCAAATGGTATAGTACCTTTAATAATTGTTGCACCAGATAGTTTGCGGGTTATTGATACTTTTTCACTATAAAAACCAAAAATGTTGTTATGACCATTATCAGTATAGCTTGGGAGATCAATCGCAAAAAGATATACACTCATATTCCGTAGCTCGCTTCGATGTAAGAAAACTTTGCTTTAATTCTATTGTTAGAAGTAAAGTTAGCAGTCAAGAAAGTTCTGTGCGTAACTTCTTTATCAAACAGAACAAAATCCGAAAGATTAGAGATATAGTAACGTCCGACAACTGGAGCTAGCCTGTATCGCGCAGATTCTCCAGTGTTAGTGACAATGAAGTTTTCTCCAGGATAGTTTGAGATGGTAACACTTTCACCGCTCTTTAACCCTAGAGCAACGTTGAGAACTTTAGTTCCAACAATTGCTCCCTGCCCGTTCTTTTGGTTAATGTTTAATGAACCGGCCGCAGATGGTGTTTCTCCGTAGAAAGTAACTGCAGCAGGGCTTGGTGCAAGAAGATCAGAGTTTGGAGTAATGATCTCAAACTCTTTATTGCTCTCGGTCAAATCTATTGCATGCTCATTCCCGTACGAGAATTGATTTGTCCTTTCAAATTCAAGAACAAATCGACCGAACTGAGCACGAGATCCGCCATAGTTTATCTGTATCCTCTTAGGACGTCCGACGAAGAATCGTACGCCACGCTCTCGTCGATAAAAGAGCTGAACAACTCGCCCTGCTCGATTTCGATTATTATAGGATCCCCATATCTTCTCAAGCTTTGCACCAATTTGAGTGAGGGTTTGTCCATTATGTGGAAGAAAGCCTCCTGTAAGTGTAATGGAAGTGCCTCGTGAGTATCCTGGACCAAAGATCCGACCGTCAGCGAAGATATTGTTGTAAGTAGAATAGTCGACGTTATTAGTTCCCCAATCAATGTCAGAGATTGGGAACTTATCAGGCTCTCCTAAAAGCAAATCATCAAGCATGAAAAGACCAGGCCTAGTCATGACTCGAGTTATTTGCGCATTTGTATTAGGAGCAATAATCGGCATTAGTATCCTCCACGAATGTATTCATGACTCTTCACTCGGAACATTGCCTCGTCGACAATTTCCTTTGAAGTATCCTTATTAGTATATACTACCAAATCCCTAAATGTGCTACCGCTTGAAAAGCCAGGATTAGCTGCGGCGCGGTTTAGAAGCAGTTGGTTTTGCTCATATTCAATTTCTGCTTGGCTCTTCGGTCGAGGGCCAAATCCGAAGAATGATGGGATTGAGCGAATGAAGTGGTCAAGACCATCAAAACCGCGCTTTTGCGCAATAGTGTCCAATTGAACTCCAAGGTCGTAAAGTCCCTGTGTAATCTCAGTAATTCCACCAACAACTGTTTGCGCGACTTGAATTCCGTGAAGCGCATTGGGCAGGGCGTTGCTGATGCCTTGAGCGATATTCCGTCCGATGTTTTCACCGAACAGCTGTGCAAGATGGTAGTGTTGAGTTCCCTTACCCAAAGCGGAATTGATTACTTCACCAATTGCGCCTTGGATGTTTCCTCCGAGTTTGAGGATACCTTGAACAATTCCGCTGTTCACGAAGCCGCCGATTTGTTCTGCACCGCGGATAATTTGATCCGCAACAGGCTTTCCAAACAGAGATTCGAGACCACCTTGTCCCCAGTCCCTGCCCACAGAAGCATATACTACTTCTTCAACTGCGGCCTTAACGTCATTCACTTTTTCACGAATTCCGTCACCAAGACCACGTGTAATGAAGTGGCCGAGGTTCTTAGCACCATCAGCTATCTGCTGTCCAATTTGCGGACCGAAGATAGCCTTAATACCACTTGAAGAATCACCCTTACCAATTGCATTCTCAATTACTTCAGTGAATGCTTGAGAGATTTGAGGCTGACCGGCGAAGATACCGTTTGAGAAGAAGTTAGTGAAATCCTTACCAAACTGTTGAGCACTGTTTGTGAAATCTTTCGCAAAGTTTTCACCAAAGATTGTTGCAAGACCACCATAACCCCAGTCACGACCAACAACTGCATGGAGCGTCTCGTCTAGAGCCGCAGACACTGTATCTACATTGTTGACAATACCTGACGATAGATTGTCTACGATTCGGTTTACGTGGGCTGCAACATCCTCTTCATTGTAAAGCTTCTCTTTGATTCGGCCTGAGAACAATCCTGACCAATAATCGACACGATCAAGAACTTGTCGAGAAGTGTCAAGGTCAAGACCGAACAGCTGCATAACTGCGCCTGAACCAAAGTCTTCACCTTGGCTTGCAGCGCGAATTTCTTCAACTGCAGCTTTGACCAAATCGACTTGGCCGCGAACTCCGGCTGTAATTCCATTTATGAAATTCTTACCGGCCTGAACCCCGGGCAGGGAATTGATCGCGTTTGTAGCCTGGTCTGCAAATCCGCGAACTGTACGGTCAACCTGAGTTTTTGCATTCGATATACCATTGTTGATTGTGTTAGAAGCTGATCCAATGAGGTCTGAAGCTTGCTTCTGTACGTTGCCAATAGTATCTGCCATACCCTGTGCGAAGGCATTTCCGATCGAGCGTCCTGAGTAGAGAACCCAGCCACTTCCTGAGAACGGACCTTTCTTAGCAGGCGAGAACGGGAAGTAGTTACGAGCAGCAGAAACAACGTTCTTTGCAACTTGAGCAACAACACCAATATTGTTCTGCATACCGTCAATGAATGACTGGATAATAGAAACACCAGAGTTGTAAATCTCTGTGTTGAATCCGCGGAAAATACCTGCGATGCTCAACGGAATGTCAGAAAGAATTCGTATGATATTGTCTTTAGCTGTGTTGAACTTATAAGCAATATCGTCGCCAATAAGTTGCAGCTTGTATATCGCGTCATCTTTAAACTGACCAAGCCAAGCACCTGCGACAGTCACCATGTTTTGGACTGCTGCTTCGCCACTAGCTTCAAAGCGCGATAAGTCTCCAATAATTTCATTTATTGAATTGCCTGCATTTATCCTGAGAGCACTGAAGTATCCACCTGCAACACCTTGCAGAACATTAAATGACTCAGAAATTCTTTGAGGCATTGAGAAGAAGTATCCAGCAACTTCTCCAGCAGTTACACTACCAATAGCTTTAAGAGCCCCGAATTCTTCATTAGCATTAATGACAATCTGTGTGAATGCGCTTGAAACTACAGGTACGCCATACTCTTGCCAATCTTTTTGGAGATGATTGATCGTTGCGATATTATACGCAGTTAGTCGAGACATCTGCGCAACAAATGCATCATACAATCCAGAGAACATCGAGTCTTCGACTTGATTGCCAAACTCATCTGTTTTTTGAGCTAAACCAAACGCTTCGCGGAACGATTGCTTAACGCCACTTGCGAACTTAGAAATACCTTCTTTGTAGCCGCCGTAGTCCAGTGTGAATACACTTTTAAGACTTTCTCCAAAACCAGAGAAAGAAGTGACCATACCGGTAACAATACCTGCAATATGTTTCTTCGCTTCACGTTTGAAATCTTGGAACTCAATATAGATTTCAGCAAACTTCTTAGAGACAATCTTTCGAAGATCACCGAGGCTTAATTCCCAATAAGCAGTGATCTCGTCCCAGTTCCAATATGCGAAAAGACCGACAGCCGCAATAGCCGCAGCGATAAGAGCAATAAGACCCCACACTGGTGCAGAGATACCTGCAATTGCTGTACCAATTGTTCCTGCTACACCACTCAGTGAAGCTGCTGCACCAGCAATACCGTCGGACACAAATGTAAGGGCTGGGCCAAGACGCGTAAGAACTCCAACAGAACCTGCTACGCGAGGTCCTGCTTTAGCTGCCGCTCCAGCTGCACCAGAAATTCCAGTAGATGCTGCTGTTCCCGCAGCCGAAGTTCCGAATAATGCACCCCTAAGAACAGTGAAAGCGCCATGCAAAGTCTTAACTGTGCCATATAGTTTTCCTAAGCCGCCAACAACACCAGTGAGAATTGTTCCCCACAAAATGAAGTCAATGATTAGGTTTTTAACCCTAGGATCAAGTGCATTAAACTTATCAACAAGCCGTGTAATTGTGTCAACGATATCTTTTAATTTAGGAATAAGAGTATCGCCAACAGAAATTGCAAGCTCTTCAAGAGAACCTTTAAGGTCTTCAATTTTACCGTTAAGGTTATCCATGTTAGTCTTCGCAACATCGGCTGCGGAGACTTTATTCATTTCATCATTAAGAGCTTTAAAACCATTAGCGCCTTCACGACCAAGAATAGCCGCAGCACGAATTGCATCCTGCCCAAACAAATCTTCAAGAGCTTGCAAACGCTGCTGCTCAGAAAGTGGTGCAAGAGCTTCATTCAATTGACGCGCAATTTCGATCATTGGCTTAATCTTGCCGTTAGCGTCAAAGAATGTAGAGCCTAGGCCATCGATGTAGAGGCCGAGCTCTCGTGCAGTATTAATTTGCTTCTTAGTTGTTGGCTGCAGGTTAAGAAGCATTGTCTTCAGTGAAGTACCAGCATCAGAACCCTTAATACCTGAGTTACCAAGAAGTGCAATTGCAGTTGCAGTGTCTTCAAATGAAAGGCCTGTAACTGATGCAACTGCACCGACCTGTTGGAGTGAATATCCAAACTCTTTAACGTCAATAGCTGAAGCGTTTGCGGCGCCAGCAATAATGTCAGCAACACGGGCCATGTCCTTGCCCGTGAGCCTAAAGTTATTCAATGCATTTGAAGCAAGGGTTGCGGCCTCGGGCAGGGAAACGCCACCTGCGATAGCGAGTGTGACTGTTGCATCGGCTGCACCGTTCATAATGTCGGAGATACCGACACCAGCTTTAACCAACTCTTCGAGAGCCCCAGCGGCTTCTGTAGCACCGAAGACTGTGTCCTTACCGATTTGTCTTGCTTTCGCAGTAAGGACTTCCATTTGCTCTGCAGTCGCGCCAGACACAGCTTTAACGCGACTCATTGCAGATTCAAAGTCAGCAGCAATCTTTACTGTAGCACCAAGGCCTGCAGTACCTGCTGCGCTAACACCAAGTAATGCAGTACTTACTTTACTAATGCTCGAGTCAATATCTTTGAATTTGTCTTTGACTTTATCCGCGGAATCACCGGTAGCTTCAACAACTTTCTCAGAAGATTTAACTACCTGTTCATTAGTGTCTTTTACTTTATCCGCATTTTTCTGAGCATTTTGCGCTGCTTTATCAGACTTCTCAATATACTTGTCAATATTTTGAGTAGCCTTTTCCCACCCCTCATCCCTGAATGTAACAGAGATTTCGCCTTCAACTCGGCCCAGTGAATACCTCCCGGGCCCACTAAAACCAGATGAGTTACCAGTAGACCCGAGAGCCATTAGATACCTTTCTTCTTAAGGTCCTTCATTGGGTCCCTAAACTGAGAAGTATCTGTACTTTCGTTAGCATAATCGCCCAAGAAGCGACGTAGTACTTTCTTTCTAGCCGCAATTCTAGCTTGGTCGGATTTAGCTAGCATTTCGGCGTTTTGCATTTCTGTTTCAACATTTGATCCAAAAATGAAAACTGCTCTATTGAAGTAGTACGCAATAAGTGGATCTTCAATGTTAAATATTAAACTGGGCAGGGTGTGGTAGACTTTCGCCATTTGCCACGCTTCCCACACCAGCTCCGGATCCTCCACGAAAAGAATTCGCTTGCTTGGTTCCAGACAATGCGTAATTGAAGATGAAGAGCTTATCGTCTAGATCAATCGTGTCAGTGTAAATCTTACCAGGTTCACGAAGAGTGTAATCATTCGGTGCCATGGTGATTTCAGGCTGAACAACAGTCATACACGTTACTCGGTCAATCGTGTAGAACAGGCTTTCAGCCTTCTTTGGATCTTTGAGAATATCATAAATGGTATCCTCAACATCGTCATTAGTTGCTCCGAGATGCTTATTTGCAATAGTCGAAGATAGTGAATCGAAGTTCTGCAGCAAGCCCGACTTGATGAGAACCTGAATGTTAAGTTTTTGTACGAGAACCAACTGACCTGAAGGTACAGTAATTTCTTCGTAACCTGTAGCCCCGTTAGAAGAGCCCCAAGTGGTTGGTGCGTATTTGTCTTCGTAGTTAGAATCTGACATCCTAGTGCTCCGTTCTAGATTTATATTAGGTTAGCTGGGTTAGTGCTTCGTTGTGGATAAACTCGTAGAGCTTATCTTCACCCTCATTCTTGAGAAGAGGTAGAGCGGATCCGCCACCCTTCATCAAGAAGAATTCACCATCGGAGAATTCGCCCTCGATCTTCTCGTCCAACTTACAGCGGTAGAGAACGCAGTGCACGTCACCACCAGAGTCGGAAATAGCACGACCAGTAATCTGGAAGTACGGACGAGCATCGGAGGTATTCTTGGTGTAAGTCTTCTTCTCGTTACCAGAAGTACCCGTCTTAGTGACTTTACCACCGTTAATGGCGGCCAAAGCTTCAAGCGGAATACCACCGGACTCGAAGTCAAACTTAACTTTTGCGCCCTTACCATGTGTAGCTACGACACGGTCGTCGCCACGCAACTCTTCATAATCTTCCTCTTCTGAGAAAGAAAGCTTACGAGCGTTGGGCAGGTCGATCGACGGATCATTGCTTAGCTGAGTTCCCGCAGGATCAGAGAATTTCTTGATCTTGATGTCGCGGATACCATAAGGTAGCGCTGTTTCTGCAATAGTCATTTTCACCCTCTCTTAGGTTTACGGTATCTTAATGTCTCGATTAACGAGCCATCTTCAGTGTTGAATCGATGCAAAACTACTTCGTCTTTATTGTGTTTGCATAATTGCGATTTACACAAAATCTCAATCACATTATTCTCAACAATAATTCCGTGAAGTTTGTTCTTACATCTAAGATTAAGACTCGACTCCATCTTCTGGCTTCTCCGTCTTATCCTTAGCAGGGTCGACAATCTCAAAGTCATTGTCGACATTTTCAAAGTAATTGAAGAGACGGGTGTCACCCTCAATTTCCTGGATACGACCGTTCAGGGCGTTATCAAAAATAACGCCGTCGTGCTTGATGTCGATGCCTGCAAAATCTTCGCTAGAGATAATGCGAACGTCTGCAGTACCAACGTACTTCACAGTTTTCTTCATATTAATCACCACCTATCTGTTTGATTCAATTTTAACTGTTTGGAATTAGAAATGATATTCTTTTAAGAGTACATTCGAAGACATCATCGAATAGGTCATCGGACAAGCCATTAAAGAGAGCTAAAGGAAGTCGTACATTGTCCTTACCGACATATTGCTCGACTTTCATAAACTCTTTAATGCAAAGATCCGATAATTTATCTATACGAACGTACGTAGGTTGGGGATCATATATCCACAACTCGAACGTCAACTTACCATGTTTACCAAAGATGGGATCAACGTTTCCCCATTTCACAACTATGAATGGTGCTGTTCCCAAAGGATTCTTCAAGTTGAAAGAGCTAAAAATCCTTTTCTCGGGAATGATACTTTTAACCGCTTTCGCCGTTATTTCGCGAACGGCTGCTCTAGGAATCAAAACAACCTCTGTGCAATCTGTCGGATAACTACAGGATAGAATTTATCAATGGTTGGCTCAATGATTGCATTCTTTCCGCCGAAACGAACCTCAAGCCAGATACCGTACTCCACAGTATGGAACAATGTGAGAGTATGAGTATTACCTTCTTTTCGTCGAGTAGCTGTTAAGCCGCGACGAGCATCGCCTGTTCGGTCTTTCCAAGGTGCGTTAATCTTTGCATCATTCTGCATTAACCGACGATGTTCTTCCATCACATTCGCAATTGTCTTATTTGCATGTTGCGGGAAATTGCGAATCCTAGGACGCAAAGTATCACGCGTAATCTTGAAATGACCTGGGGTTCTCACCATAGTAGTTTACCCTGCCCTTTCTTTCATAGCCGTTGTAATGAACAATAGATTCAACAATGTAGAATTCATTGGTTATTGGGTTTTCCCAGAAGTCATTTTCTTCCATTGTGCAATCCCAAGAACCAAGCAATATGAATTCATATTCGTGCATTCGCCCAACTAAACCACGCTTATACTCGTAGCCATCTCCCTGAGGAATGAGACGGAATTTCTGAACTGGGCGCGGTGAAAGATGCTTGCGAATCGCACCTCCGTCAGTTTGCTCCTCAAACAATTGAGGAACCAAACTAATGTTCATCGGGTTAGCTTCAATAAACCTTTGCGTTTGCTTTCGCAAAATTCCCAATTCAACCGCTCGGGCAGGGGGTGTTTTCGGAGGCTTATTAAGAGGCGTAACTCCTGGTCTTGGAATATACATTATCGCCTCTCAATGTAATTAACTCGACCTGGACGTTTCGTTGGTTTGGTGATATCCTCCCCTTGCCCAGACTTAGCGAGGTCGCGAAAGTATTTCGCCATAGAAAGTAAATTCTTGTGGACATCAGACATTTTACGACTTGAGCCTGATTCGCTTATATCTACGAGAGAAGCGGCCTCAGTTGCCTTAATATCTAACACATTTGCCGCAGTTAGGTTGATCGACCTATTATTTTTCAAATATAGGTCCCAAATCTGCGTGTCAGAAAGCTCTGTCGCGCCTGTAAGCAGACGCACGTGCGCGATTATATTAACATCCATGATAACTCTTTACTATGAAGTTTAGGAAACAAAATCAGGACGGGCTTTGTTCATATTTGCGTTCTTAACTGCACCTTGAAGCACATCACCTTCATCATACAAGTTTCCTGAAATGACGTTACCACCGAGCTTAGTAACTGGCGTAGCAGGTTCGCGGTGAATCTTAACCATCCAGTCACATTCGGATTCAGCGATAGTTTTACGATACCGGTTACCTCGAACAATGTTGCCTGATGGATCATAAATAGCGACTGCCGCCCAGTCACTTCGTGGACGTCCAGAGGGCTCTAGACGCTTCTTATTCTCCAAGCCAACATTGCTAATTTGGTTCCCTTCAATGATTGTACCAATACCTGAACATGCGACACCATGATTGTAGGCTTCGCCGATGTAATTATTGGCCACAATACTATATTCACCAATTGAGATGCCGTTATCGTACGAAATCGGAAGAATGTTACCGATAACACTCGTTGCGTGGCAAGGCCTAGTTGCACCAATCGGTTCGAAAGCAACTGTTGATTCTGTCATCGTAATGTTATTATTTGTGATGAGAGTCCGAATTGGCGCTTCAAGTGTATTCTTCGAATTGTGGTTAAGACCAATGCCCATACCACCTGAGACATTGGTAATAATATTTTCGTTTAGAATAACATCTTCTGCACTATTCTGTACAAGAATACCGAACCCTGTGGCTGGGGATGTTTCTGTTTTAGGAACGATAAGTCCCGCGGCATTAAGACGATTCTGGCGAACACGAACTCGCTTTGTCTTCTTTGCATCATAGCCTTGCACAACAAGAAGAGAAGCAGAAGCATTACTCAGTGAACATTCGACGACTTCACATTCTTCAACATTTGACATTTGAATACCGTTAATACTACGAGAATCTTTTGTACACTTCATGTCGAGACTGAAGTTACGGAATGTCACTTTCCTAACTGCATCTCCACCGCCTGCGAATATGACTGCAGGACCTGCGAACACAGCAGGATTGATGGTTAGAATACCAGCTTGAAGACATCCGATTTCTTTACCACTAGCCTTGCGAAGTGTTAAAGCTTTTGTCGTATGACATTCGCCACGTAATCGAACAGCGTAAAAGCGTTCACTATCAAGGGCCTGTTGTAGGGTTGCTGTAACGTCACCAGGGCCTACATAAGCAACCGTCTGAATTACCTCAGTGACTGCTTTGTTCACCACATCAGAAATGATGTTAGGATCAACCGGAGTCTTCTTTAAATCTTCAATTTCTTTTTTAGTAGCGAAATTATCAGTGTTCACTGGAGCTACATACTTAACCTTGCGAACAAACGCGAGCTGCTTATCAAGAATGACACCACGCGGTACAGAATCCCATGGGTTATTGTTCTCGTTTTCACTGCCCTCAACGCCACTGAAAGTATCATCAGTGAGATAAATCATTCCCACATTTGACTTCTCAGCTTTAGCAAGAACACTATCAATGTTCTTCTCTGTAACGTTGTGAACCGTGTCCATGAAGCGAATTGGGCTTTCGCTCGCATAGTGGGCAGGGTTTACAGGAGCTTCAGTGTCATTCACATACTTATCCGCAGCTTTCTCAAAACGCATGAGAATGTCAGCTGCTTCAAGCAAATCAGGTTTGGTGTTGGTTCCCGGATTAGCAACAACTAGGAAGCCTTTACCGAAACGCTTCTTAATCTCAATGTAGAGATCTTTATAGAATGCAATTTTAGGTGCTTCTTCAGCAGACCATCCATTGATCATTTCATCAAGGAATACACCCTCGACTTTGTACCAATCAACGTATTTCTGAATCTCGGCGAGAATTTCTTCTTTAGTACGCGTTGCTTTAATTGTGCGAACATAGCCGACGTTGGGACGTCCAAATTCACGCCACTTATTTGTGAGATTAACAAACTCTTGAATCTTAGTATCACCAACGCCTGAGCGCGGATTGATGATAGCAAATCCAACTACGTCTGCATTTGCAAAAAGTGTTTCCCACTTAGAGCCAGGCTGGTCTTGATCAGCCCACCAATAAGTAACAGGCGTCCAGTAGCGTTTGGTTGCATCAAACCAGCGGAAAGGATTGTCACCCTGCCCAAGCTTACTTACAGCCTCATTCACTAACCTAGTAGCGTCATCAGCTGAGATAAATGATTTTGCTTTTAAAAGTTCTTCAGCTACTCGAGTAACTTCTTCCTTGCTAACGCCTGGTGTTTTAGGAAGTTTATCAATTTCACTGGAAATCAATTCTTTAGCTTTTGTTTCTGAGATACCTGTGTCGATGGTTCGTAGCTTCTCGTCAACAATTTCATTTACTTTATTTGTATCAACTGTAGGCTTAGGTAGCTTATCTATCTCGCTAGTGATAAGCTCCTTAGCTTTAGTCTCCGAAATGCCTGGGTTGATGGTGCTAAGTTTATCATCAACAATCTCATTTACTTTTTCAGTAGTAACACCAGGAGTTTTAGGTAGCTTATCTATTTCACTGGAAATTAATTCTTTAGCTTTTGTTTCTGAGATACCTGTGTCGATGGTTCGTAGCTTCTCGTCAACAATTGCGTTTACAGCGTCGATGTTCGCGGGAGGTCCAGGAGGACCTGCTTCTCCGCGTTCGCCACGCTCACCGCGTTCTCCTCGCGCACCTCTTTCTCCAGGTGTCCCATCTTCACCTTTGACTCCCTGTTCACCCTTTAAACCAGGTGCGCCTTGTTGTCCTTGTTCTCCACGTTCTCCAGGAGGTCCAGGTAAGCCCTGAGGACCACGTTCACCTTGTGGGCCTCGCTCTCCAGGTTCTCCTTTAGCGCCTTGAATCGCAGGTAAGTTTTTGATCTTATTATCAACAAGCTTATCAACCTCTTCTTGAGTTACTGTGCCACTAGGCACGTCTAGAGGATGTACAGGCACAGCAATCTTGTATCGAATAGAATCGTCTAATACGATTGTGTACTCCCCTGGATCAGCATAAAATGTGAGGTTACCAAGGGCATCAGTGAAAATCGGGTTTGGGGCAGGGTTGCCTTTTGTATGATCGAGATAAAGATCTGCAAGTTGGTTTTCACTATTTAAGACCACAACTTGTACATTAATTGCAGGACCATCACTGAATCGAACATCTTCAGGTCCCCAAAGTCCGGCATATTTATACGCCATTCTTATCTCCTTCGTAGAACTTTAGCTTTTCTCTAACAGAGTTTAGCTCCATTTGCAGTTTTACTATAAGAACTCTCGCAGATAGTAATTCACTCTGCGTCGTCGCTAGTTCCTTATACGTTTCATTGTACAGGCTTTGTAAGCCCTCCATTTCAACGACTGCGGCTCCTAAACGAGCTTCGTACATTTCTCGACTAATGTCGAATATTTTTCCATTGTCTTTTATGTCATCTAAAATCCTATCACTCTTTGCATGGCATATTGAACGAAATACACCACCGATGGCCTCGCGGTTATTCCACAAAACAGTAATAGTAGCGACGAAGATACTAACATATACAACAATGGGATGTTGCATAATAGAACTTGACACTAGAACCTCTTATTTATTTAGAATTCGTCCGATCTCAGCTAATTTAAATATCCGAGCATTAGACTTAGAAAACATATAGTGAAATATCGCAACTACAAGGATAAAGTTCACAGAATTTCTATAGCCGGGGAAGCCATCATAGAGCTCGTCAATGAACATACTTACACCTAAACCGATATACAGCACAAAAGCAATTGCATGCAAAATGCAAAGTGCACCAGGTTTAGCCACAACGCAAAAGAGGCAGATAGATATACCCACAAACATAAAAAGAAATGCCCATAGATTAATGGAAAAAACCTTTTCTATGGGCAAATATTTAGCCATCTTGTCTAAGTAATAATCTATCCCTCTCAAAGTGGCGGATATTCCAAGAAATATTTGACAAAGAAATACTTCTTTTGGATGAAGAACCGCCACTTTATCAAGAGACGTCAATCGCATTGTTACTTGAGAACCGGAACGATCGACGGGTTATCTTTTTCTTCACCGCTATCACGGCTCGCAATAGAAGTGAGAAGCGACAGGACACCAGTTGTAGCTGCCATAGAGAGTGTTTCTACCCAGTTAACATCTGCGATGTGATTTGATGCAAGCCATAGACCCGCAAGTGCAACGAGGAATGTCTTCATTGCACGCTGGAAAGAGTCAATCCAGAAGTTATTGGTAAGAACTACCTGGCTACTTGCGACGTTAAGAACGAAAGTGCCAAGAGTAGTGATCCCGACAGCACCAAGAATAGTGGCCCAATCCATCCCAAACAGACCAACGCCTGCGGCGAAAAATGGAAGAAGCGTCTGGGCAAAGGTTTTGATGGTCTTCTCAAAAACCATTCCCCAAAAGTCGGCCTGCATGAAATTGCCATTGGCCTCTTCTACTTCATAAGAATGCGCACCCATAACTTCTCCTAACTAAAGATGCTCAAAACTTTGTCTTTGAATACCTTGAAGGCGCTTTCGAGCTCTTGCTCTTTGCTAACTTCTGTATTATCAGACGTTTCGATTTTATCATTTTCGTCTTTATTTTCAGTACTCTCTGAAGTCTCTACCACTTCTTCAACCTTCTCTTCTTTTGGAGCTTCAGGAGCTTCAACTAACTCACGATTCTTTACTTTAAACTGCATAACCTTGTATGGCCACCCAACATCAGTGTTCCACTGAGAAACAAACATACTGAACTCATCTAGTGTAGCTCCAGGAACAATAGACGGACCATAAAGCTGAGCAATATGATTATCATCTTCCATTCCCCATGAAGTACCGTAAATGAGGTCATGAGTTTCAGCGGTGTACACATTAGCTGTTGGGTGATCAAGAATCTTAACAGCAATCTTGTACAAAGTTGCATCGAAGTAGACAAGCAACCACTTATCGTTTACTCGACGCAAACACATTTCACCAACATTCGTACCACCGAAGATAGTGGTTAATGGTTTACCCCAACCCCATTCACCATCGAATCCCCATACTTCAATTTCACCAGGATTCTCAATTTTGAATCGGAACAAGTGAATTGGATTACTGCGATCAAACTTGGTTGTGAATACATAAATATATTCGTCTTCGGGATCATACTCCATTGTCCAAAGCTGACCCATGCTCTGTAAGAAGTCACCTGGATAAGTATGAATGAGTTCCCACGAGATTCCGTAGTTCTCAGTCTTGTAAAGCTCAACTGCTTCGACGTTTCCGAGGCCACGGTTAACCATGACGTGCATGTAGGTAACGTCACCAATTGTCAGAACATCTCCAGGAAGCTTTGTCAACCCGTCCACGTGTTCGTACGGTAGCAACTGATTGACGCGTTCTGGATCACTTCCAGCAGCCCTAGACCATACAACCTGACCATTGTCTGTACTACCAATAAGACCGATAGGCGATAGCCATTCTCCGGAGCCTACACCCTGCCCACGGAATGAATCACCAAAGACGGATAGGATCATACGATTACCCATCTTTGTCATAACGCCTAAGTCCGTAGATACAATGTCATACTTACCTGTATAATCGGGTCCCGTAACATCTTGCATCTTCGTGACGATGTACTTTGATTCTTCCACTTTAGCCTCCTCGTGCGGAGCTAAATCTTCACCAGTGAAGATTGCTTTGAGTTCATTATAAGAACCTTTAAATGCATTGACGTCGACGCCTTGAAGGTATCCTGCGACGACACCGTGCTCACCATACTGCAAGAACTTAGTCTCATGCGGAGCCATGTACGTCCATCCAGCCGAATCATCACCTGGATAAATGCTACGGTAGTTTCCTGTTGGATTCTTTCCGTAGTAGCTCAACCAGAGATGTTGGGCAGGGAGTGGATTAACGTCCCATCCGGGGATACGAGACCAATACCATTTACCTGTGTAGATGATCGGAACTCGGTAACCCTTACGCTCAATTGCTTCTCGCAATTCATTAAAGAACTCGAATTTGTATCCTGAGTTTTCTTCAATGTCAAGTGCAATTGGAATTCGCGTGTCATTCACATGCTCAGCGATGGTGCTAGCTTGATCCTCGATAGAGCTTCCCGTTGCCCACACATAGTGATATGCACAAACCAAAAGTCCGGCTTCCCTAGCATCCTGTAGATGGCTATGGAATACAGGATCTTTCCAAGTACCTTCGGTAGCTTTGATGAAAACGTATTCCATTCCCTCTGCTTTAGCACGTTTCAGAGAGATTGGGTTTTGGTGATTTGAAACATCGAGACCGAAGATTGTCCGTACTTGATCATTTGGCTCATTTGCAATTACTTTGTATGTCGCAGTATATGCGTCAACGGGTTTACCGTCAAGTGGATCAACCGCGCCATTATCTGCAAGATATTTCAGAGGATTCATATCCCGACCACCGAAACGGCCTGGACGTCCGAATACCTCGAAATGTAGATGAGGTCCGCTTGAACCACCCTCACTGCCAACAAGAGCGATCATGTCTCCTGCTTTAACTCGCTGCCCATATTCGACAGTGAATGAATGCGGAGGCATATGTCCGTAGACAGTGTCAACACCAAGTGTATCTTGGTGATCAATTACAATCCAAGAACCGTATCCTTGAGGATCATCATTCTTACCAACGTGACAAACCCAACCATCTGCCATTGCATAAATTGGCGTGTCAAAGTTTGCTTCGAAATCGATTCCTCGATGTCCTGGGCGTTCAGGAGTTCGATATCCTGAACCTGGCCTATATTCCCCTACATGAAGGGGCATAACTATTTTTCCCATATATACATAATAAAACAGCCTAGGTAAAACCTAGACTGTCTTATTATTTACCGATTACTTAGCTTCAGCTTCGGGTTCAGCTTCAGCCTCGTCTTTGGCTTCAGCTTTAGCTTTAGCCTTAGCGATCTTAGCCGCGGTAGCAGCATAATCGCGAGCAATCTGCAGCTCTTCAGATCGGCCATTTACCTCAAGCCATTCAATGTCTTCAGGCGTTGGCTTCTTCAAATCAACTTGACGGCTCATTAGGAGTACACCTCCGGTGGAGTATAGGCGCCGGTGGCAGCAATTTTCATTGCAATACCGTTACCGCGGTGGCGAACACCGGTACCAAAACCGTGTATATAATTTGAATTAATAAGGGGATAATCTGCACTGCGATCTCCTGCCATTAGTTTGAGGCCTCGGAGCTCAGCATTCTGATGCTCACGAAGACCAATTGGGTTGTTAATTGCGGAAGCACCACCGGTGACGAATGCAAACACGTAACCAGCGGGGATGTAGTCTTCTTCGATGATAATCGCACCACCATAAGAACCAGCGACAGGAAGACCCTGGAACTCGTTCGGAGGCTGAGTACCAAGAAGACCAGCGGGGGTCGTGAGCAACTGGGCAGGGGCGCTAGGACCAGGAATGAAGTCATATAGCGCAACTGCGTTGTTAGCGTTAGTGACATTCGCACGGAAACGGCGAATTGCATTCACTTCACGAGAGTTCGCTAGAATCACAGTCTGAGTGCCAGTGTTAGAGCCCAAACCGAGTTTCTTGAAGCGATCGATGATATCCTCAATGTCACCAGAGTCAATGGCGTCTGCGCCAGAGACGAGGTAGTGCGTGTAGGTACCATCAAACTTATTAGGACCAACAGGCGGCGGAACAGTACCGTCACCGTTGTACATTGCGTATACAGTGTAGTTACGGTTCTTGATGCTTGCTTCACGGTTCTTGTTGTTGAAGGCAGTCTTCATAACCTCATTGAAGAGTTTACGGTTGTCTGCTTCAAGAACAGATGCATGTACCGACTCTACCTGGGCCGCAGAAGCCTCGGAGAGGTACTGCCAAGTAAATCGAGTAGCCACATCGTACCAGTCGAACGAGAAGCCCATCTGGAATACGTTAGCGCCAGTGCGGATCGACTTCGGAACACCGAACTCGGAAGCGAGCTCGAAGTCATCGGTGTTCGCCTGGACAACGTCCTCAATTGGGTTGTGTACTGGGTACGTGAGCAGGTCAACAATCTTATTGCGACGCTCGTTGTGAATACCAATAACGTTCTGGAACTCATTCCAGATTTCGTTGAGGTCTCGGCCGTCCGCTGTTTTAGTTAGGACGTCACCAAGAGTAGAATAACCTTTAGCCATTTTTACTCCCTATTACTTCTGTCCAACGCGGACAACGAAACGTTCTTTTTCAATGGTGAAACCAAGCGGGGTACCCGTCTTAGTCGCGTTAATAGAACCATCATCGAAACCGTAAAGACGAGTACCGGCAGTAACACCAGTCATCTCAACAATTTCGCCGTGGGTCATAACGTCGATGATATCACCGATGTTCTTCGGGCTGTGACCAATGACAACACCAAGCATATTCGCATTGCCGTTACCCTTAACAATCTGGCCGTTGGCATTTACACCAACTGCAATGGGCTTCCCAACATCTGCCTTTTCAATTTTGAAAGAAAGAGGACCACGGAAGCCGCCAGAATACGGATCATATTTATCAAAATGAGCCATCATTATCTCCTAGCGTCGAAGTGAAGGATACTTCTTCTCAAGTGCAGCGCGGGCTGCGTTTTCTACTTTAACACCTTGTGTCTTCGGAGCAGTAGTGCCTGTTTTCTTTACTTCTTCTGTCTTTACAAGATACGGGTCGCTTTTCGCAAGAGCTGCAATAGCGTCGTCCATACCTTTGACAGTTCCATCTTCATTGATTGAAATTGCACTTCGATCCAAAAGCCGCAAAGCGGTTACAGGATTATGGAATCGGACGTTAGTATTCATCAAGAATGCGTTCTCAATTGCACGCTGTGTTACGGCTTCTTGTAGAGAATTAACCTGCGCAAGAGCTTCGTCTCGCTCAAGTCGAATTCGCTCATTTTCATCAAGTTTTTCGCGATCGATTTCTTTGAGTTTGTTTTCAGCAGAAACTCGAGCGCGATCGGCGGCACTTAAACGCTTCTGAAGTTCAGCGATCTGAGTAGCGTAATCATCGTCAGCATGATTAGTTTTCGCAGAGTCATTCTGCTCTTCATTTACTTCCACGTTCTCAGAATCATTTACCTGATTCTCGACGTTTTCTAGATTACTATCATCCATTTTCTTAACCCTTCTGTACGACCCGCGCAATTTGAGCGGAGCTTACATTTTGATTATATTATCGAAGTTTCTTGTATGCAATTTCCTTTAGACCTTCTATTTCCTTAGTTGACTCCTCAATCTCATCTGTCGCTCTTTCTCTAAATCCTGCAAATGACGGTCCACCTTTATAAACAGGCTCAATCCAACAAAGACAGTTAGGATGAGGCTTATTAGGTACAGTGATCGGCGTATAAAACGGTTCTTTCGCATATCTATCACAAATGTCAACTTTCGGGTGGGCAGGGGACAACTTCCATTTAAACCCTATGATATTCGGATCCGTAAAGCCTGCGTAAATCGTCGCTCTGTGATACGCATTTCCCATCTCAGTTCGAGCTAGGCGGAGGGAAGCGTACCTCACGCCGCCTTTTACATCAGGATTTACAAAGACTTCAATTTCTTTTGCGAGAGTTTCAACGTCTTTATTTTTGAGAAGCGCGAGATTGATTTTCCTGTTAAGCATTTCTTGAGTCAGGTCTCGCGTGCCCCAAACCGTCTCACTAAATGTCTTCGTGGTTGGGCTCTTGACACGTTGAATTACGACGTCAATATTGTTTAACGTGTCTTCAACTACAGCACGTCTACGAAGCTCTAGGGCTGCTTTATCTCCACTATTTCGTAGACGTTTGGATGTAAAATCGTATGACATGTCGATCCCGCGAATCGTAGACTCGACAACTCCCTGCCCTACTTTGTCTCCAACTTCTTCGTAATACTTTTTAAGCTGTTCATTAATGCTTCGTTGGGTTTGAAGAAGATCACGCTTTGCTTCAAGCGCTTTCACTTTCTTCGAAGAAGCGTATTGTCGCATCTCTTTTTGAGTTTCTTTATAGAGATCATGAAGAACATCGATGACCTCTAACTCAACCTGACGTTCAGCGAGAAGAAACTTACGTTGGGCAGGGGTGATTTTAGACATAATCCTCACCAGTTAATAGCGAGTCAACATTTTGCCTAAATGAATCACCTGACGATTCGGCTTCAGCAATCTGCGCTTTTTCTTGGAGAATGCGCTGCTTGATCGCGCTATCAAACACGTAACCATACTCAGTTAGTTTCTCGCGGAATAGCTCTGTGTCAATGACACCTGCTTCAAGAAGTAGCTTCAGCTCATTAATAGATTCTTCACGAGAGATCGGAAGTGGGTTACCAATAACACTGTAAGCGCGGCACTCGCTTGATGTTCCCTCATATTGAGGAAGCCACATCGTACAAAGATCATACAAGAAATGGTCAAGAACTCCGATGAATGCTATTTCTTTCTCTGCGCACTTTGAGAGAATGGGATGCATACGTAATGCGATTGAGGTACCTGATTCTACCGCACGTGTACGAGAACTACCGATAGCAACTTCCGGTACGCCAGCCGCTTCGAGAACTTCTTGCTTGATCTTGTTGATGTACTCAATTCCTGCAAGGTCTTTACCAATACCATTGACTCGCTTGAAGTCAGTGTCAGGCTCAATCTCAACAACACCACCCGGACCAAGCCGCCAAGGAATTGGGTCGCCTGTTGTTGGGTCAACAGGAGAACCTGACGTCGTGACATAAAGACCAGCACCATCAAGCGAGAGTGACAATTCCATATCACTCGCGACTTGGTTAATTGCCATGAACACAGACTCAAACCCAGCCATTTCACTAACACCAAAATCATTTTCGATTTCAGGGTTATTCTTAATGTGGTAAACGGGAATCGTCGTGATCTCTTTGGGAAGATAGAAACCTTGATGCAACTCTTCCTGACCGTCTCGCATTTGAGCGGGAGGGCTCACTTCCTTAATTTCCTGGCTGCTTCCCCATCGGTCATCCCAACCATTCATCTCGAAGTATTTCACTTGCGTGAAGATACCTTCTTCTTCTTTGCGATATGTATGGCGACGAAGAATTGTAGTACCGTCGTCTGCTTTCATTTGCGTAAGTAAGTGACAGCCGACAATTCGCGAAGTGTCATTCATGTCAGTGATTGGGAAGTATGTTGAAGGATCAACACCATAAATTGAAATGCGAGTACCTTCAGGCTTCGTGTCGTCAGCGACAATGTGAAGAAGACCGTCACCACGAATGAGAGACCATCGCTTAGTTGCTTGAAGCGTGGAATAGAAATCCTCACGAGTGAACAAAGCGTTTAGCTGCGAACGTAATTCATTGTTTGTCGATTCGTTACCGAAGTTCTCATCAATACCGAACGACCACTGCACTGCATAAAAGCGGTTAATAGCTTCTACGAGGGTCTTAGCAGTCGGTAACGTGACAGGCCGATTGTTCGTACCGCGCATCACCAAACTGAACGTGTTAGGGACATTACGGTAAATCTTTTCGTAAACCTCATACGCGTTAATGCGTTCTTGGTCTTGGGGTGTTACCCATGTTGGGAGGTTAGCCGTGAAAGGTTTTGCGCTCGTGTATGGTGTAAACTTTTCATATAGATTCTGAAAGATTTTCATTAGTTAAACTCCGCCATCGTCGTGCGTGAAGCTCGAATGCCGATTGTCCTCCGCTTAAAGTGACCTGCAAAGAAACGGCCTAACGCTTCGGGTGTGTGGTCATCTTTCTTCATTGGAAGTTCAGGAGAATTTAAATCGACATTGTCTTTCTTGTCTGGGTATCGATAATCATTGAACTCTCTAATAACATTAACACATTTCCTATTAATGAGCAATTTGGGTTTGCGATCAACGTGCCCTTCAGGCAAATGCTTGTTTTGAATTTCCAAATGTTTGCGAATTGCTTCAAGACGCCATTTTAGTTCACCTCCTGTTCCGCCTCGTGAACGAACACGCAACTCATTCTCAATTACTCGTGTATCTCCTGGTGAGGCAGGGTCAGGGTAAAAAGCCAAAAGCGAAGATGGGCAAAGGTTGCGTCGTTTAACTTCTTGCGCAAACTCAAGCGGCGATAATCCTCGTTCATAAACCTCATCAAGAACATGCACATCACCAAATGGGGAAACCTGAATAAGAAGCCACACGCTTGGGTTTGTGAAGCCATAGTCAACACCTGCGTATGTTTCCCAATCAGGATTGAAGTCAAGATTCTTCACGTGAACCTCTTCATCAAAATCCTGGAACACTCGACCCACATATTCCGTGAAGTCAGCCGCGATTTCCTGCTTAAACATTGGTGGTGTCAAGTCTCGCATCAATTGGCCGATTTCTAAATCAACACCAAGCCGTTCGACGTCAGCATCAGTGAATCCCGTGAGATTGTTTTGCTGCATCTCGAATAGCTGCTTTATGGCTTCATCTGAGCCTCCTTTTCGATACACGTGAGGGTTCATCCACGCAGGCCGTCGCCAGCTTGCCCACTGAGTTTGCAGCGGGTCTTGACCTTGCCGCCATACGTTATAGAACCAGTTCTTACCTTCAGGCGTAGATGTAAGCTGAGCCCACCCATTAAAGTCATTCAAAGTCGGGCGAATAAACTTTGTCCAAACACGTTCTTTTAGTTTCGCAGCTTCAGCGAGAATCACACCGTGCAAACCTTCACCAACCAATGTCTCTGGGTGTTTAGCGGATTTCGCGTGAACTTGGAAAACACCATCCCACAAAGAGATATGCATAAACCCAGAGAGAGGTTTATTGTGAGTTCCGTTTTTATCAAATGGAACTTGAAGACGGACAAGATCATTCCACAAAACACGGAATTCTTTTTCAGCATCGGAATACTCAGGCCCCACAATCCAGTATTCCATTCTCTTGCCGCGTTCTTGCATTTCTTTGCGTTTGGTGTATGCAAGAATTGCTTGGCACGTTAAGTCGTGACCACCTAATGCGCTCTTGCCAAATCGTCGACCTGCCGCGACTACTTTGAAGCGAGAACTATCCGCGAGAATATCAATTTGGCCAGCGTGAGGCGTGAACCCTACTTTGCGAAAGATATCTGATTGCTTTATCGTGTTTTGCTTTGTCATTGAGTTACATTTCTATTTGTGTTTAAAAAGAAAAAGAAGCGCGAATTGCGCCTCTTTAACTTGAATTGATTTGCATTTAGAAACTAAACGCGTTTGCCTTTAGGCGCGTACTTGCCAACCTGAGTTTGAGAAGTAATCTCGCGCTCGCTCTTATAAGAAGCACGAAGAGTTTCATAAATCTCTTTATCCATCGCGCTTACATAACCGCCTTCAAGACGAAGCGCACGGCCAGGTTTACCAAGTACCTGCTTATTCTTCAATGGCTTGGGGCCACCCACTTGAATCACCTTCTTCTATTTGCTCGTTATCTTCAAGAACTTCTGCTTCGAGAATATCTCGTTCAAGAGTAGCACCTTGAAGCAATTCTTCATACGGCTTAATCTCTGCCGTCATTTCAATTTTATCTGGAATTTTACCGCTTGACCGCTCAATGATATATGTCAGCGCTTTAAGGCGAGTAGGCGCTTCTATTTCTGCATTCATTCCGATCTTAATGAGTTCCTCTTGGGCAAGGAGTAGGTTGTTTGTCCATTTCTCTTGGGCTCGTTTAACCGACTCCCTCTGCATCGCTTCAACAAACTGCCTGGGAACCCAAGGTGGACGCTTACCTGTGAACGTGCCTTTCTTCGACATCATTTCACCACGAATTAATTCTTCATCGGTAATGTCGTCAGGAGTTAACCGTCCGTCTATGAGCATTGCCCAACGAGAATCTGCATCAATTCTTTTGCCTTTAACGAAAATGTATTTCGCCAATTCTTTCACATCCAACTTCGTTTTGTAATGCGTGGGATTCGGTTGCGTTGCTCGTAATGCAATCGCTCGCCTAGAGCCTGGAACAATTCTCTCGTGATTGCGTCGGTAATGACGTGCGAGGTAGGTCTCGGGATCATCTGTGAACTCCTGCGGCTTACCAGACATTACGGATAATCTTTCGTGACAAAATATACATCAAGCAATCTTGAAAGCTTCTAAAGGCCCTGAACTGAGTCTAGGCCAACGTCAACACTCCAATGAGAATAGTTCCAAAAGTAACTACCATGAACATGTTAACAAAGAACATCAAAGTACTTTTGGCGTGCAAACCACCAAAGCACGCAAGGAGAAAAGCAATTGTCAAAAGAAAAATGCTGAGATTTGAATTATCTTGAAGAAAGACGTCCATAAAGAAATTCCTTAAGAATAAAGCAGAAAAGTTAAATGGTGCTCGGATAACGCGTATACGCGTAGGGGTTATGGCTACAAAACAACTTTGAGAAAACGGTTGGTTGGAAAGTTTAAAAAAGGCTATTTACGATTGGTTTTGTTACTTTCCAACTAGTTTAAATTTATCATCCCCCGTGTACTTTGTAAATAGCCAATCAAAGTTTCGTGCTCAAGTTGTCATTGTGAATCGCGTTAAACCGAGCATTATCCGAGAGAGGGTGTTGCTGGGCGATGACGGGCAAGGAGGGGGTTCTTGTCGACGGGCGCGATTCGAATTCCGAGATGCGGGCAAAGGGGGGACGCGTGGTGTTTTCCATGGTTTTAATTCTCGAGCGGGCGAGAGAACCAGAACTGCTTTTACACTTTTACATTTTACACTTTTACACTTAACGCGTTTATATAAACTCTTCTCGTATACGCAGGGGTCATAACGAACGCGGGGCATAACCCGAGCGTCATAACGCGAGCGTGATCACGCGAGTACATAACCCGCGCGATGCGTAACGTACCCGTCATAACCCGTACGTACGTAACGCGTATAGGGGTCAACGCGAGTGCGGGTATACCCGGGCGAGTAATGCAACGCGGGTAATGACGCACAGGTCACAGAGTACGGGTCACCAGGCGGGTTATCACCAACACGCGAGATAACGTGGGGAAACTTCTAGAAAAAAGTTTAATTTTACATTTCTGGTGTAAAACAGTAAAATGTAAAATGTAAAATGTAAAGCGCGCGAGCGAGAAAGAGAAAAGAGGGAAAAGCGGCGTATGCGGAAGTATGTAAGGAATTTTGGTTTCGTAGAGGAGCTCAAAGAGGGCGAACCGCTGAGAAATGTTATCCTGGGGATAGGCGAAGACGCAAGGGTGACGCGTACGGGGGTTAATGTCTACGCGCGACATGACGCGAGAACCATACCCCTGCCCAAAAGCGGAGTAGTTAAATGCTCAGTTGCAGTCGACGGTACATCAAAGTATGCTACCCTGGATAGTCCAGTAGTGCATCTGAGCACGGGAATGCTATACCGCTGTACGAACGGGCTCTACACCATCACCAGCACGTATCAGCATCCCGAGGCGAGCTGGGTACGGATTGTGCTAAGCGGGGATAATCTCGAAATGCCTGGAAAGAAAATAAGAAAAACAATTTTCTTAAATGAAGACGAGATGTTTTCTCTTGAAAGTAGCATTGATCCATCGACCCTGCCCATTGAAAGTGCCGGGCCATATTGGGATAATGATGAGGGCAGGGAAGTATATTTCGCAGTTAACCCAGTTGGATTTGGCCGCTTTAGAAATGATGTGGGAGAAAACCTAATTGCTAAAAGAGGAGATTTTACTTCCGGGCGATTTGACTTCACGGGAGAATTTACAACTGAACGGCATCCCAGTGATGTCTTCACTGCGAAAAGGTTTACAAAGCCGAGCCGCTTGTAATAAAATCAAATTAGGTTATTTACGGAAATGAGGAATAAAATATGAAGTATTGTTTAAAAGATTCTTATGGACGAAGTATCGAATTTGAAGGAGAATTGCTTGCGGAAGCGAGCAGCGAGAAGCCTCACAAGCTGCGTTGGACCGAGATTCGAGTCTACAAAGTAGAAGGCAAAAACTTCATTCTTGAAACCGTTGGGTGCTCAGTTGCATACACAAATGTGAAGCGAACAAAATCACATTACATGCATAAAATTGTGAATGTAAATGAAATTCCAGAGGGATACGAAAAAGACTTTTCATATAAGCCGGATGGGACAAATAAAGTAGCCCTCGAGCTTGACAAATACACAGTTTTGCAGTATTCAGATTTGCGATCACTTGCGTATCACGGGCTTAAAATTAATAAGTACCAGAGTGGTCTAGCATTTGAAATTATTAAGCAATTGTCAACTAAATACGACATTGAAGATGTGATTAGTATGGATGTGAAACTGTGATCAAATATTGGAGCCCGTCTGACTACGTCCCTGAGTTTCCGACCGAGGATCACTATAAATACGTATTCGAAGTAGTGCGCCCTCTCTACCCGGCAGGGTCAAAGAAACCTCGTAATCCATATGATTTCCTATATCGCTATTGGATCAATTCCCTAATGCGCTTGGGTAATGACGAGAAGATACCTGGAAGCCAACGGGAGATTTTCATTACCGCATATGAAATGCTAAACAACAGGGACAGGAAAAACCCACTTGCATTGAATAGGCGAAATGTGCAACATGTCGATGCAACATTCGCGAGATTGGTGGAGTTAACTTCATAATGAGCCTTATCATTGTAGAAGGAGTTGATTGCTCTGGAAAGTCGACATTAGTTGAGACACTCAATTCAACTAAGACTCTCAATTCAGGACCATTACTCCAAAGCCCAGTTTATGAGTATGAGTATCGCTTATTGAATGAATATGACATAAGTGATCCGAATCAAATTCTTATTTGTGATAGATGGCATCTGGGAGAACTGGTTTATGGACCATATCTCCGAAAGAAAAGCAAAATAAATTCTGCTATCTTCACTCACATTGAATTGTTCTTAGAATCGCAGGGAGCATTAAAGATTTTGATGACTCCTGGGATAAAAGAGATTTCTAAACGAATTTTGAAGCGGAACGAGTATCTGATCGAACATCCAGTGATACCTTTTATCAATGCATGGTATGAGGATTTCGACGATAAAAACGACTCTTGGTTCAACATTAGTGAAACACGAATCACAGAGAGTTTAGTTGAAGATATTAATCTCGCTTCATATGTTAAAAGCGAAGATGCATTCTTCTTGAGGGAATATCAAAAAGAGTATCTTGGTGGTCCCGATATTGATGTTCTTGTCGTGTTTGAGGATTACCGCTTAAACACGCCAATACCATTCATACCCACAAATGACAGCCTAGCAACACGAACACTCGGGCGCCTAGGCGAAGAAAATGTTCCACTGCGATACGGTTTTGTTTCGACAACAATTGGTGAACGCATTGATGGTTTGATTAAGAAACTATCTCACAGGAAAAACATTGGAGTTATTTCCGTTGGAAAAACTTCATATAATATTGTGAACAACAATTACACAGGGATGCATGAGTACTTCCCAGTGTTTTCGAATGAGAAATTATTAGTTAGGAAAATAAATGGCTACATTAATCAAAGCTGATACCGCGGCTGAAGCAATCGTTGAAGCATATCATGCAATTAAATTTCATGGTGAAGAAGTTACCGTCCGTGGAATGAAAACAAAAGAATTGGAAGATGTTACATTTTCGTTTTCTTCTCCTCATTTTTGTTGGACAAACGGTTTACGCAAAAGCATGAAGCACGTGATTGGTATTGCTGAGGGGATGCAGCTCATTGGAGCTTTCAGCGATCCTGTGCGCATGTGCGAAATTGCACCGAACATGAAAGCATTTCTAGACGGTGGGATCTTCAAAGGTGCATACGGCATTAGGGCAGGAGCTCAAATAGATAAAATCGTCGAACTTCTAAAAAATGATCCAGAGACACGACAGGCTGTGATTACTCTACGAGATCCTTACCGCGATCTCTTCGAGAAGTCGAAAGACGTGCCTTGCACGATCGCGATGAGCTTCAGGATCCGTGATGGGAAGTTGAACATGACGACCCACATGCGAAGCAACGACCTCGTGTGGGGCTTCCCGTATGACGTCATACAATTTTGCTTGCTCCAAATGACGATTGCGAATGAGCTTGGTATCAAGAGTGGTACATACACTCACCACGCTGACTCGCTCCATGTATACGAGCGCCACGCGAAGATGATGCAGGAGTGTGTTTCCAAGTTCAACATCGAGACTCCTCAACCGATGATCCTTGGTCTATCATCGCGTGCTTTCGCGCAGGATATATTCTACAGTGACGATACTCACATTGACAAGATGACAATGTTCGAAAAATTCCTGTTTAATGAGGTACGGGCTGTTTTCTCACAGTCTCAGAGCTCGTCTGAGCGCACGAACACTGCAGCCTAATACGTTTATACGGCTGAAAGCGTCTAGTCTTTCTCGGAAAGATTGTCTTTAATGATAATCATTTTCAGTGAAGGCTAGGCGCCTGTTTTACTCCCTGCCCATGGGCCCAAAAACTATCCCTAACGTCAGCGTTTTACATTTCTCTGAGAACTTGTTAAAGTATTCATTGTAAGCCGCAAGGTGCGGATACATCAAAACAATATTGAAAGGACTCAAAATGTTTGAGCTCGTAAACCAGATTTTCTCCATGATCTTCAACCATGACTACATCGGCCTCAACGTCCCGGGCCTTGGCGAACTGGGTGAGGATCACGGCCTCGTTGATTTCTTCCTACGCCTCGGTGGTCGGTAAGTAAAACCATAGATCTAGCTCCCTCTCTGGGAGCTAGATCTTTTTTTATGCTTATGTAGGTATATTCTATCGCGAGAGTGCGGCTATGCAAAACAGAGCTATGAGCTCACTAAGATTTTTGCTTACGTTTAGCGCACAAAATCTCACAAAAGCCGGGCTCAAAAACTATCCCTGACGTCGGCGTTTTACAAATCTCAGAGAACCTGTTAAAGTATTCATTGTAAGCCGCAAGGTACAGCATCAGGAAAAGGAAAAGAAAATGCAGGAAAACCTCCGCCACTCGATCGCAAAACAGCTCACAGACGTTTCGGACAAGATCTCATCGGTACTCTTCAACAACTACAGTGACAGCAAGGGCCTCGAATCATTCATCGTGATCGCCCAAAACTCACGTGAAGTCCTCGATATCTACCAAGGCCCGGGTGAGATGATCTGCGTTGAGAAGTACGCAAACCTCGTGTCACTGACCCACAATGAGCCGATCAGCTCCACGTTGGTTTTCTCTGACAACGTACATAAAGTTGTCCAGGACATGCTATGACGGTTGACATGGAATATTTGTGCAAGAACATTTATGACACTTTCACTAAGATAGGATCAAGTGATTTGGACATTAATTTACAACTAGGAGAAATGTTCAACTACATCAAAGATAAACTTAACATTGATGAATTGTATTATCGCACTGATATTGAAGTGAAAAAACAATATTAGTTACAATGCGGAAGTAACAGTTGAAACAAAGAATAAGACTATTCTTCAAGTCACATTTGGTTCGGGAATTGGAGGAACACTTAAAGTAGACGGATACATTCATCACGGAATTGACGGATCAGATTTCACACACTACGTAAACTCTCCCATCGAAGTTGGATATTGCATATACGCAATTATGTTCGCTATTGAGGAATTGTAATGAGCGCCAAGAAAGTAATTGAGATCGCCAAGGAATTATACGAAGCCTGCAGATATTGCTCCATTCAGAGCACATTTGATGCCGTAGGTAAACTCCAAGAATATATGATTGGAGACGAAAAAGATATCGACTTGCAATTCATGACAAGCATTACCCACCCAATGGGAATGATCATTGATGTAAGTATCTTAATCCCAACGAGTGTATGTTCTACGCTTGATTTTGAAATTAAAGTTTCGAAATCTTTTGAGGGCAAGGTGTACATGCGTGCAGATATCCAAAAAGTTGGAACTACAGATATGGAGAACTATTTCGATTACATGGTGTTAAAGCCAAGTGATCTTGAACGCGTGATCGTTGTTTTAAAACATATGTATGAAAAAGAAAATATCGGAATTATCTTGTAAAGGAATTGAAATGAGTAATCTGACAATTGATGCAAAAGAGATTTGGGATTGTGCTAAAGTAATTGGGGATATCAATACTCCTAAGCATAATGCAGATAAGATTCATGAAACTATTGTGAATCTTCTCAATAAGTACTTCCCAAACCTTAATGTAGCAACAAATAAGCGTGATAAGACGAATGCTGTTGGTAAATATCAACAGGAGAAAGATCGCTATGCACTATACTTTAACTTGTACACAAATGAAGAAAAAGACATTATCCTTAAAGATAAAGCTTCATATGAAGATAAGTCGAAAATTTATACATATGAAGTAAATAACGGATATGAACTAACTGTTGAGCACGCTACCCGTACACGAGTAAATGAAGAAGCTAATGTAGAAGAAATCGTTCATTATGGCTGGCTCAATTCACATCGTCTCGTTGAGGGTGAAGTAGACTTTGAAGATACATATGTTTCGGAAACTACTGGGTCTGTTGCATCAATAGCTGGATTTTTAATGCAAGCAATCCTATGCATCAACTTGTGGGAAGAAGAGCAGTACACGAAATGAAGTTCTTGATTGAATGGGAAGAAACCGCTTACTACTACGCGGAAATTGAAGCTGAGAGCGAGGCTGAGGTACGTGAGAAGTTTGATGCAGGCGAATATACAGCGGAGCTCGGTGAAAGCATTATGGAAGACGAGAGCACGTTCACAGTGACAGAGCTCCAGGAGTAGCTCACTAGGAAAGTGCACGAAATGTGCACTTTTACTCCCTGCCCACGGGCCCAAAACTATCCCTGATGTCGGCGTTTTACAAATCTCAGAGAACCTGTTAAAGTATTCATTGTAAGCCGCAAGGTACTACGAAAGCCCACAGGGCAGGAGGAAAAGGAAATGAAAAAGAGCCCGCTGTTTCAATCAATGATGGACTTGGTCACGAACCGCCCTGAACTGGGACTCAAAGTTCAATTCGAAATCAACGAAGAAAACTCGGACAAGTATACTGCAGCTATCGCTGAATTCGGTAATCACGGGCAGGCTCTACGAATCGACAAGTTTGGAAAAATTTCGCTCCACGAAGATGTAGATAAAGCTTTCGCTCGCAAAATCATTGGAGATGGAATCATTTCACGTGGAAGCATTGAATCTTGGGAGTACATCGACGATCTAATCTCACTGCACTTCTCCAAAATGTAGAACAAAGTATCAATGTAAGATATCACTAAGAAAGAAAGAAAGAAAGAAAGAAAATAAAATGAAGATGTTCCGTATTACATACGAAGAGACAGTTGAGCGCGAAGCTCTAATTGAAATCAATGATGACAATTGTCCGCCAATCAATTCTGAAGATGATCTCATTGAGTACATCCGCAATGAAACATTCTACAATGTAAAATTTCTTGAAGAAGATGAAGTAAGTGGCAATGGTCCAGATATTGACTCAATCAACATCATCGAGTATCTATAAGAGGAAAGACAATGAGTGAGAATAAGGAACTTAAAAAGTATAAGATTAAATGGATATCTACAACTGCATTTGAAGCCACTATAGAAGCACGAAGCAAAGAAGAAGCGATACAAATCATTGATGAAGATTTCGATTCATTAGAGAGTGAAGCTTATAGCCGAGATTATGTAGATGAAGATTCTGTATATGCTGGCATAGATATAGAAATTGAGGAAATCGATGTATAACAATTGCATTGATCTTTTGGAAAATTGCCAAAAGCTACTTGAAGAATATAAAGACGTTGGGCTTGATGACGTTAAAGAACTTGAAGAAGTTGCGGAAAAGTTCCGCGCATACCTAGCAAGTAATATTAATAGCTTCTCATATAACACGAATGTTGGTGTCCGAAATCATAATAGTATGTATTTCGGTCCAGAGATTAAAGTAGTATTCTCCCGTAAAGATATTGAAGATATTAAGTCAGTGATTACGTTCACTAAGATTTATTCTTCCATCTCTCGTAGTGTTATTTTCCAAGTGAAGATAGCGACTATGATCGGAGACCAAGTAACTTACCAGAAGATGTTCGATGTAGCTAGTCCAATGGATTTAGCACAGGCAATCATTTCGTGCGGCTACGTAGTAGGAGTACTTATACCATGAAAGAATATGTAGTAGAATTCGAAGCCAACACAAAGTTCGTAATGGTTGTGAAAGGCAAGAGCGAGCAAGAAGTATTCAATAAAGTGAATAACAGAGAGCTTTATTCTGACGATGTTTCAATGATGCAAATCGTTCAAATGGATGAAATTGAAAATCTTGGAGTAAGTAATGCGATCATATAATAAGATCATTGCTTCGGAATTCTATGATGAAGCAAATAACCCTAATGAGTTATTCCGCTCATTAAATGAATTCATTGAAGACAATTATAGACATTCATTTTCAGTTCTTGAAAGCAATTATAAGAATAAGATTACTTACATTAAAGAAGACACTCGAAGTAAGTATTCTCTCGAAGTGTTACCGGGCAGGGAATCAACTGTAAGGTTAACCCAATATGATCGCATTCAAAAAGATATGTATGAATACTCATACAATGCAACTTTCAGGCTAAATCACATTATCATCGCAATAGCACTTGTGTCAGGTATAGTTTCAATTTTTGGAGAATAACATGCAAGAAGTACTCTTGTTCCTAACAATTACTGTAATCGCAATAATCCTATTTGTCACTTATGCATACAAGCTTTTGATGGAGTTTACCCTAAACGAACGTCCTAATCTCAAAAATGCGATGCTCTATGGCTCTATAGCTTTTGTTTCCGTATTCATTTTCATCGTAGCGTTCACTTGGACGCTTGAGTTTAAAAGTATGATTGGTTGATAAGATGAGCAATACAACACAAGCAAATGAAGATCATCTCTACGAAGTTGAAGTAATTCAAACTCGCATTGTGAGATACTTTGTAAAAGCTAAGAACAATGATGAAGCAGCAGAGAAAGTTCTCACTGAAGATTTCTTTGACACTGACGAATCTCTTTCAATCGAAATCGTTGAAGAGACAAATGATAGTGTAGAGTCTGTAATGTATATTTGTGAATCTTCTTAGTGAAGATTATTTACAAAGAAGATTATTCGATATACAATGAAAACATGTTCGTCAAAAAGTTTAAAAAGCTAAAGTTTTTAGGCGGACCTCTTGATGGCCTAGAATGTGAATACGAAGAATTCTTAAGTAATTACGTAGAGTATTCTAGTAACTACATTATAGGTCCAAGTAAAGACGGTATTTACAGGGAATGTGAATACAAAGAAAATGTAACAATAAGATTTTATTTAGGAGATAAAATGTCTGAGACTCATACCACAGAAAACTGCGAAGCAAAGGTTGACCTGTCCGAGCGCGAGGGTCGTCGCAAGGAACACAAGATTTCCCGCCAGAAGCTGTCCCACAAATCCGGGCTGTCGCAGGCTAAGATTTACCGCATTGAGCGTAACACCTCGAAGCGCACCACCGACGAAGAGCGTAAGGCGTATGACGAGGCTCTCGACGCCCTTATCGCTGAGAAAACGGGCGCTCCTGTAGAATCTGCCGAGCCGAAGGTTGAAGAAGCAGAAATCGTCGATTCGAGCACACCGCAGAAGTCCGATGGTGACACACCTGTGTACACTAACGAGGAAGACGACAACAACGAGCCGATGTTCTAAAAATGGCTTGATCTTAAATGAGCCCTACACGGGCTCATTTTTTTTTTACAGGAGTATGAAAATGCAGTATATGACGGAACAGCAGTATAACGATTTAGTGACGTTTACGTTGGTGTATCCTAGCCTCGTAGTACTCGTCATCCTGATGATCCTATCCCTTCTGGTGCTCTTCGATGCACTCTGAGAGTGCACTTTTACTCTCTGCCCATGGGCCCAAAAACTATCCCTGACGTCGGCGTTTTACAAATCTCAGAGAACCTGTTAAATTTATCATTGTAAGCCGCAAGGTACTACCACAGGAACAGGAAAAGAAAATGTTGCAAACACTCAAAGTAACAAATAAAGAATCAGGAGTATCTTCAAATGCACTCCCTGTATCTTTGAAGAAAGCAATTCAAGAAGTAAAGCCTGAAGTTGTAAACGACGCTGATGCTCGTACGAAAATGTTCGCTCTCGTAAATGCATATGACAAGGGTGACGAGAAATTCCTCGAGATTGCTGAATCACTTAATCTCGAAATCAAAGAATTCTACCACACGCTTAACCTAGTGAACGCTCTATGAGACCATCCTGGGAACGAACATGGATGAATGTTGCGTTTGCTATCTCAGAGAGGACCAGATGTGACAAAGCTAGGGTTGGTGCAGTTATTGTTGGACCTAACCAGAGAATCGTCTCTACGGGCTACAACGGGCCGCCAGCCAATTACATCGAAGAAGAGAAAACTTGTTCTTCATTCTGTTTAAGAAATATAAATAATGAAACATCAAGTGATTATTCTTCTTGTCCGTCAATTCATGCAGAGATGAACGCAATTGCATATGCAAATAGGCGAGATATGGAAGGAGGTACAATATACATCACTGCATCTCCTTGTATGAATTGCGCAAAAGTAATTGCGAATTCAGGGATAAAGAGAATTATCTTCAATCAAGATAAAGATCGCGACACTGATAATGTAGTTAAATTCTTGATTGCATCGAAAATAGAAGTAATAGGAATGAATTATGAAAAGTGATAAATTAGGCCATGTAAAGCTTAATTTAATGAGAACAACGGAAGATGTGTTTGAGTTCAAAAGATGGCTCGGACAATCTCGTCGAGTTCTTGGAGTTGACACGGAAACAGGAGGGCTAGTAGGACCACATAAAGATGCATTGCGGTTAATTCAATTTGGTGACATGAATGAAGGCTGGGCTATCCCATGGCATTTGTTCTCAGGAGTCGCAATTGATACTCTTAACCAATATGAAGAAGATTTAGTTCTTCACAATAGCCCATATGACGCAAAGTTCATTATTCACCATTCAGGAAATGACCTTAAACGTTGGAAGTGGGAGAAGACAAATGACACAATGACAATGGCTCATATTATTGATCCATTGCGCCCTAAGGGCTTAAAGCCATTAGCTGCCAAATATATTGGCCCAGAAGCTAAAGTCGGGCAGGGTGACCTTAAAGAACAAATGCAGAAACACGGATGGGGTTGGGATACAATTCCATGGGATCTGCCAGAATTTTGGATCTACGCAGCCCTAGATCCTGTACTTACCGCCCATATATACGAACATCTTAACCCGAAGATTTCGCTTCAGAGAAATGCTTACGAGCTTGAAATGGGCGCTATCAGAGTTACCACTAATATGATGCTCAAGGGAATGAAAATTGATGAGTCATATTGCGTAACAAAACGACAACAATTAATTGACTACGCTCATCAAGCTCGCAATTTCCTACAAATGAAATACGGAATTGAGAGTATTGGTAGCAAGAATCAATTAATTGCTGCTTTGGAAAAAGAAGGAATTACTTTAGAGAAGACAACACCAAGTGGAGCATACGCTTTAGATAAAGCAGTTCTTAAAAGTATTGACCATGAGATTGCGAAAACGGTTCTTAACATTCGTAAAGCGGAGAAAATGGTTGGTCCTTACTTCGACAATTTCTTGGAACTAAAAGATTCAAATAATAGGGTACATCCAACAATTTGGACGTGTGGGGCGAGGACAGGTCGAATGAGTGTCACTGAACCCGCATTACAAACCCTGCCCAGTGGTGATCCTACTGTGCGAAATGCTTTTATTCCTGAAGAAGGCAATAAGCTAATTTCATGCGACTATTCTCAAATTGAATCTCGCTTAATGGCTCATTTTAGCGAAGACCCTGGATTAATTGCAGCATTTCATAGTGATGAGGATTTCTTCTGTTCACTTGCAAGCACGATCTTTAATGAGCAAATTGATAAAAACGATAAGCGCAGAAAGCTTACAAAAGGAGTTGTCTATGGTAAACTATATGGCGCAGGTGTTGCGACGATGGCTGCTTCAGGCGGAGTACCAATTACTACGATGGAACACGTAGTTGATCAATTCGATCACAATTTCCCAGGAGTGAAACAGTTCCAAAAAGTAATTGAAGTTCTCGCCAAGAAGCGCGAAAGAGAGGACGGTAGAGGATGGGTTAAAACACCAAACGGCCGTATCTTGCCTTGTGAAAAGGGCAAAGGATATACATTAGTTAATTTTCTTCTCCAAGGCCATGCTGCAGAAATTCTTAAACGAAAGTTAGTTGAATTGGATGCAGCGGGATTTGGTGATAACATGTGTATCCCAATTCACGATGAAATTATTTTTGAGTTTCCTGAGGAGGATGCTAATGTAGATACTATGAAGCAAATTGAAGAAACAATGAGTAACCTGACAGATTATAAAGTACCAATTGTAGCAGAACCTGAACTGCTTGAAGGAGCATGGGGAGAAAAATATGAATAACATTCTTAACACCGCAAATGATATTATCAATGGCGACCGTAAAGATGAATATGGAGATGCATTTGATTCATTCGATCGAATTGCAGGTCTTTGGTCGAGTTACCTAGACCACCATATTACTCCTGTTGACGTTGCACAAATGATGATTCTTATGAAAGTTTCTCGAGGCGCAAATGTAGCTAAGTTCAATGCAATCAAAGAAGATAGCCTTGTTGATATTGCAGGTTACTCTGCTCTTGCATATCAAGTTAGTGAAAACTATTTCAAAGATGAAGCAGCTCGTAATGTTAAAGATGACGGATTTGAGATGGCTTGTAAGTGCCATCCTAGTAACACAGACGCAGATGATGTCGAAGAGGATGATGACAAAGATCCTTGGGAAGACGTTACAATTGCGGATGTAGTTATATTTCTCGCAGCTCTTCTTTCTGATGATGAAGAAAAAGAAGACAAGAAAGAGAATAAGAAGAGTACATCTTTCCAAGATATCCTCAATGACGTTTTGGGAGGACTTTCCGAAGATGAATAAGAAAATTGAGTTTAAGTCAGACTTAGGCGTAGAGTTAATTAAAGTCTCCGCGACGGATCAATCAGTGGTTGATGCTGCGCGTGTTTCTACGGGCTCTGAAAGCCAGGAAAATCGAGGATTAATTAACTTTCTGGTTAAAAATCGCCACGGTAGCCCATTTGAGCACAATTCATTCACTTTCAAAGTTAGTGCACCAATTTTCGTAGCACGTGAATTCATGCGACACCGAATTGGGTTCAGCTATAATGAAGAGAGTGGACGGTATAAAGAACTAGAGCCAACGTTCTACGTTCCCCCTGCCCATCGACCTCTTGTGCAAACAGGAAAAGCTGGACATTATGAATTTGTTGATGGTAATGAAACTCAATACCGTCTTGTTGGATTTGCGGTAACTAATTCTTGTGAAGTAGCTTACCGACAATATGAGAGCATGTTGAGGTCGGGAATCGCACGAGAAGTTGCTCGAATTGTTCTCCCTGTGAATATATATACATCGTTCTTTGTAACATGTAATGCTCGTTCACTTATGTCGTTTCTTTCATTACGTACATCTTCGAATGAAGGACAGAAGTTCCCTTCATTCCCGATGAATGAAATTGAGCAGGTAGCTCGAAAGATGGAAGAAGCATTCAAGGAGAACATGCCTATAACCTACCTATCTTATGTAGAAAATGGTTATGTCGCTCCCTAGGTATATTCTATCGGTTGACCCTGGTAAGACATCTGGATGGGCTTTCTACGATACTGAGACAAAGCAATTTTTCTCAGGCGAATCTGAATTCTTCGATTTGTGTACACGAGTCGAGAAAGCCTGTCTAAGATATCAAAGCGATTTGCAAATAGTTGCGGAGAAGTTTACCATTGCCCCGAATACTCACAAGAATACCGCAGCCCCATGGTCTCTTGAAGTAATTGGTGTTCTAAGGTATTTCTCCGCACAAACCGAAAATGATCTTATTCTGACTAAGCCAAGCGAAGCTAAGAACATTTGTAAGAATGATCGCCTAAAAGCTCTTGAATGGTTCTCGGGAGGAAAAGGTCACGCAGACGATGCGTCTCGCCACCTATTCTTACATCTAGTGACAAAAAGAAAATGGTGGGACACTCGTTTGGATAATACTCTGTAAATTAACAGCATGATTTAAGTAAGGAAGAATTATGACTCACTACCTCGACCCCGCCCTGTCCCCTTGGACCGCCCTCTACAACTGGGTACTGTTCATGATGCCTCGTATGAAGGGTACAGGTCGCTGGTGATGTGACCGACGGGCTCGCTTTGCGGGCCCGTTTTGGGCCCTGACGTCGGCGTTTTACAAATCTCAGAGAACCTGTTAAAGTATTCATTGTAAGCCGCAA
>ERZ1674176.16-NODE-16-length-57414-cov-8.119197_pt1 | contig 57414 bp, 70 predicted proteins | sample MGYA00581288_ERZ1674176 | MGnify/ENA primary metagenome ERZ1674176 (study PRJEB41354, sample SAMEA4873327) | human saliva metagenome | biome: human-associated habitat [ENVO:00009003]; feature: mouth environment [ENVO:08000002]; material: saliva material...
CCGTGATGACGTAGCCGCCTTCAGGAGCCCAGCGGAGGTCGCGCGGGTTGTCGACCGTCACGAAGAACTGCATCGTGCGGTTGTGACCAGAGCGCCACGCAGGTACCGAGACTGTCGCGGTCGAATCAGTGAAGGTACCAGTGCCGATCTCGATCAGCCTGGAATCGCTTGTGGGGACTACGTTGTTGAGGTACTCACCAGCGTAGAACCGAAGGGTAATCGGGGTATCGCTGACGCGCGGGGGCGTCCGGATGCTGATGTGCTCGGCGGCATGGAGGTAGCCGTTGTCGAAGAAGCCGATGCGCACAGCGAAGCCGCCCATCTCCAGCAGGTGCCAGAGAGGGGCGGCGGGGGTGTCCTGGGAGCCAGCCCATGGCTCTCCCAGGTTGATCGCGTTGGATACGAGCGGCATACGCGGTAGACCCCCTCACCTCGTTGGATTCAAGATGAGGGGTAGTCTATCACTGGGCCGTGTAAACTGAGATCACACCGAAGTCCTGCTTGGTGTTGTTGCTGTACATCGAGTTGAACTGCGGCTTCAGGAAGCCCAGGATCTTCGCCGTGGCGATACCGATCTGGTTGTCGTAGTCGAACTCTTTCTCGGTCCAGTCCGGGTTGCCCAGGTCAGCCATGGCCAGCGCTTGAGCGCCGCAGAACAGGATCTGACAGCCATCCACGTTGCCGGCAGCGCCCCACTTCTGACCAGCAGCGGCGCCAGCAGTGTTGTAGACGTTGCGGTACTCGTGGAAGATGATGCCGTCGATCATCACGCTCGAGCCGGTGAACAGCGGGTTGCTGCCACTGCGGACCTGAGCGGAGCGGACGTTCTGCATGAACAGCGGGTCCAGCTTCAGGCGCATCATGGCCTGCGGGGTCAGGAAGGCGTGGTAGGTCTCCTCGCCGCCGTTGCCCTTCAGACCACGCATGTACTGGTCCTTGGCGTAGGCCTTCAGCTGCACGAACAGGTCCCACGTCGGGGTGTCGGCAGCCATCACCTGCGAGGAGGTGCCACCCACGACCAGCCGCTTGTTGGCGGCGTCGTAGCGAGCACGGCGGGCGTCAGTCGGCGCGGCCACGTCGGCGGCGAACTCCAGCTGGGACAGATCCGAACGACCGCGCGGGGCGCCGTTGTTCTTCATGTTGTACGACACGCCGGACATGGTCAGGAAGGCCATCTGGTCCATGCGCTCGGCCAGCCAGTAGGCCAGCTGGTCGCGGGCGTTCTGGCGGAAGTTCACGATGGACTTCTGGTCAGCCATGCGGCCTTCCAGGCGGACAGCATGACGCAGCTGGTCGATGTGGATCACCTGGTCGAAGGAGCGCATGGCTTCTTCGTTGCCTTCCAGGTTGCGGTCGCCAGCGACGCCGTCACCTTCCAGGTCGGTGAGCAGGGTGATCACCGCACGGGCGCCCTTCTCGTTTTTCTTCAGCTCGTCGATCTTCTGGATCATGGAGTTGGAGCCCGTGCCCAGGAACTTGCCGATGAACGACACGTTCCGTGCGGTCTTCCACATGTCCATCGACCAGATGGTTTTTTGCTCGTCGGTCAGCAGACCAAAGTTGGTAAGAGCCATTTGTGGCCTCTCTCAGGGAAGTTGAACAATCACCGGGAACGCCCCGGTCGGCGGACAGGTGGCTCTATCGCTGCCACGAAGCGAATAGGCGAAGCCTATCAAAGACTTACAGGTGGGGCAAGAAGAAGTCACGACGACAACTCTTGCTCCAGCCGGGATTTGTCAAGTACCGGGGGCCGGTAGACCTCGACGATCTTGGTGGGGGCAGGGTCGACCAGCTCGGCAGAGAGCACGACCTCGCGGACGCGCCCCCATGTCTCGGGCCCGGCCACGTTGATGCCGGACTCCACCAGGCCCTTCAGCCACATGATCGCCAGATTAGCGTCCACCGATCGCCCCCATCAGGAGTCCGTCCAGGCCGGGGGAGAGCACGCGCTGGGTCGGTGGCTTCTCCCGGGTAGGCTCGTCCGGGCGGAACTCGTTGTTGAAGAGCCGGTACCGCAGCCCGTTCACGTCGAGGCAGATGCGACCCGTCTCGTCGCGCAGGAGCCGGCTCTCGACCGGCTTGCCTGCGGCGAGCAGGTCACTGAGGAGTGACCCGAACTCTTGCATCACAGATCATCCCCGCGCAGCCGCGCAATGGTGGCCTCGTCGAGGCGGTCGAACTGGGACTGGGTCAGCTTGCCGGGGCTGCCGTCACGCAGACCACCCTGATCCGACGGCTTGCCGACCGCGGCGGTGGCCGGGGGCTGACGCTTGTCGGCGTCGGCGGCCCGTTGGCGGGCCTCGACGGCCCGGGCCGGGGCCGTGGGCTTCTCGACGGGGGTGCCGACCACGTACTTGACCGCCTGGGCGAGCGCCTGGGCACGGTTCTTGCCCTTGGCGATCAGCGCGTCCATCAGGTCTGCCACCTCGTTGGCCTTGGCGGCGTCGAATTCAGGGGCGTCCGGGTTCAGGACGGGGTGCTTGCGCTCCACTTCATCCAGCGCCCGCTCGTAGGAGAGGGTGTCCAGGGTCTGCTTGCGCATGGCCTGGGTCTTGACGGCCACGGAGGCATCGTTGAACTGGTCGCGCAGGGCATCCAGCTCGCGACGGACCTTGCGGGCCTCCTCTTTCATGCCCTCCATGATCAGGTCCTCGTACTTGTCCGACAGCTCCTCGATCTTGGAGCGCATGACGCCCAGGTCGGCGCCGTACTGGCGCTCCTGCTGGGCACCCTGAAGGCGCTCGATCTCGGCCTGGAGGGCCTTTTCCCGCTCCCGGGCCTTCGTCATGGCCTCGTCGAAGCGGGCTTTCGGGATCCGGATGCGCTTTTTGGCCTCGGCGGCGGCCTCTTCGGCCTCCCGCTGGGCCGTTTCCTCGGCAGTTTCCTCGCCTTCCTTGTCAAGGTCAGCCTCGGCCTCGCTCAGGCTGTCCTTGACGGGCTCCTTTTCGGGCTCGAAATGGTCCCCGCGGTCCTGTTCAGTACTCGGTACTGGGTTCTCAGCTTGCACTTCTTGGTTCTGCTCGCTCATTTGGATTGCTCCTTGTCTGACCGGGGTTGGGCCGGGGCGGCCGGCTTGCCGGAGGGGGACTGGGCGTTGTCCCGGGGTTGCGCCCGTTGATGCACTGCCGCGATTCTATCCGATTTGGCTTTTTCTATGGCCTGGTGCTGGGCGATAGCCTGCTGATTCCGGCTCTCCTCAGCCTTGAGCTGGCTGTTCATGGCCAGTTCCTCCCGCTTGAGGGCCATCTCCTGGGCCATCTTCTCGCGCTGGAGGGCGATCTCCATCTCCAGCTGCTTGAACTTCAGCTCCATCTCGGCCTGCAGCTTCTGCAGCTCGACCATGGTGGTGTCCTGCTCGGCAGGTTCACCCATGGCCTCGGTCTGGGCCAGTACCTGCTCGCGCTGGGCACGGGCCTGGGACAGCTGGCTGTCGGCCTGGGCCTTGGCCACGTCGGCTTCCTTCTGAGCCACCTCGGCTTCCTGCATGCGCTGCTGCAGCTCGGCCTGCTTCTGGGCCTCGGGGCTGTTCGGGTCGCCTTCCATCTCGGTGATGATGTCGGACTTGTCACGCAGGCGGGAGGCCTGGATGATGAACTTGTCCGGGATCTGGATGCCCACCTCGGTGCGCAGGCGCACGGCCTGGTCGAACTGGCTGTCCTCGAAGGTGTCGCGCTCGGGCTCGTTGGTGACGACGATGGCGTACTCGCCCAGGGTCAGGTCGTTCAGGATCGTGCCCTCGGGCGTGACCTGGTTGACAACCATCTCCTCGGTGGTGCCCAGCATCTTGTCGGCCGTGATGCGAACGAGGCGCTCTTCGGTGTAGTACTCCTGTACCAGGGCCAGCACGGCTCGGGCCAGCAGGTGGTCCGTCCGGTTCATGTTGTCCATGACCTTGGCCATGTTGGCCTGGCCGGACTTCTGGTTGGCCACGACCGACTTGGCGGCCACGTCCTCCCGGGCGAAGCCCTGCATGTAGTCGGACACGCCGGAGATGGCCTTGATGTGCTCCTCAGCCTTGTAGCTGATGCGGTCCAGGCCGGACGGCGTCTGGTTCGGCTGGATCTTGGTGACGTTGTTGACATCGTCCACCTCCAGCACCAGGCCCGTCTGGGCGCCGCGCTGCTCCAGCTCGGCCACCGACATGTTGACCAGGCTGTTGCGGCGCACAAGCCAGCCGCTGTTGGCCGACGTGTTGACCACGTGCAGCTCCTGGGAGCTGACCTTGTTCAGCAGCTCCTGGGGCCCGAGCAGGTTCTCGACGATGCCCACGGTCTGGCCACGGCGGAAGTACGGGAAGTACGGCACCACCGTGAAGTGCCGGTACGGCGACCAGTCGTCGTGCAGCAGCACGTTGCCGGCGATCACGGTCCAGCGGATGCGCTGCACGAGCTTGCGGGTCGTGGCGATGTTCGGGTTGCGGGTCAGGTAGTCCTGGATCCGGGCCTCGTCCCAGTCGTTGGGGACCATGCGGCTGTCGCCGTTGGTCAGGTCCACGAAGTGGGTGGCCTTGTGGAGCGTCCGGTACTGGCGCTCGATCACCCGGATGTTGCGGCGGATGCGCTCCTGCTCCTCGCCCAGCCCGGTGTGGCCCACGACCGACGGCCCGCCGAAGCGGTCCCGGTTGAAGTCAGCGGCGTCGTAGTCCCAGTCGTTGGCGGCGCCCGTCTGGATGCGCAGCAGCTCGGCGTTGGACTTGCCGTAGAGCATCTCGATCTGGTCGATGGTCATCCACGACGTGGTGATCACGTCCCGCCAGTCGTCCGGGTCGTAGGAGTCGGCGTCGCTGTCGATCAGGACGTTCTTCGGGTTGAGCTGGGTGATCCTCACCTCACCCCGCAGGTTGTCGCTGAAGTCCAGCCGCACATCGAAGAACCCGCGGCTCTGAATCACGCCGTCGCAGAACACGTCGGAGCGGACCCAGGGCAGCTGATTGTTGTCGCTGATCTGCTTGAACACCTTGGTCAGGGCGTCCGCCACCTCGGAGGTGGCCCCGGAGTTGCGCGGTCGGAACGCGATGTCGGTGCGGTTGAAGATCTGCTCGCCCAGCACGTTGGCGATGGTCGAGATGATCTTGTTGATGGTCAGGGCTGGGCGCCGGGCCTGGTTCAGCGCGGCCAGGTCGGCGGAGTCCCACTGGAGGCCCTGGAAGAACTTGTCGCATCGGTCGGCCTTCTGGATGAACTTCAGGTGGCCATGGTCCCGCAGGTACACGTACCGGTTCCAGACCTCGGAGGTCTTCTCTGTATTGACAGGCATTTCAGGCACTCATGTGGGTTCCAGAGAACGACGGGAGCAGTCGGTCCCGCCAGCTCGGAGGTTTGGGAGGCTCTATTATACGAGGAGGTTCCATAGCCAAAGCCAAATGGGTGGCCCAGGCCATCGAGTCGACCACGTCGTCGTGGACGCCGGCGGGGAAGCGCAGCAGCTCCTGCTCCACCTGGGGGAACCACGTGGCGTTCTTGGGGAACCACAGCTTGCCCTGCTGCATGCGGCCCTGGAGCGGGCGCGCCCGGACCATCTTGTCGGTCAGTGGTTTCATGACCTCGATGGGCAGGAACAGCCGACGCTCGCGCATCCGGCGGTCGAGGAACGGCTTGAGGGTCAGCCAGATCTGACCGTTCTCCACGCCGAGAGTGTACCCGACGGTCGGGTCCGCCCCAAAGCGCCCGGCCACGTTGAGCATGGCCTCGACGATCTCGAGCGCGTCGCCCTTCATGCGATGCACGTCCAGCGCGAACAAGTCGTCGTCGGGCGTCAACGCCATGGTGGTTCCCACCGTCCAGTCGTTGACCTGCTTCGTCCCGATGGCGAAGTCCCAGGCCGTGAAGATGCGAACGTTGTCCAGCGCAGGCTGATCCGCGAACCGGAAAAACTCCTTCCGGAAGTACAGGCCCTCGTCCGGCACCGGGTTCTGCTGGTACAGCGCCGACCAGATCCGCGGCTGCATGTTGGCCCGCACCCGCTTCAGTGCCTCGGTCGAGTACCGTGCCTCGTGCAGGCAGAAGTCGATCGGCCGCAGGAGCGTCAGCCCGGCGTTGTCAGGGAGGCTCAGGTCCAGCGCGGTCGGTGACCGGATGATCGGCCCGGGCACGTCCGGGTTGGAGTCGTCGCGGTACTCCCACTGCTCGGAGATCGCCGGGTACTTCACGATCTCGAACTGGTCGAACTCCGCCCCCTTCCGCATGGCCTGCTGCAGGCGCCCCGCCAGGTCGTCGTCCGACCAGCAGGTCTGGATGACCAGCACGCCGCCGCCGGGAGCCAGACGGGTGTAGGCCGTGGACTGGTACCAGTCCCACAGCTTGTCACGCACCAGCGCCGAGTCCGCCTCCTCCTGGTTCTTGATCGGGTCGTCGATGATCAGGAGGTGCGCGCCCTTACCCGTGATACCCCCGCCCACGCCGGCTGCCGTGAAGCCGCCGCCGCTCGTGGTCAGCCAGGCCTCGGCCGACTGCGACTGGGGGTCCAGGGCGGTCCCCGGGAAGACCCCGGCATAGACCGGGTCCTGGATCAGCCCGCGCACCTTCCTCGAGAAGCCCGTCGGTAGCTCGAGGTTGTACCCCACGTTGATGATCTCGTGGTTGGGGGCATGGCCCAGGTGCCACGCCGGGAAGCGGATGGACGCCAGCTCGCTCTTGCCCGTCCGCGGCGGGCACATGATCATGAGCCGCGGGCTCTTCCGCTGCCGCACCTGCTCGCTGAAGACCTCGAGCCGCCGGCACATGTCGTGGTGGACCCACCCCGGCTCATACGACGGGTGGGTCATCTTGGTGAAGTGGATCAGCCGTCGGCGCGCCAGCACGCGGTCGGCGAGCAGCTTCTTGGCCGACGCCGACTTGGACAGCTCCTTGACCTGCTCCTCACTCATCGCCCGCCTCGATCACGTCAGCGTCGACGGCGTCCTCGCTCGCCAGGCGCAGCAGCTCCTCGTCGGACATGGCCGTCATCTTCTGCAGCATGACCTGACCGTTGACCGACACCTCGATCTGGGTCTTCGTGGGCTCGTAGTGGCCGCACAGCCGCCCGATCTCCTTCCACCCCGCCACCATGACGGCCGGGTCAGCCTTGAGCTTGGCCGCCTCGATGGCCTCGAGCATGCCGTCCACCACCCGCTTCTTGGACACGCGTGACGCCGCGGCATACTCCTCCCGCCGCAGCTCGACAGCCCGGCGCACCGTGTCGCTCTTCATGAGCATCGTGCCGTTGGTGTACCCCGCCTTGCGGGCGGCACCGGTCAGGCTCATGCCATCGTCGACGTAGTACCGCACGAACGCCTCCTGCTGAGCCGTCAGCGGTTTGGTCGGCCGTGAGTCCTCGAACACGAGCAGATGCTCGGATGTCTCTGCCGCCGCTGCCACCTCCTCCTTGAGGCTCGTGAGCAGCGACACACCTTTGCGAGCCATGGGAGGCCCTCCCCTAAAAGGCTCTAAGTCTACCACCGCAATCGTCGTGGTGCCTACGAGCCGATGGTGGGCGGCGGAGCCTGAGAGTGACCATCGTGACGATCTAAACGACCCCGATGAGAGAGAGGGTCCTGGCCATCTGCGGCGAAGCCGACGTGATCTTCTTCGTACTCGGTACTAAGTTCTCGGATCCGCACGAGGGCTGAGGAGCCTGGCGGGCATGGGCTGGCGCGACAGGCCTGACAGGCCGCTATGGGGGTCTGGCAGGGGTGGTCAGGGCTGTGCCCGGCACTGCCGAGGTGCATGCAGGCCCCGAGGCTTGGGGTGTCCGAGGCGAACGCGGCGGCATGACAGGCTGCGCCAGGGGCGCACGCCCCCGAGGGGTAACACCTGCTCCATTCCCAAAATCTGCAGAATTTTTCCGGGCAGACGGTACTGTCACGAGGCCGGGGGGTGGTTCGGATTCGATCCTAGCACCTGGTACTTGGTACGAGGTACTGAGAGGGGGATGGGAAGAAGAGAGGGGACGATGCCGGGCGGTGGCCAGGCCGGCGCCGGCACGCTGTCGGGCCTGGCCCGTCAGGGCTGCGGGACTAAGGAACACTCAGTGTGAGTCCATTTCGTCCGTTTCGAGCCGGCGCGATCCGGGGGCTCCCCGACTTCAAAATCCCCACCCCCCACTTCGGTTTCGCTTCGCTCAACCTCGTAGTACCCAGTACTTCGTACTGGGTACTCAGAGCAAGATGCTCGCTGCGCTCGCATGCAGCTCGGCGCCTGCGGCGCCTCGCACCAAGTACTCGGTACTTCGTACCGAGTACTGAGGACTTAGACTCGTCAACGGAGTTCTGAGTGCTGGGTGCTACGCACCCTAATTATGTTTGCTCGCTACGCTCGCTCTTTGATGCTCGCGCAAGCGCTCGCCTCTTTTCTCGTGTGTTCATCACCACACTCCTTCGGAGAACACCATGAATACTACGACCGTGAATCAATTCGCGCAACGCTGCGATGCTATCGCAGCTCAACTGGAAACGCTGCACGGCAGTGCTGAGCGCGTGCGCGCGCTCGCGCAGTGGCTGCGTGACCAGGGTCGCGCTCGCCACGCGCTGCACATGCGAGTCCGCGAATTCATGGCACGCTGCCCCGCGACCGTGCGCGACGCTGCGCGCGCTGTTGTGCGCGAAGCGCTGGACGCGATCACCGCGTCGACGGCGCCGGCCAAGGCCGCTCCGGCCAAGAAGGCTGTGCGCAAGCACAAGGTCAAGGCTAAGCGCACCGACCTGATGTCAGACGAGGACTACGCTGAGATGCTGCAGCGCATGGACCCGTTCGAGGCTGCGCGCATCCAAGCTGAAGAATGATCCCTTCACGGGCCCGGCATGCCGGGCCCTCTTTCTCTCGCTTGTCACTCACTCAACTGGAGCAACACCATGGACTCGAACAATCCCGTCTTCGTTCTGCTGACCGAGAAAGCCGCAGACACTGAAACCCTTGGGCCGGTTGGCAGCGCCCTCGCCGTTGGCGCGCTCATGCTGGGCGGCTATCTCTTCGGCAAGGCTGCTGAAGAACCCGTGCGCGACGCACTGGCAGAGCTGCGGGCTCTGCGCGAAGCGCGCAAGGCCGAGGCAGCACGCCACCTCACCGAGGCTGACGCGCGTCGTGACTCTGCCGACTCGGCAGCTCTCTGAGGAGGTGCGACATGACCACGGTCCGCACCTTCACTCAGCGCTGCACGAAGCTGGCGCTGGACATCGAGCGCAACGCCCTCGAGCTGGGCGACGAAGTGCCAATGGACATGACCCGCGACCTGCGGCTCATAGCCACGAGCATCACCGTGCGCGCCAAACGGCTGCAGTGCCTGGACGCAGACCTGCAGGGATTCATGCAACTCTGCCCAGCTGATCTACAGGCCCGCATCACAAGCACCTACGCTGACGCACGCGAGCTGCGCAGCGAGCAGGGCTATGAGATTGAGCAGCTGCAGCTCTGCTACGCGCTGTGAACCCCATGGGCCCGGCATGCCGGGCCCTCTCTTCCTCTACCGAACTGGAGCACTGATATGGAAATCATCAACTACACCATCGCTGCACTGATCGCTGTCTTCGTCATCGGGTTCCTGCGTCGTCTGATGACGGCCAAGCCCACGCCTCGTATCCCGAAGACCCGTCCGCACGTGGAAGAACGCGCTGGACAACGTCGCGCTGCTGAACAGGCCTGGCGTGACGCGCTGTGAACACATCCAACTCACTGAACAGGAGCATCACCATGAACACGAACTTCGCTCGCCTCGTCTCCACTGAAGAAGCCGTTGCCGGCATGCGCGTTGAGCACCTCCGCTCGGCGGCACGTGCATTCGAAGCACTGGGCAGCAAGGAGCTGTCGGAGGATGCGCGCAAGCTGCTATCCGCGCTGGACAATGCGATGTATGACACGCCTGCGTTTCAGGCGCTATACGATCGCGGCGTCGTGCTGAGTCGCAAAATCCGCGTCGGCTTGAAGCTGCTGCGCGGGCTGTAAACCGAATAATGCCCCGGATTAATAATTCGGGGCGCTTGATTATAAATTCACTGAACCGGAGCATCACAATGAATAATCGGACTCTCTCCAAGAGCAGCCACTTCGTCGACAACCTCGTGATCGACTTCGTGCTGGAGCAACGCACTTTGCCCCGTAATTACAGACCGATTCTGGAACGGCTCGTGATGCAAGGCAAACTCGAGGAGCGTGAGGCGGCTCGTAGTATCGGCCTGCCTCGCTTCTGGGTCGGCAAGCGTTGAGCGGAGGCTGACATGAATGACACGCTGCTCGAGACCGGCTACGAACAGTGGCAACTGGATAATCTCTGTAGCGACTGCACTGAGTCGCCCGAGGACATCCTGATTCGGCTGGAGACAGCCTTGCTGGATGGCAGCATGACCGAGGATGAGGTCCGCTGCTACCTCCAGGACCTGATGAGCTGACGCATCGAGCCCCTTCGTAAGAGGGGGCTCCGTGAGGCAGCTCGCCTCAACACCAAACCTCAATACACAGGAGTTTCACCATGATCTCGAACGCCGTCTCCTTCGCCCTGTCCCTGAACGACTCCACCACCCAGATCGCCGTGCTGAAAGGTCTGGCCAACACCGTCCTCTTCCGCGGTGTGAACGCCGAGCGCGGCGCGTTGGCTCTGGAACGTCGCCTGGAGCGCACCACTGGCGGCACGCTGGATCAGCGCAACCACCTCGACGAGACCTCCCGCTCGGATGAGGATCTGGACAACGACAGCGACGCCACTCGCGCGCGCGAGGCACACCGCCGGGCTGAGCAGTTCTTCGACCTGCACAAGGCCCTGGCCGGCATGACTCTGCTGAACGGTCTGTCGAGCTTCGATCGGGCCGACACGATCGACAGCACGCTGGCCCGCATGCAGAAGAACAGCCTGAAGGTCGATGAATCGGCCCTGGCGATGATCGCTGAAGCGCTGTCTGTACCGCTGGAGCTGGTGATGGAGCACCGCACCAAGCAGCTGATGAGCGAGGCCGAGCAGCTGAAGGCTGACGCCCCCTCGATCAAGGCTGCCTACGAGGCCGCCCCCGACAAGAGCGACGCGGAGGACGTGTTCGGGGACTTCGACACGCTCACCAAGTACTCCACCTGGGTGGCTACCTATGCCAGCGTGAAACGCCAGGCTGACTACGCCGCCGAACGCTCCATGCGCTTCGTCAACCTGAACGCCCTAGCTGACGCCAAGCTGCTGAAGGCCACGGCTGAGGAGCTGTTCGAGGCAGCCAAGGCCTTCGAGGAAGCTCACTTCGAGGAGCTGATGGCCGCCCGCGACGAAGGTCGTAGCTTCCGCACGCTCGACGACGCTCGTCGCGGTCGCTGATGAGCAGGGTGGGGCCCCTCTGGGGGCTCCGCCCTGTTTTTCTAACCTTGGGAGGCACGTGGGCATCCCTTCCCTTGAAGTCGCTGGAGCCTTGAATGCCCTTGGAAGCCTCTAAAAGGCCCTAGGAGCGTTTCTGAGCCCCGGATAAGGGAATCACCCTAGCTCAACCCAAAAACGCCGCTATGGGCCTTCTGAAGGCTCCTGGAGGCATCCCCACCTAAACAGAGAGGCGCCACGGTCATGCTTGCGTCAGGTTTCATCGTTTTCTTGGGAATCTTTCTCATCTTTCTCAAGCTCCCGAGGAAGACGGCCCTGCAATGGCTCGGTAAGCCCCTTGCTCTGGACATCGCCGCCACTGCCCTGACAGCAGCAATGCACTGGGGCACCTTCTCCGGAATGATGGCCGCGGCAGTAGCTGGTCTGCTCTGCAGCGCCTTCTCAGGCATGGCTCGGTTCGCTTTCGGCTGGATCGAGTCAGGCTCTTACCATCCTGGTCGGATCTTCGACCTCACACGCAGTCTGTAAAAGGGAAACACACATGTACTACGACACTCTCAAAGGCAGTGGCCTCAAGGCCGTCCTCCGCTCCACCTGCGGCACCGCCATGGCCAAGTTCATTGGCAATGCCACGGTTGTCCTGGACCAAGGTGAACGGGCTGAGCAGGCTCAAGAAGCCTTGACCGAGCACAAGGCTATGTACGTCAAGGCTCTGGCTGAGCTGCAGAAGCACAAGCCCACCAAGTTCGACGAGCCCAACTCGTTCGAGTCCACGATTGACTTCATGATCCACGGCAAGGAGATCAAGGAGTCCGACATCCAGCGCCTCGTGGGCATGGGTGTCAGTGAAGACGAAGCCCGGCGCGTGCTGGGGCAGGGGTCGACCACCAACACGAAGCTGCAGCAGCTGCGCGAGCAGATCATCGAGCTGTGGGAGACCACAGAGCCTGCTGACGAGCCCTCCCTGTCGGTGCGCGTCTACTACGACTACGCCGTGCGTGCTGCCAAGGCGCTCGCTCAAGCTCGTGAGCGCGTGATCCGCCTGGCCGGCTCCGGGAAGCGCATCCCGGACTCCGTGATCCCCGACATGCTGGCCTCGACCACTGCGCTCATCAACTGGGCGCAGGAGTTCGAGCAAGATGAAGAGGTCCAGCAGTGGATGGAGGACCAGGACGGGAAGGGTTACCCAGTGGAGCGGGTGGCTGACCAGTTCCCGAGCTGAGCCTGAAATGAGGACGGCGTGAAAACGCGCCGTCCTCTCGAACAGTCCTAGCAAATGTGTTCTGTAGCACTTGTTACGCTGTGCGAACTTCAGCTTTTAGAGAGACCAGGTTTTTTTGAAAATCAGCATTGTGAATTTCTGTAAAATGATATACTTTGCTAGATAAAAAAATGTTTTTTCTCTCTCGTTCCTCAATATCTCTTTTCACTACTACAACTACTACATACCATACATATATATAAGAGCTTTTAATAAGGATCAATCAAATCAAGGACTTAGAGAGGGTCAAATCTAGCAAAAGTATGTAGCAGTGTAGCAGATCGCCCTGCTACAATCTAAATTTGTATAGAACTCATCTCAACACCCCTACTACCAGTAGGGTCATACCTTGGACGTAGTCATTCGCTATACATTGCATAGCTTTGTTGCACATAATTCCGGGAATGTAAGCTTTGTAGCAGCATGTAGCACTTCTGCTGCTACATACTTTTGCTAGAAAATCTCCCTCAATCCAAGGAGAAAACACCATGGAATACACCCAAGGAGAGCAAGCCATGGCCTGGGCCAGCTTGCGATCCATGCTCGGGCGACGCACCGCAGTCAGTAGTGCTCGTCACCCTAAACTGATCCGGCTCACCCCTGGCAAGCAATACGCCCTGGAGTGGCGGATCGAAGCCGCACATCGTGTCCAAGCAGGCAGGCAACTCCTGTCGCAAGGCGCAGTGACCCGACTGTCCGACCACCTGCCTGACGACCGCACTGGCTCAGCAGAAGGCTTAATCTATCGGACCTTCCGCTACCCGGATCGTCAAATCAGCAGAGCGAAAGAAGAACGGATCGAAGTGGACATCGTGTCGATCCTCTGGCACTTGCCCGCCCACTTGACCAACGTGCTTGCGGCCGAAATTCTCGCCAACCCTGGCTTTGACGAGGTCGAGCTGGACCGGTGGCTGAACAAGTACCAAATCGATCGTACGCAACCGCTGCCTGATCTGAAGCACATGACTCGTGCTCCGGCCAAGAAGTGATAATCCCCCGGATTATTAATTGGATTAATAATTCGATTAATAATTCGGGGTCTCATGCAATTCTCAGTACCCAGCACTACGTTCTAAGTACATGGGGCGTCCGCCCCCACCCGCACCTGCATGCCGGGCGCGACTCAACCCACTGGACACGATGCGAGCACAGTCATGGCGTGCAACGATGTAGTCACGGACCTGATCGGGAATTTGATCTATGCGCGCAGCGGCTGGGGGGATTGGGCCAAGCGAGCCAAAGCGGCAGGGCTGCCCGGGTGGCCGCTGACGTTCGAGACGGCGGGCGCGCTGGCGAGGATGCCCTCGTACAAGGAGCCGGTGCCGCTGAGTGAGAGCGAGGTCAAGGCGAGGATGCGCAGCCTGCTCAAGCGGCGTGGTGACTGCGGGTGGTCGGTCCTCATGGAGTTGATACTGAGCGGCCGGGCGCGCAGCGGTGTGTACTGGCTCGTCGAGAAGCGTGATCAGTGGCCTGCGGCCGTGGCCACATGGCCCGAGGAGCGTATACGCACCATGACCTTCGCGCTGCGCATGGATGATCAGCTGTTGCTGCCCGACGCGTTCGTCCTCTTCGAGACGGCCGAGACGCGAGCAGAGCTCATGCTCGCGCGCTGACTGACCGGGCGCACATGGGCCAAGGGAGCGCGCGTGGTCGAGGTGATGGAGGCGACGCAGCTGAGCCTCGCCGAGAGCCCCAGGCACACCTCACAGCTGTGGCAGCAGCTCCTCAAGGACCAGCGCACGTGGCTGACCAAGAGCTTGATCGAGGTCATCGACGGTGAGTATCCGCGGGACTTGTGGACATGGTTCAAAAGCCTGGACTTGATGCGTGCAACCTACGAACCTAGAACCTAGTACTGAGTACGGAGTACATGATGAGCAAACATCAGATGTACGACTTCCCCGACACTCCCTCCGACCAGCGCAGGGCGGAGCGCGACGTGACGTTGACCATCATCGTGGCGGGGCTGCAGCGCGTCATCCGCGGCGTGCACAGCCTCGATGAGCAGGAGCGCATCATCAAGAACGCAGCCATGTTGCTGGCGGATCTTGGCACTCAGCACTGAGTACGAGGTACGAAAACATGAGCGAGCTGACCAAGAGCTGGCTGACCGCCGAGCTGATGCGGGTGAAGAGCGGGTACGCAGACTGGGCGGTTGACCACAAGACTCTCTGGCCTCAGTGGTCGTGGGAGCGGCTGGGGGCGCTGGCCATGACGAGCAGCCCGAAGGGCAGCGTCAAGCGGTCGCTGCCCACGCTGATGGAGCTGGCTGACAAGCGGTTGAAGGATGCAGGTGACCGTGGTTGGGGGGCGCTGTGCGCCACGCTCGACGATGCCGACGCCACGTGGCTGGCCTGCGGCGAGGACTCCCACCCCATACACATGCGGCAGTGGCCCGAGGAGACGGTACGGGCCATGACCATGATCATGCAGCTGCAGGGCGAGCATGCGTGGTTCGGCAATGTGGTGAACGCCTTCGAGACGCTGTGGTGCCACGACGACCAGGAGCTGGCGCGCTGGCTGACTGACCGGCCATGGGCGCGCGGCGACCGCGTGGCTCAGGTGCTGTTCGAGGCAGGGCTGACGGGCGAGCGCCCGCACGAGCTGTGGCGCCTGCTGCAGAAGGCCAAGCGGCACCGCGAGGCACGGCACCGCCTGACGCAGGAGCATGTCAACTACTTGATGAAGCGGAGGATGAAGGAATGGTGGAAATCACTGCGGCTGCTGCGCATGTACGGGACGGTACGAGCGGACTGATCCCGCCCGAGTGGCACGGCTGCCTGCCGGTGCGGGCCCGGGTCGACGAGGTGTCCACCTTCGCTGCCATCGGTGGCTACTACGAGGCCATCGGCGTCACAAGCTGTGGCTATGTCGACGCCACGCCTGACAACCGCGACGCAGTAGTCGGCGAGCTCGCCGTGCGCCTCGGCGCGAAACCCTGGGAGATGGGACACTTCCGGCACCGCTACACCAACGGTGTCGAGACCCCTGACCTGATCAACCTGCGGACACTCGCCCGCCTGGGGGCCATCCGCAACGAAGCGGAGCTGCTGTCATGGTTTCTGACGAAAGATGGGGTCGATGGCGGCGTTGGATGAGCCAGCGCATCGCCGCTGACGAGAACATGGCGAAGACCTTCATCGCCACGTTCCGCATCAACGGTCCTGTGCGGGACCTAGTCCATCCTGACCCCCGGTCAGTGATGCTCGGCGAGATCATCCTCGAGATGCCCGAGATCGACGAATTCAACCTCAACTCGATCCGGCGGGACATTCTCCATGCTCTGCCGGATGAGCACCTCACCGCGCTCCACACGCTGGTGAAGCTCGGCGCCTTCTCATGTCTCGACAGGATGCTCCGATGGATCTCAGCCTTCACCTCGAAACCCGCATCACCGCCGCCTGCAACGCCCGCACGGTCAACGCGCACAGCGGCGGCGGGGGCTTCTACATAGAGCCCTGCTACCCCTCCTTCTGGCACTTCTTCGGCGCGCTGATCCGCGTACCCGTCCTGGCCAAGGATGCAGGCTATGCCGATGTTCAGGCTAAAGCTCTGAAGATCTGGGCGCGCCTGGGCGACAGAGGGTGGGCCGACCTGTGCCAGTACACACTCGAACGTGAGGACGATATGACTTACTTCCTCATGCGCTCGTGGCTCCTGCACCAGCGCGCCACCTGGCCAGGCACCATCCTGCAATGGCCTGAGCAGACCATCCGGGATGCCCTTGCCATGCACAAGGTGCTCGGCCTTCCCCACACCATCCACGACTGCCTCTACGCCGTCTGGCCGCTGATGCGCAAGGACGAGAAGGAGGTGGCTGTCATGTTGGGTGGTGATCCCTCACAGTCCATGTACTCGGTACTGAGTACCTGGGGTCAGTTCCCCTACACGTTGCCGCCCACGATGGCGGGCAATCTGTGGCGGGAGTTCATGACTGCCTACCGGCGCAAACGCCGGCCTCTTACCTACAACCCGATATCCTTGATCGGCAAGGACCCTTGCATCGTCGCCATGCGGCTGGAGCAAGGGAGGTTCTGACATGACTGAGATGACGCTGTTGCATGGCCTGCTCTACTACCGCGTGAAGGACTACGAGGTCCAAAAGCGGCATATCGAGAGAGACTTCGCCGTGCCGCACGGACGCACGACCATGGAGTTCCTGGGCGCCATCGCCCGGGTGGCTCGGCGCAAGCAGACCGTCCGTGATGTCTTCGACCAGGCTGAGTTCATCTTGCGCTGCTACGGCGACCGTGGCTGGTCGCAGTTCATCGTGGATGAAGAGTTCGGGGCGTTCTTCCAGACCCAGTTCTACTGGCCCTTCTACTTGGACCAGTGGACTGAGCAGGACATCGCCGAAACTATCAAGCTGGCCAAGCTCGAGGGCATGACAGCGGAGCCGCACAACTACTTCCGCATGTCGGACAAGGCGTTCAACGACGACGAGCGCCGGGTGCTGGGGTGGTTGGGCTCGAGCGAGAAGTCAATGAAGCTCTGCGCACTGGCCAACTGGTGGCGTGGCAACAAGGTGCCGTTCAGCGCCCAGAACGCGAACCACTTCCTGTACGCATGGAACACGCTCATGGGCTTCCCTGAGAAGACGGACCCATACGTGTTCAAGACGATCAGTCACCTCGACATCGAGGGGCTGCAGGACTATCGCATGTCACTCATCAACGGCAGCCGGAGGACTCTGGCTGGCAATTAGGAGAAATCCCAATGGCTGTGACCCAGGAGATGCTCGAGAAGCTGCTGACCTGCGTGCGCGAGCCTGAGCGGACGCTGGTGATCAAGGAGTTCCGGAGCTACCCGCACCGGTGGACGGGCATCATCCTGGCGTGGTCGATGTCCAACTACCCCATTGAGTATCAGCACTTCCGCCGGCTCTGCAGCTCCACCTTCTTCGAGCGCCGCCCGAGCGACGAGGACTTCTGCGAGATCCTGGCCCGCGCCATGGCGCTCGACGCCAACTTCACCTCGATCAGCAATCTGGCCAAGTCCGGCGCTGGCCTCAATGATGACCGCGTCCGGTACACCCTCGGTTTGCTCAAACTTCAGGCATTCCCCACTCGCTCGCACTTGAAGCGTTTCATGGAGAAGGAGCATGAGCATCAGCTCGTAGAAGCGCGGGAGGGTCTGAAGGCCTGACGGCCGTCCTTGTGCTACTATCCCGACCCCAGGACTGACGAACATGCTCACTCGAAAACAGATGAATCTGCCCCTGCAGCAGGCCATTCACTCCCAGGCCTACCAGTTCTGGATCCAGGCCAAGAAGGAGGGGACGACATGGCAGGAGATGCGCGTGGCCAGCCTCGTGGTGGCGTGCTTCAAGAAGCCGACCAACGTCTGGACGTCTGGCTTTCGGGGCATCGTCGATCAGGTCACCAAGGGTCCGACCCCGCGGGACACCCGGCTCATGCCTACGCTCGAGCTGCTCTGGGACTCCCTTGCGGGCGGCAAGGTGGCGGTCCATCGCTCACGGCAGGCTGTGCGCATCATGATGGATCAGCCGCCGAGCCTGCATGACGACATGCGCAAGCTGGCAAAGCTGGCAAACCTCAACATCGTTCAGGTGGCAGACAAATGCTCCGACTTCGCATTAACACAGCTCTCATCCGCCAGCTCCGACTTGAAACAGGTTTGTCGAGGGTCAAGGCGGTCGAGCAGTCAGGTATCCGTTACGAGACCCTGAAGAAGCTCGAGGAGGAACGCGAGTACCAAGCTACGCTCAACACCCTCACACGCATCGCCAACTTCTACAAGGTCGAGCCGATCGACCTTCTGATCCAACACGAGGACTGACATGCACATCTGGACCGTCACTGCCTCTGACAGAACGCCCTTCGCCAAGAAGTACTGGCTCTCCCCGACGGGCAGCCTGAAGAACGAGCAGTATCCACACGTGCTCCAGATGAGCAGCCAGAAGCACACCGTCAACACCTTGGCGGACCTGCATGGTCTGGTCACGTCCGTCGCCACCCAGGGCGCCGCCCTGGTCAAAGGTGAGCTGCTGCGCGATCTCGTGGACGAGAAGCGCGCTGGCGCCACCTCCCCTTCCACCCTCACGCAGTGGGTCTGTCTGGACTTCGACGGTTTCCTCGTCCAGGGCCAGACCCCCACCGTCGACCAGGCGCTGCAGCTGCTGGGCCTGGGCGATGTCTCCTACGTCCTCCAGTACAGCTCGAGCGCGAGCCTGCCGCAGTGCCCTGGCCTGCGCTGCCACGTGTTCATGCTGCTGGAGGGGGCCATCACCCCGTCGCAGCTGAAGGTCTGGCTCGAGCACTGCAACTACTCGGTGCCTGAGCTGGCCAACGACCTGGAGCTGGCCGGCAGCCGTGTGGCTCTGCGCTACCCGCTGGACATCACCACCTGCCAGAACGACAAGCTCCTCTACGTGGCACCGCCGGTCCTGGCCTCCGGCCTGACCGACCCGTACCCGGGCGCGGCCCGCGTGCAGCTGGTCACCCGCTCGCTGGACTGCATTCCGCTTTCCCGCGTGCTGGCCGATGCGCAGCTGGTCATGGAGACCCGTCGCAAGACGATCGATGACCTGCGCAAGAAGCTGGGCCTCGGCAAGGTGAAGGGGACCATCCAGTATCTGCCCTCCGGGGACGAGATGCTGACTGGCGTCCCCGCAGGCACCATGACCATCACTGGGCTGAAGTCCGAGCGCGGCTTCACCTACATGAACCTGAACGGCGGCGACAGCTGGGGGTACTTCCACCCGGACGACGACTTCAAGTTCCTCTACAACTTCAAGGGCGAGCCGGTCTACTCCATCAAGGACGCACTGCCCTCCTACTACGCCGAGAAGCAGGCGCAGCTGGAGCAGGCCACGCTCGAGATGGGCGAGCCCGTCCCCTTCGTGGTCGCTGACGGCGCCGGCAAGTATGTCTACGGCCGTTACCACCCGGACATCGGCGTGGTCGGTCAGTGGAATACCGCCTCGTCGCTCAAGATGGTCGAGGACTACTTCACCGCTCTGGAGGTGGATCCGCCCGAGATCATCCGGACCTGCCGGCCGGTCTACGACCCGACCACCCACTCGGTCATCGACTACGAGGCCGAGACGCTGAACAAGTTCGTGCCCTCACCTTTCATGAAGATGACGGGCACGGAGACACGGACTCATCAGGAAGGAGCCCAGTACCTAGTACAGAGTACCTCGTTGCAGTGGATCGGCCGGCTGATCAAGCACGCCATGTCGGACGACCAGACCGCCATCGAGTACTTCCTGAACTGGGTCGCGCACATCTTCAAGAACCGGACCAAGGCGGGCACCGCCTGGATCTTGACGGGTGTGCAGGGCTCCGGGAAGACCGTGCTCTTTGAGCAGGTGCTCAAACCCCTGCTCGGTGAGCAAAACGCGCTGCTCCTGTCGCTCGAGACGTTGGCCGAGAAGTTCAACTCCTACCAGTCGGAGAGCCTGCTGGTGGTGGTGGATGAGGTGAACGTGCGTGAGCACAAGGGCAGGGACCAGCTGAACAACAAGCTGAAGATGCTCGTGACGGGCGACACCGCTCCCGTGCGCTCCATGCGCAAGGAGGCGGTGCAGTCCCGCAGCTGGAACAGCTTCATCCTCATCTCCAACTCGAAATACCCGATCGATGTCGAGCAGGGTGACCGGCGCTACAACATCCCGGCCTACCAGGCGACCAAGCTGGACCCCAGCTGGGTCGACACGAAGGCGATTGCAGCGGAGCTGCAGGCCTTCGCCAACCTGCTCATCTCGATCAAGGTGGACGAGGATCGGGTCCGCTTCCCGATGGCATCAGCACAGAAGGCGAGCGCGCAGCAGGTCAGTCTGACTGACCGCGAGCGTGTGGCTGACGTGCTGAAGTCGGGAGACCTGATGCCGCTGGCCAAGCTCATGCCCAACGCCGACGAGTCGCTGGACATGTTCGACCTGCAGCGGCTGAAGCTGGCGGCGCACATCTTCAAGCGGGTCTGTCTCGACGAAATCTCGCCGGACAAGATCAGCACCAACGAGATCCGAGTGCTGTACGAGTACCTGCTCGGCAAGCAGATGGCCAGCGAGTTCAAGCGCGTGGCCTGGCTCGACGAGATGGGCCTGGAGGTCAAGAACGTGCGCATCGGCGACAAGGTGGTGCGCGGCTTGACGATCCCTTCCAAAACCCTGACTCCCGAGCAGAAGGATGAGGTCAGGGATCTGATCAAGGACTTCCTGTGAAGCAACTTCTCATCTCCTGCGCAGCCGAGTTGATTCGGCTGCGAACCACCAATCATCAACTGTTGGAGGCGATCAGTGTCGCGCTTCAAGACCAGCACATCGCGGTACCCGAAGTTCCAGTGGCGGACCAGCCCGCACATCGTGATGAAGTACATCAAGGCGTTGCGTTCCTCATCGATCCTCGATGAGCATGTGCTGGGCATCAACCCGGCCCTGCTGATCCACCGCGAGGTGTTCGCAGACGAGCTGGAGCGACAGCATCGCCACAACACGAAAGGCAACGAGCTGACGGTGGCAGTCTACACCGACGGCGTTGACGCTCCGCAAGGAGCACCCCACCCCGGCGTCACCATCCGACGCCAAGTCCACGAGGAAATCTCCCATGAGTGAAACCAACACCTCCACCGCCGCCTTCCTGAAGCAGGAATACGAGCGCAAACCGGTCGACGAGCTGCTGCAGATCTTCTACCGCGCCAACGAAGTCGCCAACGACGACGTGTTCGAGCTGGTGCAGGACATCCTGCTGGAGCGTGGCGGCAAGGCTGTGAAGGCCAAGGTCGCCACGCAGTTCCTGACCGACCTCGTGAACGAGGTCACCTCCTCGACGTCGGAGGAGTGACCATGGCAGCCGCTTCAATCAACTTGCAGCGGCTGCTCCAGGAGGCCTTCGAGACCTCCTCCATCGAGCAGTTGCTGCGCGACCTGGCCGTTGCCGAAGGCAACATCGATCCTACCGAGTTCGTCATCAATGAGCTGCTGCGACGCGGAAACCAGCTGCTGTACGAAGAGCAGCGCGGGAAGTTCTGGAACAAATCCCTCGACGACATCCGAGAGGCCCGAAATGCCGCTGTATCTCCGGCACAGTGGCGGGCACTGCAGCGTGTTCTCGAGGAGCGAGAGCGGGGCGAGCTGGGTCAGGCTGATCGAGGACCTGACGCACGTCCTGCTGATCCTGGCCGCGGCCGGCCTGAGTGTCCTGTTCATGACGAGGATTGCTGAATGGCTATCGTGAAAGTGAAAAAGGGGCTGGTCACACTTCCCCGCCAATCGTCGGCCGGCGCTGCTGGCTACGACATCTTCGCTGAAAGTGCTGCGGTGATCCCGCCGCGCGGCTCCGGTGTGGTGAAGACCGGGCTGCACGTGCAAATCCCGCACCACATGGTGATGCTGGTCTACAGCCGCAGTGGCCATGGCTTCAAGCATGGCATCCGGCTGGCGAACGGCACCGGCGTGATCGACTCGGACTACCGCGGCGAGATCCTGGTGAAGCTGCAGAACGACTCGGATGAGCCGTTCCGCGTCGACCCCGGCGACAAGGTGGCTCAAGCAGTCCTGACGGCCTACTTCCGGATGGACTTCGAGACCGTGGATGAACTGGACGAGACCGACCGGGGAACCGGCGGGTTCGGGAGCACTGGAAAATGAAAGCGACGAACTGGGTATGGGTGGCGATCGCCATTGGCGTGATGCTGCTGGGGACGCAAGGGGCGTTCGCTCATGGCTGCGAAGGCGACTTCGCATGCGCGCAGAACCCGCAGCATCAGTGGCAGCAAGAGCAACAGCAGCAGACGCAAGGACAGGCAGCAACGGGCGGGTCGGCTTCGGTGACCAACGCATCGCGCAGCTGGTCAGTGAGGCCTGTGCAGCCGGTCGTGCCGCCAGCGATCACGCCGAGCGCGACCGTGAGTCGGTATGCAGACACGGAGTGTCAGCCGAGGATGAAGATCGTTCGCCGGAGCGTGAATGGTCTGAATAATCGACCGATGGGTGCTCAGGAGTTCGAGGCCGGCACGGACATGTATGTCGTCTCGGACGAGGAGATGCCGTACAAGCGCGTCGAGCTGGCACCCGGCCTGGTCCGCTTCTTCGGCCACCGGATGACCGAGACCACAGCCGTGACCACTGTGTCCACTGGCTGGGGCTTCGGGATCGGCGGCAACAGCAGCAATGGTGCCGGTGGCAGCATCGGCGCCGGCGCCAGTGGTGGGCTGCAACGCCTGATCACCACGATCCGACTGATGGACTGCGTCGCGTATGAGCTGGACACGCGCACGCCGCCCAAGCCGGAGGTGGTGGAGAAGGTCAAATGGCGCACCCGGACGGTTGAGAAGGTCGTCCCGGTGATCCCCTGCATGACGTGCATGGAGAAGAAATGAACCAACGAGCAATCGACCAAATGGTCGCCGACCAGATGCGGGCGGCGAACCTGGCCTCGGCGGTGTACTGCACCGCCTCGCGCCGCAAGATCCACGAGGCTGCACAGGACAAGGTGATCGCTGACCTGCGTCGTCGTATCTCGGCCCTCGAGGATCACCTGAGCAAGATCGGCGAAGTGCTGATCGACATCGATGCCAACCTGGACGTGATCATCAATGGCAAACCGTAAGCTGCTGGACAAGCTGTACAAGTCCCTCGAAGAAGTTCCCGACGACGCTGATGTCACCGCGGTGGTCGGCCTGATCGCCTACAAGGGCAAGCAGGATGATCAGCTACCCACGGTGCAGGCCTACGGCGGCCGCGCGCACGACATCGCGTGCGTGATCGCTGACCTCATCGCCTCGCTGAGCGCGGAGCTGCCTGGGTTCAATCAGCAGCTGGCCCACTACCTCGAGCAGCACGCCGAGGCCGTTCAAGCCGAGTCCTCCAACCCTCACACGCTTCACTGATGAAACCACGCAAGTACGGGGTCTCTGACGCACTGCAGTGCCGCCCCACTCACTGGTGTGCAAGCTGGGTCGAAGCCCTGTGCTTGCGTGTCTCTCTGAACCAAGCAGCATCCACGTTCCGGTACTTCATCGTCCCCGGACCGGACCTCAAATCACTCAATAGGAAGGCATGACCATGCGTCCCCAACAAGCCGCGAAAGCCCTGGAACTCCTCATCAACGCCAAACAACCCGTCATGCTGCATGGCAGTCCGGGTGTCGGCAAATCCCAGATCGTGAAGCAGGTGGCCAAGAAGCTGGGCCTGGAGCTGATCGACCTGCGTCTCTCGCAGCTGGACAGCGCTGACCTGCGCGGCATCCCCCTGGTGACCGGCACGGCTGCCTCCAAATCCCGCAAGACGGACTGGGCCACGCCCAAGTTCCTGCCCACTGAAGGTAAGGGCATCCTGTTCCTCGACGAGATCAACTCCGCGACGCAGGCCACGCAGGCTGCCGCCTACCAGCTGGTGTTGGACCGCAAGCTGGGCGACTACGAGCTGCCGGAAGGCTGGGTGGTGGTCGCTGCCGGCAACCGGATGCAGGACCGCGCGATCGTGAACCAGATGTCGAGCGCGCTGAAGAACCGCTTCAGCCACATCGACTTCGAGGTCCACTTCGAGGACTGGATCGACTGGGCCTTCGGTGCCAACATCGATGACACGATCATCGCCTTCCTGCGCTTCCGCAAGAACTTCCTGAACGAGTCCGAGTCCCACTCGGGCACCACGAAGGAAGAGAAGCAACGCCTGCAGAACCTGAAGGACGCCAAAGCCTTTGCCACGCCGCGCAGCTGGGAATTCTTCGACCGCATCCTGAAACAGGAACCGGACGAGGAACTGCTGCCGATGCTGGCCGCCGGCACGGTAGGCGATGCCGCCTCGGTTGAGTACATGGCTTTCAAGAACCTGTACCGCGACCTGCCCACGGCTGAGGAGATCCTCGAGAAGCCCGAGGAGACCCGCCTGCCGAAGCAGCCGAGCGCCAACTACGCCGTGACGACCATGCTGGCGCGGCACACGACGGTGAAGAACTGGCAGCAGGCCATGAAGTACATCGAGCGGCTGCCGGGTGAGTACCAGGTGCTGTTCGCCCGCGACATCGTCCGCAACCCAGCCAACAGCAATCTCTGCTTCCAGCCGGAGTTCATGACATGGGTGCGCGAAAGCAAGCTGATCTGACCCCCGAGCAGTACGCGGTGGCCGACTCGCTCTACGATCTCCAGATCGAGCACTGGCGGGATATTTCCTTGGAGGCACGCGAAGCAGCAGCGCGTGCCTGCTACCCCGCCGCGATCGTCGAACAGATCGAGCAGCTCCCTGCGGAGCTGCGCGAGAACATGACGGGGTCCGTCATGGTAGGCGGCGAGACGCCGCGCTACCTGCGGATCCCTGGCTGGCCGGAGCTGTACGACCACCCTCAGCTCTCCATCTTCCAGACACCTGACGAGATCCACAAGGCCTTGGCCGTCTGCAACGACTACATCAAGGCTGGCAACCATTACCGCGTCCACCGTGATTTGGAGCACGTATGGAAGATCTTAAGCAGTTTTGCTCGCAGGTCTCTGCGCGATCGCCTGGAGCAGAGGCGTTTATCCGAGGGTTCATCGCCCGAATAGTAGAGCTGTGGCTCGCAGATCGGAACAACCTCATCCAGCTCTGCGTCTCGACCCTCCCCGGGGGGAGGGGGCTGGATTTGGCGAGTTTCATCGCCCAAACCGCCGATCAAGGCGTGAGATTCGCTTCCTGTCGTCAGACAACAAACCTCGGCCCCCTCAATTTCTACTGGGAGCTGCCGCACAGCGTTCCGCCGAACACGCTCCCCGCCGCGGTTGATTTTAACCGCCTACCCAAGGATCTACGCACCCGGATCGAGTCTGTGCTGAACCTCATTTCCGATCTGCCTGTCCCCATCGCGTCCTATCATGCCCTCGAGGCTTCCTACCGCAACGATCCATGGGACAAGGATCTGCCCGCCAGCTTCAGCCAATGGCGGGCTCGCCTCAGCTTCATCGGAGATCAGCTATGACCCTGTATGAATTCATGCGAGACCTCGAACTCAGTACTTGGTTCCAAGCTCGCATCCAGACAGGGCTGCTGGCGGCCGTCCATGAGCTGGTGCCGGCAGGCGCCATCGAGGCCTGGCGCAATCGCCCGGTCGGGGTAGTCGAGAATCGGCCCTACCGCATCGAGCTGCGCTACGGTCCGTACAGGCTGTACACGAAGACTCCCGAGCTGCCCATGCTGATGGTGCCTGCAGAGTTCAATGTCGACTTCCTGCCCATGCACCGGCTGAAAAGCGAACAGGCTCGAACCTTCGTGATGGACATGCGCGCCTTGACCCAGCTTCATGCCTGGCAGCAGGGGAATCTAGTCGGCAACGCCTACTGCACCCACTTCGCTCCGCAGTCAGTGGAAGAACTGATCAACGAGGACGCCACTCATGACCCCATACTCGCTCATTCGCAAGGCCTCGCAAAGCTCTGGCGTCTTGCCCCGGCCGTCTCAGAACCTAGTACGGAGTACGCAGGAGTCCCTTTTTAGAGAGATCCGGCGGGCCTGCGGCGACACCCCGCTTGCAGCGGCGATCCTCGAGCGCAGCCACGCCGTGCCGGAGGAGTACTCCGACTGGTTGCCGGTCTGGTCGAAGATGATGGTCACAATTGACGGAGTCACTTTCAAGTACGACCAGCCGGGCTGCAGCTTCTACAACGAGATCGGCGAAGAGGATCTGCTCGAGCTGGCTCAGGTAGTCGATGGTTGGAAGGTGTTCCAGGCTGCAGCCAAGATCCGCAAAGGGATCGTCTTCGTGAATCAGCAGAAGGACCACTTCACCTACGAGCACATCCTCGAGCACTGGGGGTGGATGACCGAGAGCGACATCCCCTGCATCAAACGAATTCTCAACACGAACAACAGGACTGAAGCATGAAACTCGAAATCATCAACGGCAAGATCCGCGTATCCCCCACCTTCGTCATGCACCGCACTGCGGAGCGCCTGTACGAGATCAAGAAGCTGCGCCACCGCGTCTGCCGCGATCGCGTGCGCGAGGCGATGGCTGAGAAGAACCGGATCGGCTGGCCCAAGTATCGCAGCGAGCACGCTGTGACGAGGAAGGATCCCGAGTATCAGTGGCTCATGCAGATCGGCAAACAGTCGTTCGACCGTCTGACTGAGCTGCGAGCGGCGGCACGCCGGCACTGGCCGCAGCACGACGCCGACCTGCTGGTCAGCATCGAGGACTACAGCTTGCTGACGGGGCGCTCGCAGTATGGCTACTGAAAAGCACTCATCTCTGCGTGGCTACGCTGAATCGCATCTCTGACGGGGCGCAGACTGAGCTGAAGGGATGTGGCAAGTACGAGCCCCTGATGGACAACTTACGCTTGCTGAGACTGATGCAATGAAACTCGACGACGACCTCATCGACCACTTCCGTGACCAGATCGTGATGTGGCACAACGAAGAGCACCCGGACACACAGCTCCTGCGGGACAACCTGTTCGGGACCACGGAAGAGTACGTGCCGTGCGACTACTTCGGCCACATCATGGCCTACCCTCGGGAGAAAGCGCCCGGGAGGGTGATGTTCCGCGGCAAGCGACAATCGTACCTGCGGCGCGCAGCGTTCCTCGCAAATGTGGTCGTCACGCTTCAGGCCAACGGGCGTCCGGACTTCAGCTGGATGACCCGCAGGCAGATCGTTTTCTTCCACCTCCTGCGGAGACACTATGACCGAACCGGTTCTCTTATCTGAGCTGAACCGCATCGACCGGTGGCTGGCCACAGCCAAACTGCCGGATGCGAAGCGCATGGCGCTGCAGGCCGCAGTGCGCAATCTGCGCATGCACGGCCCGGCGCTGAAGGACAAGATTCCCTGGTACATCGAGTGGGAGCCGGCCCACCGGGCGTACATCAAGACGGACGCTGGCACCACGAGCCTGATGCTGCTGGCGCAAGCCACCATCCTCGAGTACAAGTCCCACTGGAGCAAGTGATGTTGCTACTCCCTTCGCAGCTCACCGTCGTCCCTTGGCACTACTTCACGGTGCGCGTCATCTCAAAGTGGAATGAGATGTACCCAGATCTGCAGCTCACACCGAACGTGCAGGAGTACAAAGCGCCCATCACGGAGTTTGTGGCGGTGGGCGTCGGCCGCGAGGAGTTCAACCGGATGGTGGTCTGGGGCCTGCGTGACGGCTGCGAGGCAGGCTTCGAGGCAGAGTGCCGGAAGAGGTCGAAGGGAGAGCAGTGGATCCAGGCCTCGCAGATGATTGTCGAAGAGGACTACCCGGCCTTTCAGGCGGCTAAGAACTTCCTACAGTTCGCCCGGCATCAAGACGTGTACCGGTGGCTGCAGGACAGATCACAGCTCAAACGCAGCAAGTCCGAGGCGGCGGCAACGCTTCGCAAACTGTTGCCCGATCTCGAGTTCCGCGAATCCATTCTGAAGTTGATGAAATGAAAGTCGAATCGATCCATGACGCCCGAGCAATCACCCGGGAGTTCCACGCGATGCGCAACATCACCGAGTGGAACGTTATGTTCCCCCACATGCAGGTCAAGTGGATGGAGAAACGCATCCCCGGCGTGGCCCCGCTCGAGCTGAAGGCGCATGATCCCAAGAGCCTTGTCCCTTGGACCTACTTCGTCGCGCCGCTCGAAGGCATTCGGATCGATCCGGAAGAGTTCGACCAGGCATGCCAGAGTGGAGAGTGGAAGCAAGTAGCGCTGCAGATCGGCGAGGTCGAAGGCGGGATCATGACTACGATGTGCGACCTCGCAATCTGCTGCCGAACTTCGGATCTGAAGAGATGGTTTACCAAACCCCTCGCTCTGAAGAAGAGCAAGTCACCCTACGCGGCAAAATTGCGGGACTCGTTGCCGCATGTCAGACATATGGCGAGCTGCCTCTCCCTTCTGCGCTGAATGGCATCGCCTACGAGTTTCTCGAGCAGGCCATCAACGCTGAATGGGGGCAGTCCGGGCGCCCACCGCTGACGTTCGGCAAGAGCATCGCGCATCCTATCAGGGTGTGCATCGTGATCCCAGGCCGCGAAGAGCCGGTTGAGATGGTCATGTACCTGGATGAGCCCGCCCAGGGGAACATGCTCTTCACCTCCACGAGGGTTGTCGAAGCCTGGCGCTTCTACCGCAAGGCGCGAAGTCTCTGCACCTTCTGGATGGCCAGCTCGAAGGACAACAAGCAGCGCATCTTGGCCTGGTCCAAGGATCCAAAGCGGCTCTCCCGCGCGAAGTCGTACATGGCCCCGCATTTCATCGACGCCTGGTACGACTACCTCCCGTATATCCCCATCCTCAAACTCATGAAGGCCTGATATGGCGACCACCATCACCCCCGCAACCAAAGCCATGACCTGGATGCTGCTGAACTCGCAGCCCTTCTTCGCCTCGCTGGTCATGCGCATGGAAGTCCGCGAAGCTACCGACAAGGACCCTGAGTGCCCTGTCGCCTACACGGACGGCGCCCGGATCATCTACAACTCCGAGGTCTTCGCGGCCATGCCGGAGCCGGAGCGCGCCGGGGTGCTGGCTCACGAGGTGATGCACTGCGCACTGTTGCATCACCTGCGCCGCGAGGGGCGTGACCCCGAGCGCTGGAACATCGCCACGGACTACGCCATCAACATCGTCCTGCATGACGCCGGCATGAAGCTGCCGCAGGGTGGCCTGCTCGATGCCCAGTATCGTGGCATGACGGCCGAGGAGATCTACAACAAGCTGCCGGAGCAGCCCTCGGATCAGCAGAAGCAGAAGTCCGCCGCCACCGGCACGGTGGGCGACGGCGAGAACGCCAACGGTACCGAGGGTGACAAGGACGCCGAGGAACGCCGCTGGCAGCAGACGCTGGCGGAGGCCGCTCAGGCTGCCAAGATGTCCGGCCACCTGCCGTCCGCACTCGAGATCTTCATCAACGGTCAGCTGGCACCGAAGGTGCGCTGGGCTGAGGCGCTTTCGCGCTTCATGACCGAGCGCTCGCCCGACGACTACAGCTGGCAGCGCCCCAATCGCCGCTTCATCGGCGGAGGACTCTTCATGCCGTCACGTCAAAGCAGCGACACCCTCGGCGAGATCGTGGTTGCCATCGACACCTCCGGCTCGATGACGCAAGAGCTGCTCGAACGCGTGGCCGCCGAGCTGAACGACATCAAGCAGACCGCGCGGCCTACCAAGCTGCATGTGGTCTACTGCGACAGCGACATCCAGCATGTCGACACGTTCGGCCTGCACGATGACATCGAGCTGGCGCTGCGCGGCGGTGGCGGCACCGACTTCCGGCCGGTGTTCGACTGGATCGAGGAGAACGAGATCAATCCGCGCTGCCTGGTGTATTTCACCGACGGCTACGCTGATTTCCCCGAACAACCCCACTCGTACCCCGTCATGTGGGCTATCATCGACTCCTCCCAGACGCCGCCTTGGGGCGAGATCCTCCACATCGACGCATGATCTACAACGAGTCCCTCGCCTACTTCATCCTCGACAAGAAGCGGTGGGAGAAGCTCCCGGCCGACCACGTGCTCACGTGCGGCCGGGTCAAGTTCAGCACCCGGCGCCATCTCGTCACGGAGCGGTGGGCGACGAAGCGCGAAGCGCTGCAGCGCATGTACCCAGGCAGTGTCTTAGTACTCGAAACTCGGTACAAAGACACCTGGCACTATCAAGCCATCAAGGAGCAGAAGTGAAGGCCCCCATCCCCACCTGGAGCTACTCACGGCTGGTGCAGTTCGAGAGCTGCAAGCTGAAAGCGAAGCTCATGTTCGGCGACAAGATCCCCCAGCCTGAACCCGAGCGGCAGCCGGGGGAGCTTGAGACCAAGCTCGAGCGCGGTATCCGCCTGCACTCCGCTGCGGAGAAGTTCGTGAAGGGGGAGGTGGAGCTGGTCGAGGAGCTGAAGCCCTTCAAGAAGGAGCTGACGCCGCTGAAGGCCCTCTTCAAGAAGGGCAAGGTGAAGGTGGAGGACGAGTGGGCCATGAACGCCGAGTGGAAGCCGGTGGCGTGGACCTCATCTGACAGCTGGCTGCGCCTGAAGTGCGACGCCGTCGCCCAGATCACTGACGACCACGTCCTGGTCATCGACTACAAGACAGGGCGTAAGTGGGGCAACGAGATCAAGCATGGTGAGCAGCTCATGCTCTACGCCATCGTCGTTATGATGCGCCAGCCTGCTGTGCAGAAGGTGACGTGCGAGATCTGGTACCTCGACAATGGTGAGGTCGTGAGCCGCGAGTTCAAGCGCGAACAGCTTGATGAGCTGAAGGCCAAGTTCAATGCCCGGGCGCTGGACCTGACCACCTGCACCGACTTCCCGGCCAACCCCAACATGTTCTCCTGCAAATACTGCCCGTATGGCCCGCGCGGCACCGGGCATTGCGACAAAGGTGTCTGAATGACGTTCCCGCTGTTCGACCATCAGAAGAAGTCCGTCGACTTCATGCGTACTCACGAGCGTGTGCTCGATGCCAGTGACCCCGGCACCGGCAAGACGCGCGTCCAGATCGAGCTGTTCGCCGAACGGCGGCGCAATGGCGGGGGCTGCGCCCTCGTCATCGCACCCAAGTCGCTGCTGCGCTCGGCCTGGGAGAACGACTTCGCCAAGTTCGCCCCGCACATCACCGTGTCGGTGGCGCAGGCGAAGGGCCGGGCTCAGGCGTTCGCCCGACCGGCTGACGTGTACGTGACCAACGTCGACGCCACGAAGTGGCTGATGGAGCAGCGGCCGGAGTTCTTCGCGCGCTTCGATACGCTCATCATGGATGAGTTGAGCGCGTTCAAGCATCACACCTCGCTGCGGTCGAAGGCTCTGAACAAGATCAAGAGCCACTTCAAGTACAGGTACGGCCTGACGGGCACACCCAACTCCAACGGGATCACCGACATCTGGAACCAGATCTACATCCTGGATGACGGGCAGCGCCTCGGCAAGAGCTTCTACAAGTTCCGGAACATGACCCAGACGCCCTCCCAGGCTGGCCCCGCGGCCAACATGCTGAAATGGGAGGACAAGCCGGGCGCGGAACAAGCGGTCGGAGAGCTGATCAAGGACATGACTGTGCGGCACAAGTTCGAGGAGTGCCTCGACGTGCCGGAGAACTTCGAGACGGAAGTGCCCTTCTTCATGCCGCCAGGCCAGGCCACGGTCTACAAGACGTTCAAGCGAGACGCTCTGCTGGCGCTGGAGAGTGGTGAGGTCATCAGCAGCGTCAACGCTGCTGGCGTCGCCAACAAGCTGCTGCAGATCGCCTCGGGCGCCACCTACACTGGGGATGCCAACAAGTACGCGGTGGTGGACCCCAGCCGGTACGAGATGATCGCGGACCTGGTGGAGGCCCGGCAGCACAGCGTGGTCTTCTTCCACTGGCGCCACCAGCGTGACCTCCTGATGGAGGAGTTCACCAAGCGCGGCATCACCTTCGCGGTGATCGATGGCAGCGTGAAGGAGCAGGACCGGATGGAAGCGGTGAAGGACTACCAGAACGGCTTCTACCGCGTGATGCTGGCCCATCCCGCCTCGGCGGCCCATGGCCTGACGCTCACGCGCGGCACGACGACGATCTGGGCGTCGCCCACCTACAACCTGGAGCACTGGTTGCAGGGGAACCGGCGGACGTACCGGGCCGGCCAGACGCAGCGCACCGAGACGATCAGCATCCTGGCGAAGGGCACCATCGAAGAGCTGGTCTACCAGCGCCTGGCTGACAAGAACGTGAAGCAGATCAACATCCTGGAGTTGCTCAACTCCGCATTCAAACAGGTCACCCCATGACGGATCGCAGCAAACTGGAAGTCGGCGGCAAGGTCTACGACATCATCACGATGGACGCGGAGACTGCCTTCGGTAAGGACTACACCCTCTCGAAGATGAGCACGTCGGACTACGTGCGCGACCCGCGCTTCCACGTCCACTGCTGGTCGGTGAAGATCGGCGAGGGCCAGACCAAGGTCTACTTCCGGGAACAGATCACCGAGCTGTTCAACAGCATCGACTGGTCCAAGACGGCGGTGATCGGCCACAACCTGGCCTTCGACGGCTTCATACTCCACGAGGTCTACGGCATCCACCCGGGCTTCTACATCGACACCCTGTCGATGGCCCGCGCGGTCCACGGCCATGCCGGGCGTCACAACCTGGACACCATCGCCAAGGCCCACGGCCTGGCCGGTAAAGTGAAGCAGGCGGCGCTGTACGACATCAAGGACAAGTGGGACCTGACTGAGGAAGAGGAGAAGGCCCTAGCGCTGTACGCCACGGACGACGTGGATGACACCTTCGAGATCTTCTGGGCGATGTACCCCTTCATGCCGGACAGCGAGCTGCGGCTGGTGGACATGACCATGCGCATGTTCTGCGATCCGGTGCTGGAGGTGGACATCCCGCTGGTCGAGGAAGAGCTGAAGGAAGAGCTGGGTCGCAAGATGGTCGCCATCGAGCAGGGCGGGGTCGACATCGACACGCTAATGTCGAACGAGAAGTTCGCCCAGGCCCTGCGCGACCGCGGCGTTGAGCCGCCGATGAAGGAAAGCGTGCGCACCGGAAAGCAGACGTATGCCTTCTCGAAGGCAGACCTCGAGTTCCAGGCGCTCGGCAACCACCCGAACCGCGACGTGAAGAACCTCTACTTCGCCCGGCTGGCTGCCAAGAGCACCATCGGCGAAACCCGGGCGGGGCGCTTCATCGAGACGGGCAAGGATGGTCAGAAGCTGCCGGTGATGTTGCACTACAGCGGGGCCCACACGCACCGCTGGAGCGCCGGCAACAAGATGAACATGCAGAACCTGCCGAAGAAGGGCAAGCTGCGCCGCGCCGTGATCGCACCGAAGGGCTATGCGCTGTGCGTGATGGACTCGGCACAGATCGAGGCCCGCGGCATCGCGTGGCTGGCCGGCGAGCAGCGGGTGCTGGACATGTTCCGCGACGGCACCGACCTCTACATCGACCTCGCCAACGACATCTTCGGCAAGCCCGAGGTTCCCTACGGCAAGTCGAGCCCGGAGCGGACGGTCGGCAAGGTCGGTCGCCTGGGCCTGGGCTTCGGGATGGGCTCGCTCAAGTTCAAGGACACGCTGGCCAAGGGCATGATGGGGCCGGCCGTGAACCTGACGGAGCTGGAGGCGGCGAAGGCCGTGTCCACGTTCCGCACTCGCAACCCGAAGATCGTGCAGTTCTGGGCCAAGATGGACGAGGCCATCACAGCCATGATCCTCGGGCGCGAGCTGAAAGTCGGAGTGCTCGAGTTCGGCAAAGGCTTCTGCCGACTGCCGAACGGGCTGTTCCTCCACTACGAGGATCTGCAGGGCACGCCGGTGTTTGACCACCAGGGAGGCGTCTCGTTCAAGGACGTGACCTACAAGGTCAAGGCTGGTCGAGCGAAGCTGTACGGTGGCCTGCTCGCAGAGAACGTGACGCAGGCCGTCGCCCGCATCATCGTCGCCGAGCAGATGCTGAAGATGCAGGACGCCGGGCTGCGGGTCGTGATGATGACGCACGATGAGGTCGTCACCTGTGTGCCGGTGGAGAAGGCTGAAGAGACCTGCAAGCTGATGCAGGAGATCATGTCGACGCCGCCGGACTGGGCCGTTGGCTACCCGCTGAGCGCAGAGGGTGGCTGGGACATCTGCTACTCGAAATGAACTGGCGAGACCACTTCCTGAAGGAGATGAAGGGCCTCACGCCGGACGCCAGGAAGGAGTACTTCCGCCGTCAGGCGATGGTTCATCACCCCGACAGGGGTGGTGACCCGGAGGCCTTCGCCGCTCTGAAATGGGCGAGCAACCAAGCCTACTCCGGCCCCTGCACCATCTGCGGGGGCCAGGGTTGGTACCGTAAGAAACAGGGTCACTTCACCAAGAAGGTGATGTGCCCCGAATGCTGGAAACCGAGAATATGAAGACGATTGGCGAATGGATCGAAGAGCTGGCTGCTCTGAAGCGTGAGAAGTCGGCGAAGGATGAGGAGCTGAAGGCCATCAACCTGCAGATTCTCAGCGTGGAGCGCGAGATCTTCGACGCTCTGGACGCGCAGGAGATCACGCGCAGCGAGGGTGCATCGGCGAGCGTCAGCATCGTGACGAGCACGAAGGCAGAGGTCATCGACCGTGAGGCCTTCGATGAGTACGTGCTGGAATCCCGTAACATCCACCTCTACGAGAAGCGCGTCAACTCGGCCGCCTGCCGCGAGCTGTTCGAGCGCGGTGAGATGATCCCCGGCGTGCTGCCGAAGCAGTATCGTCGCCTCCATCTGAGGAACAAGTGATGGTCCTGCGATTCGGCGACACGTTCATCAATGGCACCAAGGAGAACATGCGCGCGCTCCTGGCCGCCTACCCGGGGCTGAAGAAGTCCAACAGCGCCGCTCTCGTGAGCGCAATCCGCAAACACGAGCGGCAGATCGAGTCGATGCGTTACACGACCATCGACGGCCTGGATGTGCGGATCAGCCGCATTCCATCAACCCACTGAAGACCCCCCATGACCCGCACAACGTCGAACCTGCCAGCAACCTACCAAGCGCAGCTGCTGGCAGAAGCCCAGTCGATCCAGGGCAGGATCTCCTCGCCGGCTACCGGCAAGATCCGCTGGATCGGTAATCACACCATCGCTCTGCCTGACGGACAGGAAGGTGAGGAGCTGGAGGCTGTGATTATCGACTTCATCACCGTCAACAGCTACTTCGATCAGCAGTACTCGCCGAGCAACCCGGTGCCGCCCGCGTGCGTGGCCATGGGTTACGACGTGTCCACGCTGGCCCCGCTGGAGCAGTCGCCGGTGCCGCAATGCAGCAACTGCCTCATCTGCCCGCAGAACCAGTTCGGCTCTGCCGGCCGCGGCAAGGCCTGCAAGAACACCCGCCTGATCGCGCTCACGAGCGTGGCAGACGAAGGTGAAGACCCGATCATGTGGACCGCCAGCATCCCGCCGGTGAGCCTGAAGCACTTCGATGCCTACGTGCAGAAGCTCGCCACGAAGATGAAGACGATCCCCATCGGCGTTGTGACGAGGATCTTTCTGCGCGACGATGTGGCCTACCCCGAGCCCAAGTTCGAGGTGGTCAGGCCGCTGCGCGAGGACGAGTTCGAGATCTACATGCGTCGCCGCGAGGAGGCCAAGGCCGTGCTCATGACGCCCCCGGACCTGACCGGCTACCGCTCGCCCAACGGCGCCCCGGTGCGCTTCCAGCCGAAGCCCGGCGCCGCCCCGGCTGCCGCCGCCAAGCCCCGGAGGGTGCTGCGATGAGCCGATCGATCCTCACCGAGGTTGACGAGGAGGATCTGAACCTGGCGGAGCTGCAGGCCCGCCGGGCCAAGATCCACAAGGAGGCCACGGCCAAGCTGGTGGCCCTCCAGAACAAGCAGAAGGCCGAGATGGCCGCGCTGCAGCGCGAGATCGCGCAGACGCTGGAGCGCATCGACAGGGAGTGGGCGAAGGCCCAGCCCAGTACCTAGCACTTAGGGCCAAGTACGGAGTACTTCGATGACAGCAGTGACGAATCGTGGCTCTGTCCTCTTCTGCGAGGGCGAGAGCATGGATGTGCAGCGGGTGGCGAGCGTGCTCGCGTGCCTGCTGGAGAAGCGCTTTGAGCAGGCTCGGCTGTGGATGCCTGCTCACTGGATGGTGCATCCCGACAAGGTTGAAGCCTTCGAGGTGCGCGCGGATGAACCCCTGACCGATCTGTTCGGTCGTCTCGTGGAGTTGAGCAGGAAATGAAGTACCCAGTGATCGGCATTGCCGGCAAGGCCCGGACGGGCAAGGACACAGCTGCGGCGATGCTGCTGGAGGAGTTCGGTGGCTACCGGTACGCCTTCGCAGACCCCATCCGGGGCATGCTGAAGGCCATCGGTGTGGACATGTCGCAGAAGCTCTGGCAGGACCTGAAGGAAGAGCCCATTGAGCTGCTCGGCGGCAAGTCGCCCCGCTACCTCATGCAGACGCTGGGGACGGAATGGGGCCGGCTGATGGTCGACAAGGACATCTGGCTGAACCTCGCCGGCCACTACCTCACCCACACCGGCCCCGGCATGATCATCAGCGACGTGCGCTTCGCCAATGAGGCTGAGTGGGTACGCAAGCACGGCGGGCTGATCATCCATCTGGATCGACCGACGGCCATCAAAGTGCGTGAGCACGAGTCCGAGAGCGGGGTGCCGGTGGAGAAGGGCGATGCCCAGATCCTCAACGAGAGCACCAAGGAGCACCTGCGCAAGCAGCTGATTAAGGCAGTATCACCGGAGTGAATACGTCATGAGCCGCAAACCTGAAACCGACTTCATCCAACGGCTGCATCGGAAGATGGGCGCGGTCAAGCCGTATCACATGAAGCTCAACAACCCGCTGACCGCTGGCATCCCGGATGTCTACTACAGCGGCAGCGGTGGTGAGCTGTGGGTCGAGTACAAATACGACCCGAAGGCAGGGATGGGCATGAAGTTCGTCCTCCCCGCCCTCACCCCTCTGCAGATCGCCTGGATGAACGGGCGGTACAAGGAGGGTAGGCAGGTGGCAGTGATCCTCGGGTGCATGAAGGGGGTCATGATCTACACGCACGGCAAATGGGCGGTGCCGATGGCGCCGTCTTTCTTCACTCAACACCTGGTCAGCGAGCAAGAGGCTGCTGACTGGATCAAATCAAGGACGCTCAAAGATGTTGGCACTGGCATCGCTCGTGATGAGCCTGATTCTCAAGTTTCTTGAGATCGCAATGAAGACCAAGACCGGAACGGCAGGGGTTGGCGGCATCGCCGCAGGCCTCGGATCGTTCCTCGTCGGCTGGTCCGTGATCAAGCTGCGTGAGCTGTACAAGCTGCACCAAGAGGTCATGGACCCGGACAAGCAGGGCTTCACGCTCTTCAGCTGGCTGTCCCCCACGTCCATCGCCAAGAATCACGAGGCTGTGATCAACTGGCTGAAGCTGCAGGGCGCTGACATCCAAGATCAGTACCGCAAAGCGCTGGCTTGAGCCGCGCCGTATAGTGACGAGCTGGATCAGGCCAGCTGTAGGACCAAGTACCCTCTCTACCTCGCCTGAATGGCAACCCAAGGAGTTCACCATGCTTCCCGCAATCCCCGTCGCCTACTACGCCATCGTTGGCACCGTCTCCGCCGCAGCTACTCTCTGGAAATGGATCGACTCCTCCCAGGAGAAAGCCCGGAACGAGCACGCTGAGCGCATGGCGAAGCACGAGCAGGCCATGAAGGAGCTGTACGCCCGTCTTGACATGGAACGCGCAACCAATGCCAAGCTGGTGGCCACGCTGCCTCCGAAAGACCTGCTGCAGGAACTGCACGCAATGCGTGCCTCGCGCGAAGCGCTGGTTCAGTCTACGGTGAACCCGCCCCCGGTGACTCCTGACACTCGCAGCTGGGTCCAACGCACTTTCGGATTCTGACACCATGTTCACATTCTGCTACGCCCTGCTGGCAGCCATTGCGCTGTTCTTCACCGCCTGGAGGGCGGGCGCCCTGCCCGCCTTCATCGAAGGGCACCTGCCCCGCATCACGCCGTTCCGCTCCCCAGAGGATGGCTTCGATGCCTTCGGCATGTTGGTCCGAATCCTCTGGGGCATCTACGCCACTGTGCTGGTGCTCACAGTCATGAACGTGAGCACGCAGGACTACGCCGACTACTGGCTGGCGTCGCTTTAAAGCCCCGCCAGGGCTTCCGGAGGCCCTGGTAAGGCAATCACCCTACCCCACATGAAAAGAGGCGCCTGAGCGCCTCTAATCGATTCCTAGCGGGCATCTGCCCGGTTCGGAAGAACTACCCCTGCCAGCTACTATGCCTCGTCCGTCTCGTCAGTTTCGACAGGGACGTGGGCAACGCCCTCTTCGGCTGTTTCGTCTTGGTCGTGGGCAACGCGGTGGGCAACCTCGGCGGGCAGCCGGCCCGACTTGATCAGGGTGTCAGTGTCCGCCAGGACGGCCTGCATCTCTTCGTAGGTGGCGTTGTTGCGCAGCATGTTGGCACGGTGGCTGATCACCCGGACGTTGCCCTTCACGTAGCCCAGCAGCGGGTTGATGCGGTCAACCGACGGCACGCGCATGGGGGTGCCCAGCACCGGACAGATGGCCGGCACGACCAGGTCCTCCGGCAGGATGTCGAAGTCACGCTTGCGTTTGATGGCACGGCGCTTGGCGTACTCGTACAGGCGCATGGCAGGGTCTTGGTCGGCACGCTTCTGGCGCTGGCGGGCAGCGATGCAGGCCTTGCAGATGGTGCTGTAGCCAGTCTTCGTGTCCTTGCGGGGGCTGAAGTCCGAGATCATCTTGATCGTCAGGCAGCCCTTGCACTTCATCGTCAGCAGGGTCGGGAGGATCGTGGCTTTGGCAAACTTGTCGCGGGACATCTTGGGGTTTTCTCAGAACTCAGTACGGAGTTCTTGGAGGAAGTCGATCAATGCGTGCATTTTATCGGAACTCTTGGCACCTGTGTTGTAATTGATACAAGGATTCACAATCCAGAAACATTCGCGGTTGACAGGCTGTCGCATCGGCACGAGTGTCGTGTAGTAGCTGTAGCAGATGTAGTACTGCACTACAACACTCTAAGTCGTTGATTCCAAAGGGGAAAGGTGCGTTTGTTGCACTTCCCACCGAAAAATTCATCAGTTGGCTATAGGGGGGATATCTAGATGAGAACCCTTCTCAATGGTGAATGCTATCGCTCTCTCAATATGAATTTTTTAATTGTAGTACTACAAGTACTACAGTACTTGAAAGGTCTGTAGAATCAACGACCTAGCGGTGTAGCAGGTCTCGAGACCGCCCGGCAAACGTATGGGGTTCCTTGCTACACCGACCCAGCAAACGCAAGCTCCCGGGTGGGTGGGGGCCCGGGAGCGGGTTGAGATTGTTAAATCGGGGTCACTTCGGTGCGTACTTGGCGAGCGGCACCGAGCGGTCCACGAGATCCCTCGTGGAGGCAGACCCTGCCATCCAGTCGGCGATCGTGCCAGCGTGGTCGGCGGCGGGGCCGACGAAGGAGGCGACGGGGTTGTCGCCACGGGCCATGTCCTGCACCGCGTCCACAGCGTACTGGCCGGTGCCGAGGAGCCCGCTGCGCTCCACCTCCTTGCCGAAGAACTGACCGAGACTCATGTCGAAGCCCTTGCCCAGCAGCATGGCCTTGGCGGCGTCCGCCGCGGCCATGAAGGGGATGTAGGTCAGTGCCACCTGAGCAGGCTTCGTGTTGCCCTGCTTCCACTCGTGCCAGACGCGCTTCATGATCACCTCCTGGAAGCTGTGGGTGAACTGCTTCAAGTGGAAGATCAGGGCGAAGCGCGGGTCACTGCCCCAGATCGGGCGGTGGGCGGCGTTGGGCCGCAGCACCGCGCTGTCGACGAATTTGAAGAGGGCGCGGCGCAGCCGGTAGGTCGTGTCGTCCTCCTTGGACTTCAGCAGCTCCTCCCGGTTGTTGGTGACCCAGATGACCTCCACCGCCGGGTCGCCGGCGTGCAGCATGCGGCGGGTGAGCGACACGGCCTTGGTCTCGACCTTCTTCAGGTCTTCGGCCTTCAGGCCCATCTCGTCGAGGTAGCGCTTGGACTCGGCCTTGGCCTTGGACTCGGCCTTCTCGTCGTTGACCGTGCGCAGGTGCTTCAGGATGAACTGTGAGCCGGCGATGGTCGCCTGCACCCGCATGGCCTTGTTCCAGCCCTCCATGCCGTTCCAGCGGAAGAAGGTCTCGTTGAGCTTCTTCAGGCCGCGGGACATGTAGGTGCCGCTGTAGGCGTCGCCGTAGGCGTTCATCATGCTGTTCTCGTCCAGCACGCCCAGGTCGCGCACCAGCAGCTCCAGCTCGGTCTCCTCCTGCTTGGCGCCAGTGACCTTCGAGGTCAGGTCCTTGCGGAGCTGCTCCATGCCGCGTTTAAAGCCCTCCCAGGCGTCCTTGAAGCTGCCAGTGCGGACGGCGATACCCAGCGGGTCGATGAGGCTCGCAAAGAGGCTCAGAGGCAGCAGGGCGAGGTTCTCGATGGCGATGATGTTGCCCTGGATGCCCGCCCACGTGCGGTTGATCTCGTTGGCCCCGAGCACGCCCGTCATGGCCGCCGTGCCCTTCATGATGGTCTCGAGGTCTTCCTGCGTGGCGCCTTGCTCGAACAGCTCCTTCAGGATGTCCTGGAGCTTCTCACCGCCGTTACCGAAGCGACGAGAGTACTCGGCGCGGTGGACAGCCTTGTTGACGTAGCTGGTCAGCACCGCGGCCAGGTCCTGGATCTGGAAGTCGACGAACTGGTGGGCGTTGGAGACGTTGATGAAGTCGAAGACCCGGCGGTTGACACTCTCGGCGCCCGGCGTGAAGCCGATCTGCTGGTCGTTGTCGGCCAGGTCCGTCATGCCGTCGCTCAGGCCGATCTTGTCCGCAGCCGTCCGAGCGGCTATTTCACCCATGAATGGCTCGAGCGCCTTGGCGAACTTCTCCGGGTTCGCCCGGATGGCGGCTGAGTCCCAGTAGCGCGGGAAGTAGTTCGTCACCTTACCCATGTCGCCCCAGATCGGCTTGCCGTACTCGTCCGTACCGATCTGACGCTTCACGCCGGCCTCCTGCAGGTAGGCGTGCATCTCCTCCAGCAGGGCGCGGATGTTGTGCTCCAGGGTGCTCTTCGGATGGCGCATGCTCTGCAGGTTGCGGAGCGCCACGGCGCGCTGCTGCGCAGTCGTGCCTTTCAGGATGTCGTTGAGCTTGGCAGTCCACACGCCCGTCTGCATGGCGCGCTCCTGCAGGAAGCCCAAACCTTGGCCTTCGCGGCCTACGTCCTGATGGAACAGGTCGGCCAGCTTGATGGCGGCCGGCAGGCCGGTAGCGCGCATGCGGGTCGACGCGCTGCTCACCATCTTCTCCATCAGCTCACCCATGGCCTTGCCGGCCTTCTCCGTGGCGGTCGGCACGAACTGCGGGTTGGCCCGCACCCACTCGGTCATCTTCAGCCCGCCGTTGGCAGTCTCGTCGGCGAAGCGCCCTTCGGCGAAGGCAGCGAAGACCTCCTGCGCACGCTCGGGGCCGAAGTGGACACCGATCAGACTGGCGAACCAGCGGAACAGGTCGCGGAAGAAGTTCCCCACGACGCCCAGGTCAGCCTTGGGCTCCAGGTTCAGCTTGCCCTCAACCCACAGCTGGTAGCCGTAGGCGATGCGCTCATGCATGCCCACCTCGTCGGTGCGGCTGATGTGCGCCCAGGCAGGCGTGCCCTGGTAGTGCTTGGAGAGCGTACGCATGACCTGGTCGTCGTGCGCCCAGGCCTGCAGCGCGCGTCGCACCTTGGCGACCTCCGGGCGGTACCGGTGCTCACCCTGGCGCAGCATCTCGAAGAAGTCGTGCATGGCCTCGTGGTGAACTGTGCTCGTGTCGTAGGAGCCGTCGGCGCCCACGTTGACCTCGATGGTGCGGTTCAGCACGTCAGCGAAGCGCATCGTGCCCTTCACCCCGCCCTCGGGGTCCACAGCCTTGGCGATCACGCTCGTGCCGCGCAGCTTGGCCACCAGCGCCTTGATCTCCTTCTCAGCCTTGCGGCGAGCCTTCGGGTCAGCCTCGACGGGCTTCTCGTCGGCCTTCTTCACACGTTCCCGACTCTCAGCCGCGCGGCGGCTCGCCTCGTCGGCGACACGGTTCTGGATCTCCTTGTCCTCCGGGTTCTCCCGGACCAGCTGCTCCAGCTGCTCGTCGGTCATGGCGCGGATGTCGTCCGCCAGCTCACGGAACACCTTGGCCTTGGCATCAGGCGTCTTGGCGGTCTGCAGCCGCTCGTGCAACATGTGCCGGATGGCGGCCTGGATGTGCGGGCCCCACTTCTGCTTCTGCTCCGGCTTCAGCTTGGACAGGATCTGGCCATAGGCCTGCTTGACAGCGGCTGGCCACGGGGCATAGCCGGTAGCCATGGCGGCCTTCTTCTGCTCAGCACTCAGCACTCGGACCAGCTCGCGGATCCGATCGACGGTGGTCGAGGCGTCTTCTGTGTACTCAGTACTGGGTACGTGGCTGGGCTTCGCGGACGCGGTCTTGCTGCGGACCTTCTTCGGATCCAGGGAGGCGTCTAGCATGTTGGCGAAGAATTCAGCGTTGGGCCACCCGCCGAAGAACCCCTGGAGCCGATCAGCGACTTCCGCGATGGTGCTGTTCATGACCGCCGGGGAGTTCCACCAGGCGAAGAATTGCTCCTCGAAGCTCGGATCCCCCTCGAACGAACTCAGGTGGCCGTCAGGCGTGCGCCCATCAGCGATGAGCTGGTTGACGTAGGTCTCCAGCCGACCGTAGGCGTCGAGGTGCTTCTGGTCCGCCACGACCTTCTCGTCTGCAGAGCGGGCAAACGTTCCGTCGGTCCGCACGCCCGCACCGATGAGGCTCGAGGCCTCCTCGCCCGTCAGCAGCAGCTTGATGGCGGAGAAGATGCGCCCCTTCAGCTCAGGGTGCGCCTCGACCGCGTCACGATAGACCGTGGTGGCCTCCTTGGGCCAGGGGCCAGTCTCGACCTTGAAGCCGCGGTCGAGCGTAGCCTTGTCCAGCAGGGCGGCCGTCTGCACCAGCGTGTCAAGGCTGGGGGTCTCACCGGTGATCTTGGGGTTGTGGAACTTCGGCAGATTGGCGAGCCGTTTGCGCTCCTCCGGGTTCTTGTAGCGCTCACCGCTGACCTGGGCGTCCATGTAGGCCTCGATGTCGCCGAGCGCCTTGGCCTGGGCGGCAGCGCGTGCCACGCGCAGCGGAGCGCCCTTCTCGATGGCGGCGTCGAACGCGGCGCGAGAGGCCTTGTAGTCACCGTTGGCCTCGATGGCAGCGGTGTTCAGACGGATGATGTCCGTCAGCATCTCCTGGGCCACCTCGGCGGCGTCAGCATGGACGAAGTGGCCGGCCTCCTGATGCTTGGCGATGTCGAGGATGTCCTTGTCCTTGATCATGCGCTCACGCTCCGCCTTCTGGCGCGAGAGGATCTCGGTGCGGTCGGGCGTGGTGGAGGTGGCGGCCTTCTTGGCGAGCATTTCTGCCACCAGGGCGCCGTCGGCCTTGTAGGCCTTCATGGCAGCGTCATAGGCGGCACGCGAGGCCTTGCGTTGCTCTTCAGTGGCGTACTTGTCATCCGCCATCGGGTTCTTGCGCGGCACCGGCTTGGCCATCGTGGCCTTCAGGTTGCTGTCGCCAGTGACCGACGGGGCGCGGGCAGCCTTCGTGCGGTGGCCCAGGGCGTAGGCAGGCAGTTGCTCGCCGGTCTCCTCGTCGTAGTAGCGCGGCATCTTCTGCCGGCGCGCCTCTTCCTTGGCGGCCTCAGCAGCGTTGTCAGTCATGCCCAGGTCGCCACCGATCAGGTCCAGGCCTGAGCCGTTGAGCTGAGCCTTCTCGAAGTCCTGCAGCGCCTTGTAGAAGGCATCCTGCACGTTGGCGGCCAGCCGGCTGATCTCAGCGTGAGCCACCTTGCCCTTGATGCCACCCATCTCCTTCTTGGCCTTGGAGCCCTCGACACGGATGTCGCGAAGCATGCGCTCCATGTCGGCTTCGAACTGCTCGCGCTCGTCGCGCAGCTCGTCGCTGTCGCGGAACTCCTTCGTGTCGAGCGGCAGTGCGGCGATGCGGTCAGCCTTGGCCAGCGCGACTTCGGCGGTGCCCGCGGCCTTCTTCACGAACTGGTTCTTGTCGACATCCCAGCTGCCCAGCGCCTTGCGCTCCTCGGGTGAGAGCTTGGCAGTCGGCACGAACGTGGAGGCGGCAATCATCTCGCCGTCGGCGCCCTTCTTGGGCCGGTTCATGCGGACCTTGTTGATGTCGGTCTTGATGCCCTTGATGTCGTCGCGCGCCAGCATGCCCGCCACCGCATCGGCGAGCATCTTGCGCTGACCTTCCTCGGTCAGACCCTCGTGACGACCGGTGGCCTTGGCCCAGTGCCGGATCATGGACTCGGCCGACAGGCGTAGCGGCTTGCCGTTGGCCATCTCGAAGGTGATGGCCGTAGTCCTGCCCTCCTTGTTGGACAGGTTCTCCTTGAACTTCTGCAGCAGCTCGTCGGGCACCACCGTGTCGCCACGGGCTTCGCCCGCGCCGCTGGAGAGGACGGTCAGGCCGCCCAGGGCCTTCTTCAGCTCCTCCTCATTGTCGCTGCGGTAGACCGACAGCTGTTTGAGCTTGCCCTCGAGGTCCTTGACGCGCTCATGCCTCTCGAACTTCTGCGCCGGCGACTCCTTCTCGTCCTGCAGCTTGCGACGATGCTCCTCGATCTGCTCCTTCAGACCGGCCTCGAGGTTGATCTTGGCCTGCCGCGGGCTGATGCCGTTCTGCTCGAGGTACTCCAGGTAGGAGCGCTCCTCAATGTTGGCGCCCGGATCCATCCGACCGATCAGGTCGCGCTTACCCTTGCCCAGGTCACGCTTGTTGAAGAACGGCTGCATGCGCACCGGGTCGTGGAAGTGGAAGTCCTCCTTGACCTCGCGCTCGTTGATGGAGCGGTCAGCTGCTCCCTGCTCCACCACCTGGTCGCTGTCGAGCTGCTCGGTCTCACCCATGCCCTCGTTGGCATCGTAGACCAGCTCCTCGTTCAGCAGAGGCTTGATCTCCGCGTTGTTGGCAGCGTAGTAGTCCAGCACCGTGCGGGTGGCTTCGGGCGAGCCGAAGACGCTCGTGAGCCCCTCCTCGATGGCCCGGGCCTTCTTGGAGCGGCCGTGCGCCGCCAGCTCAACCGTGTGCATGTCCACGGCGCGGGCGATCTGCAGACGCTGCTGCTCCGTGATCTCGCCAGCCTTGGGCAGCATGTTGGCGAGGAAGCTCTGTGGGCCGGTCTGCATGTCGATGCGGGCGTTGCTGAACGCGCGCACGCGGTCCACCAGACTACCCGGCTGGCCGCCGGTCTCGGCTGCCATCTGCTCCACGGCCTGCACCATGGCTTCCGGCTCGTTGAAGAACTGGAGCGCGTCCGTCAGGCGGAACATCGCCTCCACATCCTTCGTCGTGAGCTTCCCAGTCTTGGCAGCCAGGCCCAACATCATCTTGGACATCTGCGGGAAGTGCGGGGCCACCTTGCTCAGGTCGCCGCCGAAGGCCTCCGGCTTCACGTGCTGGTTCATCAGCGAGAGCATCCGGTATTCCTCCGGCACGCTCATCGTGTCCAGCTGGTTGAAGACCTTCTCGCCGGCCTTCTGCTTGGCCTCGGCCGCCTCATTGCCGCGCACCCAGTCAGCGAACTGCTGCGCGTTGTCACGGCTGGCCACACGGCCCGCCAGCCAGCGCTGATCGGCATCCGTGAAGTTGCCGTGCATCTGCGTGATGCGGGACTTCACCTCCGGGTCAACGTCGGGGTCGTTGACCAGACTCTGGGCGTAGATCTGACTGCGCTGCGCCCGCTCCTGATCGTACCGGCTGATGTTGGCCTCGGTCTCCTCCGGGGTGGCGCCCGGCTGGATGGAGGCGTCGCCAGCGAGGTCCGACATGGCGTACTCGCCCAGGCTCACACCCATGGCGAAGTCGCGCAGCTCCTTGCCCTGCAGACCCATGGACAGGCCGACGGCGGCACGATCACGGATGGCGTAGGCGCCCTCGATGCCGCGGCCTGCGGCCTGCACCGGGGCCTCGATGGCGCGCGCGAGCTTGTCCGCCATCTCGGGGGCCACCTGACGCACCGCCTCGATGCCGGCCTCGACAGAGGGGCGGCCATAGCGGTCGTACAGGGCGCCCGTCAGGGAGGGCATCTGAGGCGTAGTACTCGGTACTGAGTACTCCGGCTCGGCGGGTTGGCGCAGCTCCGCCAGCTTGTCCTGCGTCCAGTCGGCGGCATCCTGGCCCGCCTGATAGGCGGCAGGGGTGAGGATCCGGCCAGCAGCGCCGATCGTGTTGCCGGCAGCTGACATGCCAGCGCCACCCACGGCACCGGCCGCACCCGCTTCAGCGATCTTGATTGGATCGAACTGACGGGAGGGATCGATCATCTGCTCGGCGTACTGGCCGACGCCTTCCTGCGCGGCTTCGGTCAGGCCTTCCTCGACAGCCTCCTTGCCGATCTGGTTGCCCAGGCCGCGCTTGAGCGGGGCGAAGGCGTTGTGACCGATGGCGCCGGGCACCAGCGCTTCCATGGCGCCGCCCACGAGGCCCTTGAAGTCTGCGGCGCGGCCGCGCTCGGCAACGGACGCCTGGCTCAGGGTCGGGTCGTTGTACTGGTTGGCCAGGGCTTCGGCGCGCTCGTCGGCAACCGACTGGGTCATGGCACCCAGCTGGGCGCCCAGGCGGGCGGAGCCCAGCCCTCGGCCCAGCAGAGCACCACCCACACCGGCGAGGGCAGAGGGAGCGCTGCTGTAGAGGGCGCCCGGCAGCACGCCGGCAGCCCAGTCGAAGGCGTCACCCTTGGACTGAACATCCCGCAGGCTGCTCACGCGCGGGGCGTTGGCAGCGGTAGTCTGTTCGAACTGAGCCTGGAGCGCAGCCTGGCGCTCCATCTCCGCAGTGTTGCCGGCCCGTTCGGCTGCGAACCGGCGGGCGGCGGCAGCGTTGGCTTCACCCTGGGCAATGGCCTGCTCGAGGCCTTTGGCGGCCTCGGAGCGAGGGGCGAACGCTTGATCGATGACTTCGGGGGTGGGGGCCTGATCGAAAGTCAGGCCGGTGCGCAGCGGAGAGGTGGCCATCACCAGATCCTATGAAAACGGATCTGGTGATTATACCGGGAGTAGCACGTATCCCGAGTAGGGCGAGTAGGAAGGTTTATCGGAGATCTTGAAGTTGACTGAGACTCGGATGCCTGTCTTCGTCTCGCTGTAGACCTTCAGGTGGCTCCGGTAGTCCCGCGGGTACCGAAGCTCGCAAGGTGCTGCCCCGTACTTCGGCGAGGTCGGGCGAATGACGGCGAACATCCCGGGTTGCGGAGGGAGGACCTGCGAGTCGATGACGTTCATCTTGGTGGGGAGCGCGGTGTTCAAGAACTTGTCCAGCTCCCCTTTGGTGCCGCCGAAGGCGCGGCTCTGCTCCGCCCGTGTCGAGTCGATCCAGTCGGTCTCCACGACGCAGAGCCCCCGCGTGATGGAGTAAGGCTTGCGCTCCGTGAGGCGACACGCGCTGACCGTCACGTCCGCACCCACGCCGGCGTACACCATATACAGCGCCTTCGTCTCGGAGTGCGTCAGGACATCGCAGTGGGAGAAGTGGATGGTCCCGCACCCGACGTAGGCCTGCAGCAGCCCTTCGCCGTTGGAGCGCCCGGTGTCCACGTTGGAGCCTGCGTACCGACACTGGTCGGCGCCGTAGGCGTTGTGATGGGCGGTCGACTTGGGGTCGAAGATGTCGCAGCCGTGGGTGAGGAAGGACTGCGTGGTGTCCTGCGCGCTGGTGCCACGCACCTGCCGATAGAGGCGGCAGCCGCCCACCCAGATGAGTCGCGCGCCGTAGGCGGCGACGCCATAGTGACCGCCGGTGATGTCGCACTCAGCGACAACGCAGTGGCTGACAGGGGCGGTCACAGTCGCCGTGGCGTTGCGCACGCGCCATGCGTCACGCGCGCTGCTCTGCGGGGCGAACACCCGGGTCGACTCGAAGGTGATGGCCTCGCCGTCCTGCGTGTTCATGTAGATCTGCGTGCGCAGCACATGCACGTTGCAGCAGCCCGAGGCCGGCAGCGGTTGATCGCCGATGAGCGCGTCGAAGGCGACCTCCGCGGTGTTCAGCATCTGCGGGTCGATGGTCTTCGGGGTGAAGGCGGCGGGGTTGGAGGTCGTGCCGCGCACGTAGATGGCACGCCCCACCTTGACACCGAGGATCTTGCACTCGTCGATGACCACGTGACGGCCGTCCACCGCATAGATGACAGCGGCCTGCGAGCTGTGCTGGGCGTGAACGAGGAAGGTCGAGCCGAGGATGAAGGTCTTTCGATCCTCCGCCCGGTTGGCGGTCACCCTGATCAGCAGACCTGCACGCTCAGCGCTGCTGTTGACGAGGAAGGTCCCGCCCTTGATGCCAGGGTGGTCCTGCAGCGTGACCTGACTGCTGATCGTGACGGTCATGCCCGTCATGTCGAGAACCGCGGCGTTCGCGGCCGTCCAGTTCAGCAGCCCCCGCAGCTCGTCGAGTGTCATCGTGCCGGGGGGCCGCTTCAGCAGCTCCGCGGCCGACATTGCGTTCTTCACGAATGGGTGGTCGCGGAGCTTTGCGGCGAACTCCGCGGCCTTTACGTCAGCAGCCATCCATCACCTCCGAGTCTGCGCGACCAGTGCAGCCAGGTCGCCGTTGATCTTGTCGCCGTCAAAGAGCAGGTTGCCGGCCATGTGCGGGCGACCCATCGAGTCGACCATGACCTGGTGCTGGCGCAGCGGGCTCACGTTGGACAGGATGTAGTCCGAGATGCCGGCGTCGCCGTGGACCACGTCGCCCAGGCTGTAGCCGTTCTTCGAGCCGACGATGGGCGAGTAGGTGCTGGACTGCGTCCGGGCGCCCGCGTTCTGCCGCTGCATCAGGTCGAACATGTTCCGGGCCTGGGCCAGGTTTTGCAGGCGCTCCTGCGGCGTCATGTTGGTGAAGGACTTGTCGTTCACCTTCAGGTTCGATTGACCGAGGAACTGACGGAAGGCCTGGGCCTGCTTGGCGTCCGGCTTGCCGTCGGCGCCGATGAACATGCCGTCCACCGCCTTGTCGAATTGACCAGCCTGCTTGTCGGCGCGCTCCTGAGCCATCGAGCTGCGTTTGAGGCTCAGCTCCTCACGTTTCAGGTCGTTGTCCATGAGGGCCTTCATCATGGACGGCCCGAGCTGACCCGCGTTGGCAGCCTGGCGCAGCCGCGACTGAACGGCGTTCTCGTTCTGCTCGGCGGCACGCAGCTGGGCGGACGCATCAGCGGCCTGCGCCAGCTGGTCCTGACCGCGGTTCTGCGTCATGTTGCGCTGGTTCTCCAGCAGCAGACCGGCGCGCTGCGCATCCAGGCTCGCGCCGTGACGCGCCCACCAGTCAGTGCCACGCTCATGCCGCATGCGGTCGAAGATCGCGTTGATGTTCTCCGTCTGATCCTTCGGCGCGCGCAGCCGTGACGGCGCGACGTTGGTGAAGCTGTTCAGCTTCCCATCGGCGCGGGTGCTGGTGCCCAGGATGTCAGGGCCGCCATAGCCGTAGTTACCGAGGTTCGTGTAGCCCGGCGGCGTTGCCACGGGTGCGGCTGCGGGGGCAGCGGGAATGGGATCGGCGGCGGGAACGGCGGCGGGACTGGCAGATGCATGGGGGGCCTCAGCGGGAGCGGCAGGGGTGGTAGGCGCGGACCGGCGAGCGGCCTCGAACTGCTCGCGGTGGGTCGCGCGATTGAACCCGTCGCTGAAGCTTTCACCACCGAGCATCGAGCTGATACCTTGCCCGAGACGCGTGGCGTACCCGCCAGTGAGATTATCTCCTATTCCGCTCAGCACGCGGAGCGCACTTCCCCCAATTGCGTTCATGTCGTCCATGGACTCGTTGAACGCTTTGGCGTAGCCGGACTCCTGGTCGCGCAGCTCCTGGGCGCCTGCTTGCGCGCCGGCGGCGGCCACGGTAAGGCCGGTGGGAATCGCGTTGAATGGCTTGTTGATCACCCCGCGCGCGGCTGCAGGAGCATTGCGCAGGGTCGAGCCCGCGCGCTGCAGAACGTTCGGCGCCTTCGGCTGAGGCGTGGCAGGAGTTGCCGGGGCTGTCGCCTGCGGGGTGTGGTACTGCGGGTTCGCCTGGCCAGAGCCGACCGGCTTGTCGCCCAGCTCTGCACGCACGCGGTCCATGGCCATCTGCCGACGCTCGGCCGGGTTGTAGGCAGCTCGCTCGAACTGGTCCTTCAGCCGGGCACCCGTCTCTGTGGCGGCCTGCTGCACCGTGGCCGCGTGCTTGCGCAGCGCGTCCGGGTTCAGGTTCGCTCGGGCGAAGTCAGTAGCTTGGTTGCCGACCTGCTTACCATACTCCAACCCCTGCCGACCGTAGTCGACAGCCTGCTTCTGCAGCCCGGGCCATTGCGCTTTGGTGTAGTCGACCGCCTGACCGCCGTACTGCTTGACCGCATCCAGTGCTTGGCCACCATAATGCTTGGCAGCATCCAGTGCTTGGCCACCGTACTGCTTGGCAGCATCGACGCCCTGCTGCACATACGGCTGCGCGGCTGCGACGCCCCTCTGCACATACGGCTCAGTGGCGGCATATGCTCGTTGTCCCAAATCCTGCGCGCCGGCCAGGGCTCGCTGACCCAGGGCCTTGCCTTTCTCCAGCCAGTCAGGGGAACCGCCGTCAGCGAGATGGTCAGCGGCTCCGTGCTGCTTTCGCAGGGCAGACTCCTTGCGACCGTCCTTGAAGTCGTGCGTGTGCAGGCGCAGCTGATCCAGCACGTCGCGTCCGATGGCGTCGGCGGTGTCGGCCGGCAGCACGTACTCCTCGTCGCTCAGCATGACAGGACCGACCTTGTCGTCAGTGCGCCCACCCTTGCCGTTGACGCGCCCGCCATCAGCGAAGCGGAAGCCCGCCGGAGCCGGACGACTCGGCTGCTCCTCTTCCTCCTGCTGGGGCGGCTGAGGGTACTGCGGCTGCTGAGGAGCCTGACCATTCGACATCGCATCGACAGCGTTGTCGATCTGGCGCGGGCGGCCAGCCATGGCTTCGCCAGCGTTGCGAGCGGCACCGGTGCCCAGCCAGCTCAGCGACGGCATCCACCAGGGCTTCTCCTCACGCAGAGGGCTACCCACCGTGCCGCCGTCAGCGAAGCGGAAGTCCGCCGGCACCTTGCGTTGGTCCTCCTCGCGCTCCTCGCGCTCGGCGGGGGCAGGCTGCGACGCCTGCTCGACGGCCGCGTCCACGCGGTCGCTGCGCCGGTACAGTTCCTCGCCGGCTTTGCGCGCCTGACCCGTGCCCAGCTTCGGCAGCTGGGCCTCCTGGAATTGGCGCAGACGGGACTTCAGCTCGAAGTCCTTTTTGGTGTCGCTCATACCTTGCCCTTGTCGTAGTTGTAGTTGTGGCTCTCGGAATAGCTGCTGCTGTTCGACACCGAGCCAGAACCGGAAATGGAACCGCTGCCAGAGAGCGACGCCGCCACGTGGACGCCTGCCATGGCACCTGCCGCCAGCGTTGAGGAGATCTGCCCTGCAGCCTTGAGCGAGTCAGAGATGATGCCCGCCCGCTTGATGGCCGCCTCCATGTTGGCGCTGTAGGCCTGAATCTGTGCCTGGGAGTATGCCACAGCCGCCCTGATCTCGGCCTCTTTGGCGGCGATCTCAGCCTGCGCCTTCTGCCCTTCGGCGGCCGCCACCGCGCTGAAGCGCTGCGTGTCAGCGGTGTAGGCGCTGGCGTTCGTCTGGATGACGCCCAGCTGCGCCTGCAGCCGCGTCTTCTCCGCCTCCAGGTTGCTCTGGTAGAGGCTCAGCAGGTTCTGGTTCTTCTTCAGCAGCGCGTCGATCTGCTTCATGCCCAGCTCGGCGTTGGCCGACTTGCCCTGGATCAGCGCCGCGAACGCCTTGGCCTCGGCGTCCACGATGCCCGCCTTGGCCGTCTCGCCACGCACCTGCGCCTCGTAGGCGTCGAACCGCACCTTCTGCGCGCCCACCTGGTCGCCGTAGGCCTGCACCTGCGCGCGGTAGGCCTCGATGCGCGAGCGCTCCACCGCTGCCTCGGTCTCGGCGCCCTTCATGCGAGCGACGAAGAGGCTCGTCTGCGCCTCGAGCGCGTTGATCTGCGCGCTGTACGCCTTCACCTTCTGCTCGTTGATCTGGCCGCGGGCGATCTCGGCGTCCACCTCAGCCTTGAAGATCTGAATCTTGGACAGCGCAGCCTGTACCCGCGTGTTGTAGACGCTGGCCAGCGTCTGATAGGCCTGCATCTTGGCGTTGAAGACGCTCACGTGCGCGTTGAATACGTTGAGCTGGGCCTCCACCTGGAACTTGGCAGCCTCGAAGAGGCGCTTGGCCATGTTGTCGAACGTGTTGACCAGCACCTGCTCGGCCGCCACCGCCTTCTCAACGGCCAGCCGCATGTTCTCGATCTGCCACTGCGCGATCTGGATGGTCAGGTCGCGGTTCAGGCTGCTCTTCTTGAGCGCCAGCTCCTCGCGCAGCTTGTCAGCCCGCGCCGCCTGCACGCCGCTCGGCATGGTGAACCCGCGCCTGGAGAACTCCTCCGCCACGCTCTCGATGGCCTGCATGGCCGCCCGGTCCTCGCGCTCGGCAGCGCGGGCGAACATGGCCTTCTCGACCTCGGGCGGCAGCCCGGATCCACCGCCCCACATGCGCCGAATCGTCGCCGTGATCTCCGGCATCAGCTCGGACTCGTAGCGCGGCTCCTGCCACTGCAGCGCCCCGGGCAACGCCGTGCCCTCAAACTCCGGCACCTGTGCGTCGAACGTAGGCAGCGTCAGTCCGTCGAAGGTCGGCACCGTGATCTCCGTGAGCGAGGGCGCCGCCGGCATGACGATGTCCGGCGTGGTCGGGATCGTGACCTCGCGCATCGTCGGCGCATCCGGCGGGGCGTCGGGGGCCGTCCATGCAGGCGCCACCGGCACGTTGATTGCACCCACGCTGGAGGCGAAGTCCGGGATGTCGATGTCCGGCAGCTGCGGGATCTCCACGAGCGTGGGCTCGGGCGGCAGCTGGGACGTGACCTGACCGAAGCTCGTCGGCCCCACCTGCGGCAGGTCGAGGTTCAGGTTCAGGTGCGCGTCAAACGCCCCCGGCACCGGGGCGGAGCCCAGGTCTCCCAGCGAGAAGTTCGCCAGGTTGCCGATGGCGCTGTTCGCCCGGGACACCATGTTGTTCGTCAGGTCGGTCATCTGACCGAGACGCTTGGCCACGATGTCGTTGACGCCGTGGACGTGGTTGTTGGCCGCGTCCAGCTGCGACTCCAGCCGGTTCGGCGTGTTGCTCGGCCGATAGTCAAAGCCTGCCATCAGATTCTCCGTGAGGACACCGCGAGGTCAACCTCGGCGTCGTTGATCCAGAATGCGGCGCCGTCCTCGTTCTGTAGGCTCATGCGCCAGTACCGCCCCACCATGCCCTTGCCGGGCGTCACCCGCGTGGCGCGGGGCGTATCGGCAGGCCGTCGCTCGAGCGGGAATACGGCTGGCACTCCACCCGACTCCTGAACGGAGAGTGACAGGCGCAGCCGCCCTTCGGCGGAGTACCCGATGTACAGGTTGTCGATCCGCTTTGTCTGACTGATTCCAAAGCCCACGCTCGCAAAATCGACTCGAGCATTGATTGGGGTTCCGTCATCATCGTCCGCATCCAGGATGTACAGCCCGTCAGGGCCAGTTGCCAGCACGTCCTCGCCCACCTGGGCCAGGCTCTCGAAGTCGCAGCCCGTCCACGTGGACACGGCAGTGCTCTCAGTACCTAGCACCAGGTGCTGAGTACTTGGATCCCTCATCAGGACTCTATCGCTCCATTGAGCGCGGCTATCGAGAGTAAGCGATCCATTGAGAATGGTATCAGCCGACGAGCGCAGCGTGGCCAGACTGACGAGCAGGTCGTCCGGGCGTTGCGTGGAGAAGTCGTCGGAGGCAGTGATGAGCCCGCGCGAGGCCTCGTCGACCAGGACCGTGCGCAGCACGAAGTCACTGTCGGTGACCCGCAGGGTATCAGTGAGGGTGAGGTCCTTGAACACGAAGGCCGCGTCGCTGATGCGACGGGCCGATTCGTGGGACAAGCTGACAATGGCCTGCAGGACTTCCGACGCCGAGGCGCGAGCCCTGTCGGTGATGACCACCGCGGGCTGCTCCATGACGAGGGCGTCTGAAGCGCGGGCCTGCTCGACGGCGAGAACCGAGGAGCTGAAGAGGAAGGTGTCACGCACCCGAGCGCGCGATCCGGCCGTGACGATGCTGGCGACGGAGTGGTTTGCCGACGCCGCTATCCTCGCCATCGACACGATGACGGGACTGTCCGACACTGCAGCCTCGTCGCTCACGCGAGCACGATCGGAGGCATCCAGGACATAGCCCAGGATAACACGGTCGCCGAGCGTCGTCACGTCGACGGCCTGGGCCTCGTTGATCACGAAGGCCATGCTGACGATCCGGGCGGAGTTCTCCTGCACGGTGCATTGCTCGCTCATTCGATGACTCCGATGTAGGTGGGGATGCGGGCGCGCTGCGGGACGGCGAAGGGCGTGGCGCCCTCAGACCTGCCCTCCAGGAAGCCCATGCTGTAGGTGACGCGGTGGCCGAGCGTCGAGTATGCCCACTGCATGCCCTGGATGCTACCCATCTCGCTGGGCGACGACACCATGGCGTAGGTCATGTCGTTCCAGCCGATGGGCATGGACTGGATGCCGTGGACGGTGTCGAGCACGACGTTGACCGTACCCTTGAAGTCGGTACCGCTGTCGGTCGTGCGCTGGTACTGCTCGACGCGGATGCGGTTGCCCTGCTGGTTGTAGCGGTCAACGCTCGCACACATGCCCGGCAGCGGCCCGCCCTCGGCGTAGCGGCTGCAGTCGTGCTCGCTGTAGTTGTTGACGATCTCGACGATACGACTGTCCGAGTGCTTGCCGCCGCACGTCATGATAGGGCCAGGGCGATCCGGGTCCCAGCGGGGCCACTGACGCCACGTGATGCCGTACTTAGGCGAGAGCACGTTGGTCGCCGACGAGGACTCCATGGTGCGCTTGCCTGCCTGCCACCAGTGACCCTGGTAGAAGCAGTAGCCGTTGCGCACGCCGTCGGGCACGATGAGCTGACTGCCGCGCGTCTCGAAGCCGCCGCTCACCTCCTTCGTCGTGCGCTGGAAGACCTTGGCGATGCTGATCGAGCCCCACGCGGGCTGCACCGGGTTGTGGCCATGGCTGGGAGGATCCCAGCCGACGGGCTTGGCAGTCATGGTGCCCTCGACGAAGGACTCCTTGGCGACCTCGCGGAAGTCCAGGTCGTTGGTGTGGACCATGGGCGGCAGGCCGGTGCTGCCGGTGTAGCGCGCCCACGACCACGTGCCGGAGAGGAAGCACTCCTCGCCCTCGCGCTCGTCGAAGCCCTCGGTGGTGCTCTTGCTGCGCTGGTCGTTGAAGAACCAGCCCACCTTGATGTCGTCGTTGATGAACGCAGCGAACACCGGCGCGTTCATGCGCATCAGCGGCAGTGTGCCCATGCGCTGGGGCAGCGCGATGTGCGTCATCAGCCCGTTGAGCGCCGGCTCGTGATACTTCACCGGGATGCCGCGCTTGTGGCTGAAGAGCCGCCCCTCGTACATCATGCGGATCGTGGCGCTGCCGTGGGCGATAGGCTCGCCGGGCTGGCGCTCGCGCCGCAGGTTGCCGATGCGGATGCGGATCTGCCAGCACTGGCTGCGCTGGTACGGGTGGTCATCGTCGTAGCGGTAGCCCACGTTGACCGCCATGTTGCCCCGGCTGTTGAAGCTCCAGCCACAGTTGGAGCTGAAGCCGCTGAGCTGGTAGAAGGGCGCCACCTGCTCAGGCGTGAGCAGCTGCAACGCCGTGCCCTCGTCCACGCGGCGGTCGATCTCCGCCTTGCTGGGCATGGGCTCGCCCGAGGGGACGCCGCCCAGCTCGTCGACGATCCTGGCCACGGCCTGGTACAAGCTGTTGCGATACCGCTCAGCGTAGCCGTCAGCGGTGGTGCCTCGCACCATCGGCAGGGGGATGGCGCACAGGCCCTTGCCTGAGCTGATCTCGAGGAGCCACCGCGTGCCGTCGCCCGCCGTGTAGACGCCGTGCGTGCGGTTGAACTTGTAGTCGTAGAGGATCTGGACGCCCTTGGCGGCGACCTTCTTCATGTAGTCGGAGGGCTTCTCCAGCTCGGCGTCCGACTGCGCGAAGATGGCCGGGTCCACCCGGCCGAAGCCCAGCAGCGCCTGCACCACCTTACCCATGGCACCCGAGTAGAGGCTAGAGCGCGCCCGCTGGTACTGGGTCAGCACGATGCGCGACGGGGGCTTGGGCTTCCACTCCTCGAACCCGTCCGGCACCTCAACAGCCAGCCGCTCGCTACTCTGCAGCCCCGGGCGCATCTGCACGTGCTCGGCGTACTTGCTCGTCGGCGACCACTCCACGAGGTACTTGCGCTGCTTGTGCTCGCCGTTCGCGTCGGTGTACTCCTCCGACAGCAGGCGCCCGTCCCAGACGGCGCCTGACATGATGTCCAGCTCTGGCTCGCCCTCGCCCGTCGTGGGCTTGTAGGGCGGCGGGGCTTCAGGTGTGCCGGCGCTGATGATCACGCCCTGCGTGCTGCCAGCCACGACCGCGTACAGGAAGTCGTCCGGGGTCGGGTTGGCGTGCGCGGAGAACGTCGGCACACCTGAAGTCTCGCAGAAGGCCCTTACACGAGAAAGGAGCTGCAGCGCTTGTGGCAGCAGCTCCTGTGCTCGGGTCACGTCCCCGTCCAGCCGGACGGAGACGTTTGACGCGGGGGAGTGGCTCACGCCGTCACCAGCTGCACCCGGTAACCCATGCTCAGCACGTCACCGTTGTAGAGCGTGCGCGGCTGGTTGAACTTGGTGGCCGACATGATCTTGCCCGTCACCGCGCCCTTGGTGGGCTCGCTCACCATGGCCACGCCGTGGATCGTCACGGTGCTCTGGGTGGCGAAGGTGAAGGTGGCCTTGTCCTGCAGGTTGTCGATCGACACGCCCGTCACCGCGCCCGGCTTCCACTGGGGCCGCGTGCTCTCGGTGTAGCCCTCGGTGTTCGACACCAGCTCGCCTGCAGCAGCCACGAAGTTGGCGGCGGTCAGCGTGGCCGTCGGGGTGTAGTTGCTGGTGTAGGGGGCCAGGTACCACTTGGTGATGGCGGTGCCGCCGGCCAGGCCGGTCAGCAGCAGGTAGGCCATGCCCTCGTCGGGCAGCAGGTTGTGGTCCACCACCTCGTCTTCACCGTTGACGCTGTGGAAGTAGGTGCCCTGCAGGAAGGCCTTGGCCTTGGGGAAGTACAGACCGGAGCCCGTCTTCTCGAATTTGTTTGCTTCGACGGCACGGACGAACTCGCGTGCATACTTTGCCAGTTCAGGCATGATCACCTCACGGAAGGAGTTGAGAGTCCTCGGCGGACCATACCGCCGAAAGCCCTGATTTTACAATAGAAACGACCTGCTTGACACCGTCGCGC
>ERZ1674176.22-NODE-22-length-51226-cov-11.250181_pt1 | contig 51226 bp, 47 predicted proteins | sample MGYA00581288_ERZ1674176 | MGnify/ENA primary metagenome ERZ1674176 (study PRJEB41354, sample SAMEA4873327) | human saliva metagenome | biome: human-associated habitat [ENVO:00009003]; feature: mouth environment [ENVO:08000002]; material: saliva material...
ATATGATTAAGTATAAGGCAGAATTAGCTGGAATTACATTTATTCAAGTAAATGAGAGTTATACTTCAGGTACTTCGTTCTTAGATAATGAACTACCTACAAAAGAATTTTACGATAAATCTCGTAGAAAGTTTCGAGGGTTATTTCTTTCAGATAGTTCGAGACGAATTAATGCAGATGTGAATGCATCATTTCAGATTATGAAAAAGATTCACAAAGAATTTACGTATAACGATTCTATCAAGTATGCAAACCCTATTGTAAAAACTATTTGTTAGGATGTCTAACATTATTAGATCACTAACGACTAAGCTAATGGTACTAGCTATGTCAGTATGTTCTTGTAAAGTGAGAGCTTCTCTGTAAAGAGTTAAGAATTATACGACAAAAGATTTTCTAAATTATTTAAAAATCACTACCTCATAAGTATCATACTGATTTTAGTTCTGTATGATGTATGAACGCACAAACAAGCTGCAAAAGCGACTTGTTTGTGCGTTTTATATTATTAAAACTTTTATACAACGTCCAGTGTTCATTCGACTTTGAATGTGTTATAATTACTCTATACGATAAGAAAAGGAGATTTTACAATGACAATTCAATTAGCAATTGTTGGAAAGGGTGCTGTAGGTCAAGCAATCGCAAATGCTTATGTCCCCAATCCAGCTTATGAAGTTGACATATTCGATAAGTCAACGATAGAACATGCTTTCCAAAAGCAATACGACATTTTAATTTACGCAGGCGTTCCCGGAGTCAAGTACCTTGCAAACGCAAACCCTGTTGAAGACATGAAAGCGATTCAAGTTGCTCGAGATAACATTTTGAACATTGATGCTCGTAAAAAAGTGCTGATCTCGACGATTGACGCTTCATTTGATTTAGGTGACTCACAAGCATCTGTATACGGCATTCATCGTCGAATGTTAGAAAACATGGTTGCAAAGTCATGTCGAATTATTCGATTACCTGCGTTATTCGGCTCAACTGTTGTCAAAAATGTATGGTTCGACTTAGTCAACCAAAACCTGCCAGACCAGTTGTCCGACAGTTATTTTGAATATTTGCAACATGCGTTAGCGCAATTACAGAACGCAGATTCGCGATATTTACAGTTCCAAATTAGCAAAAAAGATGATAAAATAGACTATATACCAAGTAAGCAAGAATGGCTCAACCATAATTTAGGATTGCATATTGCAATGAGTTCAGACAGCGAAATGGTATGGTTTGATTTAGATACAATAGACAAAGTCATTCAACATGTGTTAAATAGCGATATTGCAACATATAATTGCGCTTCATTTATTAGAAGCAATCATGTTGCAATTCCGTTAAGTATGACTCATTCAGAATTTTTAGAAATGCACGGCATCGACTTGCCTGAAGTGCACACAGCACTCAAACCGAAATATTCTCTAAAAGTTCATAAGTCAACTTTAATGACTCGCTCAATGGTGAAGAAATTTGTCCCACGTGAGGTGAGTTAATATGTTAGTAACACACGGTAATTTACCGTATCGAGAAGGTCATACTGCCTGGGCAGAAATTGAAGCATTTTCTCGAATCGTAAGAAATTTGATGAATGAAAGAGTTGACGTGATTCCACCGAATGATTGGTGCTTTGATGACGACTTAAACGAAGACATTATCGTCTTTTGTTCAGGCTCGTGTGACAGTCGATTGATAGAACAAATCAATCGATCAAGTTGTCGAGTCTTCGTTGTGATTCAGGATCCGAATTATCCGGTGCGGTTTGCGATAAACCGCAAGTTTACATTAGTGACGCCGTTCGAAAGATTTGAACATTTTTCAAAAGCTTGTAGTGACATGCGGCTATCGTCGTTCGTACACAAGTATGTTCCATTCGGCGCAATGTCGCTAAGAGACAACGAGTATTCAGAACTATACGACGACGCTCGATTACCAAACATTTATCCAGTCTACGAGAACGTATATGTCGGTTCTTTAAAACCAGACCGACGAGAAGATTTTTCTAGATTAAGTACGATAGGTTGTGACTTTTATGGAAACTTTAGTCAGTCGCAATTAGAAAGTTTAATTGGTCATTCTGCCAAGTGCAGATGCTTCGGTAGAACTGAGACTCCGTATGTAGTACCTGAGATTTATCAACATTATAAATACGCAACCTTAATGGTTGACAAGAAAATGTTTGATTTACGAGTGAATCACATTCGTTTTGTTGAATATGCTCGAGCAGGTGTTAAAGTAAGAGTTGTAAATGAACTTAGCGATGACTATCGTGAATGGCTTCTTAAGTACGCAACTCAGTTAAGTGAGTACACTTTTAGATTTGACATTGACAAATTCGTTGATGACGTGTTGTCTATTGACGATTGTATAAAAGAGGTGTTCGCATGACGTTAGAGTTGAAGAATGAAGTTCTCAATCAAATTTTAACTGATTTGTATTATGACTTGTGCACTGACTATTTTCATGAAATTTCGAATTTAGTTGACAAGTACGATGAAGTACTTGAAGGAAGTGAAGTTGATAATGTGTTTTCGAGAAGTAGAAATGCACTAGAAGACTATCGAACATTTTTAGTATTGAAGGTATTAAGAAAATGGGATCCGTCATTAACGATTGAACGAACTTGGAAAGATATAGAGAACTTTAGTCGTGAGCGCGATGAAGAGTTGACGGTGAAGTTATTAGAAATCAAGCCAAGTTTACCTCGGTTAGAAGAAGTTGACTTTACAATGACTGCTTATAGCACGTTAGAGCTAGCAAAACCGCGTTTCTATGAAGAAATGAAACATTGTATTGAGAATCAACAAACAGATTTTACTTATTTATTATATTCGAATGAATTGCAACAATGGGAAGACATTTTACAAAGTTCATATCCAACGTCGTTTAATGATTGGTTGAGAAGTATGAATTTGACGAGTCATTCGATGATTTATACGTTAAGTAAGAAACGAGCAAAAGAATATGCTCAACAATATTTACGTGATGAATTGAAGTCGAGTACAATCGATGAGATTAAACACATTTTTAAAGAAGGCGAAAGTCGAAACAAAGCCATAGAAATTATTCAAGTATTATCAGACAAGTTTTTAGACTCATATGAAGATCAATTATTTGAGTTTTTAGACGATATAAGAAAGGAAGCTTAGATACACAAATGAACAATGAATTAGTATTAAAAACAATTGAAGAATCAATGTTGCCAGTCGTAAGTGGTTTAGATTTAGAACTAGAATTTAATGATGGTCATTACAGCATCGTGAATTTTGATGGAGCGCTTGAGCAATTAAAAGAATTAAGTACAAAGGTTGACGACTATCAGTATCACCCAGACGATCGTAAGTCTGTAAAACAATTTAAAGCCGCTGTAAATAAATATTCATCTAACTTTACTAAAGTTGTAAATGCGACACAAAAAGAATTATTTAAAGAAGTAAACGATCAAAAGAAACAAATTACGAGTGTGATGAGCGAAATTTCTCGCAAATTAGACAACGGGTTAAAAGAAGATGATGCTCGTCTTAAAGCAATTAAATATGAGACATTATATCAAGCATTTCAAAATGCGAAACCTCATTTTGACAAATTAGCAAAATCTGAGCTATTATACGAGCATGTTTCAAGTAGCTCTTGGTTAAACTTAACAACTTCTGAAACAAGTGCGATTAAAGAATTAGACATTCGTTTAACGACTGTGAATGACTTATGTGCTAACCCACTAAACCCTGAGAACGATCCTGTGAAAACTGCTGCTGTGTTAGCGTTACACGGTTGGGACGGACTAAAAGCGTTAAACGCGATTTTAGCAGAGAAACAAGCGATCGAAGATCGTGAAGCCGCATTAGCAAAAGGCGCTGAGAGAGCGTTATCACAAGACGGGTACCATGAAGAAGATACTTCTGATGAAGCATATCGTAATGATGTCGTTGATGTCGTTGATGACATTGATGATTCTCAAAGATTTGCTTCTGTAATTGTGAATGCTGAGGATGTAGAAAAAGTAGTCACTATCTTACGTCAATTGAAAGTTGACTTTAAAGTAGTATATTAGAAAGGAATGAGCAATATTGTCAAACGATATTCTCCAAAATGAGCTAAAAGGCTCAATTGCAGTGACTGTTGAGTCACTTATGAAAGACGTCGCAGAGACGTTACAATCATTATATGACGAAGTTAGTAAAGAGACTTCGAATGATGAATTAATTAGAATGATTTTAGAAACTCAACAAAAGGCTTCAACGCAAGCCGTGAACGCAGGTTTCGCAATTCGTTTGGCACGACCGACCGGTGATGCTCAAAGAGAGATTGCAGAAATGCTAGAAACTCTACAATTAGTAAATGACATTGTACTAGATACATTAAGTTCGACTTCTGATGCATATGCTTATGTGACACAAGCTCGCAAGATCTTAATTGGAGTTCAGCAAATGTTCGCAATGAGTTCAATTGCTGGAGGTGCGAAGTAATATGCAATTAGATTATGAGTTATTATCGTCATTAATTAATGAAGATAGAATTATTCAAGAAATTAAAGCGATCAAAGTATCTAAGAGTGACACTGACGTTAAAGAACTTGTTGAGTCTTTGCTCAGCTCACTAGTGATGATTAAGAAAACAAAATCAAGTTATACAAAGCGCCAAGCGCTTGCTAAACTTGTAAAGATTCATCAGATTTTAAAGAATACAATTTCGAAAAAGTATTCTAGAGAATTATATGATATTACAAAAAGTCTGTCGATTGTGTATGTAATTTACTTCTTGACAGAATCGGAAGTTGGTGAGAATTAAGTATGAAAAAATTAGAATTAACGCCTATTACGTTTAACAAACGTTTAGACGCGATGTCGCAAGAAGTAGAAGTACCAGTACAAACAAACTCACTTCTTGACGCAGTTGAAGTAGCGCATCAATTAGAACGATTTTTAGAAAATGCTGATTCTCCAAGTGCGTTTACACAATTGCCGCAAAGAGATCCAGTTGAAGAAAAAGCAATCGAGACGCCGTTTGTGTCTTCTGCTTTACAACAATCGTCTCCTCAGTTGCAAGTCACAAAGCCTGCAGCTCAGTCAAGTCAGTCTTATGTAAGTTTAAGTCCCGCAAATGACGAGCTTGAAGAAGATGACTTTGAAGAAGAAGAATTTACAGAGATTACGGTCAATGACATTACCGAAACAAGTCAACGCGACGAAGAAGTTGATGAACCAAGTTCGCGAGAAGTAGAACCTGTCAAAGAGCAAGAAGTGCCTCACACCGCTAAAGAAGAAAGTTCATCAACGTTAGCGTCATTGCCGCTGATTACTCAAGAAGGTGAGATGCTTGGTCAATTAGAATCGTTGAAACAATTAATTGGTTATGACATTATTAAAGTGACTGACAAGTTTATTATGGTGAAAGAAAAATCTGAACCAACGATTGAGTATTATCGTGAGCATGAAGATGAAGCACTCGACTTGATTCTGAAGTATAGTGATTCGATGGTACCATCTTATTTACCATTTAACTTAAAACAAGTAATGGACGCTGATGAGAAGAAAGAATCTACTCGTCTATCGACTTATAACACAATCTTATTAAGTCGAGACATTATGCGAGTATTCCAATCAATGAATTATCGTAAATCACTTAGAGCAGTGCCTGATGTGCTTGACGCTTCATTGAAGAAAAGTCACGATGCGTTAATTCGACACGATCGAATTGCATCAGATCATATTTTAACTTCAGGCGCGTTATCTAGTTACAAAGTATCATACATTCCGTTTTTAGTTGAGAATGTAGCGAATGACTCTAAGATTCACCAATTAGCATATACGATTACTCGTAAGTTTTTATCATCATTAGACATTACTTACATGAGCGACGTATTAAATCAAGGATTGCAATACGTAATGTGTTATGTAACTCCTCGCTCAGGTCGTACTCCGAATGAATCATCATTCGATGTAACTGTGTATATGCTTCGTTCGTAAGAAACGTTGTACATTCACACGCAAGTGTGATAAAATAAAACCATGTAAGATTATATTTTAAAAATGAAAGGAACATTGATCTATGACATTAGAAAACAAGCCGGCTTATCTAGTCATTGACTTCGATGTAGAGTCACTTGAAAGAGTTGACGCATTTAAACGAGCATTAGCAATTGCAATTTTAAATGAAGACGCTTCGTTTGTGCCTGAAGAAGAAAATGACACAATCTATTCAACTATTAAGGAAGGGTTCCATCGAGTAATCGCTCACGAGGATGCAATCAAAGAAGAAATTCTTGAAGAAACTATGGGCGGTGTGCTAGTATTACCACAGCGTGTGTTAGATCGCGCTACTGATGTTGAAGCAACATTCTTAGATGCAGATCAAAGCTTGCAAGAATTAACAGTTACAGCTCCTAAAGAAGTTGAAGAGGAAGTCGAAGAACAAGATCATGAAGAAGAAGTTCACGAAGTTGAAGAATCTGAACAAGGTGAACAACATAAAGAACTGTCAACTCGTGACTTAGTAAAAGATTTACTACCTGATGCTGATCAAATGATCGATCAGTTATCAGAACCATTAGAAGTTGAGCCAGAAGCTTTAACTTCTCCAAACGTAGTATTATTGAAATCTCAGTTAGATACATCGTTAAACCAAATGCAATTATTAGTTGACGATCAAGTATCGCACGCAATTAGAACTGGCGCATTACAATCATCAGTTCAAGAAGTTTCTCAGAAATTAGTAGAAACTCCACCAACTGAGATTCTTGACTATAAAGATGCTTTAGAAAAACAAGTATCATATCGTGAAGAATTAAACGATCAAGTTGATTCTATTAAAGAATCATACAACGCAAGTTTAGAAGCTTATATTGAAGCGAAGATTCCTGAGTTACGCGCTGAGTATTTAGCGACTCACCCTGACGATACTGATCTTCGTGTAGCAGAGTTCTTAGCAGAACATGCACATGAATTAGTAGCAATCGAAGAAAGTGTACATGCTAAACGCGAAAAAGCTGAAGCACGAGTATTACGTTCAGTGATTGAGAACTCAGATAAAGATGAGTTGCGTAAATTAATGAAAATCTTAAATGCTAAAGAACGTTACCAATCAACATTAGACAATGTTGTTAAGGTATGGCGTATGACTCAAGGGCGTCCAGTAGATGCTCCTCAAGCAACACTTGAGCCACAGCACTTTGAAGCCCCAATTGCTCCAGTCGCTAAAGAACAACATTTCGAAGAACAAGTTCAACATGACGCACAAGAACAGCATGAAGAACAATCATCAATTGAAGAACAAGACGTTGATTTAAGTTTCTTAAATGACTCATCAATCGACAACATCGAAGCTGAGTTACATCAACGTATTGAGAATTCTGCTCAACAAGAAAGAGAAGCTCATGAGCAAGCGTTAGCAGAAGAAAAACATGAAGAACAACCTGCTCAACGCGACGTTGAAGATGACATCGAAGATGAGCATATCGATTTAGAAGATCATGAAGATCACGTTGCGCCCGTTCGCACTCCAGTTCAAGTACCGAAAATTGACTATTCAAACATCACAGCAAGTGACGACGATGAAGACGATGAAGTTGAACTAGATGACGCTGACGAAAGTGAAGACAACGTCGAAGATACTTTCAAACCAGCTGAAGAAAAACCAGTTGAACGCGAAGTAAAATTAGACACTAACATTGGAAAATTAGCTGATGAAGTTGAATCTAATGATGACGAAGAAATCGTTGAAGGTGCTCAATCTGATGAAGTTGACATCGACAGCATGTTCGAAGATCTTAATACTTCAGAAGCAGTTGAAGAAGTTACAAAACCAGTGAAACAAGGTATTACTAAAAAGACTAAATTAATTGCAGGTGGAGTAACTGCTGGTATCGTATTATTAACTGCTGGCGGAATTTATGCTTCACAAAACTTATTCAATTCTCCATCTCAAGAAACGACTCAACAAGAGTCTACTGCTACTCCACAACAAGACGGTGAAACAACACTTGCTACGACTATCGTGTCAGTAGGTGACACTCTTCGAGTTTCAGTTGGTGGTAAAGAAATGAATGTTAAGGTAATTGAGGTTAAAGCCGATGGTTCAGCAACAGTTGAAACTCCAGACGGTGAGAAATTAGCGATTCCTTACGAAAGTCTTAAAACACTATTAGACAAATAAAACATTAAAAGTACTGCTTAATTGCAGTACTTTTTTTATGTAAATTTTTATGAAATAAGTGTAAAAGAATAGGTTTTACATATGTAAATGCGCGCTTAGATATGATATAATAAACAAGAATAAGACTCTACAAAGTGAGGTGTCATATGGAAACACTGAATACATTTTTGAAGGTTGCGAAAGAACGCGGTTATGACAATGACGAGTATCGCAATTCTGAAAATGGGCCAAAACGAATTAACACAATTATCAATTGTTTATTATGTATTTTGACAGCATTAATCATTTGGGGTTGCGGAGCAGGTTTAAACAATTACGCTCAAAAACAAATTCGTAAAGAGACTCCGATTACATTAACTGTTGATACGAAACAAGAAGCAAAACAAGATAAATCAACTGAAGTGACTCAAGAAGAGATGAATGAGTTTTCACCGTTGTTACAAGACATTATTTCGATGTTTCAAGGTACGAAAACTGGACAAAGCGGATCTTTTAACGCAAAGTTAATGGCTTACGAAATGCTAAGTGGCTTTAGTAAGTTGATGATTACACTGAGTCAGTGGACAATTTATGGAAGCATTATGATGATTGTATTTATATCAATTATCTATTTCTTAACAATGCTAAAACGTTGGAGACACTATGAACGTGATGTATTAGCAAACGATATTGAGGCTGCGATTTTAAAACGTCGAATTTTAAGATCATTAGACTATCGTAAGCAATTACGAAACGCAAAACGAGCGATTAATAATTCTAATGGTAATGACGACGATCCAAAGAAACATGCTCGTGTTGAAGCGTTAAAAGAACTCGGTAATATGAAAATTAATATTAATACTCGACAGTCATTAGATGGGTTTACAATTGTAAAATCATCTCGAATTACATTTAATATTCCGTTTAACGAGTTTGCATTATTAGAACTTGAGAACTTAATTAAAGATTTAAACTTAACGGCAACTCGTAAAACTGGAGCTAAAAGTAAGTTCGGGGTAGTTGAAACGTCAGAAGACCGTACTCGTTGGACAATTCGAGCTCAGGTTGCAGTGAAAGACAAATATCTATTTGACACAGATGATGATGACGTTGATGATACTCAATATGAATCAGCATTCCCATTACACTTACTTGTCGACCGTAGAGAACAAATTAAAGAAGTTGAAGAGAAAACAGCAATGTATGCTCGCCGTTCTTCAGAATCTCTTGCGATGTTACTAACGTCTATGAAGTATCAAGTGAAGTTTATCGACTTCGTTGTGAGTGCTTCAACAGTAACATATACTTACGAATGGACGTTTGACACGAACGCTCCAAACGTACAAAACATTCCAAAAGTAGTAGACAAGAACTTCGGTCTTGAAGGTTCAGAAGCGTTAATTGCAGGGAACCACTTAAAGATTGTAGTACCATTACAAAAAGAATACCGTATTCCACTTGATGTTGCAACGTTATATCGTGGAGCATTCGGAGGTGAAGAATAATGTTAGAAACAATTTTCTCATTCTTCCAATGGTTAATAGGTGTAATCATTTATTATGTAATGTTCGTAGTCGACAAAGTTCAACATTGGTTAGTCGATAGCGGCGCAGGAACTAAGATTTTTATGGGACTAGGCGCAGTGTTCTTCGTATGGGCGCTGTTCGAAATTATTGACGGCGATAATTCGTTAGGTCGTTAGAAAGGAACAAAAGAAACAATGAATGAATTTGAACAATTAGTACAAGAAGATGAGTCAAAGGTCAAAAAGTCAAAGGCGACTCAAGAGAAAGCAAAGAAGGATAAAGCAAAACGTGGACCAAGTCCGTTGAAGACAAAGATTATGATTGGTTCAATCATAGTGTTAACTTTATCAACGCTCTTCTTCGCCCTAAGTTACTTAGGTTCTCAGAGCATTATTAAAAAGTTAAAAGCTGAACAAAATCAGGTAGTTGTGAATACAAAGAAATCTGTCGATGAAGTATATCGTAAAACAGCTAGCGCTGAAGAAGTGAAAGACATTAAAGACTCTCAGATTACAAGTTTAACAAATCAATTGAACGAAGCACTTAAAACTTTAGAAACATCAAAAGGCATTCGTTCAGACCAAGTAAAAGTAGCGTTCACGAAAACGAAAGAATTAAATGCAATGAACACTGTGAATAAATTCTTCTCACAATATTTCGCGTTTGATTCTAAAGATCAAAATCGCGTGAAGAACTTACAAGAATTAGTTGCAAACGATCTTGTCTATTCAGAAGTAACGACTGCTGATTCATTAATGAAACAATTCGAAGAAAAAGGTGCATTAGCGTCTTCTGCTACAATTTTCTATTATGCAACATTAAGTGATCAAGATGAATACTTTGTGATCGCACCGTTATTAATTCAAGGTAAAGTAGTACCTCAAGCGTATAAACTTGGAATTGGCTCGGATAATAAAGTGAAATCATTTACGTATATCGGAACGATTGACATGAACTACAAAGATATTTCACGTGAAGTGAAGGGCGCTGACAAAGTTGAGACACCAACTACTCAAGCGCAAACGACACAAGGGGGCACAACAGTACATGAAACAACAAAACAACAATCAACAACAAAAGAAAAGAAAACTCAGTAGAAGTTTCTTTTCTCGAATGGGAATTACGTTGTTAGCAGGTCTTGTCATTAAAGACGTTGCAATGCCAACAATTGCTCATGCTGATGGAAAAACATGGAAGTATGTAAGACGCGACCATGATTGTGGACCAGGTTCTTCATCTTCTTCGTCAGCATCTAAAGGTGATGCGATTGTAGGTATTGACGGAGACTGGTTAACAGAAGGTTCTGAGGCTTATAAAGTAGCTCAGAGAGTATATGAGATTCTAACAAAAGACTATGGTACTTCTGGAGAATTCGCTGCAGGTGTACTTGCGAATATTAAAGGTGAATCGAACTTTATTCCTGACTTAGGTGAAGCTCGATACGACGCAGGTGGTATTAACCGCTTTGGTATGAACTCGAAAAAACCGACTGCGGGAATGGGTCCATCGACAAGTACTCAAGAAGCGTCATATGATAGAAACTTTTTCGGTGGTGGGTTATTCCAATTAACGAAATACACTAAATTCACTGACAATCCAAAATACTGGCAAGCGATTAATAAATCTGAAGGTTGGGCTCCAGAAAACCAAGTGTTCGCGATGCTAGACTTAGAGTTCTGGAACAGATCATTAGAGCATTACTTCTTTAGATCTCACCCTTACGATAAATCAAGTAATAAGATTACAAAAGTAGAAGAATTACTTTCTATTGATGACGCTGAGCGTGCAGCGTTATACTTTATGATGTCATATGAACGTCCAGAGCGTCCGCATCCAGAACGTTTAGAATGGGCTAAGCAAGCAAACGCTGTGTTTAACAAAAGTAAAGCGAAGCCTGATAAATCGAAATGGAAATTCAATGTATCGGCAGATTCATCAATTGACGTGTCAACGTCTGGTACAAACAAAGCTAAATCATCAGGCTGTAAAGTCGATGGTGGTGGAACAGGATATGCTGATTGGGGTAATGACGGAAAAGGTACATACCCTGCTGACGCACCGCGAGCTTTCGGTGCAGAAAATATTCCAGAGTCAGTAAAACAATATGTTTTAGATCCACGATTAGTTGGATTGAAGTTAAAAGACTCTAGTACTTGGACAAACCCTGGAGACCAATGCGCAAACTTTGCTCCATCGTTCTTATATGCTTTATGGCTTAAAGACGGTCAACCAAACCCTAACGCCGCAGGTCCAGCTGGTGAATGGTACGGTGGTAAGTTCGCTGAAACTTATGCTACTAAATATGGTGTTAAGACGTCAAGCAAGCCATCTAAGGGTGCGATCGGAAGTACGATGGGTCCCAACTCGTTAACGCCAAGCGAATGGGGTCACGTTTGGATCGTATGTCACGTGTTTGAGAACGGTGACACATTAGTAGTAGAACAAAACTTCAATAACGGTGCAGCGAAATCTGGTTATGCAGCTGGTGAAACATGCACGTGGAACTATCGTTTAATTACAAAAGCACAATTAGATTCTGCTACGGTGAAGTACTCAACTCCAGCTGACGCAGGATATAAACCTAACGAGAAAATCTTAGGTAAAACTCAGACTTCAACAGATAACAAAACAGCAACTACTGAAGAGAAAAAATAACGAGGTGACGTTATGAGAAAGAAATTACTATTATTAGTACCAATGATACTTTTAGCAGCATGTAAGAAAGAATCAACTGATCCAGGAAAACTTGTTGTAAATGGTCATGATGGATCAGACGTAACAACTGTAGAAGTAACGACAAGTGGATCGAATGTAGAAGTCGTAAAAGACTCTAAGTCGTCAAATTCTTCAAGTTCGACAAATGGATCTAGTTCATCAAATTCTAATTTGACTGTGAAAGAACAAGCTGATGCAACTCTTGCTAAATTTGACAAGAGTAAATTCCATGAAGGCTTGACTGATTCACAAATTAAAGAATTATCAAACGCTCGTGGTAGTGAAGAAAAATTACGTGAGAAATCAAATTATGTAATGCAAACACATCCGCAAAATGATAAAGACGACAAAGAATACACTTATGCAAGTTTTATTAGTTCGAATATTCAATCGAAGACAGAATCGAATGATTCGTCAATTAAAAAAATGATAATTACCAAGTTAAGAGCTACAGAAGATAAAACAAAAGCATTCGTAAACGATCGTTCTACAGCTTATGACATTGCTTCTGTTGCAGAAACTGAGTTTTATAACGATTACACGGGTGTGACGTCTTGGATGATTTATTTAAGTAATGGTTGGACGATTGCTGAGTCATCAATTCGTATTTATGATTATGACAACAACGGTACTTTCCAATATACAGTTGAATGGACTAAGAACGGTCAGGTAATGGGATATATGATGGGAACTTACTATAAGCAATTAAACCAAACTGCATTGAAATCATTTACGATGACTCAAAAGGGCTCATTAGATAATTACAAAATGAGTTTAGAAAGAGGTAAAGTAAGATAAGCATGAAGAAAAAATTAGTATTAACCGCAATTTGCGGAGCAGCAAGTCTGCTAATCGGCTGCGGTACTCAAACTAAACCTCAACCAGAGATTAAACAAAAGATTGTTCAAGAAACGACTTCTGAAAAAGACTTTGTTGAATTGACAACTGAGCATAAACCTGAAGAAATTCCGTCAGGTGAAGTTCATTTTAGTGGTGACATTGTCGCATTTAAAAATGTTGACGAAGTTGCAAAAACATTAATGAACTTATATACCTTTAAATTACAAACTGGAGATGAGTTTGTAACAAAATTAAAAGAATTTGAGAAATTTACATTAACGTATAATGTTGACAACATTCGTGAATTATATATGAAGTATGACAACACAAACGATCGTCGAACGATTACTGGAGCTGCTAAAGCTTTTAGATATGAAGTATCAAATAACGACGATTCAAAAATAATTTCATTATACGTGAAATACGCGCAATCGCCAATCAATAATGATTCAATTGAAACAATCGGAGAACGATTATTTGAAGTATTAGAGAATGGTGAAGCTAATGTTAAAGAACGTAAAATAGATTTTGAAATTACAAAAGACAATTTGTTGAAAATCGTAACACCAGATTGGCTTTCTCAATAATAAATACCACACTTTGCTATGTATTTGTACGGTGAAGTGTGGTATAATGATATATATGAATGTTTTAGAAAGGAAGACTTAGAATGCAAAAGATTAAAGATTTTTTCAGTGGTATTAAGAATTATTTATTAGTATCAGAAGAAGGCTCTATTTTATGGGGCATTGAACAAGTGATTAATTTTATTAAAGCAATGTGGTCTGCGATTCGCGATCGTTTAACACAAATGTCTGAAGAACGAGCTGCGAAAAGAGATGAACGAGGTGACAGTTAATGTCAGAATCAAAGCAACCGAAATTTAATTTAAAAACAGTAAACATTTTAGCAGAATCTAAACACCGCGTGTTAGAAGTAGAAATGCTAAAGAAGATCACCATTGATGGGACAATTTCTACTCAGCGTGCGTTTATTTCGTTTGGTATTTCTGTACTATTATTCGTTGTCATTATGTCGTTATTAATGTCAGACGGAAATAGAATTCCATTTATTTTCATTCCATTGCTTGTATTTGCAATCGGATGCGTCATTTTAATATTAAACTACATGTTATCATCACGAAACAAATCGATGTTAAACTCAGTAGTCATTTTATTAAATGATAGACTAATTGAGAAAATTCGACGTAAGACAGGCCGTAAAGGTGATTTAAAGTCATTTGGTATTGAAGACTTTGACGAATCAACAGGTTTAATTCATTTTAGAGATAATCGTGTTGGTCGAATGTATCGAGTTGAAGGTCAGTTATCAAGATCAACGTTGCCTTCAGTTGCAAATGGTGTTGCAATGGCTCGAGCTCAGTATTTAATTGGTCGTTCTTCAACATCGAATGAGAAATTAATTACATCAATTCGAAATATCGACTTACGCAATCAATTGAAATCATACATTGACTGCTATGAGAAAGCAAGTTCAGGTAGTCAAGATGATGAATGGCGTCGACACATGTCTGCATTAATGTTTAATTACGTCGATGATGAGATTGATAATAAACAAATCACAGTTACGCAAGTCGTAATTTTAAGCGACTATGATGAAGCCGCATTTTTAAGATCGGAGACCGAATTCTTCAGCGCGGTAAACAAAGGTATGTACGTAAACGTGCAACCTGTGACGACTCAACGAGATTTAGTTGAGATTGTTGCACCGATGTTATTGCTATCGAAAGGGGGCTCAAAGAAATATGGAATTAATGAATAAATTACCATTCATTAAGAAACAAAAAGAAGAAAAGAAAGACGACAAGAAATTCTTAACAGATTCAACGCCATATCGTTTTACTCCATCGTTTATGAAGCATAATGGTAAATATGCGACTATCGTAAAATTATATTTACGACAAGGCTCAAACCGCGGTCTAAGTTATATGGACGTAATCGACTTTGTGCCAACTCAAGCGAACACTGGTGTAGAAATGTATTTCATTGTAGACGACAAAGTCATTAAAAGTGAAGAAAAAGATAAACTAATTACACAAAACTCAGTAAAGAACTTAGCTGTGTTAGAAGATGACGAACAACGTGCTAAAGATAAACGTAATAAATCTCAACAGGGTGAAACACAAAACGTAGTTGAGATTCGTACGAGTGAGCAAGAAGACTACGCTTTATATCAATCAATTATTGGTAAATCAGAAGTGATTGCAGTATTTGACTGGGTATTATTAGTTGTAGGTGATTCACCTGAAGCAATCGACGAACAATTAAATCAATTAAACACACGTTTAAAGAAAGAACATGACGGTGCAGTATGGGACTCACTACCTGGTGAGCAACAAGAACGTTTCTCACGATTCTTTGATGAATTAGAGCCAGATCGCTTTAAGGAAACAACAGTATCAAGTAACTATGCAGGTTTAAGTGTAGCAATGAGTGCTGGTTTGTTAGATGAGAGAGGTGTGCCAATTGGAAAAGATATTTTTGCGCCATCTCAACCGACAGCATTCTTCGATTTTGAGAACTCAACTCGTTCTCAAGCGATTATTGCAATGCCGAAATCGAGTGTGATTCCGTTTTATCGAAATCAAGATTCCGAAGTTCAAGTGCCAGCAAGTTCTATTTTAGCTCAGGCTGCGGCGAATCATATTGTAATGAATGGTCATAGAGCGCATCATATTGTACTAAACAAATTTGATTATTTCGAAGATGGAAAATATTATCGACCACAAGATTCTGAAAGAATCTTTAAGCGATACGATGTGTCGAAGATGACAATTAATATGATGCAAGGGTTCGGTGACATTAAAGACGTTGCTAAAGTATACGCTCGTTTGCAACAAAAAATTGTAAACATTTTCAACGTAATGCGTAACTTGACGTTAACCGAGACTCAAGAGTCAATTATTTCATCAGCGTTATCAGAAATGTATGAAAGTGAACAATATTGGATCGCGGATGCCGACTTATATCCAGAACGTACAAAGATTGTGGATATTAAATATCCAGAAACTTATGCGACAGCCGCAACATTCTTAAGTTCATTTACGACGTATGCTGAGAAAGCATTACGTGAAGGTAAGGTTAATCGTGCTGACGATGCAGAAACATTAGGTAACTTATTACGTAGTAGTTTAGATATGTATCGTTCAGTAATTGGTCGTACGACGACGATTGAACCAACAACTGCATTGCAAGTGTATTATGAGTTTGCGAATGCTTCTTCATTACAATTAAAGCAAATTCAGTTCTTAAACACAATCGAGTATATTATTCACACAGCAGCTAAAGGTGACGTCATTGTGATTCACGGTTGTGAGCAATTATACGATCGAGTTGCGAAAATGACAGTTGAAGCAATTAACGCAGCGAAAGAAAAAGGTATTCGATTTATCTTTGCGTTTGATACTATCTCAAGTATCTCGAACTCAGTGTCGATTCCAATGAACGATATGTTTAAAATGCAAAATGTGTATTACACAGACTTAGACGTTGATGTATCTTGGTCAGCAGTAGGACAATTAATTCCAAATGAGCTTGATCAGTATAAGAAAGCATTAAATACAGAATTAAGTGATCAGATTATAGCAACATTACAATCAAAGATTGAGAATCAAGTAATGATTCACAGAGCAATTGGTAAAGTGAATAACTTTATACAATTAAACCCTATTATTTAGAAGAAAGGATGCGATATTCATTATGTTTGGTGATTCAAGCCCAAGAACAAAACAAATTTCTACAAATGCAATTTTCGTAATAATTGCGATTGTATTAATCTTATTTTCGTCAATTTGGACAGTAGTTGGAATGCATCGATATGATACTCTCGTATTACGATCTTCTACTCCATTAGAAACAAAATTGAAATTTACTCGTTCAGCAGCAGATGTTGTGCTATCAGGTATTTACACAGATGCTGAGAAAAGCGCATTAGTGATTCGATTATCTCCAACGACTGAAGCTCAGTCTCGATTACCGTTTAAGGGTTCAGACTATCGAGTGTACTTGTCATCGAAATCACTTGATGGCTATAAAGAAGCGGACGTAATTTTTGCCAAAATGTCAACGGATGGAGATATGTTCTTAGTCATTCCTAAGCCTACTGACGATGTGTATAATGTATTCATCATGAATACAAAGTATTTAGCAGTTGACTTACTTGCTAAAGACAAACAAAATAAATCAAAAGATCAAAATAATGCTGATAAAATTGCTAACTTAAATGAGACTAATGACAAAGCTTTAAAAGCGTCAATCTCAAGAGCAATTTCATCATATAAATACGATCCAAATGGTAAGAACGCACAAGAGTTCATTGTTGACGACAACCAATCCGACGTAATCTCATTCCGCGTAACAACAAAACCTGCGTTCAGCACACCTGAATACGCAGTTACGGAATTAAACACACGTTTATTAACAGAAAATCAGGAGTTTAATTTTAAAGGCTTCTTTGATATAGTATTTAAAGAATCGGTTATTAAGACTTTAGAAAAGCAATATGAAGCAAACAAATCTAAAGTATTACAAGTTGATGAAACGCTTCAATCGATGAAGGAACGTGTATCGTTAAACCCTCTTGACAGTGAAGCAACTCAAGCAGTTCAGAAGTTAAGTGAAGATTTAAAAGAATTGCAACGTCAACAGACCGAATTATCAACTAAACACGCTCAATATTCTGCTTTACAATATAGTGATTCGTTATTTACGAACTTACAAACTAAAGCAATTATTGTAGACACTTCGTGGAAAGGAGAGTAAGAATGTCTGAACAATTATGGACAAAACTTCGACGTAACAAACAATTTAAAGAATTCTTTGATTCATATAACGATTCAATTGCGAATGCTTTAGTCGAATTAGAAGAATCTCCATATCCAATTCTTGGTCGAGACGCTGAGATTGAACAATTATACGCAATTTTAGAACGACCTCGAACACCAGTAGCAATGTTAATTGGTCATGCTGGGGTTGGTAAGTCTGCGACAGTAGAAGAATTTGCTCGTCAATTGAACAACAACTCCGCTAAGACGGTTAACAAGTCGAAGTACTTATTAATTTCGTTGCAAGTTGGTAAATTAAAAGCATTAGGTACTTCTAAATTGCAATCAGCATTAGCATCTATTCTTGGTAAATTAAAAGAAGTTGAAGAACTTGCTCAAGACGTAGAAGACAATCCGAATATTAAAGTCGTATTATTTATCGATGAGGTACATATGCTTGTAACCATTTTCGGACCAGGTACAAAGATCGGTGGGGACTTGTTAAAAGCTGAACTTGCTCGTACACCGATTCGAGTAATCGCTGCGACAACACGACGAGAATACGACTCGACAATCGCGGTCGATCCGCCATTGGCACAACGTTTTAAGAGTATCGAGATGAATGAATTACCAAAATCGGTAGTCGAGACAATTTGTAAATCATGGTGGGAGAAGATTGCAAAATCTAAATATCCATATCCTGCTGATGATATTATTTCTCGAGTACTAGATGCAAACGCGATGTATCGTGCCGAAGAAGCAGAACCTCGTAAAACATTAGATATTTTAGAAGACTTCGTGAGTTATTGTTATCGTGAAAATAAACCAATTACAAATCATGTAGTTGATGAAATTTTCAAACGTCGTTTCTCAATTAGTTTATCAACAAACATCGATCCTAAAGCGATCTTTAATGAGATTAAATCTCGTATCATTGGTCAACCGTATGCGATTGAAACGTTACGTAAATTAACACAATCATTAGTCTTTCGATTAGATCCAACGTCAAATAAACCTTTAGCGACTGCATTATTTACAGGTCCAACCTCAACGGGTAAAACGGAAACTGCAAAAGCAATCGCAGATAGTTTATATCCAGGTACTCACGCATTATTCAATCTCAACATGCCTGACTTTAAGACAGAAGAAAGCGATGAACTCATGCGTCGTCGAGTTGGTGAGCGTGTTCGACATCAACCAAACTCAGTAGTGCTTTTCGACGAGTTCGAGAAAGCTCATCAGTCAGTTAAAGATTCATTCTTAGCAATGCTCGATGAGGGTATTGTAACATTTACAACTTATAACCGTGAAGGTTTAGAAGAAAGTCACTCAGTGTCACTTCGAAACACTGTGATTATTGCAACAACGAATGCTGGTTCAAGTATTTTCCAAGACGATGGTAAGTATTCTCAAGAATTAAAGTACTCTCAATCAGGAAACGAACATGCGCGTAAGATTGCAATGGACGCTGAGATTGAAAGTTTAATGAAACGATTAAGAACAAACTTACAAACAAACGGGTTTAAACCAGAATTATTAGCGCGTTTCAATCGAATTGTTCCGTATCGTAGTTTACCAGAGAAAACGTTACTTGACATTAGTGAACGTGAACTTGATATTCTTGCTAAGAAGTTTAAAGATTTACGCGGTATTACAATCACTTACAACGAACCTCGTGACTGGAAGCAACAAGATACACGTTATCCATATGTTGCTCGAGACGTAGCATTATACGTAACGTTCACACGAATGAATTCAAATGACGCGAAAAACAGTGGTGCTCGTCGTATTAAGAATGAGATTAATTCATTAGTATATGATGCAATCGTTGATTCTATTATTGACAATCCACTGAAAACTCACTTTAGAGTATCAATTAGTAAAGACGCTTCGATCTATGATAAAGACGCAGCGTTAACTGTAGGAGGTGTAGAAGTACGTGCGTATTAATAAGAAAATTTTCAAAATCTTTAGTGTCTTATTTATTTTAACAACATTTGCTCAAGTATTTACGCCTTCTATCTTTGGCACAATTGCTTATGCGGTTGAAGATGCTCCAACGAACGATGGTAGTCCGGGTACGACATCGCCATATATTGATGACGTATTGTCGTCTCAGGTTGAGAGTGCTAAAAATCAAATTAAATCAGACCCTAAAGCTGCAGCGCAAGCAGTCGTTCAATTAATTACAGACCCGAATGGGTTAACCTATGAACAAAAAGCAATGGTCACTGCGTTAAAATCTGCTTCAACAGATACGATGAAAAAGATCAAAGACACAGGTATTGTAACTGCAGAAGTAATGAAGCAGTTTCTTACAACACCTGAGAAAAAAGCCGCAATTCAACAAGTAATGCGAAACACAGGTAACTTGTTTGAGAACGTCGCGAAGTTATACGACGTAAGTCAACGTAAAGATGATGAGTCAAACGTTGCTAACGGGTTAACGAACTCATATGATGTAAAACAATCAGCGTTATATCAAACGTTATTACCGTCAATCTACTATAGTAAAGCGAAAGCGAATAAATCAGCTGGTAGTGTAAACGTATCATTAGATGAGGTTTCTCACTATGGTACAAACGATGGTTCTAATAAGACCGCGCGATATGGTTTCGTTGCTCGACAAAAAGATCGACAAATGATGGGTACTCAGTTATCAAACTACTTGAAAGCGTTATACGAATACGATTATTTAGTAGTCATGTCGAAATCTGACACGGACACTGACATTATTAGTCGTATCGGTCAGTTCTTCAAGAACGTAGCCGACAGTATTACTGGTACAGGCTATACGCCAATGGGTACTGCGTTAGGTATTGCTCAAATGTTTGGGTCAATCTATGACGCTTCAACGAAATTCTTAAGATTCTTAATGAATGGTATCACAAGTATTGACTGGGGTATCGTATTAGGTCTTTCTGGTGGTAAGATGGACGAAAGTAGTTTCGTCGGCGGAATGGTAGCATGGATTGCTAAACAAATTGGTTTCTCAGATGGGTTATCAACTGCGTTGCAAGTATTCTTCTTCTCAGTTCTTGCGTTTTCATTCATTATCTTTATAATGTCTGCGATGGGACGAAGAAATCGAAGCAGAATGATGAAATTAATCACAAATATGGCTGTTCGATTAGTTGTAATCTTCATTTTCGTACCATCATCAAGTATTTTAATTGGTGTTATTCGAGATGCTGCAAGTAAAATGACTGATGACTTTACATTACCGTCACGAATTAACGCAATGTATGTAGTTGACACTCTTCAATGGGCTGCAACAACAAACTTATCATTAGCGCCAATCAATCCAAATGGACCAAGTCCAGTGTATGATTCATATAGTGAGTACGAACCAACTCTAGCAAATATTCAGAAATTAGCTGCGAACGTTCAGACTCGTGCTAAAGCTGCAGGTTTCCAAACTGACGAAACATCAGCTGCTGACTTATTAAGTAAAGTTGGATCTCGTACAACAGTAAGTGTGAATGCGTATATTGCAATGATCGAATCTGCTCAAAGTACAGCAGCAGGATCTTCTGCAGCAAGTGTTACACCAGATAAGTTCGGTAAAGCATATAAACCTGATGGTGCAAGTACAGATAAGGGCATCTCAATGACTGCTGATAACGCAATGTTCTTGAGTAAGAAAGAAGCATCTAACGACGACGGTGAAGAAGAATCATCAAGTAGTGAGAAATCTGACACTGCAGTAAACTGGGTATTAGACGGATCAACTACGCTTGATATTAAATCTGACGCGCCAATGATTGCAGAACCAGTAAGATGGTACAACATGTCGTCATATATTTATGGTGCTCGTCGAGCTGACGCGTTAACACCACAATATTTAGCATATTCAAACTTTATTAATGCTCCTGGTACTGGTCAATTAAAAGATCCAACAACAGGTAAAGATGCTTCTGGCGCAGTATTAGATAAATTAATTGAGAATGCAAATATTATTGCAATTATGAACCAATATGCGGGTGTTGCTCAAGTAAGCGGATCTAGCACTTATGCTCAATCATTATCAACACAAACTGTAACATTCTTGCTACAATCTGTGTACGCAAGTGGTTCATTAAACTATTCAGGATATAATACGGTAGCCAGTCAATCTGGTGAATCGAAAAATACAGGTATTAACGGTAACTCATTCGTGCGTTACGTAATTCCTAACTCAAGTCAAGAAGACTTAATTACAAAAGTATATTCATTAGTAACAATTTGGGTATGTGCTGCTACAATCTCAGTATACTGCTTCATTTGGGTATTAAAAGGACCAATCATTAAGAGCATGTTTACTGCAGCAGGAAGCTTTATGAAAGCCGCATTCTTCGGAGATATTACAGCCGCAATTCGATTCTTAGCATTCGACGCTGCTACTAAATTCTCAGTATCATTTGCAGGTCTTGGTGCATACTTAACATTATCAATTACTAAAGGTTTCGTTGATTCATTTGGTCAATCGCCGATTGGTCAATTCGGTGCGACAGTAAGTCGTGTACCATTCTTCGGTGAAGTATTAGGAGCGATTGGTACGATCGGATCAGCAATGATTATTACAATCTTAATGACAATTGTGCTTATCTGGCCAGTAATGAATTTACATTTAGGTACTCGTAAGAAGACAGGTAAAGGTACTCGTGTAGGGTTCTTAGGAATCTTCATCATGTTCCCTTATATCCTTGCAGAAAGTTTAGACGAATACTTAGACGTAATGCATCAACGTATCTATGGTAAATCTAAAAACCGTACATTTGCTGCCAAACTTGGTAACCAAATGGAAGGAATTAACCAAAAAGAACAAGCTAAACAATTCGGTAAGAACGTTGTATCTGCCGCAGCAAAAGTTGGTCTTGGCGCAGTTACAGGTGGAGCTGCTACAGCAGCTACAGCCGCAGCAGGTGGCGCAGGCGGTTCTGTATTAGGAAACATGCTTGGTGGAACAACTGGTAACTTATTAAACAAGGCAACTGACTTAGTTGAAATGCCTGGATTGAAGAAAGATGGCGTTATCGGATCTGTTAAAGAACAATTCGGCAAGTCTCGTGAATCATTCAAGAATTTACGTGATCGTGCTAACTTAACTCCAGCGCAAAACGCTCGTTCACTTGCAGAAGCTCAAACTCGTGCAGAAGCAGATGCACTTGCTAACACGAGTGAAGACGATAAGAAACTACAAGAAGTAATTTCTCAAGTTGATGGAATGCACACTGAAGTAGCTCAATTAGAAAGAGCAAGTAACGGTTCAAGCTCAGTATCGCCAAGCACAAATGATTCTAATAAGCCAAATGTAACAGTTGGAAATGCTTCGTTAGAACAATTCTCTAAAGCAATCTCAGATGCTGTTAAAGAAGGTCTTGGAAATTCTGGCGCTGTCAAAGATGGTGTTAAAGAAGGTGTTGAAGCTGCTAAAGCTGATACAAGTAAAGTATCTGGACCAATTGACTCATCAAGCTTACGTATCGACGCAGAAGAACGTGCCGCAGTTGACGCGATTAGCGATTCAATTCGAGCAATGAGAGCTGCTGAAGGTATGCCGGTTCACATTAGTGATATGCAACGTAACTGGGATGAATCTGCTAAACGTCAAGCTCTTGCAAAAGAAGCCGAAGCTGCTGAAACTCGCATGAACGAATTATTAGCTAAACGTTCTAAAGTTGACGAATATTTAGAAAGATTACAATCTGCTTACTCACAAGCAAATGCAAATCAAGCTAAATATGCTAGCGGAGATAAAGCTGATCCTGAGAAAGCTGACGAATATGCTACACTTGCTAAAGACATCGAAGCTAAGATCAAACAAGCTTCTGAAGCTCGTTCAGCAATTGCCGCTCAAGCGTCTCAAGCAATGACTAAAGCTCAAGAAGTGACAGTTAAACTTGATAAACTTGACGAAGTTGCTAATAAGATCGACAAAGCGATGTACACAGGTGCTAGAGGTGCTGCAGTTCATATGGCTAGCGCAATGCGCGATTTAGCGAATGGAACTGACAACTCTGCTAAATACAGAGATGACTGGGAACGTCGTAACAACCCTCGTGTTGAATCTGCTCAAGAACGTCAAGCGAAAGCTGACAACAAACGAATGGAACAACATAGCTCTGAAATGTTAGAAGCTATTAATCAAATGAATAAAAACATTGAGACTCTGACTGATGAGCAAGCTGCAACAAACGATTTATTATCCGCAAGACCTAAGTAAGTAATTGCTTAGTCACGCATCACTGCGAATTGCTCGTAAACAAGTAAAAGACGAGCAATTCGCGAGTGTTTTGCGAGCATTTAATATTATATAATAAATCTATCAATATGACAGTGTGTAACGTTATAGAAGTCTTGACTGTTTCTCGGTTACTTCTCTATAATTACACTCAAGTAAAATCAAAACGTAATTGTTGGTAATTTATCTCATAGAGGAATTTCTACTGTAATTGTAGAAAAGAATGCCGGACAGAAAATTAACAACAATTGCATTAAAAGTTTATAAACTATTTGTTAGGATGTCTAGCGTCATCTAGACCACTGACGACTAAGCTAATGGTATTAGCTATATCAGTACATTTTCGTAAAATGCGAATTTCTTTGCATAAAAGTTGAGAGTTGTACGATAGAAGATTGAATAAACTTCGTTTAGACAATCATTACCTTACGGTAAGCGTTCTCGCGCTGCCTGATATTTGCAAATATTAGCAAGAGAGGAGCCTGAATACATGGATGGGTTAAGAGAACTAATTACATCATATCAAGGTGAGATCGAATTAACAGGTGCTGTAATTATTACATTAGTTGTAGCATTCTTCGGGTTTAAATTAGTAGTAAAAATGATTGCTGCTTTAGGTGGAGGAAAACACCAAGACGCATTGAAGCAATTCGGTTATTTAGCTGGTGTAATCATTATCGGTATCTTAGGATATAGTGGTCTTAAAGCATTAATCACTAAGATTGCGCCAACACAATCTAAATTACCGGGTGGAAGGTAGCACATGAGTGCACTCACTAAAGTAAAACGCTACATTAAGATTGATTTTAGTAAATGCAAGGACAGTGTTTCTAAGAAATTACTAAATATGCTTACTCAACAAAAATATCGATCTTATGTAAAAGCAAAATCAAGCGCGTCAATTGTGATTGCAATTCCATTATTTAATTTATATGAATATGAATTAGAAGACAATAAAGAATTCGCTAAAAAATTACGTTTGACGTTATATGAGAAAGATCTTGAAAAACCGAATAGTCAACTAGTAATGTTGCTTGACGATGTTAAGATCCACTCAACTGAATATGATGAATTATTACGAACCTTAAGATTTTAAGGTTCTTTTTTATTTGTTCTAAATCAGTCTCTCTCTCTGATGCATATCTGGGCCGATCTGAGTGATTTTGACGATCCAATGGTTAATTATATTAGATACTATACAAAACATCATCTACATAGGTAGATCTTCATCTCAGAGAGCTTTAACAATAATTATTAATTTGCGCGAGACAAAAAAAAAAAAGACTGTTCGTTTAAACAGTCTATCTTTCGTTTATCAAATGTTCAAATTTGTCAATTGCTTTCTGAGTTGCAGTCTCAAAGTCATCAACGATGTTGTTAAACTGCAATACTTCTTCGCCACTTAAAAAGTTTAATTTCAAATAAGCATCGATTGCCGCTCGTAACGAACGATGATACCCGTACGTACCTTTTACTCTGTCTCTGCTTGGTTTTGTCATATCCTTACGAACTAACGCATAGTTATATTGATCGATGTCAATATACCATTCTCCGCCTAAAGGAATTGATTTCGAATATTCCATTTGTTTTATTCTCCTTTTTCTTCTTCTTTTTCTTCTTCGTCATTCACGAATTCAACAAGTGATAATGACTTTTGAAGAACTTTCACTCCAGCTTGCAAAAGCAATTCTTTTGCATACGGATCTATTTTATATGGGATGTTGTACACGACTTTCGAAATGCCTGCTTGAATAATTAATTTAGAACATAACAAGCAAGGAAAGTGAGTTACATAAATTGTTGCGCCACTACACGACGTTGTTAATCGCGCACATTGACAAATTGCATTCATTTCAGCATGCACTGTTCGAATACAATGCTGGCCTTTTTTATCAAGCTTACAACCGACATCACAGCAATGGTCGTCACCTGACGTCGAACCATTGTAACCTGACGCAATTAATTGATTGTCTTTCACGATAATTGCACCAACACTTGCTCTCGGACATGTTGAACGAGAAGAAATAAGTTCAGCATTTAACATGAAATAATCATCCCAGCTTATTCTAGTCATAGTTTCACCTATTTTCTATTTATTAAAATAAAGAGCGACTCATATGAATCGCTCTTAAGAAAAGTTGTTTATTTGGTTACATCATACAATCTCTTGCGATTTCGAACTTTTACAACTGTTTTGGCTGGTACTTTAACTACTTCGCCAGTTAGAGGATTGCGAGCATTATGTGATTTACGTTTCACAAGTTCGAATTTAATGAACTCTGGAAATGCTACTTCATTGCCTGCTTCAAGTTGAGAAACAATCGCATCTCGTAATGATAGATATACGTCACGCATATCTGATTGAGATAAGAATCTAGATCCTTTGTGTTCCTTATTAAACTCGTTACGAGCAACTTCTAATACGTCTCTATAGTTTACTGATTTTTTAGCTGCCATTTTGTCAGCCTCCTTTGTAGTATAATTGATAATTAAATTATACTATAGTTATCAATAAACAAACACTCGCGTTATACTTGCGTTTCTGCCGTTTGCAGCAAACTCTACACGAACAATTGCATAATGTCTTCTTCTGTTAAATACTCTAATTCTTTACTAGAGTAATTTGATGAACTTAATGATCTGTCTACATCAACAAACGCTGATGATTTTTCTGGCAACGCACAAATCGGATTGCTCTTACGACCGTTTTGTTCATTAATTGTACGAATGAAATGAGCAACTAAAATTAGTTGTCCATTTTCGTTTAAAGTACATAAGAATTGACCACCATTAATTGTTCGATCTAAATAATCTGCAAATGCTTCGACTCGCGGAAGTTTTGGTGAAAATATGCGAATGATAATACGTTTTGTTACACTTTCGTCAAGTGGAATTTGAACTGTAAAATCAACATATCTACGACCAGTTGCACTTCCTGAAGATTTGACTTCTGTAATGAGCCAATTTGTGCCATCGAGAACAAATCTTGGATGCGCAATTTGAATTGGGAATTCGCACAACTGATCGATTAATTGTAAATCTTCGGTTAGTGTCTTAGCCCAATTCTTGATTGGCAATCTGTCAACCATGAATGAGTTATCCATTTAGATCTTCATCTCCTAAATGTTATTTTGCCCGAAGTTTGATGATACACCAAATGTACCTGATTCGTGCAATTGATATGAAACTGTAGTGCTCTTTGAATGAGCTGTAACAAAGTCTTCAAACTGTTGAACTGACAAATGTCGGAAGTTTCGAATTGCTCGGAACTGAACTGCTTTGTCGTCAGATTCTAACGCTGTAAACACTTTGTCTTCGTCGTAGTTTCCTTCAACAACAATTACATCATACAATCGTTTAGGAGCGTATTTCATCGTACTTGTGTCCGATGCATATACTAACGATTCTTCTACTTCTTCGCCAAGGTCGTTCATCACTTTCTTTGTGATTACAAAGCCTTGGTTTGGTACGTCGTGGTCTAATTGAAATGTTTCAATTGTGTATTCTTGACCACCTGATGTAATTGTAAACACATCACCATGTTCTTTAATAATGTTTTCTTTCGGCACAGAGTATTCGAATTTCGGCGTATTCTTTGATTTAATAAACTCTGCGACGTCTTCATTACAATAAAAACTTTCACGTAACACCCAAGGGCGAACCTTGATGAGTTTAGAAAGTACTGAAGGGTTAATATGGTCGCTGTGTCGGTGAGTGACAAATAAAGTATTAATCTTTAAAATGTCTTGTTCTAATTTTTTAAACGATAGACCGCAGTCTATCATGATCGAATTATCGATCACGATAGAGTTGCCGGTACTACCTGTTCCAATGATATGAATATCGAAGCTCATTAGTCGATCACTTCAGCTGCTAAGTAGAAACGAGGTCCTTCATTAGTTGTGAATGATTTCACGTGAATGTAAGCTCGTACTTTCTCTGGGTTTTTTACTAAATCTAATAGGTTACGTTCGCCCATAGCTGACGCAAGTTCTAAAGCGCGTTGAGTTGCTAAACGATCTGAGATACGTTCTAATGATTCTTTTAATTGACTTTCTTTGTCTGGTTCTAATTCGCCACTACGAATTTTTTCTTGCATTTGTTGAACGATTGAGTTACCATATTTTAATGATGCGTCATCGTCAAATGAGTTCTCATCTTCTTCGTCAGCTGGAATGCGTAATTGAGAAATACGTAAGTTTAATGTTTCACCTTTGAAGTCATAAGGGAAGCCTACGTTGAAACGGAAACCTGTTTTGTAGTTATCGAAGAATTCTAATTCAACTGGTTCAGTTAATTTAGATAATTGTTTAGATAATGGAATTGAGATTTCTTTCTCAAAGCGAGTATAACTTGCTCCTTCTGCATTTCCAATACCCGGACGGAATGATTGACGTTTACCATCTTCTGAAGAATAGAAAGTAACATGTGCTCCATCCATAGTTTCTTCAGCGTTTTCGATAGTTGAGCCTTCATTTAAAATGTTTAATAATTCTTGTGCCGCATCGTACACTTCTTGGCTTGGTACATATTTCTTATTAGTTGAATCGAAACCATAAGTGTTTAATGTAACTGTATAACCTTCACCATCGTCTCCTGCGATCATAAAGTTTAATTTACCTGTTTCTGTGTCACGCATCACAAATTCTACTGTTCCTGTTAATTCTTTTGCCATAATTTAATATCCTCATTTCATATATTTTGATAATTTAATAATTTGATTTACTACAATCGGATGTTATGGCCTTTCGGCGCTTTACTACAATCTCCTTTCTTGGTGTTCCGATCAACACCTGATAAATATGTTATCGTATTATTAAATGAGCTTTAACTTACATTAAGCTATTTAGTAAAACGTTCGTTAATCACTATTATTATTAATTAATAGTTACTTTAACTGGATGTAACACTACACCCTCTATCCCATCTGAGAATTCATTAGGGAATACTTTTTTTCATTATTTGATATGCAGCATTTACATCTGCATTGACTGAGATGCCATTATCACTTACAAATAAGCCACGATGGACTCGTCTTTTCTTATCATACCACTCTTTCGTAGGCGATTCACTATCGAGAAAACTCGTACCGCTTGTGTACGATTCTTCGGTAAGAACTACATTAATACCATAAGCTTGAGCTTTATACATGATTTTCTCGATTAGCTTTTGATGCGGAATGCTCACAAAAGACTGATTTGTCTTTCTACCTAAAGAAATAGATTGTTTCCAATCATTATTCTTTCCAATCACGATCGTAGTAATATCATTTAATGTAGCAGTATCTATGATATATTTGCTGATTTTATGTAAAGCGTCTTCGATCTTAAAATTACGTTTTTGTGTTAATCGATATAATCGATTTGTATAGCGCTTATCATTCATCTGCTTCGCAATACTTTGATAATAAGCTTTCTTTTTATTGTAGTATTGATTTATTGACTTTAGACCTTTACCATTGACAAGGCTAGGTTGTAAACCTGTATTTGTAACAATAGTTGCTAAGTTATCTAAACCAAGATCAATACTCATGATTCGCTGATTATCTTCTAAAATCGTATCGTCAACAGCAACACTATACACGATCTCAATACAAAAGATTTGATTGCGCGGAATAATTCTAACTTGATTTAACTTTTCAAAGTTAGTCAGATTGACGCAACGCGGTTTTATCGTAAACCCCTTAAAAGCCTTAGGAAATTGCAATAAATTTCCTTTCAACTTTACTTGCTGATTTGTGACGATGAGTACCGTTTGCCCATCTTTTGATTTATATTTTGGCAATCTTGGCTTTCCCGAATATTTATGTTTATTCTTAGACCAATCTCTTATCGAACTAAAGAAAGACTTCCAACTCTGATCTAATAACTGCAACGTCTGTTGAGCAGACTGAGCTGTAGGCATATTTCTATAGTCGGGATAATCGACGTCTTTCTTTAAGATCTTATCTAAATCTCGATATCGAAGCCACTTATTATTTTCAGTAAATTCTTTACGAACTAAATAATTTGCATGATTGTATAAGTTCTTAGATAGATGTGTAAACTCACAAAACATATTGTAATAAGAGTGGCTCTTTTTAATAATATGTTTTTCTACACGTCGTATAACCATTATCTTCAAGCAACTCCCTACTCAATCATCTCGTATGTTTACTATTATATTGTATCACGCTCGAGAGCATATGTACAACGGTTTTGTCAACAAAAGTCAAAAATTTTTAAACAAATTTGTCGTTGTATAAAATATGCACGTCATTTCTTGCGCGTGTTACAGCCGTATAATTTAAGTTCGGTTCTTTAATGATATATTGGTCTTTTTTAGTTGTGTAATAGACAACAGTATCCCACTCAGAACCTTGTGATTTATGCACTGTTAATGCATAACCAAATTGCATACGAACTAATGGTGGCAACATGAATTTCTCCATTGCTTTACCCGCTTCGTCATACATTGGTTGATATACTTCTTCAGTACGTTTACTTAAAAACTTAGAAATTTCAGTTTTGTCATTTGCTCTTAAAAACTTATCAAGAGACTCCATAATACACCATTTCGTTTTACCCGTTGATGTAGAATGTAATTTTGCAAGTACAAGTCGACCTGACTTTGTAAAATAGTCTTCTAACTTAGAGCATGTGATACCTGTAATTCCTACTAATTTATAATTAGCACGTACGCGATCCCACGCATCTTCTCCAGTTAAAATGCTTTTTACAATAAATTGCTCTGCATTAAAGAACTCAGTTTGACCCGGTGTTAATAATTCGTTTTGTAAACATACGAGTTGGTCCCCAACTTTTACACCACCGCTATAGCCCTTGCAGCCTCGAATTAGTTTATTCAATTCTGTCACGTCAGCATTTTTAAATGCTAATACAATGTCTGCATTTGTTAATCGTGATAACACAGTTGGGTGCAAATGCTCTAATGAAGACACATCTGAGAATTGATCTGTAAAACGTTTCTTTAATAATTCTAATGGCACTTTTGCTTTAATCTTAGTTGCGATGTCAATTACTGAATCACCCGAACGCAATACTTGAGTTAAGATATAATATCCATCTTCATGTTTATGTGCTTTTTGCACATTCATATAGCCATTCTTTTCACCTTGCACTGGTGGCAATTGATATGGGTCTCCGCATAATAATACAGATAATTTATTGCCGGGACCACGATAGTCACTAATTGCGTCTGACAATAATAACATGTCTTCGTCACTAATCATTGTAACCTCATCAATGACAATATATCGAATATCTTTTAAATGATTTGCAATTGCTTGAGGATCTTTATCCTCGAATCGTGTTTCAGTCGATACTTTAAATTGTGAAATAAGTGATGCTTTACCATTAAAACGAATGTCAATTGCGTCTTCTAATAATAGCAAGTTCACAGTTCGTTCATCCTCAGTATCAATGATTTCGTCGGTATTAATTTTCAGTTTATCTTCTAAGAATTTCTTTAAATTTAGCAACCCTTCGAGTTTAGAAATAGGAAACTCTTGAGTTGCAATTTTTAAATATGTCACAGGTTCTTTTAACATTGCTGCGACTGTTTTAAAAATACCATGCTTACTAATTGAACGTTTACGAATGTTTGACAGCGCCGTTACAGTAGGCGCTAGAACAAGCATAAATTTACCAGATTCTTTTGATAGTTCATTATTATAATGTTCAATAATCTTAGATGCTAATGTTGTTTTACCTGTACCAGCAGCACCCATTAGTACACTTGTATGATTTTGTCGACGAATGATTTTGTCATAAATTTCTTGTTGTTCATCGGTCAGTTGAAATGTTGTCATGCAGTTACTCCCCTCTTAAACTAATTAATTTCGCAGTTGCTTCTAATTTCTCACTTTCTTGAAGAATCGCTACACACTCGCGTTTAATACCTGTGCTTCGCTCAATTCGATCATTCGCGTTTGTAATCGATTCTAGCACAGTTGTGTTTCTTTGCAAACTGTCGATTGCAGTTTGCAAGTTTAACAGATATTCTTGGAATCGTTGTGCGTCATTTTGCATCAAAGTCACCTCCATTACTAATATTGTATCAAGCCGCACTTGACATGTACATAATGTTCGCATAAAAAATGCCACAAAGTAACTCATAGAGCTACCTTGCGGCGATGTGTCTGTTGACACGATATTGAAACACATTATTTAGCGTTTACACCAAGCATTACACTGATGATTGAAGAACCACCGTATGAACCTAAACTTGTTGTTACGTCTGTATACTCGATACCTAAACCGATATGAGTCATATCTTTAGACATCATGTTGTCATAGTGACCTGGAGAGTCTTTCCATTGTTGGAATAAAGTTTTAGCTAATTCAGTAGTATCTAACATTTTGCTTGCGCTTCCAACCATGCTTGCATTTTGTAATACGTTTTCGTTAGAACCGCGAGGGCTTGATGCTACAGAACCTGGTTTAGCTTCTTGGAAGACTGTGAACCATTTAGAACCGTCAGGACGTGTATGAGCTTTACCGTTAGAACGTAATGAACCTACACTTGCTTGTTCTTTAGCACGAATCTCAGCTAAACGAGTTACTTCATCATTTGCAACGATTGTTTTAAGACCTTTAGATTGACGTTCTGCATTCACTAAACGAGTGAACTCACGAACGACTGCAGCTTCGTCTAAGACTTTGTTTGCCATAGCAGCACGTTCTTTATGACTTGCGGCGCGTTCAGCTTTATCGTAAGGGTTCTTAAGAACTACGTTAGCAGCACGTTTCTCAGCATCTGACAATTTAGCTAAACCTTCCCATGTTTTCACATTAGTTTTAGCTGCAGAAGCATCTGTCATGTCGATTCTGTGACCAGTACCTTTCTTAATTACACGTTTTTCACCAGCAATTGTACGAGCAGCACCAGTTTTCACTTCAGACTTGATAACTCCGTTTTCTTTAGTGATTGTGTAATCTTGTTCTACGCGACCTTTAGAGCCTTGAGATACAACCACAGTTTCACCAGCAGGAATTGTGTCATCATTTACGATTTCTTCTACGATTGCTAATTCAGTTGTTTTAGTAATCTTTTCAGTTGTTGTTACAACAGCTTTCTTAGTACCTTTGTAAGTTACTTTATCTTGAGCAGCACGAGTTGTTTTACGAGATTTTTCAACTTTGCTTGTTACAACGCCATCAGTTTTAGTTACTGTGTAAGTAATTGCAACTTCACCGTCAACGCCTTCAACTACACGAGTTTTGCCTTCTAACAACTCAGGGTCGTTCTCAGTACGTTCTCCGTGAGCAACTACTTGTTTCTCAACAACTTCTTCAGTTGTAACAACTGGAGCTGGTGTTGGAGCAGGAGTTACAGGTGTTTCTGGAGTTGGTGTTACAGGTGTTTCTGGAGTTGGTGTTACTGGAGTAACTTTCTTAGTACCACGTTCGATAATGTGGTCTACTGCAGGAGTAGTTTCAACATTAACGCTCTTACGAGATACTTCAACACCATCTTCTGTAATGACTTCGAATGTTTCTACTTTAGAACCGTCTTTACCAGCTTGTTTATCACGAGTTTGGCCTTCTGCTAATTCATCAGTGTCAACATATTTAGTTTCGAATGGAATTGTAGTTGTTACTTTTTCTTGTTTTGTTTCACGAACGATTGTTTTCGTACCCACACGAACGACTTCGTCTTGAGCAGCTTGAGTCTTAGAGTCTACTTTAGCACGAGACACTTCAACACCGTTTTCTAAAACGATTTCATAAACGTCTTCAACGTATCCATCAACGCCCGCTGTTTCAACAACACGTTTACCAGCTTCTAATGAAGCGTCAGCAACTTCTTTAACGCCGTGAAGTAATGGAGTACGAACAGTCTCACGTTTAGTTTCACGAACGATAGCAGGTTGCTCAGGTTGTGGAGTTGGTTGTGGAGCAACTGGGTTTGTAGGTTGTTCTTCAGCAGGAGTTCCAGCTGGAGTTTGAGTTGTAGGTTGTTCAGGTTGAACTGGTTGCGCAGGTTGCGCTGGTTGTACAACTTCTGAACCTACAGTGTCAGAACCCACTACTTGAGATTGACCTGGTGTAGCAGGACGTTCTTCAGGAGTTACAGCAGGTTTTACTTCTTCACGGTTTACAACTTCAGAAGAAACGTTTTGTTGAACTTCACGTTTTACTTCTTCTTTAATTTGTTCTACAGTTTGGTTACCAGAGTTTGTTACGTTCACAACTTCTGTTTGGCCTTGAACTTGTTGAATTGCTTCTGGAGTATTAGCTGCAGGAGTTTTCGCTTGTTCTTGGTATACGTTTACTTCACCAGTACGAACGTCACCAACAGCAGTGTAACCGTCTTTAGCGTATAATACGTTACCAGTGTAAATTAAGTTCACATCAGCAATTCCGTTGTCTTTAGCAAGTTTCTTCATGTCAACGCCTGAAGCTTCAGAAATGTAACCAAGAGTGTCACCCCATTTAATAGTATAAGGTTTACTGAAGTCACCAATCTCAGCACGAATTTCTTCAACTGTACGTGCAACCCATGGAGTATCTGGTGTAGCAACAGTATCATAACCTGCTACAGCAGCGTCTGCTTTAGTGCTCATCATTGTAGTTGCTAAGATGATTCCTGCAACTGCAGTGACAAATTTACCTGTACGCAATTTGCGTAATTTGAATGTTTGTTTTTGTTTCATATCGTGTTTTCCTCACTTTGTATAAAATTTGTTGTCTGTAATTCTATTGTATCATATTTCTGAATGATGTACATAGGCGTTTAATAGTTTCGTACATTTTTCTTTCATAAGATCAATTACAAGGTTTATTATATATTGCTTATGCAGCATGTACATACCTTATAAAAGAAATTATTAATTCCTATGAATGTCACCCAGAACTGATTGACAAGATAAATATATCATATTCTGCAGGTATGTACATACCCTATTGCAAAATTTTTTGAAAAAAAAAAAGACTAGCAAATTTGCTAGTCTAATAATGATTGATATTGATTAAATGTTAGTTTACCTTTAATTTGTCGAGACATTTCTGCAGCGACACCGATTAAGATTAGTAAACTTGTACCACTTAATAATGAAGTATTAATTGTAATATGGAAAATAGTTGCAATTGGTAATACTGTGATTGCGACTAAGTAAATAGATCCAAGTACACTTAAGTGACGAATTTTAGATGATAGATATTTCTCAGTGTCTTCACCTGGGCGAATACTATAAATATATCCACTTGATTTTGCTAAGTTGTCAGCAACTTTCTCAGGGTTAATTTGAACTTGCGCATAGAAGAATGTAAACATTACAACTAATAGCGCATAAGTAATCAACCCTTTCTTAGATGCTAGAGTGAAACATTCTAGCAAGAACTTGATAATTTCACTGTGTTCGTGTCCTGCAGGATATAGTAATTGATTGATTAATTGCGGTACACTGAATACTGAACTTGCGAAAATTACTGGAATCACACCAGCTGAGTTTAATTTCAATGGTAGCCATGATTGAGTTAACTCACCTGAGAATTTCTTTGAATAATACATTGGAATTCTCAATTGCGCTAGTTCGATGTAGACAATAATTGCAAACATGATTAAGAATGCAACAATGACGTTAATCATCAAATTATTTTCGTACGCTTGATACAATTCGCCAGGCACTCGAGAAAGAATACTTGCAAAGATTAATGTAGAGATTCCGTTTCCTAAGCCGCGATCGTTCGTGTACTCTCCAAGCAACGTTAGCACTGTTGAACCAACAGTTAAGAAAATTGCTATTACAACGTACTTGAGAATTGTTGGATCTGCAACGAATTGTGCATTTGAGAATTGGTTAAACCCGAATGCGATACCGAGACCTTGAATGAAACCGAAGAAGATTGACAATAGCACAGTTGCTCTTGTTAATTTACGACGTCCGACTTCGCCTTGTTTAGACCATTCAACAAATGTTGGCGAAATGTCCATTTGTAATAATTGAATAATAATTGATGCTGTGATGTATGGTGAAACACCTAATGCGAAAATTGAGAAATTAGAAAGTGCACCACCATTAAATAAATTAAAAATGCTAAATGCATCAGAATTTACAATACTTTGAATTGCTTGAGGGTCAACTCCAGGGACTGGAATGTGAACACCAAGTCTAAAAATGAAAATTAATAGAAATGTATACCCGATTGGTTTTAGTAATTTTTTCATGAGAAACTCCTTTCAATAGTAAGTCTATTCTATATTATGTATGAATAAATGTACACTATCTTTCGAAAATAAATAGTAGCTATTCTTTTACAAATAGCTACTATTTTGATAATTATAACGTAATAACCGTGCTTACGTTACGTTTTAGCTGAGAAGCTTCTTTAATAAAAGCTCGACGACTGGTTTTTACCTCAACATTTACTGCGTCTTCTTCAGAAGTACCGCTAAATTGATATTTAATGGTTACATTTCCTGAAGACGGTAACTCTAATTTCGACGACACTTTGTTCTCTTTGACTTCTAATGATTTTTCTTTACCATCTTTGTCAGTTACAGTAACTGAGTTAAGCGTCATTAATTTAGAAGTTGTTTTTACTTCTACAATTTTGTCATATAGAGATGATTTAAACTCGTTTACGATAGAAGAAATAGCGTCATCAACTTTGACATTGTCTCCAAAGAACTCATTCTGAATGATTGGTTCAATTGAATGGTCCTTCAATTGACGAGCTGCTTTTGCATTTTCGTCAGTTAATAAAATTGGATAAACGTCAAGATTCATACGTTCGACAAAGCTAAACACACTCTCCGTAGACAAAGCTCCTAGTTGGTAACGATCATATGCAAATGCAGATTGACCATCGTTGGCATCAGTGATATACACGACACGCGAATTTTCAGACTTGTCTGTTAGAGATTCGATGTATGAATACAAGTTGTTACTGTCTCCATATTTAGGGTATTCATCATGTGTTGAGTTTACAATTGATTCATCTTCTTTTAATTGCTTACGAATTTCGTCTTTATTTGATGTTAATTGATGTGTTAACTTCACAGAAGATGAACGACCGTTTGAATATGCAATTGCAATTCGGTCGTTATCAGAAATTGAGTTAATAAGTTCGTTCACAAGTTTTGACACTCGTGAACGATACTCATCAGATGCATACGCAGATCGGTCTACGACTAAATATACATCATTACTTGTCGATAATTCAATTGCTCTAGTAGCAGTAATTGAGTCTTTAGGTTGAACTGATACAATTCCAATCGTCGTTTCTTCAGCACTTACAAGTGGGGTAGATAGCAATAGTGTAGTGACCATTGCAAGAGCAGAATATACGACTTTTTTCATTATTTCAATCCTTTACCTTTTTTACCACTGACGATAGCACCAATAGCACCACCGACACTTGCAATACCTGCTACAATTGCGCCAGCAATGCTAGCCGCACCTGTGTTTGGTAAACGTTTGTCTGAAGCATTTGATTTACCATTTGCTGTTGGAGCTTGGTCTCCTGCTGGAGCTTGATCTCCAGTTGGAGTTACGTCACCAGTTGCATTACCGTTTGCGTCTAATTGACTTGGTGAACCTTGCTCATCAGGTTTTACAGGTGTCTCAGGAGTTTCTGCAGAAACTTTCTTATAAGTGTGTGTACGTACATGATCGTTTTCTTCTGTTTTCTCTAGTACGTATCCTTCGATTTCTTTTGCATCAACGAATGCGTCACCAGATTGTTCATCTGCTAATGCTTTTCCTTCAGCGTCTACGAATTTAGTGATATAAGGTGCAACTGCATCAGCTTTTTCTAAAGTGATTGATGCTTTTTCAGCAATCTCAGTTGCTTCACCTTTTGGTTTAAACTTCACTTCTAATTCGCGAACAGCGTTTGCTTCGTCTTCAACTGGCATTAAGTCAACTTCGAAAGTTAATACTCCATCTTCTAAGTCGCCTTCAACAACATCAAACATTACGTTTAATGAAGCTTTAGGTTTTACAACACCATCAGTTGTAGGCACTGTGACTACTGGAGCTGGAGTTTCCTCAGCTTTTTTATTCTCAGCTGCTACAGTTGTTTCTTCAGGCTTAGTTTCAGCTGCTACAGTTGTTTCTTCTTTTTTCTCAGACGCTACAGTTGTTTCTTCTTTCTTAGTTTCAGAAACTGTAGTTTCTTCTTTTTTATCTTCAGAAACTGGTTTTTCGTCTTCTTTCTTCTCATCTTTAACGGTTGGTAATTGTGAACCGTCTAGTTCGCGATGAGCAGTGTTTCCTTTTAGAATACGAATTTTAGCAACTTCTGTAGTCTCTTGTCCGTCTTCACCAGTAACTTTATTTTCTAAGAACTTAAATTGTTCGTTTAATGCTAATGTTACTGTACCTTCTTTAACGCCTTCTGGCAATTTGATTTTTGCACGAAGTGTTACAGGTGATTTAGCAGTGAATTTATTACCTTGTGCTGAGTTTTTATTTACGATTTCTAATGAGATCGCTTTAGCTTGTGTAGCATCAGCAGGTTTTACTTCTGCTGTTGCAACTTCTTCAGCTCCGACAAATGGCATAGCCATCGGTGCTAATGTAGTTAATGCGGCTAATGAAGCGCCGACTTTAAATCTTTTGTTCTTCATAATCGATAATTCTCTCCTTTGAAGTTTAATAGTTAACGTTATCTTTTATTATTATAACATGCTCAGCAGCGAATGTACATTGTATGTATGAAAAAAGTCTTAACAAAATAGTGTTAAGACTAGAGTTGTGGTTGTGAAGCAACCAGAATCAATAAATTGAGTTTAGAACGTAAGTGACGTTCGAATTGTTTGATAAATGCTTTCATCAATTTCATCTCCTTTCTCAAAACAGCATTAAATATTATATCAAGTTTCGAGACAAAAGTAAACAGTTTTTATTTCTGGCTAGTTTCTACTATATAATATACGTGCACGCGTGCGGGAGAATGCAATTCTCAATAAAACCGTGTTTTATGTAAGATTGCAATTAAGAACAGTGTTTTACAAGTATACTAATACACGCGTGTGTATTATAATAATTTTATCAATGACGATTAGAAAGTGAGGTGTCGCAATGACAGAAAATGAAGCGTTTTTGAAGATCTTAAATGAAGAAACTGCAAAGCATTTCGAGAAATTTGAGATTGAGAATTTCTCGCCAGAAAATTGGTTAGGCGTTGATCAGAAAGAAATTGCACGAATTTTAGAAGAAGGGTATAAAACGTATCAAGCAGTTGTGACTGAGAAATTTGCATTTTTAGCAATTAACGTTAAAGAACTTGGTAACGTACTACGAATTGACGAAAATGAAATGATTGCGTCTGCTGACGACGATTACGTACTCATCAAGTTAGTATATGCGTATTTACCGAAGCAAGGCGTGTTTATCAGTAAACATATTTCGAGTTGCACAGGTTTAATTCAAGGGTTGAATGGGACAATTGTATGCCCGAATGATGTGCCGTTTACGCCTGGAGAAATGACGTATCAAATTATTATTGATGAAAAACGATTAACAAATGTATTAAAAGGAGAGAAGTAATATTGTTAGATTTCAGTAAATAACTATGTACTTTTTCTGAAAACATGTTAGAATAAACTTAACTTATTAACGAGAGGTACGAATTACATGTTCAAATTTATTACAAGACCGATTAAAAGATATTTCCTAAGACCGCTTAAGCGACATGCTAAAAAAGCTGCAATTGGATATGCGCTTGCGACAGTACCCTTAGGGTATTTAACAACTGCAATTACAACGCACATTCCAGTGTCAAACCCTCAAGCGGTCGTGACGAAATTAGTTGACGGCGGTGGAATCAACGGTGCTCTTAACGTAGTAACTGCAGGTTTATTTAAACCAGTAAGTGAAGGCGCTAAGATGCTTGTTGGTAAAGGTCAAGAAGCAATTGGCGATTTGACAAACAACGATGATTTGCGTGAAAAAGGTCAATATGTGCAAGACCAAGCTTCTAAATGGTTTAACGGAAGTTCTGAAGTCGCAACTAAAGCTCAACAATTAGTTGTAAATACAAAAGATGCAATTCAGAAGGCGACTTCTAAAGCGACTGCTCAACCAAATAAAACTGATGAACAAACTGAACAAGCAATTGATGGCTTAGCAGACACAATGAAGTGGGATAAAAAGAAAGCACCTAACTATTATGTAGTCGTTGGTAGTGCTGAGATTGACTACGATAACTTCGGTGGACCAGGTTCAATTACTTATTCACCAGTTGATTCATTAGGTCGCGCTCAAACTGCTTACGGTCATCTAAACTATGCTTTAGTAAATGGTGAGAAATCACAAAAACGTGAAGACTTCAGTAATAAAAAAGAAGACTTATTAGCGGGTTGGCAATATTTAACAGATGGTCGCAATCCTAAAGTAACAATTAAAGCGACTACGTCTACTAAACAAGTATACTCTGGTCGTATGTATAACCGTTCACACTTGATTGCAGATTCATTAGGCGGTAAAGCAACTAAAGAAAACGCAGTTACAGGAACTCGTACACAAAACGTTGGAGAAAACAACCACGGTGGAATGGCTTATATGGAAACTATTTTACGTGAGTTCTTTAAAAATAAAACTGATGTGACTGTGTATTATCAAGTGAAGCCGTTATACAATGGTAACGAGTTATTACCACGATCAGTTGAAGTAAACGTAAAAGCATCTGACGGATCTATCGACCAAAAGATTATTGTATATAACACAGCAAACGGTTATAACATTGATTATAATAACGCAACAGTAACGAAAGGAGAATAATATGCATAACGATCCAGTTAGCATGACGCCTCAAGAAGTTGTTGCTCAGTTACGTTCGTTTCTTACACTGATGGGCGAAAGTTTCGATGTTGCAAAACAAGTTGCGACTACAAATTTCGAACTATTTTGTGATCCTTCTGACTATGAAGGTCGTAAAGTATGTACGGAATTACGAAATACTCTCTCAAATAAAATTGACATCGCCAGATGTGATTTAGCAAAATTACCTGACGAAAATGCTAAAGATGTGTATGATTTAATTAGAATGTATCATAGTGCAATGATGAGCATTAGAAGTGTGTTTTATAGTTACGGCGACGCCGTAGTGAAAGGTCTTGAGAAAGCAACCTTAAAACACGAAAATGAAGTATCGAATTTATCAAAACTTGTATTAGAACACGAAGACAAAATGTCAAGTCTTATGGGAAAGGTGGACAGATTTAAGTGGCTTCTAGACGACAGCTATTCGCGGTACGTGCCCTCGATGTAATGGCGGTAATTACCGAGTTTTTACAACGAGTTGCAAATTCTGCAATATTTACATTATTTTTATTGGTCGTAATCTTGATGATTGATGGAACCTATGTTGGAATTCGTCAAGTATCAAATGAATATGCAAGGTATATTTTCGGGTTTACGACAATCTTATTCGCAGTATTAGGACTATCGTTCGTTGATAGTTTATTAGAAAAATTTCTTGGTTTCGAATTACCGGAGATTTTCAAAAGCGGACCTCGACCGATGGTCACACTTGCGAATATTTCAGCCTTATATATCTTTAGAGATGCATATGAATCGATCATGAGAGATACTTCTCATATCGAACAACGACCTTCGACAGCGATGACAATGATTTTAGTCATGTTTGTATTTTCGTTATTATTCGGTTTAGCACTAGGCGCTATTCGAAAACGATTGTATACAAAACATTTCGAGCATTTATCAGTAATGTCAAAAACAACTGTGCTCGAACCAGTACCGAAAACACTTGTTGGATATAAATGTTATTTTGCGAAATTTACGCAAGAAGTTGTAAAAGCTAAAGAGCTTGATCCGAATAAGCCGCCGAAAACACAGTTTGACGACGACTTTGATAAAGCGATGGAAGTATTAAAACAATCAAAAATCTTTAAACGCAAAAAGCATTAGAATTTTTCTAATGCTTTTCATTTTGCCTATGTACATTATAGAGCAGTATGATACGATCATCGATGAATATTAGATTTTTTAAAGGAGGGGTAGGATTGTACATTAGTAAAAATTTATATGACAAGTATGTCACTTACGTCGATGTGCCAGATGATGTATTCTTTCATAATATTATCAATTATGCAAAAGAAGTATTTCATTCTGGTAAGCTAGAAAATGTTGACATCGAAGAGATTAAAAGTAAGTATACACCTGTCATTTATGTAAGTACACTTTCGAAACGTACGGGTGACGATGATATTCTAACACGAAAGTCAATGAATGAACGTGCTCGAAATCGATACTTGATAATCGACGCTGACTATGACGTTGGTGAAGAAGACAAGTCGCAAGAATTGTATGACAAGCTAATTGCATTAGCGAAAAAACACAATACAAAACTTGTCATTTATCCAACGATTAGTTATCCGACGAAACCGCGTTTTCGTGCAGTGTTATTTACAAAAAAGGTCATGAATGACGCATCTTATCATCAAGCGATGAACTGGCTGTATGATCAGTTAGGTTTAGAAGTCACTGACAAAGGTGACTTCGACATTCGTTCGAATAATAACGCTCCGATTTTTGTTAATGAAGCACAGCTCGAACGCATTTATGATAACACTCAAGAAGAAGGTTTGGAGCCATTAGACAATCATCTATTTAAACCATATCCAAAACCGAAATCAAGAAAAGCATTTAAGAAAGACTTTGCTGCATTAACAAAATATGACGAAGGCAAAGTTTCGAGGTTCCAACTAATGATGGGTATTCAGAAACTTGTAAAAAACCCGGATATGCAAGATTATAACACGTTTTGGCCAGTTGTCTATTCACTCGCAAAAGCTGAGTTATTAGAACAAATTTCTGAAAAAGACGCATTCGACGCGTTAGAAGAGCTTGCAAAAGCAGCTCCAGATCAATATACAAGAACGCGTTGGTCGATTGGAAATCGTCAGAAGTATATTTCTGCACGAGCGTCTCTAATGGCGGACGAGCAACAATTATTGAAAACACGTTCATTGTTTTCAAGAGAAGAATTTAAAATTTGATAAGTAGAGGTAAGAAGAAGTTATGTTATTATTACAAGATATTGATGAGCGTGCTTTACACGCAGAGACTAAGATGCGAGCAGCATATTATTTAGGAAATACGAAAGCGCTGGAGAAGAAATATCCAGCTGCGCATTCCGAACCGCGCAAACGACTATTTAAATTATATGTAGTTCCAGCAATTTCTAATAGCACTTATACGCCAGAAGGCATTAGCGAAGTAATGTGTCATTCGATTAATTGTGTCGACGACGACGGTAAACCATTTGACATGGTGAAAGCGACATCGATTGAGCAAATGTACCCTGCAATGAAAGAAGGCGAAATATTCGAAAGACGTCCAGAGGACTTAGAATTCCAATTTAAAGTAAATGGATATTTATATTATAAAGGATACGTGTTTAATACGTTATTTTTCTTTGAACTTGGTTCAATGAGTCAACGATTGAAATATTTCGGCGCTCAAGTAGAATTTGCTAAGTGTCAGAAGAACGAAAATGTAGATCAGAGTTTGAAGAAAAAACTTTGTGCAGAAGTAAGACGTTTATTAAACGATGAATCGAAAGTGTCGTTTGATATTTCAACAAGACCATTAAAATATATTTAAGGGGGTCGCTATGAAATTTATTCAACCATATAATGATTTATTAACAAAAATTGTACGCAAAGGCGTCAAAACAGATTGCACATTAGCACTTTACAATGAGCAAATCACGTTTAACTTAGAAGCATTAAATCAAAAGAAACATTCTTTATATAGATATTTGCTAGCAATGCCTGAGAAACGTGGTTCACGAAAATCATTTGTTAAGTATGCACTAGCAGAAGCTGTGTGGTATCGACAAGCGACTCGTTCTGTTGAAATGATTAAAGAATTTGGACCGATTTGGGAAAAGATGGCAGACGCAAACGGAAATGCTAATTCAAACTATGGGTATCAATTATATGAGAACCAACGATTATGCCACGATATTAAACAATTGCCGAAAGCGAAAGAACAATCATTTATGATTGCTTCGCATTCGAACATGACTTCGTCAAATGACTTAGTATGCAACAATCGAATTGACATTCGACTTAGTGAAGAAAACGGAGAATGGATCTTAGATGCTCGAGTAATCGCTCGTTCAATCGACATGATTATGGGTCTCCCTTATGACATGTTTGCAGCGCAAGGTTTTCTAGCGAAAATTGCATCAATGTTACAAATTCAGCATCGTCGAGCAGTTCGACTTCGCGAATTAACATTTAACATTGCGAATGTGCATTGGTATGACGTGCATACGCCTAGTCAAGACGAGCTCGATTCTTTAACGACAAATATTGTCGTAATTCCATTCGAACATACACCGTTTCATCGATTTGACGAGTTACGTTTAGCAAATGCGGATAAAGTTCGCGAGTATCGCGATGAAGAAGCGCAATTCTCATACGTAACTGACTCATTCGAAGTTGCAAACATCAATTCACAATGGTCTAAAATGCAACAATATGCATTTGCGACTTTAGACGAAGCAATTGAAGCTGTTGAACAAAAGATTTATGCATTAGACAATCGTATGTCTCGAACAAATACAAAACGATTCACGCATTTACAAACGATTAAAGAACGTTTGCTTGCAAATCAGTGGGAACGCAAAACGTTAATCGTAGTTGAGCATTCATTGCTATATATCATGTATAACGGTCGTGAGTATGCAATGATGGAAGCACTCCATCAATAGAGTATGTACTTATTCGATAATTATGGTATAATGAAATTATCGAAAGGAGCTAACCTTATGACTCAAGTGAAGTTTAGATCAATACTTTCTGGTGACAAAGTCATCACAGATATTGAAGTAAGCACAAAGACTGAAACGTTTCATCGACAATTGACGACTCAAGGTAATGATCGTTACGTTGGAAATGATTTATATTATGTTGCACTTCGTGAGATTCTGGAATATTGCATTACAAATGAATACACAAATATTATGCTAATGTTTCCAATTAATAGAGTGCGAGATATTATTACATGCAAATTCGGTTATTCGAGTTTGTCAGATTTAGAGAAAGAAGAATTTAAAATAATTCACAAACTAATCGACAGATTGCGTGCTATCGCTCATAAAAAGAACGAACGTATATACGTTGATTGGATGAAGTGGGTAAATTGATAATTATCAAATATAAAGGAGAGAAAAATAAAATGGTCTTAAAGTCAAATGAAGTGGTAAATAAAACATTCGATTCGTCGATGTTTGGTGGGTTTAAGAAAGAAGAAGTCACAAGTTATATGCATTTAGTTGCAAGCACGTTATCTAACTATGAGAAATTAGTTACTGAGTATGCACAAGGCGACTATAAGAAAAAAGCTCAGATTTTAGATAGCAATAAAGAAAAAATCGATGAGTTAATTAAACAATCTGAACGAAAAGCTAAAGCAAATTTAGAAACTGCAGCAAAACAAATTCAGGTTGAGAAAGCGACTGCAGCAAAAGAATGTGAACAAATGAAAGAAGACGCTCGTCGCGAAGCTCAAGAAATCATTCGTTCTGCTAAAGCAAAAGCTCAAGCAACTATCGACAATGCTTCTACAGTCGTGAACAACTTATTAAATACTGCCGCTGATGAGCATAATGCATTAAAAGATCGTTACGAATTAATGCGTGAAGAAATCACAGGTTGGCACGATTATGCATCAAACGCTGCAAACAAGTTGTTAGCATCGTTAAGTTCCGAAGATTGGAAAGACGTCTTAAATACTAATATGCAAGAAGTCGATCTTCGTGAGCAATTTGAAGCATTAGAGCATAAAGAAGTTGATAATCAAGAGCCACTAGTGATTGACGAGGTCATCGCGAAAGTTGAGACTAACGAAGAAGAATCTTCTGAACAAGACCCATTGACAGCATTTGACAATCTGCAAGTTGTTGATCCGTTAGCTGAAGCAATTAAGGAAGCTAACGAGGTTGCAAAAGAGGTTGAGACTAACTTTGAAGGTGAATAATGACATATGGAAACTACTAAAGATAAATTAAGAATGTTAGCAATTTTATCGTTTGTTTGCTTTTTCGGGATTGCAATTGGTATGTACCTGTATTTAGAACAATTAAAGGCGCCAGTACTTATTATTATTAGTGCATTAATTGGTTACTACTTACTATTTTGTATTGCAATGATTTTCTTATCATTAAAATATAATGCTCTTGAGAAACTCGAAGAAGTTGACGACGATGAGAATGTTGAAGTGCAAGAAGTTGTGCTTGAACCAACTGGAATCGCGATTGAACAAGTGATTGAACCAGTTGAACCAGTTCAAGAAGTTGTTGAATATAGTCACGCAAGCTTAATTGCTCAGCAATTGAAGAATAACAGTGATGCATTATTACAAACAACTGAAGACTTAAGAGACGCGTATGCACGTCAACAAGTCTTAGATGCTGAACCAACTGTACAAGAAGTTCGTCGAGTAAGAAATGTTCGTAAATATCATTACGGTCGTGACTTTGCTAAACGATATGTAACGCATAAACGTAGAAGAAGAGTTCGATAAGAGCTCTTCTTTTTATTTTACGTGTACATGTCGCGACGTGCGTAGTATAATTAAGTATGTAGTTGAGTGTGATTTTAAAATGTATGATGCATAACTTGTCATAGAATAGCTATATCTTACACACTTGTCATGGCGCAACTTTCTTAAAACTGTTACAAAAGCTGTGAGATGACGAAAACAACGTAACAACGAAAACAACACAAGTAAGGAGGTGATTAGAGTGGTACTGATACAACAAGTCGAAAAACACGTTATTAAGAAGAGTCATCCATATTATTCGATGTTTTGTGAATATGCGCATTTAGCAAAGAATTTATATAATCATGCAAATTATTTGGTTCGTAAAGAGTTTATAGAGACAGGCATGTGGCTAAGAGCTTATGATTTAGATCCACTGCTAAGACAGGATAGAGATTATCCAGATTACAGAAATATGCCAGTAGCGCAATCTGCACAACAAACTTTACATTTGCTAGATCGCAGTTGGAAATCATTTTTCAGAGCTATTAAAGATTGGTCTAAGAATAAAGATAAGTATTCAGGAAAGCCAAGGTTACCCAAATATAAACCAAAAGACGGAAGAATGGTTTTTATACTCACGAATCAACAAGTGAAGCTAAAAGATGATTCATTACGTTTTCCGCGGTCGTTTCAAGGGTTCACTATGAAGCCGAGATGTGTATATTTACACAATTTTGAGAAAATCAATCAGGTTCGAGTTGTGCCAAGGAATCAAATCTTTTGCGTCGAGATTATATATAGCGTATCCATCGATGATACTTTGCTGCCAGATAATGGTCGTTACATGAGCATTGATTTAGGTTTAGATAACTTAGCAACTGTTGTTACAAATGCGGGGTTGAACCCGATTATTGTCAATGGTAAAGGTCTAAAATCAAATAATCAATACTATAATAAACAGAAAGCGTATTATCAGAGCATAGCAAAGAGTATGAACGACAAGTTCTACACGAATCGATTATACCGATTAACACAAGCACGTAATTTTAAGATTGAAGATTCATTACATAAAATTAGTAGGTTTATAGTAAACTCAGCGATTTCTAATGATATTCATACAATCGTAATTGGAAATAATAAAAATTGGAAACAGTCTATATCTTTAGGAAGACGTACTAATCAATCGTTTGTGAGTATACCGCATCAGAAATTAATTGGGAAGATTATTTACAAAGCTAGAAGTGTAGGCATTAATGTAATTATCACTGAGGAATCTTATACAAGCGGAACAAGTTTTCTTGATGAAGAACTCCCAAAGAAAGAGTTTTACGATAAAAAACGACGAATACATCGTGGTTTATTCATTAGTAACCAAGGTATTCGTATAAATGCTGACGTAAATGCAGCGTATCAAATAATGAAAAAAGTATTCCCTAATGCGTTTGCAGATGGGATAGAGGGTGCAGTGTTGCATCCAGTTAGAGTAAATATTATTTAATAATATTGACTAACAAATTCTTTACTAATAGAGTTAATGCTATTAAAGCTCATTTAGCATGATAATAGCGTTAAGAATTGAAAGGAGTATTCTATGTCATTTATAGATACAATTAGATTAAGAAAACATTCTGCAATTGCAGAGAAAGTTATGTCATTAGAAAGTCAAATGTCAGCGCTAAAAGATGCTGACTTTCCAAGTAAAACGAACGAGTTGAAATCTCGTTATGCAGGAGGTGAATCGTTAGATCAATTGCTACCAGAAGCGTTCGCATTAGTTCGAGAAGCAGCTAAACGTGTTCTAGGGTTATTCCCGTATAAAGTTCAGATTATCGGTGGTATTGCGTTGCATGAAGGAAATATTTCTGAAATGCGTACTGGTGAAGGTAAAACATTAACCGCTACAATGCCAGTATACCTTAACGCTTTAACAGGTGACGGAGTTCACGTTGTCACTGTTAATGAGTACTTGGCATCTCGAGATGCTCAAGAAATGGGTGCGTTATATCAGTTTTTAGGACTAACAACTGGGTTAAACTTATCTGAGTTAACACCTTATGCAAAACGTAGAGCATACGCTTGTGATATTACTTACACAACGGGTAGTGAATTAGGGTTCGATTATTTACGTGATAATATGGCTCTTGACACAGATTATTTAACTCAACGCGGGTTAAATTATGCAATCGTCGATGAGATTGATTCTATTTTAATCGATGAAGCGCGAACTCCGTTAATTATTGCGGGTCAGTCATCTCAATCAACAATGATGTATTTTAAAGTCGATCATTTTGTAAAATCATTAAAATCAGATGATTATATCGTTGACATCGAGTCTAAGACAGTTCGATTATCTCATCAAGGGATCGATAAAGCTGAAGAACACTTCCGTGTTGCGAAATTATATGATGATATTAATATTAATTTAGTGCATCATATCGACCAAGCACTATACGCGAATTATGTAATGGTCAACGGAGTTGATTATATTGTAAAAGATCAAGAAATCGCAATCGTTGATACATTCACAGGTCGTGTAATGGACGGTCGTCAGTTCTCAGATGGGTTACACCAAGCGTTAGAAGCTAAAGAGAACGTTAAAGTAAATGATGAAACAGTGACGCAAGCGACAATCACATATCAGAACTTCTTTAGAATGTATAAAAAGCTTTCTGGTATGACAGGTACTGCGAAAACTGAAGAAAAGGAATTTAAGAAGACGTATGAAATGTCAGTTATTCAAATTCCTACGAATAAACCAATTCAACGAATCGATGATTCAGACATTATTTATTCTTCATTAGATGCAAAATTCAAAGCAGTTGTTGAAGAAATTAAACGAGTGCATGCAACTGGTCAACCGTTATTAGTGGGTACAGCCTCAGTTGACATGAGTGAGGTTTTATCTCATTTATTAAAACAAGAAAAATTACCACACGTTGTCTTGAATGCTCGACATGATGCTGATGAAGCATCTATTGTTGCTCAAGCGGGTCAAAAGGGTGCAATCACAGTTGCAACAAACATGGCTGGTCGAGGTACTGACATTAAACTTGGTCTAGGAGTTGTAGAACTAGGTGGGTTATATGTATTAGGTACAGAAAAACACGAAAGTCGTCGTATTGATAACCAATTACGTGGTCGTGCTGGACGTCAAGGTGACGTTGGATATTCTAGATTCTTCTTATCTTTAGAAGATGACTTAGTTCAACGCTTTGGTGGAGAAAAAATGAAGAAAATCTACGATCGATTTGCAGAAAGTGATGGAGACGTAACGTCTTCATTATTACAACGTCGAATCGAATCAGCGCAAAAACGAATCGAAGGAAACAACTTCGATACTCGTAAGAACTTATTAGAATATGATGACGTAATGCACGCTCAACGTTTAGCGATTTATGAAATGCGTCAACAAATTCTATTAAACAACGACGAAGTATCTAAGTTCTGTGATGAAAGTGTTGAGAAAACTATCAATGAGAACGTTGATGCATTGTTAAAAGGTCGCAAAGTAGACTTGCAAGATATTGCAACGTTTGCATGGGATACATTTAAAATTGATCTAAACATCAATGACTTACGTGTGATTGCAGAATCTAAACAAAAGTTGAAAGAGTACGTGAAATTAAGATGCTTAAACGCATATAAAGACAAATTAGCAAATAACGTAACGAACTTAGTTGTTGAGAAATTGAAAGTGATTACGCTAAACGCGATTGACAACGCATGGGTTCAACACTTGACGAACTTAGAAGCATTAAAAGATAACGTAATGTTGCGTTCTTATGCTCAGATTCAACCTGTATCAGAATATCAGATTGAAGCACTTGAGCTGTATCGCCAACTAGTTGGACGTATTCAATTAGATATTACAAAGACAATTATGAGTGAGATTTTATAGGAGGTACATACATGGGTAAACTAATTACATTTGAAGGTTTAGATGGCTCTGGTAAAACCTCAGTTCTCGAAGGAGTTCACAAGAAATTAGAAGAAGCTGGCAAAACCGTACTTGTGTTGCGTGAGCCAGGTTCTACTAAACTAGGTGAAGAAATCAGAACTTTAGTAAAATCTGACACGCCAAGAGCAAAACTTGCTGAGACATTATTATTCTCAGCGGCTAGAGCAGATTTAGTTGAACATATCATTCGACCATCATTGAAGCATTACGATGTCATTTTAATGGATCGATATATTGATTCAACAACTGCTTATCAAGCATACGGTCATCAACAAGACGTTCAAACAATTACTGGCATTAACCGTTCAGTTGTCGGTTTAGCAATGCCTGATTTAACAATCGTTGTCACAACACCACTTGCAACAGCGCTCAAGCGCATTTCTAAACGTGGCGCTGCCGATCGATTTGAAACAGATCAGGCTTTCTTAAAACGAGTTGAAAAGGGTTATAAGGAAATCATTAAGTCTGATCCAGATAGAGTAAAATCTGTGAAGAATGATAAATTACCAAAAGCAATTGACGAAGCATTCGAGTTAGTCATGCAATCGTTAAAACGACGCAAACAACATAAACGTCAGTCATT
>ERZ1674176.29-NODE-29-length-46186-cov-15.109904_pt1 | contig 46186 bp, 35 predicted proteins | sample MGYA00581288_ERZ1674176 | MGnify/ENA primary metagenome ERZ1674176 (study PRJEB41354, sample SAMEA4873327) | human saliva metagenome | biome: human-associated habitat [ENVO:00009003]; feature: mouth environment [ENVO:08000002]; material: saliva material...
CACCCTCACGCCACGCCGAATGAGTGTACGGCGCACGGTACGTACGGTAAATCGCCTCATTCAGCGGGCTCGGGTACAGGCGCTTGGGCTGCTGACCCACCGGCTGCGGCAGGGCACCATCAAGCGCCCCGGCACCGGCAGAACCCGGCGCGGGCAGGCGGCCCTCATTCTGAGCCAAACCCAAGGTCACATCAATAAATGCGGTCGAATCGTGAGTACCCCACTCGTGCACTCCCAACGCCAGGCGCAGGGCGGCAGGGATATTCTCAATGCCGTCATGGTAGACCGCGGTGTTCGTCAGCATCACGCCCGAAAGAATCTCGCGATGCTCCAGCGCCCAACCAAAGGACACCAGCCCACCCCAGTCATGGGCGAGGGTCACGAGCGGCTTATCGGTCTCATCCAGACCGAGCGCCTTCGTGAAATCACCCAGGTCAGCGATACGGTCGGTCAGGGTGCGGCGCTCACCCTCCAAATCCAGGTGGGTGCGCTCCGAATAACCCATATCAATCTGATCAACCGCAACCACACGCCATGGGGCGCGCTCATTCACGCCCGCATCCAGCACGGTACGCCACAGGTACGACCAGGTCGGGTTACCGTGCACGCACAGGATCGTGCCAATCGATTCCAAACCCTGCTCGACCAGCACCGGAAGGTTATCCAGGTAGTGCCAGCGGCGCGCGCCAGCCTGCTGCGCCCGCTGCTCAATGGGGGCGGAGGTGGGCACCTCCAGAAGGTGGGAGTAGCGCGGGTTCACGCCCGCCCATTCCTCCGGGTTATACGGGGGCTGAGCCTTAGGGAAGTTCAAATGGCGCATGCTGGGAATCCTTCCGGATCGAATCGGTGAATGTCTACCGCAAAAGCTAACGGGTTACCGGCTAAAGGTTGCTGGATACCGGGTTACCACTGAATCTCAAGCAGGGCAGTGTTCAGGCCGGAACCCACACCCATGCACAGAATACGGTCGCCTTCCGTGTAGGTCGGCGCGCACTCGGCGAGAGTCATCGGCAGAGCCGCCGCAGCCACATTGCCCCACTTCGGGAAGGTCAAGGGGATGCGCTCACGCTTAATACCGACCGCCTCAATAATGGCGTTCGTGTGGGCGTTAGAAATCTGATGGGTCACGTAGGAGGTCATGTCGTTCCACTCCCAGCCGTCCTGATGCGCCTGCTCCCACGCCTGCGCCACCAGCTCCAGGCCGTGCTTAAGCAGACCCTCGGCGTCAGTGTTCATACCCTGATCAGCCTCGCCACCGATGCACAGGTTGCGGTGCTCAGTGCCCGCGCGGGACACCGAACCGACGATGCGGTGACCCTCCGGATGGCGGTCAGCGCGACCAATCACAGCCGCCGCCGCACCCGAACCGAGGGTCAGGGTCGCGAACTGAGCCAGCACATCCTCGCGGGTCGAATCGGGGTTGTTCAGGATGCGCACCGCGGTACGGTGCCACGGGGAGGGGTCCTCGCCAGCGACAATCAGGGCGTAGTCGATAGCGCCCGCATCAATCATGGTGGAGGCGACAGTCATCGCGTTCACAAAGCCCAGGCAAGCATTCGTAATATCGAAGTTCAGGGCGTGACGCGGTAGTTCCAGGCGGTCGTGCACACCCACCGAAACGGCGGGCTCAAAGTTATCGCGAGTCACCGAAGCGTTAATCAGCAGACCAATCTGGGAACGGTCAATACCCGCCTCCGCAATAGCCTTCTCGGCAGCGGCAACAACGCCGTCCTCAAAAGTCTGACCCTCAGCCCAACCGCGGCGAGTGCTAATACCGGCAAGACGCTCCAGCAGGCCCTTCGGCATGCGCAGACGCTGATAGGTTTGGGCCAGCTGCTCATCGAAGTAGTCGCTCGTGACGACCTCCGGAGGCAGCTCATGGGTAATAGACAGCAGAGCTGCATTAGCGTGGCGAATGTCAGAGTTCGTGCCGACCTTATCGGCGGATGCATTCATCAATGGTGTGGCCCTTGTAAATAGAAGTCAGTGGGATACAAAGACGGCGGGGATGCGCACAGCGGCCCCGCAGAATTCGTGATGCTCATTCCAATCTACCGCACCGGTCGGGCGAACCCGTATCCGTAGACCCAATGTGAACGCCCCCGTTCACCCCGCGCGTAAGATGATGCATAATGATGAACTTTGAGTCCCCATCACCCGGTGTACGCTAACGCCGCCCGTCCGCCGCACCGCGTACACTAGAGGGATGCCGCCACGCACCACAGAACGTGCCCGGCACACACCAGTTCTCTTGCAGAAAGGCCCCTTGTGCACCTGATGTCGCTGACCCTGCGCGGGTTCAAGTCTTTCGCTTCCGCCACCACTTTTGAGTTCACCCCCGGCATTAACGCGGTGGTCGGACCCAACGGCTCCGGCAAGTCCAATGTGCTGGATGCGCTCGCCTGGGTGATGGGTGAGCAGGGCGCTAAGAGCCTGCGCGGCGGCAGCATGAAGGACGTCATTTTTGCGGGCTCCGGCGAGGCTGGTTCGGGCGATGGCGCCCAGCGTGCGCCCCTGGGCCGCGCCAAAGTCACCCTGACTTTCGATAATTCTGACGGCACCCTCAGCATTCCCGCTGATCGGGTGCAGATTTCACGCACCATGTTCCGCTCCGGCGGCAGCGAGTACGAGATTAACGGCTCCCCGGCGCGCCTTGCCGATATTCAGGACCTGCTCTCGGAGGCGGGTCTGGGCCAGCAGATGCACGTGCTCGTCGGCCAGGGTCAGCTGGATGCGGTCCTGCATGCCACCGCGCAGCAGCGCCGCGACATGATTGAGCAGGCGGCGGGCGTGGTCAAGTACCGCCGCCGCCAGGAGAAGACCAGCCGCAAACTGGAGTCTGTGGCATCGAACGTTACCCGCCTGAGCGACCTGGTTGCCGAGCTGGATTCGCAGCTGCAACCGCTGAGCGAGCAGGCAGAATCCGCCGCGACTGCACGCCAGCTGCAGGCGCGCATCCGCCAGCTGGAGGCGGTTCTTTTGGCTCGTCAGCTGGGTGTTCTGCAGGCTGAGCAGGCGCAGGCGCTCGCCTCCGAGGCGGAAGGTACCCGCCGCGCCGACACCCTGAAAGAACAGCTGGAGGCGGCGCGTGCAGCATCCGCGAAGCATCAGCAGGAACAGAACCGCCTGAACGCCGAGGTCACCGCCTGCCAGAAGGCCGTGTCGACCCTGCGCGAGTCCGCCGCGCGCGTGCGCACCGTGCAGTCCATCGCCGCCGAGCGCGTGCGCACCTACCGCGTGGAACTGACCGAGGCGACCGCCGCCGCCCGCGCCGGATACGAACGCGCCCTGGAACTGCTGGAGGAACGCCGCGAAGAGGCAGAGCGCGCGGTTGAAAGCTACGCCAGCTTTGAGGAACGCTACGATGCGGCGCTGAAGAATGTTGAGAAGGCGGCGTCCGAGGTGGCGCAGACTGAGCGCGCCTCGGGTGAGGCGGCGCAGTCTCGTGCCCGCGCACAGGCCCAGCTGGATGCCGCCCGCGCCGCTGCGGTGGAGGCGACCCGCGCCTACGCGGCGGCGGCTGAGCGTGCCGCAACCCTGCGTGAGGCGCTGGGCCAGAGCCTGGGTGAAGCACCCGTCGAGCTGGACGCTGAATCTGCTGAGGCGGTGTTCGACCCTGAGACCGGCGAGCTCATGGAGGCTCCTGCCGAAGCTGAGAGCACGAGCCTGCTTCGCGTGCTGGATGCCGTGCAGATTGACCCCGAGTATGCCCGCGCGGCGTCTGCGGCGCTGACCTCGCTGGCGACCGCGGCGTTGAGCGTGCCGGTTGAGGGTGTCGAGGTATCGCAGCTGCGCGGTGATAAGGGTGATGAAAGCCGCGAATCTGCCGCGAAGGAACTTTCAACAGAACTGCCCGAATCCTGCACCACCGAGCTGCGTGAGCTGGGTATCCGCCCCGCAACCGAGATGATAGAGCCGCTCAGCGAGGATGCCGCCGCGCTCGCCGGTATCGACGAGCACGCCCTGGCGCGCGTCACTGCGGCGCTGAGCGAGCGCCTGGCGGGCGTGCTGTTCGCGCCGGATGCCGCATCCGCAGAGCACGCCCTGCACCTGCTCGCAGAGAATACCCGCGCAGGTCAGTGCACTATCTGGCGTATTTTTGACCCCGCGGGCACCGAGCACACCCGCTACAGCCTGCTCTACCCGGCTGAGGGTGCCAGCCCCCTGGAACTTGCCGCCGCATACCGCGCCGCATCCCAGGTCGTGACCCGCACCCGCGCCGAACTAGACGAAGCCGAGCAGACCGTTCAGAAGGCTCAGACCGCGGCAGAGGCAGCGGTTGAAGCAGAACGCGAGGCTGCGAAGGCGGCGGGCGTGGCGAGCGCCGAGCATGCCCGCGCCCGCGCCCAGGCAGAGTCCCTGGAAGCATCCGCACAGAATATTCAGAATGAGCGCGCCCGCCTGAATGAGCGCCTCACCGCCGCGGAGGAATCCGTGGCACAGGCGCGTACCGCCTACGAGTTGGCGCGCACCCGCGAGGATTCCTACCTGGCGGGCACGGGGGAGCAGGCTCCCGCTGCGACAATTGAGCGCCGCGCCCAGCGTCTGGGTGAGGTACTTGCCGAGCAGGTGAGCGAGCGTGAGCAGCAGCTGCACGAGCTGAGCGGCGCCCTGAAGAACGCCCAGGAGGGTCTGACCAGCACGAACGAGGAGGCGCAGGATTTGCAGGCAGCGCACGCGGCGGCGCTGACCCTGCTGGCGCGCACCCAGACGGAGGCGGCACGTGTGCAGGAGCGCGTGCAGGCGCTGGCTGAGCGTGCCCGCCTGATGACCGGTTTGACCCTGGAGCAGCTGGAGGAGGAGTACTCCGAGCAGCTGCCGGTTGATGTGCCCGCTGAGGAGGCTTCCGAAAACGACGCTACCGAAACGGCATCAGAGACTACCGAAGCTTCCACCGAGAGCGTGCGCGCTCGCCTCAAGGCAACCCGCGCCGAACTGGAGGCGCTGGGCGCCATTAACCCCCTGGCGCTGGAGGAGTACGAGGCGCTGTCCGAACGCCACGCCTACCTGAATCAGCAGATTGAGGATTTGAAGGCGACCCGCCGCGACCTGAACACGGTCATGGACGAGGTCAGCAGCCATATTGCGGAGGTGTTCACCGCCGCGATGGAGGACATTAACACCCACTACCGCCGCATCTTTGAGACCCTGTTCCCGGGAGGCGAGGGCCACCTGGAGCTGGACGACCCGTCCGATCCGCTGAATTCGGGTGTGGAGATTCACGCGCGCCCGGCGGGTAAGAAGGTTAAGCGCCTGTCGTTGCTATCTGGCGGTGAGCGTTCGCTCGCTTCGCTGGCGCTGTTGATTGCGATTTATATGTCTCGCCCGTCGCCGTTCTACGCCCTCGATGAGGTTGAGGCGGCGCTGGATGACCGCAACCTCTCGCGTCTGCTGCAGGTGATTGGAGAGTTGGGGGAGCGTTCGCAGCTGATTGTGGTGACGCATCAGAAGCGCACGATGCAGATTGCGGAGACCCTGTACGGGGTGTCGATGCGCGGTGGCGTGTCGACGGTGCTTTCTCAGCAGATGGAGGAGCTACGCGAGCTGCTGTAGCCCGCCGCACACCCACCCTGGCGAACGTCACATGTCCTAGGAATGGTCATGTGCACCCCGGGGTACAGGTCACCGCCTGTACCCGGGTACTATAGGGGGATATGTGCGAACACCGCCCACCTATTCGCGGTTGGCGTGGTGTTTCGCTGTGATCAGGCCTGATGCCCCGCCCTACCCGCGGCGCGCATCCGGCGGCAACCATCCAGGGAAGGAATAGTGATGAGCGAGAACCTGGCAGATGCTTTCCTCAACGGCGAGTCGTTGAAGAATGCCCCCGGCCCCTATTTTGGTGAGTACGGCGGGCGGTGGATGCCCGAGTCACTGATTGCCGCCATGGATGAGCTGGAGGCAACCTTTAACGAGGCGAAGAACGACCCCGAGTTCATTGCTGAGTTCCAGCGTCTTTCTGCTGAGTATTCGAACCGTCCGTCGTTGCTGACTGAGGTTCCGAAGTTCTCTGAGCATGCTGGTGCGCGTGTGTTCCTCAAGCGTGAGGACCTGAACCACACGGGTAGCCACAAGATTAATAACGTGATTGGCCAGGCTCTGCTGGCTAAGCGTATGGGTAAGACCCGTCTGATTGCTGAGACCGGTGCGGGTCAGCACGGTGTTGCGACTGCGACTGCGGCTGCGCTGTTTGGCATGGAGTGCGTGGTCTACATGGGTGAGGAAGACACTGAGCGTCAGTCGCTGAACGTGGCTCGTATGCAGCTGCTGGGCGCGAAGGTGATTGCGGTTCAGAACGGTTCCCGCACCCTCAAGGACGCCATTAATGAGGCGCTGCGCGACTGGGTTTCGAACGTTGAGAACACCCACTACCTGCTGGGTACCGCTGCGGGTGCGCACCCGTTCCCGGCGATGGTGCGTTTCTTCCACGACGCTATCGGTGAGGAGGCGCGCGAGCAGATTCTTGCTGAGACTGGCCGCCTGCCCGATGGTATTGCTGCCTGCGTGGGTGGCGGTTCGAACGCGATTGGTCTGTTCCACGCGTTCTTGGACGATTCTTCGGTTGAGATTTACGGTTTTGAGGCTGGCGGTGACGGCGTGGAGACCGGCCGTCACGCGGCGACCATTACTCTGGGCCGCCCGGGCATGCTGCACGGCGCGATGACCTACCTGATGCAGGATGAGGACGGCCAGACCATTGAGTCCCATTCGATTTCTGCTGGTCTGGATTACCCGGGTGTGGGTCCTGAGCACTCCTACCTGTCCGATATTGGTCGCGTGACTTACGAGCCGGTGACTGACACCGAGGCGATGGACGCTCTGCGTCTGCTCTGCCGCACCGAGGGTATTATCCCGGCGATTGAGTCCTCGCACGCTCTGGCGGGCGCGTTGCGCGTGTGCCAGCGTTGGGTTGCTGAGGATCCGGAGGCGGCACGTGAGAAGACGATGATTGTCTGCCTGTCGGGTCGTGGCGATAAGGACATGGAGACCGCGCTGAAGTGGTTCGGTCTGGGTAAGGCGATTCCGTCCTCGACCCTGATGACCGGTAATAAGGAAGCTGCCGCATCCGCTGCACAGAACGCACAGGCTGAAAGTGAGGCTAAGTAATGAGCTACCAGGACGCTATTTCTCAGGCGGCACCTTTCACGGTGCTGGATGGTTCTTTCCCCGCTCCGAATGCGCAGTCGCCTCTGGCGGCTCGTCTGGCTGAGTGCGAGAAGCAGGGCCGTTCGGCGCTGATTGGCTACCTGCCGGTGGGCTTCCCGACCCTGGATGAGTCGATTGACGCGGCGATTGCTCTGGGCAATAACGGCGCGGACATTATTGAGCTGGGCGTGCCTTATTCTGATCCGGTCATGGATGGCCCGGTGATTCAGAAGGCGACCGGCGTGGCGTTGGAGAACGGTTTCAAGCTTCCTCAGCTGTTTGAGGCGGTCCGCCGCATTACCGAGGCGACCGACGCGGTGGTTGTCGTGATGACCTACTGGAACCCGGTTCTGGCGTACGGTGTGAAGAATTTTGCGCGTGATTTGGCGGCTGCCGGCGGTGCGGGCATGATCACCCCGGACCTGGTGCCTGATGAGGCGTCGGCGTGGTTTGAGGCTTCTGACGAGTACGGTCTGGATCGTATTTTCCTTGCCGCGCTGTCTTCTTCGCCGGAGCGTTTGGCGACTATTGCGAAGGCGTCGAGCGGCTTCGTGTACGCCGTGTCGGTCATGGGCGTGACCGGTGCCCGCACCTCCGTGTCAGAGGCGGCTCGCACCCTGGTTGCGGACATTAAGGCTGCCGGTGCGCCTCGTGCGTGCGTGGGTCTGGGCGTTTCGACTCGTGCTCACGTTGAGGAGATCGGCGAGTATGCGGACGGCGTGATTGTCGGTACTGCGCTGGTGAAGGCTTTGGCTTCTGGCGGTGTTGAGGCGGTGGCTAAGCTGACCCGTGAGCTAGCGGGGCGTGAAGGCTAATGTCTGATGTGCTGTCGCTGGCGAGCGTGCCGGTAGCTAACGTGCTGGCTTCGATTCCCTCTCCGAGCGTTTCGTACCTGCAGCTGGGCCCGTTCCGTGTGCATTTCTATGCCCTGTGTATTCTTGCGGGTATGGCGGTGTGCTTGTGGCTGGGTTCTCGCCGTTGGAAGGCGGCGGGTGGTACCCCTGAGCGCGTTTTTGACGTGGCGATGTGGGCTATTCCGGCGGGTATTATTGGTGCCCGCGCCTACCATGTGCTGATTACTGACCCGGGTAGCTATTTCGGTCCGAATGTTGCTGATCCGTGGGCTTTCCTGAAGATTTGGGAGGGCGGCATCGGCATTATGGGTGCCGTGTCGGTTGGTGCGTTGGGCGCCTGGTATGGTTGCCGCCGCTATGGCATGAATTTCCCTGCTTTTGCGGATGCGGTAGCGCCGGGTATTCTGCTGGCTCAGGCGTTTGGCCGCTGGGGTAACTGGTTCAACCAGGAGCTGTTCGGCAAGCCGACGACTCTGCCGTGGGGCTTGGAGATTAGCGCGTCGAGCGGTAATTTCCCGACCCAGTATCCGGCGGGTACGCTGTTCCATCCGACGTTCCTGTACGAGTCGCTGTGGAACCTGCTGGGTGTGGCGTTGCTGCTGTGGCTGGGCCGTAAGGGCGTGCTGAAGCTGGGTCAGACCCTGTGGCTGTACGTGTTCTACTACGGTGTGGGTCGCCTCTTCATTGAGATGTTCTTGCGTATTGATACCTCGGAGATGCTCTGGGGCGTTCGTATTCACGTGTGGACTGCTCTGCTGCTGGTTCTGCTGGGTGCTGCTGGTTTTGTGGTGGCTGGTCGTCGTGCTGCGGCGAAGGCTGCTGCGGGTATTGAGCCGGCTCCGGCGGAGTTCGCTCCGAAGCCTGCCGCAGATGAGTCTGTAGAGGGCGCTGAGGAGAAGGCATCCGAGAAGGCATCCGAGAAGGCATCTGAGAAGGCAGAGCCCGCCGAGGATTCTGACTCTTCTGAGTCTTCGACGAAGGGCTCCTAGCTGACAAAGGGCTCCTAGCTTTCATCTTCTAGCTCCATCTAAATTTCATAGAAAAACCGCCGGATGGGGGAGTGCCCCCATCCGGCGGTTTTTTATGCCCGCTATTTGTGCTTGCTGTCTGCTTCTTGCTGGTGGATGTTCTCATGGTGGCATATGCCGGGACCCTGTACGGATTTGGGCTGTTGAGAAGGCATAATAGAGGTATTGCGTGTGGCGGGCACCCGCGTAAGGGGCATGAGGCTCCGCGTAAGGAGTATGAGGCTCTTTGAGCGCCCGTCGCGTCTGCGTTTAGAAACACCCACTCAACGTACAGGATTTTTATCGTGAGCTCTTCTGCCGGCGATTCTTCGCGCCCCGTTTCTCCTTCTTCTCGCCCTGGTCTGTCTCGCCGCCGCCTGGTGGCTGGTGCGGCGTGGGCTGCCCCGGTTGTTGTGGCGTCGTCGGTGATTCCGGCGTATGCGGCTTCTGATGAGGAAGGCGAGTGCACCGGACCTTACGAGGATTCGACGATGATCACTGCCGGTGACGGCGTGAAGAAGGTTGCCGTGCTGACGGTTCCTGCGGGCGCTAAGCGTATGCGTTTTACCGCTGTGGGCGGTGCTGGCGGCACGAACTACACTGTGGCTGATGCCGGTTCCGGCGCGATGGTTGAGGGCTCTATGGCTGTGCGTGGCGGCCAGACTATTACTCTGACTGCCGGTTCGGGCGGTATCGGTAATGGTGAGCTGAAGCCCGCTGAGGGCGGTGACGGCTACGGTGTGGGCGGCTCCTCGAAGGCCTCTTCGCCGGTTCCCGCGAACGTTGTTTCTGCGATCAATGATTTGACCCGCATTTCTGGTGGTGTGACCGGTCGCGGCGGCATGAGCGCTGTGCTGTATTCGGCGTCCGGCGGTGGTTCGTCCGCTATTGAGGTGGATGGCGTGCCGATGATTGTTGCCGGTGGTGGCGGCGGTGCTGGCGTTCTGGCGTCGTATGCGACGGTTCTGCCGAACCCCGCGAATGCGGGTGCTGTGCGCCCGACCGCGCACTATTCGCTTGATAGCTCCGGTGGCGAGCACCAGTTCAGCACCGGTGGCGGCGCGGGTTCCGGTGACGGCGACGGTTCGCCCGGTTTTGTTGGTTTCACCTCGTATGAGGCGCAGTCCGAGCCGATTCTGACGGTGAACCCGGGTTCGGGCGCTGCCGGCGGTGTGGGTGGTGCTGGCGGCGAGAAGCTGAACCCGCCGACCACCGATGGTTCGGTGATTGGTTTTTCGAGCACCTCCACCCAGAAGCTGGTGAGCACTGCGACTGCCGGTGCGGCGGGTGCGAGCGGTTTCCGCGCGAAGGGCGCCGATGGTGTGGCGAGCTATTCGTACCAGTGGGATCAGACTCCGGAGGGTACCGATAACCGCCCGTCGAACGCTGGTGAGCTGTTTAACGGCTACCAGTCGGTGGTTTCTGGAGGCGGTGGCGCCGGTTATGGCGGCGGCGGCTCCGGTGCTGCGTTGAGCGTTTCGGCTCGTGTGGTGTCGCAGAAGTGGAATAACGATTCGGCTCGTGCCCGCTATGCGGTGGGTTCGGTGCAGCTGGCTGGCGGTGGCGCTGGCGGCGGTACGTTCATGGATTCTACGGTGCGCATCATGGATCTGGGGTGGGCGTTGAACGCTCCGAATGGTCCGGGTGAGCGCGGCGCTGGCTATATTGAGGTTGCTTTCTGCTTCTAGGCAGCTAAGTCTCATCGGTTAAGAGTTCCTATAAGCCTGTAGGAATCGTATAGGTGTAGATTGAACCCTTTCTTTAGGGTGGTATGCGCCTCAAACTTAATATTTAAATTTTTTCTGAGTGCCTCCCAAACCGCTTATTTGGGAGGCATTCTCATCTTCTGTGTTGTTTCGTCATAGCGTCATATCAACCTTTGGCGGTTTAGCGCATTGGTCGGAATAGACCTTATCGAAAGATCATCCTTGCTCGTGAGAATGCCTCTATCTAACCCCTCTGTCATATTCGGGGAAGGTCCTTTAGATTGGGGGCTCCTCATTTTACGGTGGAAATGTAAAGAATACGCGCGCTCACCCCGCTAGGTTGCAAAGCGCAGATTGCAGATTGCGGTTTGAGCGCGACCACCGATGACTAAGGAGTTTAGATCATGTGCAAGGAAACCATGAAGGCTGTTGTTGTCCCTGAGAAGGTTGACGGTTCGGTTGTTGTCCGTGAGGTTCCCGTTCCGGCTGTCGGTTACGGCCAGGCGCTCGTGAAGATTGAGTACTCGGGCGTGTGCCACACTGACCTGCACGTGGCTTCCGGCGATTTCGGTGAGGTTCCGGGTCGTATTCTGGGTCACGAGGGCATCGGCCGTGTCGTCAAGGTCGGCGAGGGTGTTGAGTCCCTGAAGGAAGGCGACCGCGTATCGGTGGCTTGGTTCTTCGAGGGCTGCGGCCACTGTGAGTACTGCACCTCGGGCCGTGAGACCCTGTGCCGTTCGGTGAAGAACGCAGGCTACTCGGTTGATGGCGGCATGAGTGAGTACACCCTGGTGACCGCTGATTACGCTGTGAAGGTTCCCGAGGGCCTTGACCCGGCGCAGGCTAGCTCCATTACCTGCGCTGGTGTGACCACCTACAAGGCAATCAAGGAGTCGCTGGTTCGCCCGGGTCAGTGGCTGGTTGCTTACGGCGCTGGCGGTTTGGGCAACCTGGCTGTTCAGTACGCTAAGAAGGTTTTCGGTGCCAAGGTTATCGCTGTTGACATTAACGACGACAAGCTGGCTCTGGCTCGTGAGACCGGTGCTGATCACGTCATCAACGGCCGTGAGGTTGAGGATGTTCCGGCTCGTATTCGCGAGCTGACCGGCGGTGGCGCTCACGCTGCTGTGGTGACCGCGGTATCGAAGGTTGCGTTCAACCAGGCTGTCGAGTCGGTTCGTGCGGGCGGTTCCGTGGTGGCTGTTGGTCTGCCCTCGGAGATGATGGAGCTGTCCATTGTGAAGATTATTCTGGACGGCATCCGCGTGGTGGGCTCCCTGGTGGGTACCCGTCAGGATTTGGCGGAGGCATTCCAGTTCGGTGCTGACGGCATCGTGGTTCCGGTGGTTCAGCTGCGTGAGGTTGACGAGGCACCGGCTGTCTTCGAGGAAATGGCGGCGGGTAAGATTACCGGCCGTATGGTTCTGGACTTCGCTAGCCTCTAAGCTAGCGGATGGGTCGAGGCGCCCGGTAGGGCTTCAAGGTCTCACTCGGCTGGGGTCTTGCCGGTAGTTTCGATGGTTATAGCGCCTAGGGCGCATCCCGTGTGGCGGGGGAGTAGGGGTACTCTTTCTGCTGTGCATACGACGCGGGGTGCGCCTTAGTGTTTTTAACGCGGCGTTTTAGGGTTCCGAGTTTTGAGAGCCGTTATCGTGAGGAGCTGAAAACCTCTGTGAGTACTAGGCACCTAAACGTAATATACGCGGGAATTTATTTTTGAAAATATCGGGGAATATCTCAAAATTTTCACAAAATTAGTTCAATATAGCATTTTGTTTGACATCTATAGGCCTCAAAATGCATACTTGTATTGTAAACATTCAACCACTGGTTGAAGCGTAATATTTGCCGAAGAGATAGGTTTCGAACGCCCCTGCACCTACCCTAGATGTAACGGGATATGACGTGTGAAGGTTTCGGCCCTCCTAGATATCGATTCCTTCTCCCGGAACGCCATACCCGGGTGAATTTCAGCATCTTCGTACCGTGCCGTTATTCACCGTTGAGTCCTTAATTCCGGCCAGGCGCCCCTCTAGACACCTTCGGATTGAGGTCTCACCAACGATTAGTGTGGGCCCCACGGACATAGTCAATGGGGATTATGTCCGCCACACTAATCCGGGGCTTTTAGGACATTGCATGACTTCGTGGTGGTTCGCCCGCCACGCTATAAATTTACCTGCCGGCACGGGTAACATAGCCGGGTTCTCTACTCACTCGGTAACCCACCCGCTACAGAACGCATCTTGATTTTTGTGTTGTTCAGAAGATGCTTCCTGTAGCAAAAGAACGAGGGGCACCTCTGCCAGGTGCCCCTCGTTTTTATATGCGCGTTGCAGTGTTTATTAGCTGCCGCGCCGTTGAGTAAATGCCACGCTCTTAGTAGATACCGCGCCGCGCGGTCCAGCGGATTGTGCCACGCTCAAAGTCCATGTAGTACACGCCGTTCGCGTAGGACTCGTCGCCGCGTGCCGCACCGTAGCGAGCGGTATTCTTCTCCCAGTGCTTGAAGATTGCGCCGTTACCGTTGGTCTCGTACGCACCGTACGCATCCGACCAGAGCAGTACCTTGCCGGAGGCGAATCGCACCTGAGCACCCGTGGAGGTGGCGGTTTCGTCGGTCACCGGTGCACCCCAGGTGCCGCGGTGCTGCAGGAAACGGTGGTAGAACGCGCCGCCGGTGTGCAGGCGGTGGGTGCCGGTCTGTGCGGACCACACGTAGGTGGTGCTGCCGGTGAATTCCTGCTTGATGATGCCGTTGCCCAGATTCTGCTCGTCAGTGGTGGGCGCACCCTTCATGCCTGCCTTGCGCCAGGTTGCATAGATGGCGCCGCGCTCGTTGATGATGTGGGTGCCGGTAGCGGCAGACCAGTAGCCGCCCTCACCGTTGGCGAAGGAGACCGCGATGGTGTCGGAGCGGGTTTCCTCGTCGGTGGTCAGGCCGCGGAATCGTGCCACGTCCGAGCGGAACTTATAATCCAGGCCGCCGTTGGTGACCAGCCAGTGCGAACCGTGAGAGTTCGTCCAGTAGATGGTCTTGCCGTTGGTGAACTTCTGCGCATACACGCCGTGACCCAGAGAGTACTCGGTGCCAATCGGGTTGCCGTAGAAGGAGCGATTCTTATTCCAGTAGCTGCCGATGCCGGTGCGAATATCAATGGAACCGGTCGCGGTGGTCACCACGTTCGAATCCTGTACCGCGCGGTCTTCTGCCGAACGGTCTTCCGCTGCGCGATCCTGGCCGTTCGACCAGTTGCGGTGCACCGCGTTGGGGTTCTTTGCCAGAACCTTCAGATCGTTCACGGTGCCGGGGAAGAAGTTCGAGTCACCCACGAACGGGCCCGAGTCAGTGAACTGCCAAATGTCGTAGCCGCTCCAACCCGCCGGAATCGCACCGACCACGGTCGAGTAGCTTGCCAGGTGTAGCGGCAGAGCGCCGAACTGCGGCGAACCCACGCAGTGCGACCACCAGGAGGTCGCGGTGTACACCATGGGGTCGCGTCCGGTCAGCGAACGGTAGGTGTCCACGAAGTCGCGGGTCCACGCGGTCAGTTGCGCCGGGGTCATGTTGTAGCAGGTGTTGCCATAGGCGGGGTAGGGGTTGAACTCGATGTCCAGCAGGCCGGGCAGGGTCTGGCCGTCAGCAGTCCACGCGCCACCATTCTGCACGAAGTAGCGTGCCTGATCGGCACCCGAGGAGGTGCGGGGGTTCGCGAAGTGGTAGGCGCCGCGCACCATGCCGGACTCTGCGGAGCCGTTGTACTGCTGCCCGAAGTAGGGGTTGGTGTAGTAGGCGCCCTCGGTTGCCTTCACGTAGGCGAAGCGGGAACCTGCGGCGTAGGCGCTCGCCCAGTCCACGTTCTGCTGGTGCGAAGAGACATCCATGCCGAGGGTGCCGCCGGAGGGGGTCCATGCGGAGCGGCCCTGTGCCAGCGCTTGACCGGGTGCCAGTGCCTGACCGGCTGCCGGAGCTCGACCAGCTCCCAGACCCTGCGCGGAGCTCTGGGTCGCGGAAATACCGCTCAGAGTTGCGGTAGAAGCGGGGGAGATGGCACCGGTGCGTGCATTGGCGGTGCCCAGGCGTTCGCGCTCGCCCGCACCCATGGCGGGGTTGGAGCGTTCGACCAGGGATGCATCCGGGGCGGGGGCGTAGGTGAGCTCCTCGTAGGATGCGTTGGGGTTGACCTCTGCGGCTGCGCTCACGCTGGGGGCGGCGAAGGCTGCGGGAACGGAGGTGAGGGATGCGGCGACCAGGGAGAGCGCACCTGCGGACGCCACGATGGAGCGGGCTGCCGCGGAGTGCGCGGCAGTCTGGAGTTTCTTCATAGATTTTGCCTGTGTTTGAGAGGTGGATGTGTCGATGTGGCCCTGTGTGGGGGCTTCTGGCACGAGTGAATGGTGGGGTAGTTGGGTGAGGTTTATGTGTCAATTGTTGCCGCGTCAAGCGACCGGCACAGCTATCAGCCTACGGTACCTGCACCGCTGTGCGCAATGATTTGGGGTGTCATCCTGGCGGCATAATTTCCACGGAGTGCACAGTAAATCGGCGTCTTTGGGGGACCTGTTTTGTTTTGTGGCTTGTCGGTGCATTTATGGGCTCAGTTTTTTGTGAAAAATTTTAGGTGCGCGACACGCCGGAGCGTTGTGAATTTCATTCTGTGGACTGCTCTGTTGGAGGGTGCGCTGCCGGGGCTTTGGCTTGTGGGCATAAGGAAAGGGGTGGGCCGCACACACAAAGACCCACCCCTCATATTCCGGGTACTGTATTTGGCGCGGCCTCGCACCGGTACCCGGAGTTGCATGGTCGATGCAGGAGAGATGAAAAGTCATCGACCACGTATATGGTGCCTGTTGGCACGTTTATTTCGGCTCTTCCCGCCCGCTCTTTCAGGTTCTGATGTCCGGCTGAAAGAGACGGGTGGGAAGAGGCGAAAGCTTGTGTTTCCCGAAAGGCTTAGAGGAACTTCGCGATGTCCTCAATCAGCGGCTTGAGGGTCTCGCGATCGATGTACTCAGCCTTGCCGGTCTTGTAGCATTCGAGCATCTGCTGAATACCTTCGTTCGGGTGCGGGTTCGCCATGAGCCATGCGCGCACCGGGCCCTTCAGGGCGGTCTTGTGAGCCAGCGAAATCTTATCGAAGTCGATGCCTCCACGCAGGTGGTAGACGGGGCGACCTTCGGTCAGTTCGGGGGTGTAGCTCTTGGCGACAGCCTTGTCCAGCAGCTTCTTGGAGTATTCACCGGTGAAGGAGACGGTGAAGAACGCGGTGCGGTTCTTCTTGGGCGCAATGATCGGCAGAATCTTCTTGCGAAGTGCCGGTGCACCGTTGAGGAATCCACCGTAGTCGCTGCCGGCAATGACGAAAGCGTCGAATGCCTCAGCCTGCTCGGGGGTGACCTTGGAGGCGGGGACAGTCTCAACCTCGGGGGCCTGCGGGAGTGCACGCAGATCTTCTGCCAGCCAGGTGGCGTACTGTTCGGTGTAGCCGTAGGTGGAGCCGAAGATAATCAGCACGCGAGTAGTCATCTGTGAACCTTCCAGATATATTTCGCATTTCAAATACTAATTATGGGTTCCAATATAGGCTAGGCGCGCGAAAATGTGAAATCGCCTAGCTTTTGGGTGCCCCATCTATCTTCTCACAGCCCACTCTGAGTGTCTCTATGTTTTTGAAATATGCTCGAACGTTCTCGAATGCGACTAAATATTGTGCAGCACTGGTTATCTATGGGTAAAAAGTACCCTAATTTACTTTCCGGGCGAGGCGGGGGTGGTAGGGGTGAAGGCCGACTTTCTGTGGTGGGTTTGATGGGGAAGGGGTGATGTTCAAAATGCGACGTGAAACACAATTTCTTCGGTGGAAAGAGTTGGGAGAAGCATACCCAAGAGGGCGCAAAACCCCTATAATTGAGAAAGAGTCCCACGCATCCGGCATGTGGTTACTTGTTAGAACACGTGGGAATAATTGGGAATTTGACGTTAGTCTTCCCCGGAAAATCAGTGTGAACCCTCAGAGGTCACACAAAACAACACACAAAGGTTAGGTACATGAGGCGCGCAAAAATCGTTGCAACCATCGGTCCGGCAATCGAGTCCCCCGAGAAGATCTCCGAGGCAATCAAGGCTGGCCTGAACGTCGCCCGTCTGAACATGAGCCACGGTGACCACGCCGAGCATCAGGCACGCTACAACACCATCCGTGAAGAGTCTGCAAAGCTCGGTAAGGACGTTGCTATCCTCGCCGACCTGCAGGGCCCCAAGATTCGCCTCGAGCGTTTCGCAAACGGCAAGGAATACCTTGAGCCCGGCGCAGACTTCACCATCACCTCCGAAGACGTTGAAGGTACCGCAGAAATCTGTGGCACCACCTACAAGGGCCTGCCCGGCGACGTAAAGCTAGGCGACAAGCTCCTGCTCGACGATGGCAAGATCCGCCTCGAAGCTATTGAGGTAACCCCCACCCGCGTTCGCACCCGCGTGGTCGTCGGTGGCCCCATCTCCAACAACAAGGGCATCAACCTGCCCGGCGCAGCAGTCTCCCTGCCCGCGCTGACCGAGAAGGACGCAAACGACCTGCGCTTCGCACTGAAGATGGGTGCAGACATCATTGCACTCTCCTTCGTCCGTACCGGTGCAGACGTTGACCCCGTCCACAAGATCATGGAAGAAGAGGGTATCCGCGTACCCGTTATCGCCAAGATCGAGAAGCCCCAGGCAGTTGAGAACCTGCAGGACATCATCGACAAGTTCGACGGCATCATGGTCGCTCGTGGTGACCTCGGTGTTGAGCTGCCCTTCTCCGAGGTTCCCCTCGTCCAGAAGAAGGCTATCGACATGGCACGCCGCTGGGCAAAGCCCGTCATCGTGGCAACCCAGGTGCTCGAGTCCATGACCGACAACCCCGTCCCCACCCGTGCAGAGGTTTCTGACTGCGCTAACGCAATCCTCGACGGCGCAGATGCAGTAATGCTCTCCGGTGAGACCTCGGTCGGTAAGTACCCGATCCTGACCCTGCAGGCTATGGCTGCAATCGTTCAGGATACCGAAAAGGGCGGCCTGTACCGCGTGCCCGAGCTGGACCGCAAGCCCCGCACCCGCGGTGGCGCAATTACCCGCGCAGCAGTGAACATCGCTGACCAGCTGGATGCAAAGCTCATCGTTACTTTCACCCAGTCCGGTGACTCCGCACGTCGTCTGGCACGTCTGCGTCCCGAGACCCCGATTGTTGCGTTCACCACCAGCTCGAAGGTTCGCTCCTTCCTGTCCATGCTGTGGGGCGTTGACGCTGAGCAGGTTGAGATGATCACCGATCAGGAAGGTCTGTTCCAGTTCGTGGACGAGTACCTGCTGAAGAACGGTCTGGCAGAAGCTGGCGACCTGGTCGTCGTTGCTGCCGGTGCTCCCGCAGGCCGCGCAGGTACCACCAACATGGTTCAGGTACACCGCGTCCACGGTGCTGAGGGTGAGCGCGAGGCTCTGCGTCCTTACGAGGAGGACGAGGTCAAGCGCTAAGCCGCTCACCAATCTTTTTCGATGCGTAGCTGAGGGTAATTCTCAGCCTGTACGCTCGGTATATAGAACCGCCGCCCGGTCGTGAACTCTCACGGCCGGGTGGCGGTTTCTTGTGCCTTTATTGTTGCCGCATCCGATGCGCGGGTGGGCGTAAAAGTAGAAGTAGATACGCAAAAGCGGCGGGAAAGCTTCAAGCTTTCCCGCCGCTTTTGCGTTGGTGCCCGAGGTGGGACTCGAACCCACACTCCGAAGAACCTGATTTTGAGTCAGGCGCGTCTGCCAATTCCGCCACTCGGGCGTATCACGCATTTGTGCGTAACACCTTTAGAATTCTAACCCAGGCTGTCTAGAAAATCTAATCTATCTGACGTGTTGAGCAACCTGAGGCGGGGTGCGGAACATTTGCTGAGGGTTTCTGTTGCGCCTCTACACGGGGATGTCTGGTACCTGCCGCGCATTTGCTGAGGGGTGCGGGAGGGGATGTTGAGTGTAAATCCTGAGCGTAAATCCTGAGCTCAGGGTGAACCGGCGCCACTTATCCACAGGCGGAGGCGGGGGAGAAAGCGCGTATCCTGTATCCTTAAAGACTGACTAACCATCCCCGTTCGCCTTCGCGGCTGGGGGCCACCTCAACGTTAAGAAAGTGATCACGGCTCGTGTTCAATTCTCTCTCCGACCGCTTGACGGCAACTTTTAAGAACCTGCGCGGCAAGGGCCGCCTCTCCGAGGCAGACATTGATGCAACCGTCCGCGAAATCCGCCGCGCCCTGCTCGACGCTGACGTCGCCGTCCCCGTGGTCCGCGAATTTACCGCCCACGTGAAGGAACGCGCTCTTGGTGCGGAAGTTTCCGAGGCGCTGAACCCCTCCCAGCAGATCGTCAAGATCGTGAACGAGGAGCTGGTGAGCATCCTCGGCGGTTCGACCCGCCGCATCAACATGGCGAAGAGCGGCCCGACCATCATCATGCTGGCGGGTCTGCAGGGTGCCGGTAAGACCACCCTGGCTGGCAAGCTGGCTCACTGGCTGAAGGGCCAGGGCCACACCCCGATGCTGATTGCATCCGACCTGCAGCGCCCCAATGCGGTGACCCAGCTGAAGGTTGTTGGTGAGCGTGCGGGCGTGCCCGTGTACGCGCCGCACCCCGGTGTGACCAGCGAGTTTGACGTACCCACCGGCGATCCCGTACAGGTGGCACGTGACGGTGTGGCTGAGGCTCGCGCTAAGCTGCACGACGTGGTGATTGTCGATACCGCGGGTCGTCTGGGTGTTGACGCTGAGCTCATGCAGCAGGCACGTAACATTCGTGACGCTATTGAGCCGCACGAAGTTCTGTTCGTCATCGATGCGATGATCGGTCAGGACGCCGTGAACACCGCTAACGCCTTCAACGAGGGCGTGGACTTCACCGGTGTGGTCCTGTCTAAGCTTGATGGTGACGCCCGCGGTGGTGCAGCGCTGTCGGTGGCTTCGGTGACCGGCAAGCCGATTATGTTCGCGTCCACTGGTGAGAACGTCACTGACTTTGAGCAGTTCCACCCGGACCGTATGGCAAGCCGCATCCTGGATATGGGTGACATCCTGACTCTGATTGAGCAGGCTGAAGCTCAGTGGGATAAGGCTGAAGCCGACCGCATGGCGAAGAAGTTCATCGATCAGGAAGACTTCACTTTTGAGGACTTCCTGGCTCAGATGCAGCAGATTCGTAAGCTTGGTTCCATGAAGAAGCTGCTCATGATGATGCCCGGTGCGGCTCAGATGCGTCAGCAGCTTGAGGCTTTTGACGAGCGCGAGATTGACCGCGTGGAGGCGATTGTTCGCTCCATGACCCCGCATGAGCGTGTGGCTCCGCGCATCATTAATGGTTCTCGCCGTGCCCGTATCGCTAAGGGTGCGGGTGTGACCGTGTCTGAGGTGAACCAGCTGATGGAGCGTTTCGCTCAGGCTCAGAAGATGATGAAGAAGCTCGCTTCGGGCAAGATGCCCGGCATGCCCGGTGGTATGCAGATGCCCGGTATGGCGGCTGCGGCGGGTGGCGCTCGTAAGAACGCGAAGAGCAACAAGAAGAAGAAGGCTCGCTCCGGCAACCCGCAGAAGCGTGCGGCGCAGGAGGCGGCAGCAGCTAAGGCGCAGCAGGCTCGCGCCGGTGCTGCATTCGGTCAGCAGGCTCAGAACCAGGAGATGGATCTGTCCAGCATGAACCTGCCGAAGGGCTTTGAGAAGTTCCTGCAGTAAGAGCAAATATGAGCCCCGGTAAGGGGTGGTACGGGTGCGCACGTGGTGACGGGGCGCACCCGTACCGGTATGGTGCCCGGTTTGGGTGCATGAATGGGTGTGAAGGGAAGGTATCAATGGCTCAGAACGAGCAGAATTGGGATCGAGAGAACGCGGATAATCAGCTGAATGAGCAGGTTGCGCCGTGGTCTCAGCGCGCCTTCGCTGATGATGCTGTAGAGGACCCCGCCGGTGAATCTGCTACCGAATCTGCAGACGAGTCTGTAGCTGAGGAGGGCTCGCTGGGCTTCTCCGATGCTCCCGCAGAGGATAGCGACGACGACCTTTCGGGCGACCTTTCGGGCGACTTTGCGGACGATTTTGCGGACGGCTTCGATAATGATTCGAGCAGCCTTCCCGGGTACATCCCCGTCTGGGCGCGTATCGCCCTCGAGTACGGGGAGCACTCCGCCGAACTGGCGGGCGACCTCGTCTACTCCAGCGAGAGTGACGACCCCGCCGTTGACGACGTTGCCGCAACCATCCTGAACCTCATTCGTGAAGCCCGCAGCATGCACGATGAGGTGAAGGCGGAAGACCCCGATAAGCAGCGCGCCTGGAACGACCGCACGAAGGTCGACCGCCTCGCTGCAGCCCTTGAGAACGAAGAGTGGACCGTCGATAAGCTCACCGGCATGTGGGATGAGGCCCCCGCACCTGCCGGAACCGGCGAATCGGATAGCCCCGAGTACCTGCGCGCCCAGGACGAGGAGCGCACCGCCGAGAAGCAGCGCAATGAGCGCATCGAGCAGACCATGGAGCTGGAGGAGAAGATTCAGCGCCGCCGCATCATGGCTCGTTCCACTACCGATGAGGAGCTGATTGCCGCCCTCATTGAGGCGACCGCCGCCTCCCCAGAGCTGATTGCCTACGAGATGGGTGAGCATCAGGTGCAGCTCTACGTGCTGTGCGCCGTGGACGATGAGGGCTACATGAACGTGCTGGAGGTCGCTGACGGTCACCTGCACGTGGGTACTCCCGTTGAGGATTACGTGGCGCAGCTGGTGGATCAGCTACCGGTTACCGGTGCCGCCCTTGAGGGCGAGGCTACCGTGTGGGAGGAGCTGCCCAATGGACAGGGTGAGCTGGAGTTCCTGGTGGACGGTGACGCCGCCATGCTCGTTGACCTGCCCATTGACATGATTACCGGGCTTCTTTTGGCGTACCTTCCTGCCGGTACCCGGCAGGTTGTTGCCGCGCCGGCGGGGGAGTGGACCCTCATTTCTGCCGATCCGGTGGACCTCATGGCTCTGCTGGGCCTGCTGAACTGCAACGCCCTGATTGCTGAGGGCAACGCGAACCAGCAGCACCTGGTGGTGTACGAGGAACCCGCCCGCGAACCCTACTCGGATGAGGAGTGGTACCTGGAGGCGTTCGGTGAACCCTACGAGAATATCGTGGAGGAGTTCACCTGGCAGCGCGTGCCTAAGCGCCTGAACCGTGCCCTCAGCCGTGAGGAAGTCGCACGCTTTGGTGGTGTGCTGGAGGATCTGCTCTCGGAGCTTCCCGGTAGCGCCCCGGAGCTTTCGGGTTCGAAGATTTTTGGTTCCGATGAGGATGAAACCGAGCAGGGCATCGCTAATGTCATGGCGATGTTTGGTGTGGAGGCTGACTCCATTGCCGGTCGCCGCCTGAATGCGTACCTGCGCGATATGAGCAATACCCTGGCGTTGGAATCGGTGTTGCAGCTGCTGGATGTTCCTACGGAGCTGGCGCTGGTGCCGACCACCGGTTTTGATGTGGCGTCGATTAGCACGGCTCGCGTCTTCGGCAACGAGGATGAGGAGCTCGCGCAGACCGCCGATGCGACCGTATCTATTGATGCTGAGGCTACCTTCTCCGAGAGTACTCCCGCCGAGGATGTTTCTTTTGACGATGAGGAGATTGAACCCTACCCGGGCGGCTACACCTCGCCCCTGGACTGTAGCTACCGCCTGGTGGCGACCGGTCGCCGCGTGACTCTCGCCGAGTGGATGGATGCTCTCAATAACGCGCATATCCCCTACGAGTACACGCATATGGGTTCGCCGGAGGGCTCTGCGCCGGATTCCTTCGTGGAGACTGAAGAGGGCTACCTGTCTCTTGACAGCGCCCTGCACGAGGCTGACTCTTCGCCTACCGAGGAGCAGGCATCGCACGAGGCAAAGGTAAGCCAGCAGGCTCCCGAGCCTTCTGCCGCGCTCGCACCTCAGAACGAAGCCGCCCCGAGCGTTGAGACCGTGCCCGATACTTCCTCAAGCTCTGCAGATCAGAGTCCTGCACCCCAGGCCCCCGCACCGCAGAGCACCTCCGCTCAGGGCTCTTCCGCTCAGAGTCCCGTGCCTCGTTCGCGCCGCAAGCGCCTGACTCCGGAGCAGATTCGTGCGAAGACCCGCCGTGTGGGTCTTGTCCTGGGTGCGGATGTGACGGCTCAGAGCGCTATCGCTCTGACCTTGGCGAATGTGGCGCGCCGCCGCCGTGCTCAGGGTAAGGCGAGCCGTAAGTTCTCGGTGGCGGCAGCACTCTTCGCCCTGAACGCTACGGTTGAGTCGGCGCTGATTCCGGCGGTTCTGCGTTCTTTTGAACAGACTCAGATGAAGAAGCATGCCCGCCCGGTGGCGGATGCTGAGCTGGTGCATCCGGGAGACACCGCAGGTGAGCAGCCCTCGACCAAGAAGCGCACTCTGATTGATGATTTGCGTGAGGGTCACTACCGCACGGTGGAGGATGCTGCCCCGTCCACGGAGCAGGCACCCTCTGGACTGCGTGAGCGTGCCCTGGGTATAGTGCGTAGCATCAGGCAGCGCGCTGCGAAGAAAACCGACCGCTAAAGGAAAGAAGCTATGAAGGATTCCTATCTGAGCGATGAAGAGCTGAAGGCTTTTATCGCCACCTTGCCCACGCGCCGTTTGGCGGCGGGCGCGCTGATTCGTAATGAGCGCGGCGAGATGCTGCTGGTGAAGCCGAACTATAAGGACGGCTGGATTCTTCCCGGCGGCACCGTGGAGGCTGGCGAGGCGCCCAAGCCCGGTTGTGAGCGTGAGATTGTGGAGGAGTTGGGCCTGGATGTGAAGCTGGGTCGTGTGTTGCTGATTTTCCACGGCTTGTCGCTGGGTGTGTGGGGCGATTCGACCTACTACATGTATGACGGCGGCGTGATTGCGGCGGATACGAAGATTACCCTGCAGGATGCTGAGCTGGTGACCTATGAGTGGGTTGCTCCGGAGAACCTGGAGGGCTACGTGCGTCCGTCGATGGTGGAGCGTCTGCGTGAGTGCTACCGCGCCCTGGAGACGGGGGAGACTCTGGAGATGAGCAACCTCGATTAGTGGCGGCTACAGGGCGGTTGCGCAGGGGGCTACTGGGCACAGAACGCTGTTTAAAAGTGATGTTCGGTGCCTTGGGCAATTATTTTTCCGTGTCGCTAGCTTAAAATCTTGGGCTCTGATACCCTAGCTGAGTACCCGGCGACGCGCGACCCCTCTCTTCGCGCGCCGTTGTGTCCATAGAGGCGCCGTGAATGGCCCGCCCCACGGGTGCTGAACCGTGTGCCTCGCACCAAATTATGAAACAGGAGTAACCACTAAAGTGGCTGTTAAGATTCGTCTCAAGCGTATGGGTAAGATCCGCGATCCTCGTTACCGCGTCGTGATCGCTGATTCGCGCGTCAAGCGCGACGGTAAGACCATCGAAGAGATCGGTATTTACCACCCGACCGAGCACCCCTCGCGTATCGAGATCAACTCTGAGCGTGCTCAGTACTGGCTCTCCGTCGGCGCACAGCCGACCGAGCAGGTTCTGGCTCTGCTGAAGCTCTCGGGCGACTGGGCTGCATTCAAGGGCGAGAAGGCAGAGTCCAAGGTTCTGCCCGTCGAGGCTAAGGCTGAGTTCGTTGTTCCCGAAAAGGGTTCCGTGATCCTGCCCGAGGCTATCACCCCCAAGGCTGAGAAGGCTGAAGAGGCTGCTGAGGAAGCAGCACCCGAGGCTGAGGCTGAGGAAGCAGCTGAGTAATTATGTTGGCTGACGCACTCGAACACCTGGTTCGAGGGATTGTCGATCGTCCGGAGGACGTGAAGGTGCGCCTGCGCACTCAGCGTCACCGTGAAACCCTTGAGGTTCGCGTGCATCCGGATGACCTGGGCCGAGTTATCGGCAGGTCTGGTCGTACCGCCAAGAGCATCCGTCTGGTGATGGACGCTATTTCTGATGGCGAGCCGATGCGTATCGACATTATCGACACCGACAAAAAGCGACGCTAGCTCGTAAACGCTTGAAGCCCCCGCTCCCGGAGTTTTTCCGGAAGGCGGGGGCTTTCGCGTACCCCGGTCCCGGTAGCGGTCCCGGTTGTAGCGCGGGCGGCAGAATGCGCCCGTCCTAAGTGCCCGGTAGAATAGTGGGAGCCGTGCACGTGCACGGCGTAGGTTTTTAGCTTGTATCCAGCGGAGGAAAATTATGCAGGTTGTGGTGGCTCGTATCGGTAAGCCTCACGGTATTCGTGGTGAGGTGACGGTTCAGCTCTTTACTGATGCCCCGCAGGAGCGTTTTGCCCGCGGTGAGGTGCTCGGTATCGAGAATTTCAAGCCCGGCTCTGCTGCCGCTTCTGTGGCGCCTACCGGTGAGCTGACGGTTGCCGGTGCCCGCTGGAACAAGAAGATTCTGGTGGTCCGTTTTGACGAGGTGACTACTCGCAATCAGGCTGAGGAGCTGCGCGGCAGCCGCCTGGTCTACGAGGTTCCCGAGGATGAGGGCGATGAAGAGGGCTTCTACGAGCAGGAGCTGGTGAACCTGCCCGTGTACCTGCTGGCGGACGTTCCCGAGGGTGAGAGCCCCGTGGATAACCCGGCTGTGGGCAAGCCGCTGGGTAAGGTGACCGGTCTGCAGACCATGCCGGTTCAGGACCTGCTGCTGATTAAGCTGGCTCGTTCGCCGCGTCTTGCCTCCGGCGCGGGTGAAGAGATCATGATTCCTTTTGTTGAGGAGATTGTGCCCGAGGTGGTTCCCTCGACCGAGGATGAGCCCGGCTTTGTGCTACTGACCCCTCCGGCGGGTTTGATTGACCTGGTCGAGGACGCTGAGCAGGATTCTGCGCAGGCGACCGAGCAGGCGGGGGAGTAGTCCGTGCGCTACGATGTGGTCACGATTTTCCCCGAGTACCTGGAGCCGCTGAAGCTGTCCCTGCTGGGTAAGGCTCGTGAGAAGGGTCTGGTGGATCTGCACCTGCACGATCTGCGTGAGTACACGTTTGACCGTCACCGCACGGTGGATGACACCCCGTACGGCGGCGGCGCGGGCATGGTGATGAAGGCGGAGCCGTGGGGCCTGGCGCTGGATGAGGTACTTGCCGCCTCCCCGCTGAACGCTTCCGAAGACTCTACTGAGGGCACCAAGTCTGAGGGCACTGGGCCCGCCGCCGAACCCGCCGCTGATACTCGCCCGCTGCTGATTGTCCCGTCCCCGGCGGGTGCCGTGTTTGATCAGGCGATGGCGTACGAGCTGGCGGAGGAGAAGCACATCGTCTTCGCCCCGGCACGCTACGAAGGCATCGACGAGCGCGTGCTGGACTGGGCGCAGGAGAGCTTCCGCGTGATGCCCGTGTCCCTGGGCGACTACGTGCTCTACGGCGGTGAGGTCGCGGTCATGGCAATGATTGAGGCTATCACCCGCCTGATTCCGGGCGCGATGGGTAACCCCGCCTCCCTGGAGGAGGAGTCGCACACGGGTGGCCTGCTGGAGTACCCGGTGTACACGAAGCCCGCTGTGTGGCGTGACCGCGAGGTTCCGGAAGTGCTGTTGTCGGGTAATCACGGTGCGATTGCGCGTTGGCGTCGTGACCGTCAGATTGAGCGTACCCTGGAGCGCCGCCCGGATCTGTTGGAGGCGTACCCGGTGGAGCAGTGGGATAAGAAGGACCGCCGTTTCTTGGCTGAGCGCGGGGTGCATTTTGCGAACCCCGCGAAGGCGGCTCAGAAGAAGGCGAAGAAGAGCCCCGCACCGCAGGCTGATAGCGTGGCTCAGCCTGATACCGCGCAGTCTAATACCGTGCAGCCTGAGGCGGCACGGTCTAATACAGCACAGCCTGAGACTGCGCAGTCTAATACCGTGCAAACCCAGCCGGAATCCTAGGGTTCGAACGGGTGCTCGCGAGCGCCTCGTGATCCTCTGAATGGGGGTTAGCGTCATATAACTGTTAGTTGGCGCTGACCCCTATTTTTTGTGCCTGCAAACCGTTATTCTGAGGTTAACCTCGCTAAGAACATAGCTCATCTATAGCTGATGCGAGGTTGTAGCACGCTTTCATCGTTGAAAGCACGTACTCAACAGAAGGAGGACACATGTCCGTTGTTAAGGTTCACCGTCTTGCTGTCGTTGGCGACAATCGTGCTGAGCTGGAGAAGCGCTTTGCCGCTGCCCGCCACATCGCTGACTCTTTCCCCGGCTTTGAGGGTTTTGAGCTGTGGCGCCCCCTGGATGAGGGTGGCGACTATTTTGTGGTGACCCGCTGGGTTGATGAGGCAAGCCATGATGCGTACGCGGCGGCTCGTCGTGAGCGTGACCCGAATACCGTTGTTTCTCACGCTGATGGCACCATGAGCTTCGAGAAGGTGGAGTTCAGCGAGTAACCGGTCACTCTGGGGAATTAATAGATAAACCCCGCCGGTAATCGCTCTGAGTAGGGGTTTATCTCATTTTTATCTCAAATAGTGAGGGGCCGCACTAACTTTTCTGAATATTGCTTTAAGTGGGTATTAGCCCATGTGGAGGCGATATAAGGAGGGTTTAGAGCGGTCCCTCCTTGATTTTTCGGGGCATAAAATCTGCAGGTATTTCGTGGTTATTGGATATGTGGGTTCGGCGCTATAAAACACCTGAATTATGGTCAATAAATGCCCTCTATATCCTTCAATCCGAAAGTGACACTTTAATGCAAAAAGGTTATTATTGTTCCCGAGAGCACACTTCGTCCGTGCCGGTAGTTCGGGCGAGGACAGCGATCCCCTCTCGGCTACATCGCATGAGACAGCCGAGTCACTCAAGGGAATATTCAGCGCACCCGTGTGAGTACCTCCTCTGCATAGGAAGGTCTGGCAGGGGAGCCGACTCAACTATCACGTATTCACACAAGTGGTGCATGGTACTGGACCCCGCAATATATGGGATGGGAGCTTGGTGGTTCGAGCGTTCATCGTGGTTGATGACCCTCCCAGCCGCGGATAGAAAAGTGCTTTGCTTAGCGGGTGAGCAACTCGGTGGTCCGGACCGGTGCTCGCCCGCTCCGCCGTTAAAGACCGCTTTTTGCTCGCTCCAGACTTGGATTCTACGTTTCCCTAACATTTTTCGGCCTCGTGCTTTTTGGCCTAGGACTTTTCTTCCTAGTGCTTTTCGGGTACCGGGCGCTCGCGGAACTCGATGGGTCGCTTCGCCTTGGGTAGCGAGTACATGACGCGCAGGTACGCATCCTCCACCAGCTCCTCCAGAACCCGCTCGGTTATGCCTTCGCCGGCGCCTACGGAAATCCAGTGTCGCTTATTCATGTGCCATGCCGGAATGATACTCGGGTAGATGCGCCGCAGCACCTCGGATTCTTCCGGGTCGGTTTTGAGGTTCACGATGGGGTGGCCGATGCCCTCCGTGTACATGGCGAAGATTTTGCCGCCCACCCGGTACACCGTGTGCTCGGGCCCGAACGGCTGGTCAGAGGTTGCCAGCGGCATGGCGAGCGCGAGGCGGTGCAGGGTCTGCTCCAGGTTCTCGGGTCGCAGAAGTTTGGGGGAGGGGTTTGTGCTCATAGCTTCGAGTCTAGTGCCCCGCACGGTACCCCGCCTAGCACGCAACCTAAAACTCTCGTACTGCCCGGCAAATCCACGCTAAAATAGGTAACTATGGCTGAATTTATTTATCAGATGATCAAGGCCCGCAAGACTGTGGGCGACAAGGTCATCCTTAACGACGTGACGATGTCGTTCTTCCCCGGCGCCAAGATCGGTATGGTTGGCCCGAACGGTGCGGGTAAGTCGACCATCCTGAAGATCATGGCTGGCCTCGACCAGCCCTCCAACGGTGAAGCACGCCTGACCGCAGGCTACACCGTGGGTATCCTCATGCAGGAGCCGCCGCTGAACGAAGAGAAGACCGTTCTGGGCAACGTTGAAGAAGGCGTGGGCGAAATCAAGTCCAAGCTGGACCGCTTCAACGAAATCTCCGCCCTCATGGCTGAGCCCGACGCTGACTTCGACGCCCTCATGGAAGAAATGGGACAGCTGCAGGAAGCTATCGACGCCGCTAACGCATGGGACCTCGACTCCCAGCTGGAGCAGGCAATGGAGGCGCTGCGCTGCCCGCCCGCTGACATGCCCGTCACCCACCTCTCCGGTGGTGAGCGCCGCCGCGTGGCACTGTGCAAGCTGCTGCTGCAGAAGCCTGACCTGCTGCTGCTCGACGAGCCCACTAACCACCTGGACGCAGAGTCCGTGCTCTGGCTGGAGCAGCACCTGCAGTCCTACGAGGGTGCCGTCATCGCGATTACCCACGACCGTTACTTCCTCGACCACGTGGCAGAATGGATCGCCGAGGTTGACCGCGGTAACCTGTACCCCTACGAGGGTAACTACTCCACCTACCTGGAGAAGAAGCGCTCCCGCCTCGAAGTTCAGGGCAAGAAGGACGCTAAGCTCGCTAAGCGCCTGAGCGAGGAACTGGACTGGGTCCGCTCCAACGCTAAGGGCCGCCAGGCTAAGTCGAAGGCTCGTCTGGCACGCTACGAGGAGATGGCTGCGGAGGCTGAGAAGACCCGCAAGCTCGACTTCGAAGAGATTCAGATTCCTCCGGGACCCCGCCTGGGTAACGTCGTTATTGAGGCTGAGAACCTGCAGAAGGGCTTCGACGGCCGCTCCCTGATCAACGGCCTGTCCTTCTCCCTGCCCCGTAACGGCATTGTGGGTGTGATTGGTCCTAACGGTGTGGGTAAGTCCACCCTGTTTAAGACCATCGTTGGCCTGGAGCCCCTGGACGGCGGCGAGCTGAAGGTCGGCGAGACCGTGAAGATCTCGTACGTTGACCAGAACCGCGCGAACATCGACCCGGAGAAGAGCCTCTGGGAGGTCGTCTCTGACGGTCTGGACTACATCCAGGTTGGCAACGTTGAAATGCCTTCGCGTGCGTACGTTTCCGCGTTCGGCTTCAAGGGTCCGGACCAGCAGAAGAAGGCGGGTGTGCTCTCCGGTGGTGAGCGTAACCGTCTGAACCTGGCGCTGACCCTCAAGCAGGGCGGTAACCTGCTGCTGCTCGACGAGCCCACTAACGACCTGGACGTTGAGACCCTCGCATCCCTGGAAAACGCGCTACTGGAATTCCCCGGCTGTGCAGTGGTCGTCTCTCACGACCGTTGGTTCCTGGACCGCGTGGCAACCCACATCCTGGCGTGGGAGGGCACCGACGAGAACCCGGATCAGTGGTACTGGTTCGAGGGTAACTTCGAGTCCTACGAGAAGAACAAGATTGAGCGCCTCGGCCCTGAGGCTGCTAAGCCGCACCGCGTGGTGCACCGCAAGCTGACCCGATAGGGTTTGGTGGTAAGCCCCGCCTCCTGATGCTGTTATGACGCAGGAGGCGGGGCTTCGCTGTGTCTGCTGGGGAAGGGGTATAGTCCTGCTATCTCACGTGTTGTTCCGCTACGTGGTGGGTTATTCGTCGGTAGAAATAGTTCGCTCAGTGGCGACCGATATATCGTGGCGGATTTCATATTCACGGTTTATAATGGGTATGCACGTAAGTGCAACTGACACATGTGATTACGAAGAGAAGAGCATTATGCTTTCAAAATATAACTGGATGTCCTTGGTTACCGGTCTGTTGCTGATTGCAGCGGCAATCTACATGTTCGCCAATCCCGCTATTCCGCTGGTAGTTCTGGGTTATGTGTTCTCCATTTCGGTGTGGCTTGGTGGCGTGTTTGAACTGGTGCGTTACTTCGGCACGCCAAAGCAGGCACGTACCGGCTGGGACCTGGTTGACGGCATCTTGACCGTGGTGGCTGGCCTGATTCTGCTGACTGCCTCGGTGGGTGAACAGGCAACCTTCATCCCGACCATTGTGGGTGCGTGGATGATTATGTGGGCGCTGATTCGTCTGATGACTGCCCAGGCCATGAAATACCTGAGCTACGCCGCCGGACGCCACCTGCAGCTCTCTGCTATTGGTACCCTTATTCTGGGCTTGCTCGTGGTGCTGTTCCCGATAATCTACGGCGTGGCGGCAGTATGGATGGCAGCACTGGGTCTTCTGGTGACCGGTCTGGTATTCGTGGGTGACTTCTTTGTTTCCCGCCGCACCAAGAGCACCGTGCACATTTCCCCGGACGGTGTGATTGACGGCGAAGCCAAATAAGAGCTTCCTAACGGCTTCTAGACCGTACACTAGAACATAAGAAAGACCGTGTGAGACAACCACCTCACACGGTCTTTCTGTATGCTCTAACGTTTGTATCGGAACTTTAGCGGTATTCCGGCAGGCGGAACATCATTTCCTGCGCCACAGTCGCCACCAGCTCACCGGAACGATTGAAAATCGAACCCTGCGCGAGCATCCTGCCACCCTGCGCGCTCGGGGAATCCAGCACGTACAGCAGCCACTCATCGGCACGCGCCGAACGGTGGAACCACATCGCGTGATCCAGCGAGGCGCTCTTGAGGCCCGGCTCCAGCCAGAACTTGCCGTGACGGCGCAGAGCCGGCTCCAACGGCAGATAATCCGAAGCGTAGGCGATAGCGGCGCGGTGCTCCGCCTCCGAGGCCTCAGAACCATCAGCGTGCACCAGGCGGTCAAAGGTCTTGAACCACACGCAGGCGCGCGGCTGTGTCGAGGAGTCATCTGCCTGAGTGTACAGGGGCGCATCCACGTGTCGCATATCAATGGGGCGTTCCCACGCGACCGCCTGTGCAATGGGGTGGGGGAGCTGACCCAGATAATCGCTGACCATCGGCAGTGACTCGGGGTCCGGAACCTCCGGCATGGTCACTGCGGTGTGCTCCGGGCCGCGGCTATCAGACTGGAAAGACATAATCGCCGAGAACATGGGCGCCTCATCCTGGAACACCTGCACGCGGCGGGTCGAGAAGGAACGGCTATCGTTCAGGCGCTGAGTGGCGAAGAACAGCTCACGCTCAATATCGCCGGGGCGCAGAAAATAGGCGTGAATCGAGTGGATGTCCTTGCCCTCCACCGTGCGGTCGGCGGCAATAATCGACTGGGCAAGAACCTGACCACCGAAAGTACGCGGCTGTTCGCGGGTGAGCGTCACACCGGTGGACACTTCATCGCTACCGAAGGAGGCGGGCGCCGCCTCCACGGGGGAGAGGTCCAGCATCCGCATGAGGTTTTGAGTCACAGTGGGCTTGGTCATGGTTTTATTCTCGCACGTTTTCAATGAGCCGGTTTCTGGCGTAGAGTGGGAGAGCATACTCTGAGACAACCACGACAGGTTGATTCGGAACATTGACTAGGAACAATGACCCGGATTGTCGATCCGGAACGTCTGCCTAACACACCATCGCATATATCACCCACCAACTTGCCACCGGGCAGGCTAACGCCGAAAAGGAGCAGAAATGACTACGCCGTCTGAAACTACCCCTGATACCGCACAGGACAACGCTCCCGACCAGAACAACGCGCCTGCACCCATCGAGCTCAAGTACAACCCCCACGAAGGCGTGGAGGAACCCTTCCTGATTCTGCCCGGCGGCGCCCAGGGTGCCGCAGTAGTCAAGGATCTTGCCACCTACATTTCTCGCGCCCTGGCGGTGAACCCGGACGCCGCTATCCGCCTGACCGCGCGCGGCCGCGTGGTGGCGGTATTCGCCTGCTCCCTGGAGCCGGAGGACGCCTCCTCGGAAACCCCGGTCATCATGGGTCTGCGTGCCCTGCACCTGCTGGCTGACTCCACCCTGGACATGACCGTACAGGCGCAGGCGCTGCTGGACCGTCTGGCGCGTCTGCAGAAGCAGGCAGAAGAGCAGGTTAACGAAGAGAACCCGCAGCTGGTGCTGTTCATGCCGCCGGTGACCGTTAACGCTAGCTGGGCTGGCAAGTCAGCCCCGCTCAGCGGCTGGTACGAGGTTGGTACCGTCCCGGTTGAAGAGTTCCACCGCGCCACCGCAGAAGGTCTGGAGGCGGTAGAACGCGCCCTGCCCGAGAACCCCGGCGCTGCTGTGCTTTCCACGGTGCGCTCGCGTATTTGGTCCTCCGATATGGTGCTGGAGTACCTACCTGAGTTCGATACCGTGCTTGTACCGACCGGCGCGGCATTCGCCCTGCGCGTGTTTGGTTTCATTCCGGAAGGCTTCACGGGCGATCTGCCGCTGTTTGCGGCGCATGTAGGTTCGGAGGAGTGGCTGCGCATTGTGGCGCCCGCCGGTATGGTGCTGGTGCGCCGCGGTTCCGGTTCGCTACTCTAACTTTCCTCGAGACATTTCTATACTTTTTACGCTGGTGGTGTGGGCTCTTAGCCTGCGCCACCAGCGGTTTTTCTAGGGGCAATGAAATAAAGATGACGAGCTTAATATGACGCTCGATGAGGCATTACTTTACAAAAATAGGGTATTCTAGAAAAACTACGCCCTGTCACCGGGGCGTCTTTGACACACCGATTACCAGCCACACCGCACGGGAACTCTTCCGCTGCGCCCTCACCAGGCGCATTCTTCCCGTACGGATCGAAAGTGAGACCTATATGGATCTGATTGCAGTCGACATTGACGGTACCCTTGCCAGCAACCGAGATCAGATGGATAAGTACCTGACCGGTTTCTTCGCAAGCAACCGCCGATTCTTCAAGGCCATCCGCAACGCCACGGTCAATGTTGAAGTTGCCGACCGTGTTCGCGAAATCGCGGCAGAAACCGGCGCAGAGGTCGTAGTGATTACCGGCCGCGACGGCACCTACATGAAGGAACTGAACCAGTTCATCGCCCGCGCAGGTCTGGAACCCAAGCACGTGTTCGCTAAGCCCGGCAACGACGGCTCCAACAGCCCCGCATGGAAGGACTCCGTCATTGAGTCCCTGATTGCTGACGGCAACCGCATTATCCACGCTTTTGAAGACACCGACCACGAGGTGTACCTGCGCCGCGGCATTCCCGTCACCTGGGTCGCCCCGATTCGCGACTACATTGGCGAATGGCACTACGAGTCGATCGACATTGACCCGGTCGCCTGGGCTGCCGAGCAGCGTGAGAAGGAAGCCGCTCGTGAGCGTCAGAAGCGTCGCCTTGCGGAGGGCGTGCTCGCACACCAGAAGGCCGAGGCGAAGGAACGCCAGGCAAACGTCGCGGCATAAAACCCGCACACCAACTTGAGAGCTGCGGTGGGTAACCCACTCAAACGAATGAGGCGCCGGAAGGATTCAATCCTCCCGGCGCCTCATTCTAATGCTATATGCGTTGATCGAAGCTGATGTACTCGGCTGATTACACAGTTAGTTTACGCGGTGCCGAGCAGTTCACGCAGACGAGTCGCAAAGGGGCCCGCCAGCTTATGGTGCGCCTTCTCCTTCAGATGCACGCCATCAGCCATGTCACCCTCAGCCAGGTAGAGGCTCTGCCAGCCCGAGGTGTCCATGAACAGCACGCCGGTCTCGCGGGCACCCTGCCTTGCCACCTCGTTTGCCACGTGACGCTTATGCGCCACCTGCTTATCCGGTGCAGACGCCTCATCCATAGACACCACGCCGCCGAACACGATCTTCGACGACGGGTACATGCGTCGTAGCTGCTCAATGACCTGAGTCTGGTGAGCGTTCACGTGCTCGCGCGCCTTCGTCTCATCCTCGTGAATGTAAATGTCATTGCCGGAGGCGTCCAGGTAAATCACGCCGGGGTTACCGCTCGGCAGAGCCCAACGGCCACCCATCACACCCTGATAGTAGGAGGGGCACACACCCTCGCGGGCAGTCACAAAACCGATGCCGCCGCAACGGAACAGGTACGGGACGAAACCTGCCTGCTTCAGACCCAAACCAACCCAGGAGGTTGCGGTCACCTGCGAGTCACCAATCACCAGGGCGTCCTTAGCGCCAAGAACATTGGTGTTACGCGGCAGACCGTTCGCCTTATCCCAGTAGAGTTCAGCCTTCTCAAACTTGGTGTACAGAACGCCCTTCTTGGATCGCCAGCTCACCGGCAGACCCTCCCAACCGGCAAAGTCGCTGTACCCACGCTGCTTCCACCAGTGCTCGTAGACGCCGGATTCCACCGCAACCGGACCGTACTTGGGGGTGTACATGACCACGCCACCCTTGAACTGCTGAACCAGCATGTCGGCGGCATCAGCGGAGGTGGGGAACGGCGCCTGAATCTCACCGGTTGCCTGCGCACCCTCCTTGCCGAAGGCGTTCTGCGCGGTGCGTTCCATCTTCTGCGCCGGGGTGGTCGGTTCCGGAGTCGGCTCGGGGGAGGGGGACTCGCTGGGGCTTTCCTGCGCCGACTGGGTAGGCTCGGCGCCCGCAGCAGCGGTAGCGGCGGTGCCACCGGGCGCGATGAAGCCTCCTGCGGAGTACACGCCAAAGGAACCGGCGGCAACCACAGCAAGGATTGTGCCGGTCAGAGAAACTTTCGCGATAGGAGACTTGATAGAAGGCATGCACAACAGTATACGATAGGCGCAACCCCAAGTAGAGAGCTTTTGAGGGATATTCAAATGAAAATACCAAAAAATATGCACCGCAGTGACAAGAATTAGACTCGGTGCGCAAACCGGTGCACAACTCAAAATAGAACCGGCATAAACCCCATATAGAAACGTCCCCTCCCACCCCGAATCGGGGTAGAAGGGGACGAATAAAAACTTATGAGAGCAGGCAATGAACCCGCCTCAGCTCACAAGCATTGTTAGATGTCAGCCGCCTGAACCTTCAGCGCACGAGCCACGCCGTCGCGTGCCTCCGCAATCTGACGGTACAGAGCCGCAGCATCCTCAGGCAGAGAAGCCAGGTACGCCTCGGTACGCTCCAGCAGCTCAGCGGTCGGCTCGCTCGGGTACATGCCACCAATAATCTGCATGGAAATCTCGTGCGAACGCGAACGCCAAATACCCTCAATCTGCTCGAAGTACGGCTCATCGTACTGGGCAATCAGCTCGGGCTTGCCGGACTTGAAACCGGAAATAGCGTAACGCTGAATCATGTTCGACAGCTCGCCGGTCACCATGATCTTGTTCCAGTACTCAGCCTTAGCCTCCGCAGTCGGAATCGATGCGTATGCCTGAGCGGCGTACTGCTGACCGTTCGCGGTGTTGTCGTTCTCCAGCTCCGCAGCAATCTGCTCGGCGGAGAAACGGCCACCGGTAGCCAGGCGGCACACCAGGTTCCAACGCAGGTCAGCGTCAATATCCAGGCCCTCAAGGGTCAGCTCACCCTCGAAGAGGCGCTGCACGTTGTCGTACTGCTCCTCGGTGCGGGTCTGGTTGATGAACGCCTGCAGCAGCTGCAGCTGAGCATCCGAGTCGGGCTCTGCAACGCATGCCAGCTCCCACAGACGGTCAGCGGCACGGTGGCGGGTCTCCTCGCGAGCTTCAGGAGCTACGAAGGAGTGCAGAGTAGCGGACAGGTTGTTGATCTGGGTGCGCAGAGCGGTGGAGTTGGTCTCCTTACCGATGTTGTTCAGCACCAGGTCAACGTACTTACGTGCCGGCATCTGAGCGTCACGCACAGTATCCCAGAGCGAACCCCAGACCACGCCGCGAGCCACGGACGAATCAATGTCGCCCAGGTGCTTGATAGCGGTCTCGATGGAACGCTCATCCAGGCGAATCTTAGCGTACGCCAGGTCCTCATCGTTCAGCAGCAGCAGGTCGGGGCGCTTCTTGCCGATAGCCTCCTCAACCACGGTCAGCTCGCCGTCAATGTCCAGCTCGATGCGGTCGGTGCGGGTCAGCTTGCCGTCCACCAGGTTGTAGAAACCAATTACCGCACGGTGCGGGCGCAGGGTCTCGAAGCCCTCAGCGTAGGACTGGCGAATACCCAGCGAAGAGATGTTGCCAGCCTCGTCGTTCTCAATCTCAACGGCGAGAGTGTTCACGCCAGCGGTCTCAAGCCACTTAGCGCTCCACGCACGCACGTCACGGCCGGAGGTGCGCTCCAGCTCAACCAGCAGGTCGTCCAGAACGGTGTTGCCCCAGCTGTGCTTGTCGAAGTACACCTTCAGAGCGGCCATGAAGTTCTCCTGGCCAACCCACGCCACCATCTGACGCAGCACCGAAGCGCCCTTCGCATAGGTGATGCCGTCGAAGTTCACCTGAACGTCGGCAAGGTCACGGATCTCAGCCACAATCGGGTGGGTCGAAGACAGCTGATCCTGACGGTACGCCCAGGTCTTCTCCGATGCGGCGAAGGTAGCCCACGCCTCCTTCGCGTAGCGGGTGTTCTCCGCAGCAGCCAGGGTCGACATGAACTCAGCGAAGGACTCGTTCAGCCACAGGTCGTTCCACCACTTCATGGTGACCAGGTCACCGAACCACATGTGAGCCAGCTCGTGCAGAACGGTGATAGCGCGGCGCTCACGCAGAGCCTCCGCAACCTTGGAGCGGAAGACGTAAGTCTCCAGGTAGGTCACGCAGCCAGCGTTCTCCATCGCACCGGCGTTGAACTCGGGCACGAACAGCTGATCGTACTTCTCGAACGGGTACGGGGTCTTGAACTGCTCCTCGTAGAACTCGAAGCCCTGACGGGTCAGCTCAAACATGTCCTCAGCATCCACGAACGGCATGAGGGACTTACGAGCGTACACGCCCAGCGGAATCACGCGACCCTCAGAGTTGGTCAGCTCGCTGGTGACCTTCTCGTAGGGGCCAGCCACAATCGCGGTAATGTACGAAGACATGCGCGGGGTCGGCTTGAAGAACCAAGTCTTCGCACGGCCGCAACCGCACTCCTTCTCCTCAACCTTCACCTCGGGCTGGTTAGACACAACCACCCAGTGCGAGGGAACGCGCACAATAAACTCGAATTCAGCCTTCAGGTCGGGCTGCTCAAAGACGGGGAACACACGGCGGGAGTCCGGCACCTCGAACTGGGAGTACAGGTACACTTCGCCGTCGGCGGGGTCCACGAAACGGTGCAGACCCTCACCGGTGTTGGTGTAGAACATCTCTGCGTCAATGACCAGGGTGTTCTCAGCAGCAAGGTTCGGCAGCTGGATGCGCTCGCCGTCCGCCAGGTCGGTGCTCAGCTCTTCGCCGTTGAGGTTAATGGACTTGACCGAGGAGGTGATGGCGTCAATGAAGGTGGAGGCACCTTCCTGAGCGTCGAAGCGAATTTCAACCTTCGAGGAGAAGACGTCTTTGTCCTTCGGCAGGTCGAGTTCAATACGGTACGAGTGCACGCGCTTAATAATGGATGCGCGTTCGGTTGCCTCATTGCGGGTTAGGTTCAGGCCGGGCATACAGCTCCCTCTCCTTAGATGTGAATAGCGTGCCGTGTTGACACGCCCTGTCATGGTGCGCTGGTTCCCGAGGTGCGCGGCTCCTGCGACGCTGCATACGTAGCGCTGGAGGCGTTCAAGCTTGGGCGCGGCGAATCGGGACACCAAAAAGTGCCATACCCCACAGTCTACCGTATAGGTGGGGGTTTAGAAGGTTCCGCATTACCCGAACCCGCGCGAATTCGATACAGTTAAGACAGAAAAAACCCAAACGGGGAAGCGTATCCCACCTGATGGATGCGCGGCGCACTCTAGCAACGGCGCTCAGAACTGAGAACCGGCGCCTCCCATGAACGCACAAACGCACGTCACACCAAATCACCAGGAGAGTACCATGCGCGTACACATCGCAACCGACCACGCTGGCCTCGAACTGAGCCACTACCTGATCGAGTCCCTCACCGCTGCGGGCTACGAAATGATTGACCACGGCCCCGCCGACTACGACCCGCTGGACGACTACCCCTCGTTCTGCATTAATGCAGCCCTTGGCGTGAAGCGTGACCGCGAGGCTGGCCTGGACTCCCTGGGTATTGTGCTGGGTGGTAGCGGCAACGGCGAGCAGATGGCTGCGAACAAGGTTGAGGGTATCCGCGCGGCTCTGGCGTGGAACCACGACACCGCGGCACTGGCTCGCGAGCACAACAACGCACAGGTCGTTGCTGTGGGCGGCCGCCAGCACAGCAAGGAAGAAGCACTGGAAATCATCAAGATCTTCCTGGCTACCCCCTGGACCAACGAGGAGCGTCACGCACGCCGTATCGGCCAGCTGGCTGAGTACGAGCAGACCGGCGACATTGCCGGCAAGCAGATTGACGCTGCCTAAGCTCTAAAATCTGAGGCGCATAGTGCAGGCTATGCGCCTCAGTCGTCTCTGCGCCCCATATAATCCGCACTATTTCTAGCCGAGCTATTTCCAGCCCACAAGTTTTCGAGGAGAACCCGTGCCCGAAGGCCACTCCATCCACCGTATCGCCCGCCAAATCAGCGACGTCTTCACTGGCGAGCGCGTGCAGGTTTCCTCCCCGCAGGGCCGCTACACTGAGGGTGCCGCCCTGCTGGACGGTCACACCATCACCGGGGCGTACGCGCACGGTAAGCACCTGTTCGTGACCTTCGAAAACGACCTGACCCTGAACGTGCACCTGGGTATTTACGGTAACTGGAGCTTCGGTGGGGACGAGACGTTCACGGGTGCTTCGAGCATTGGTGCGCCCCGCAAGATCGGCGAAAAAGAATACGCGGCGGGGGAGGGGGAACCTTACGCCGGTCCTCCCGAACCGAAGAGTACGGTGCGTTGCCGTATTGTTTCGGAGCACGGCTGGGCGGACCTGGTGGGCCCGACTATCTGCCGCACCCTCACTCCGGAGGAGGTGCGCACCGTCCGCTCCAAGCTCGGCCCCGACCCGCTCAACCCGGACGCCGACCCCGAGCAGTTCTACCGCGCCGCACGTAAGAGCTCCCGCCCGATCGGTGTGATTCTGATGGACCAGGCGGCAATCTCCGGCGTGGGCAATATCTTCCGTGCCGAGTCGTTGTACCGTCAGGAAATTGACCCGCTACGCCCCGGCAAGAGCCTCAGCGACGAGGAACTGGAGCGACTCTGGGAAGACAATAAGCACCTGCTGGTCATCGGCGTGCGCGTGGGGCGCATCATCACCACCGAACCCGAAGACCGCCCCGGCGTACCCGAAACCGAAGCGTGGCCCGACCACGCCAACTACGTGTACATGCACCACGGCGAGCCCTGCCGCCGCTGCGGAACGACCATCCGCATGGAAGAAATTGCCGGCCGCAAACTCTACTGGTGCCCCGGCTGCCAGGTCTGAAAACAGGTCTAAAAACTACTCAAATATTTGACAGCCCAGATGGAACCTCGCTACTATAGTCAAGTTCCATTCCGGGGATGTAGCTTAATGGTAAAGCCTCAGTCTTCCAAACTGATTACGCGGGTTCGATTCCCGTCATCCCCTCGAGATTTAGGGTCTCGACGCTTTCGCGTCGAGGCCCTTTCTTTTTCCCTCGAGGGGATGACGGGAATCCCTTCCGCATGCGGATTTGTTTCCTCGCGCGCTCGGAATCCGCATGCTCCAGCTCGTCATCCCCTCGCACAAATCCCAGCTAAGGTTGCCGGGAATCGCTTCCGGGCGAAAATACATTCCCTCGCGCGCTCGGGATTTTCGCCCTCCAGCCCGTCATCCCCTCGAGAACTAATCTCCGGGATTCGCTTACGCATGCGGATTTATTTCCTCGCGCGCTCGGAATCCGCACGCTCCAGCTCGTCATCCCCTCCACCTCGCATCCACACAAAACACCCTACAAAACCAAGGGAGATAGGGGAGTACGCGCTCAGTGGAAATAAACCGCGCACGAGCCGCTGTGTTGGGCATTTAGCGGGAAAACAGGTAAACTAGGGCACTGACTGTGTTAAACACGCAAGTGTGCAACACGGTCGGTTTCACGGGGCGTGGCGTAGCTTGGCTAACGCGCCTGCTTTGGGAGCAGGAGATCGCAGGTTCGAATCCTGTCGCCCCGACGTGAAACGGTTGCCGCGACGCTACAAGGTCGTGGCGCTCTTTCCACTAAGCAACCGCGGCACACACGATTCGTGCCGCACCGAAACTATATGAGGAGATCACGGACGTGAAGACCGCCGTCGAGAAGCTCAACCCGACCCTCGCAAAGATTGAGGTCGAGGTTCCCTTCGCAGAATTCAAGCCCTACCTGGACCGCACCTACAAGAACCTCTCGGGTCAGATCAGCGTTCCCGGCTTCCGCAAGGGTAAGCTGCCCAAGCAGCTCATCGAGCAGCGTGCGGGCTTCGACTACATCGTCGAGGCATCCCTGAACGACGCTCTGAACGACTACTACGCACAGGCACTGGGCGAGAACGAACTCTCCCCCCTGGCACAGCCCGAGCTGGACGTTCAGTCCCAGCCCTCCACCGAGAACCGTGAGGCAGACGTCAAGCTGACCATCACCGTCACCGTCCGCCCCGAAATCGAGCTGCCCAACTACGAGGGCCTCGAGGTTGAGGTTGACGAGGTAGAGGTCACCGCTGAGGACGAGGTCCAGGCACTGGACGCTCTGCGTGAGCGCTTCGGCACCCTGAAGACCGTTGAGCGCCCCGCAGCTGACAAGGACTTCGTGACCATCGACATCGCAGCTGAGATCGACGGCGAGCAGGTAGACGCAGCAAACGACCTGTCCTACCAGATCGGTTCCGGCACCATGCTCGACGGCATTGACGAGGCTCTGACCGGCCTGTCCGCTGGCGAGGACGCAACCTTCGAGACCAAGCTCTCCGGTGGCGAGCACGCAGGCGAGCAGGCAACCATCAAGGTCAAGCTCACCGCAGTCAAGGAGCGCGAGCTGCCCGAAGCTGACGACGAGTTTGCACAGCTGGCTTCCGAGTTCGACACCATCGAAGAGCTGAAGGAAGACATCAAGAAGCAGGTTGCAGAAGCTAAGGTTGCCGAGCAGGGCACCCAGGCACGCGACAAGGTCCTCGCAAAGCTCGTTGAGCTCGTTGAGATCCCCGTCCCCGAGAAGGTTATCGAGGACCAGCTCGAGCAGCACTTCAACAACCCCAACGCTGAAGCAGACCACGACACCGAGGAGCACCGCGCCGAGGTTCGCGAGAACACCGAGACCGCATTCAAGAACGAGATGGTTCTCGACGCTGTTGCGGACAAGGAAGAAGTGACCGTCGACCAGGCTGAGATGATTAACTACATCATCACCATGAGCTCCCAGTACGGCATGGACCCCAACCAGTTCGCACAGATGCTGGACGGCTCCGGCCAGGCTGGCGCACTGGTCGGCGAGGTTCGCCGCTCCAAGGCTCTGGCAGCAGTGCTGAAGACCGCAGTGGTCAAGGACACCAAGGGCAACGTTGTTGACCTGTCCAAGTACCTGGGCGAGGGCGAAGAGGCAGCTGCCTAAATCCCCGCCACGGTCTGCAAGAAGCCACCCCGCTAGAGGGCGTGAGCTGATTGCTTGAAACGTGTAGCCTCAGCGGGCATCCACCGAATTACCGGTTGGGTGCCCGCTGAGGCTCTTTTTACCCCAAACTATTCCGTTCTCAAGTTATTCCGTACCGAGGTTATCGCCTCTGCTTCACCCCCTGGCGAACGAACAACCCGAAGGGAAGCGGGGGAGAGCAACTATCGGTAAGGTAGTAGCAACGAAACTTTTCGCGTGCGCTCCGGCGCGTAAATCGCGCAAAGATGCAGCGAAGACCCATTAGAGAAGAAGAGGAAGAATGTCCAGCTACATGCCTCTGCCCATCGGCGCCTCCCAGGCAGCCGGCGTGGCGCCCGCGCCGTCTATGGCAACCCCCATCGTTGGTGCCCAGGAAGATTACGTCTACAACAGCCTCCTGAAGGAGCGCATTATCTGGCTCGGCTCCGAGGTGCGCGACTCCAACGCCAACCTCATCTGCTCCCAGATGCTGCTGCTCTCGGCTGAAGACCCCGAGGCAGACATCTACCTGTACATCAACTCTCCCGGCGGCTCCGTCACCGCCGGCATGGCTATCTATGACACCATGCAGCTCATCCCGAACGACGTGGTGACCGTGGTGACCGGTATGGCAGCATCCATGGGTCAGTTCCTGCTCACCGCAGGCACCATCGGCAAGCGCTACGCAACCCCGAACGCCCGCATCCTCATGCACCAGCCCCTCGGCGGTATTGGCGGTACCGCATCGGATATCCGCACCCAGGCTGAGCTGATTCTGGACATGAAGAAGCGCCTGGCAGAGATCACCGCTGAGCGCACCGGCAAGAGCCTGGAAACCATCCTGAAGGATAACGACCGCGACAACTGGTTCAACGCGGAAGAGGGCCTGGAATACGGCTTCTTCGACCACATTGCCACCACCGCCGGTAAGCTGCCCGAATCGAAGAACGCATAAGGGAGATGCATATGAACTACCTGCCGAACGATATCACCACCTCGGCGCCGGCTATGCCGAGCAACCGCTACGTGCTCCCCAGCTTCGAGGAGCGCACCCCCTACGGTTACAAGCGTCAGGACCCGTACGCAAAGCTGTTCGAGGACCGCATCATCTTCCTGGGCACCCAGGTGGACGACGCATCCGCTGACGACATCATGGCTCAGCTGCTGGTGCTGGAGGCACAGGACCCCGAGCGTGACATCACCCTGTACATTAACTCGCCCGGCGGCTCCTTCACCGCGATGACCGCCATCTACGACACCATGCAGTTCATCCGCCCCGAGATTCAGACCGTGTGCCTGGGCCAGGCGGCATCCGCTGCGGCGGTTCTGCTGGCTGCCGGTACCCCCGGCAAGCGTCTGGCACTGCCGAACGCTCGCGTGCTGATTCACCAGCCCGCGCTGAGCGGCCAGCAGGGCGGTCAGGCATCTGACATTGAGATTCACGCGAACGAGGTTATGCGTATGCGTGAGTGGACTGCACAGACCCTGGCACTGCACTCGGGCAAGACTTACGAGGAAGTTGACCGTTCCATTGAGCGTGACAACATTCTGACTGCGGCTGCTGCCCTGGAGTACGGCCTGGTCGATAAGGTGCTGGAGTCTCGTAAGCTGCGTAAGCCTGCGACCAACACCGCTATTTCCCACACCTAAACTTTAGTTTTGAGGAATACCCCGAGCGTTTTTCGGGGGAGGGGCGGCATCGCTCCGTGTGCGAGCCTTCGGGCTGGTGCGCGGTGCGGTGCCGCCCTTTTTGTGCCCGCCGGGTGGGGGTGGTGAACCAAGCTGATATGTGGCGTTGACCTGCGCTTTCTTGCCGGGCTTTATCGTCACATACCTATCGTCATATGCCGGAGTATCAGCCTCGCCGCCGTCATAAAAGACGCGCTTTGTCATATGCCCGGTAAGTCCGTTCATTTGCGGTGCGTAATTCTGAGTTCCGGGGTGAACTCCGGTAGCCTTAGAGAAGGAGAAAATTCGAGTATTTCATACCGGTTTCTCACTCAAACTAAGGCGCCCACCACCCGCCGGTGCCCCTCCTGAGAAATCACCGCAGACATCAGGTCACTGACCCTTCTGCACCGATTTCACCACGCCGATCGAAAGGGAATCTTCGTGGCCACAGACATCATTGTGCCTCCCGAACAGCCCAACGCCAGCATGCGATGCTCCTTCTGCAAGAAGACTCGCGCGCAGGTTTTCAAGATTGTGCTCGGCCCGAATGTTTCCATCTGCGACGAATGCGTGGAGCTGTGCGAAGAGATCCTCGCTGAAGAGCGTCTGAAGGTGAAAGCCTCCGCGGCGGCGCCTGCATCTCAGCTGGCTACTCCGCGCGAAATTTACAGCTACCTCAACGACTACATCATCGGTCAGGACGCGGCGAAGCGCACCCTGGCGGTGGCGGTGTACAACCACTACAAGCGCATCCACGATATTGATAACCCGGTGCTGACCTCCCGCATTCTTTCGGCGACCGCGGGGGAGCAGGTGGAGCTGGGCAAGTCGAATATTCTGATGCTCGGCCCGACCGGCTGCGGTAAAACCTACCTGGCGGCAACCCTGGCGAAGAAGCTGGATGTGCCCTTCGCCCTGGTCGACGCAACCACTCTCACCGAGGCGGGCTACGTGGGTGATGACGTGGAGAACATTCTGCTGCGCCTCATCAACGCCGCTGACGGCGATATTGCTAAGGCTCAGCGCGGCATCATCTACATTGACGAGATCGACAAGATTGCCCGCAAGGGCGGCGAGAACCTCTCCATCACCCGTGACGTGTCCGGTGAGGGCGTGCAGCAGGCGCTGCTGAAGATTATTGAGGGCACCGTGGCGACCGTACCGCCGGAGGGCGGACGCAAGCACCCGGCACACGCGAATATTGAGATTGATACCTCGAACATTCTCTTCATCGTGGCTGGCGCCTTCGACAATATTGACGACCGCATCGCAGCCCGAGTGGGTGCCGGCGGCATCGGTTTCGGCGCTGAACTGGGCGGTTCCGTGAAGAACCCACTGGACCAGATCATGCCCGAGGACCTGGCGCACTACGGCATTATCCCCGAGCTGATTGGCCGCCTGCCGGTCATCTCGACTCTGAGTGAGCTCAACGAAGAAGAGCTGGCTCGCGTGCTGACGGAACCGAAGAACGCGCTGCTCAAGCAGTACCGTCACCTCTTCGCCCTGGACGGCGTGGACCTGGTCCTCGACGACGCTGCGGTCGCGGCTATTGCCCGCCTCGCCGCCGAACGCGGCACCGGTGCCCGCGGCCTGCGCGCCATGATGGAGCAGATTCTGCAGCCGATTATGTTCGACATCCCGGACCGCACCGATGTGGTGTCCATCGTCATCGGTGAGGACACCGTGCTCAACGGCACGGAACCCCGCTACGTGCTGCAGGCGCCCGACCCCGAAACCGAGACCACCCGCACCGTGAAGGGGGAGGCGAAGGCCGCCTCCCTGAAGGAAGCGGACCGTCAGGCGGCATAACCGAATACTTCCAGCCGATAGGCTAGGGAATAAAGAAGCCGTCGCCCCGGTTATACGGGGTGACGGCTCACTAGCAGGTAATGCTCTCGCTGGCATGTCCTGAAGAGCGTGTACCGAAGAATAAGCGCCGGCTCATAGAAGCGGCTGGCACAACCGTATGAGAGAGGAACACTCATGGCTGAGAACGCACCCGCACAGATTGATTTCTGGTTCGACCCGATCTGCCCCTGGTGCTGGATTACCTCCCGCTGGATTGGCGAGGTGCAGAAGGTCCGCAACATTGAGGTGACCTGGCGTCCCTTCTCCCTGTCCATGCACAACCAGGGCCGCGACCTGCCCGCCGACTACCAGGCAATGATGGACCAGTCCTGGGCACCGGCCCGCCTCATTACCGCTGTGCGTGAGCTGCACGGCAACGAGGTCATCAAGCCCCTCTATGACGCTCTGGGCGAGCAGATTCACCACAACAGCAACAAGGCTGATTCCTACCGTGACGCAATCGTCAAGGCGCTGGAGGAGGTCAATCTGCCCGCAGAGCTGGCGGACGTAGCCTTCACCGATCAGTACGATGAGCAGATGCGCGCCTCCCTGGATCTGGCACTGGAGACCGTGGGTGGCACCGACGTGGGTGTTCCGCTGATCTCTATCAACGGCACCGCGTTCTTCGGCCCGGTCATCTCCCCGAGCCCCGCCGGTGAAGAGGCAGGTAAGCTCTTCGACGGTGCGCTGGCGCTGGCATCCTACCCCGGCTTCTTTGAGCTGAAGCGCCCCCGTAACGTGGGTCCGATTTTCCA